>WNEZ01000526.1_pt1 | contig 62269 bp, 55 predicted proteins | sample 5400521 | NCBI WGS metagenome assembly WNEZ01 (sample SAMN13153339, study PRJNA577476) | soil metagenome | isolation source: 120 cm saprolite under Douglas fir tree site 2 hole 1 replicate 1 | place: USA:California | collected 2015-04-18
ACCGTGCGGGATCGCGTCCGCCAACACGACCTCCCAATGAAAGTGTCCGATGCCGAGTGGCAATGGGACAAGCGCAAGCTGACGATTTACTTCACCGCCGAGCAGCGCGTGGATTTTCGAGCACTGGTGCGCGACCTCGCGAGTCTGTTTCGCACGCGCATCGAGCTCCGCCAGATCGGCGCTCGCGACGAAGCGAAGCGCCTCGACGGCATCGGCCGCTGCGGGCGGCAGCTCTGTATCGCGAGCTGGCTGCCTGAGGGCCGCCCCGTGAGTCTGTCGCTCGCCAAGGCGCAGGGGTTGTCGCTCAACCCCGTTCAGATCTCGGGACCGTGCGGCCGGCTGCTGTGCTGCCTCCACTATGAGCACGACTTCTACGTGCAGCAGCGGAAGCGCTTCCCGAAAGAAGGAAAGGCGCTGAAGACGTCCGAAGGCATGGAGCAGGTCGTGGCCGTCGACATCTTTCGCGAGCGCGTCACCCTCCGCTCCGACGCCGGCAGCACCCGCGTCGTCTCCCTCGATCAACTGCGCGTGTAGTGGGTGGGGGGGGGCACGAAGTACTTCCTGACCACAGCCATCGACTACTCCAATGGCGATCCTCACCTGGGGCACGCCCTGGAGAAAGTCGGCGCGGACTGCATCGCCCGGTATCACCGATTGCGCGGCGACCAGGTGCACTTTCTGATGGGCATGGACGAGCACAGCCAGTCCGTGATTCAGGCGGCCGCGCGCGGGAACGTGTCGCCCCGCGAATGGGTGGACCGCATGGCGACGACCTTCGCGAATTACTGGCGCGCGCTCGAGTGCAGCAACGACGATTGGATTCGCACGACGGAGCCGCGGCACGTGCGCGGCGTCGTGGCCCTGCTCGAGCGCATCCAGCAGCGCCGCGCCGATGACTTGTACGTCGCGGATTACGAGGGGCTGTACTGTACCGGCTGCGAGGAGTTCAAGCAGCCGGCGCAGATCGTCAACGGCCATTGCATCGAGCATCCGACGCTCGAGCTCATCCGCACGAAAGAGCGGAATCATTTTTTCCGGCTGAGCGCGTACGGCCAGCGGTTGCTGCGTCTCATCGGCACGAACGAGCTCCGCGTCGAGCCGGCGATTCGCCGCAACGAAGTGGTGCGCCTCATCGAAGACGGATTGCAGGACGTCTCGATCTCGCGGCAGCGATTGCCCTGGGGCATTCCCTTCCCCGGTGACGCCGAGCAGACGGTCTACGTCTGGTTCGACGCGCTGATCAATTATTTGTCGGCGACCGGATTTCCCGAGCCCGGCTACGAGCGCCTCTGGCCCGCCGACCTCCACGTCGTCGGCAAGGGAATCACGCGTTTTCACTGCATCATCTGGCCGGCGATGTTGCTCGCTGCGGGCCTCGAGCTGCCGCGACTCGTGTGGGCGCACGGCTACGTGCAATGGGAAGGCACGAAGATGAGCAAGACCGCGGGCACCGCGGTGAGTTTGGGCGCCGCGATCGACCGCCATGGCGCCGATGCCCTGCGCTACTTCCTGTTGCGCGAGGTCGGCTTCGAGAATGACGGCAACTTCACCTGGGACCGGTTCGACGCCCGCTATACCGCCGATCTCGCGGACACGTTCGGCAATCTCGTCTCCCGTACGCTGTCGATGGTACAGAGCTACCGCGGCGGCATCGTTCCCGATCGCAGCGCAAGTGACACGCCGCTCGAGCGCGCGGCACAGGAGACCATCGCTGCGTACGCCCTCGCGATGGACAACCAGGATCTTCTGCGAGGCGCCGCGCTCTTCATCGAGCTCGCGTCGCGCGCCAACCGCTACGTCCAGGAGACGGCGCCGTGGAAGATCGCGAAAGAAAAGCGGGATGCGGAGCTCGACGCGATCCTCATCAGTCTCGTGCGCACGGTCGCGCGACTCGCGGTCCTCGCCGCGCCATTCATTCCCGCGAAGGCGCAAGAAACGTGGACCGCAGTGGGAGCCCCACGGCCACTCAGCGACGTGCGCCTGACGGATCTCGCGGATCTCTCGGTCGGCCGGCAGCGCGTTGCCAAGCCACCGCCACTATTTCCCAAGGACGACGCAGCTTAACCGCCTGCCGCAAAAAGCGTGACGGAGCGCACACCGTCCGATTTGACGGGTTCGTGCGCCAGGTCGTATGTTTGCATCCCCCTATGAAGAAGAAGCACGCAGAGCGTCGCTGGACCGTCATGGTCGTGCCTCACGGCTCGGGGGCATCACGTGCCGTCGAGGTTTCGCAGACGGTCCTCAAGGCGCTCGTCGGCCTCGGCGGCGTGATCGCGCTGCTGGTCCTCGTGCTCGGCGGCGCGGCGCTGTCGCGCGGCGTCAACGTCACGAAGAGCCGCGCGCTCGAGCGCGAGAATCAATTGCTCGCGAGCGAGATCCAGCGGCTGCGCGAGCGGCTCGTCGGGCTGCGTGACACGCTCAGCGTCTTCGGCGAGCGCGAACAGGCGCTGCGGTTGATGGCGGGACTCTCGCCCGTCGACAAGGACGTGCAGCAAGCCGGCATCGGCGGACCCACCGGTCAGTGGGCCGAGCGCGACAGTTTGTCGGCCGCCGGTCCGAACGGCGCGCAGGCGCTCGCGGTCCGCATGGACATGGATCAGCTGACGCGCCGCGCCAACATCCTCGTTCGCTCACTCAGCGAAGCGTACGATTCCGCATCGAGCCAGCGCGCGCGCTACGCGGCGATGCCGTCGATCATGCCGACCAAGGGTTGGTTGACGAGTGCCTTCGCTCGCGAGCGCGTCCATCCGATCCTGCACCTCGCGCGCCCGCATGAAGGCATCGACGTCTCCGCGCCGATGGGGGCGGAGATCGAGGCGCCGGCGGGCGGCGTCATCACTCAAGTGTCATGGGTCGAAGGTTACGGCAACATGCTCACGCTGGACCACGGCTACGGTCTGGTCACGCGCTACGCGCACTGCTCCAAGATTCTGGTCACGCGCGGGCAACGCGTGAAGCGCGGCCAGAAGATCGCGCTGGTTGGCTCGACGGGATTGTCGACCGGCCCGCATCTGCATTACGAGGTGTGGGTCAACGGGCGGCCGGTCGATCCGATCAAGTACGTGTTGCCGGACGCGATCGTCGATTGAGGCCTGCAGTGTCGCCATTGACTCGCGCCGCTTCATGCTCCTGATTTGATCCATCCGCTAGTTCGCTGCTGACCCGGGCCGGAGGCCGCCATGAGCGCCTCGTTGAATCCTCGTGTGATTATCGTCGCCGTGTTTCTGCTAGGGCTCGGAAGTAGCTGCAAATCATTTCGTCCGGCTCCCGTCATCCCGGCCAATGGTAGCAGCCGCATTATGATCACCGAGACAATGATCGCCAAGTCGGGCGGACAGACGGCGTGGGAGGTGCTGCGGCGCGAGGCGCCGCAGATGTCCTACGGGGAGAATCGCAACGGGCAAGCGACTGGGATGGAGCAGCGCGGCCGTGGGAGCATTCTGTTAAAGGATTCCCCGATGCTCTTCATCGACGGCGTCCGCATTCAGGAGCTCGCCACGCTGCAACAGCTCCCCGCCGCTACGCTGCACAGCATCGAGGTGCTCACCGGCGCGGAAGGAACTACGTATTACGGGACGGACGCCGTCGGCGGCGTCATCCTGGTTCGCACGAAGAAGGGCAACTCCGACCAATAACATCCGGCGCAAAAAAGAGGGAGCGAAACGCTCCCTCTTGTTGCGGCTTGCCAACTACACCGTTACGGCAACCGATCCAGACATTGAACGAAGTTCGGGTTATTCTGCTCATCGAGCGGGATCGGGAAGTTCACGTCCGTGCCGTAGGTCAATCCGTTCTTGAAGTACAACCCGTGCGGGAACACGGTGCTGTCCGGACGACCAAAGCCTGCGCGGACCGTAGAAGCCCGCTCCAGCCGCCGCAGGTCATTCAACCGGTGTCCCGTCCCCCAGAGCCACCGCGCCCGTTCGCTGAACAGCAAATTGATCGCCGCCGTCGAGTCGGCGGGCGTGGTCAAAGGCGCCAGACTACCAGGAGCGACCGGCTGCGGCGCCGCAGTTGGGGTCGTCGTTCCCTGCACACCGGCGAGGATGTACGCCGGTGGTGCCGCGCGCAGCGCATTCAAACTCCCCAGGAATCCGACGGTGTCGCCCCGGCGCAGGCCCGCCTCGGCGTTGATCAGCCGCGCCTCCAAACCAGTGGCCAGCGTGATCGACGCTTTCTCATCCGTATAGCGCAGCTGATCGAACTGCGGGGTCGCCGCATCGAATCCCCGGTTCGTCGCTGGTACGCGCGTGAATGGCGTGCGCGGATCCAACGTCGTGCGCCAAGAAAATCCCGCCCCGCCTTCGCGATCTGCCACACCGTACCGCTTGAACTTCCGGATTCCAGAGTACACGCCGTTCTGCTGGCGCGTAGTGTTGAGATCGTGCTGGATGACATAGGAGAACGTCGTCGGCACGACGGCGGCGGATGCCACAGTATCGGCGTCGACCAGTCGACCCATGTCCAACAGCGTGCGCGCCTTTCCCACCGTCGCCAGCGACGTGAAACTCGCCTTCGCGCTGGCGCTCGTCAGCAACTGCGCTGCCGCTATCGATTGATTGAACAAAACCAACGCGGAATCCAGCAACTGTTGCGTCGTGAGCTGCGCGCCATTCCGCACCGTACCGTCTGGATTGGGATAGCTCAGTGGCACCCCGGAGCAATAATTCTCGGCGAAGAACAACCGCGTGTATCCGGCCAACGCCAACATTTCGGCACGACCGGAATTGGCGGTGCTGTCTGAAAGCGCTTGGAATTTCGCCGCGGCGTTGATTGTCGACAAATGCGCCCGGGCGAGATTCCGATACACCGTTGTCCACGTGGCGCTTGCTGGATCGGTCTGGCGGGCATCCGCCTGGACGCGATCGGGGAACGTCTCCGTGTTGATCCACTCGTCGGCAAGCAGGCCGCTGGCCAGCACCTGCCCTTCGGTGGTGCCGCCAGAGCCTTGCGCGCCCGAGCCCGTGTAGGCGATGCCGAAATCGCCGATGGCCCCGGCGCGGATCGTCGGCAGCGCCAGAGGATCGTTCAAACCGCCGGTAGGAACGACATCCGGCGTATTCGCATCCAACAAATTGCACGACGCAATCGCTACGACGACAAGCGCCGAGCCTCCGACTGAGCGGAGGCCGCGGGCCATGATGTGCCGCATTGGGAGAGTCATGGGTCCGTATGCTCCGGTCAGAAGGTGACGTTGATGCGCCCGATCCAGTAGCGAACCGGGGGCTGGGTCAGGAAGTCGGCCGTTGTGAAGTTGTTCTGGCCGGCCTCGTTGAGCTCGGGATCGAGTCCTTTGTACCTGGTCCACGTCGCGAGATTGCGTCCCGCAATCGTGAAGCTCAGCGTTGACGCACCGATCCGGTTGCTCCAGTTCGCCGGCGCATCGTACGAGAGCGACAGCTCACGGAACTTGATGAAGTCGGCATCCTCCATGTAGCCGGCCTGCGTGCCCAGAATATTGGCGACTGCGGCAGCCTGCTCGGCCAGCGGTGCCTTGGGATCGTTGCGACCGCGGCAGTTGGTGAGCCCGCAGCGGAACTGCTCGGTGCTGTTGAAGAGCTTGTTGCCGAAGCGGCCGTCGACCAGACCCGAGAGCCGGAACCGCTGGAACAACGTGAGTGTGGCATTTACGGAGCCGCCATGATCGGGGAACGGCTGTCCCTGGAACGTGGCGGTCGGACCGAGCGTCACTTCGCTGGTCGCGATAATGCCGTCGTTGTTCGCGTCATCGAACGTGTAGGGCCGCTGGAAATAGCTCCCCGGCGCGTACCCGACCTGAATTCGCTGCGTCGCGCCGCCGAGCCCGAAAATGATGGGCGCGACGTTCGCGCCGAGGTTCTTGACCCGACTCCTGGTGCCCCACGCCGCGAGGTTCAGATCGAACGAAACGTTCGGCTTGCGCAGCACGGAGGCGGCGGCAGAGATCTCGACACCCTTATTGCTCACGGAGCCCAAGTTCCGGAAGATCGACGTTCCGCAACCGCAGCTCGGCGGCAGGACAACGGCGATCAACGCGTCGTGCGACACCTTCGAGTAATAGGTGAACGACAGCCGCGTAGAGAGCGGGCGCAGCTCGGCGTCAAAGCCGCCTTCGGCTTCATTGGTACGCTCCGGCTTCAGAGCGGCGTTGCCCAGGTTGCCGATCGTGATGCCCGGCACGTCGGTGTTATTGATGACCACCGGCGTCGGGTTGAAGAACTGCAAGGCATCCGTGGGTCCCGGATGCAATCCCGAGCTGCCGTATGCCGCGCGCAGCTTCAACGCGTCCAGCCAACTCGGCTTCGGGAAGAATGGTTCCTCCGACGCCACCCACGACGCCGACAGCCGCGGATACAGAATGTTGCCGAAGCTCTTCCCGAACGACGTATTGTCGTCGCTGCGGAGCGCGCCCGTCACGAACAACCGATTCTTGTAGCCGACGCGCTCTTCCACGAACCGGCCCAGCGTGATCGTCTCGACGGTGGCTTCATTCACCGAAGGAATCACACCGCCCGCCAACGAATTGGTCCCGGCAGTCAGCTGTTGCACGCCCGCCAGCACACCGTGATTGCGCAGGTGATAGTACAGCAGGCCGCCACTGGTCGTGGAGTTCAGCGTGGGGGTCAGCGCGAACGAGGCTGTCGCGTAGAAATTCCCCGTCCAGTTGTAGATCTGGAACGGATTGGCGTTGCGGTTTCCCTGGTTGGCCGAGGGATTGAACGACGCCGGAATGACGCCAGGGATGGTGGTGTTCTCATCGTAGCGACTGAGAAAGTCGGTGCCGATCACGCCGTGCGCCTCGAGCCATGTCAACGGCCGATAGTTCGCCTGCATGCTTCCCGTGAAGTGATCGACGTTCTGGAAGGTGTGGATGGAAAAGCTCTGCGCCGGTGACAGGAAGCCGTAACCATTATTGACGGTACTGTCGGAACCTCCCAGGAAACCGCTGGAGAGCACACCGAAGACGTTGTTGTCGTTCTGCGGGAGCCGCAGCTTGCCGCTCGTGTAGAGCACGGTCCCCTGAATGTCCAAGTCCGACCGCACATAGGTGAAGAGGTTCGCCAGCAGGTTGACCTGGCGACTCGTGTTCACGGGGTACACACCGTCTTCGTTGTTCAAGTGCCCGGAGAGATAGAACGTCGTTTGCTCGGACCCACCAGAGGCACTGATCCCGTACTCTTGGCGGTGTCCCGTCCGGAACGGACTGCGCTGTTCGATCGGATTGAACCGGCGCACACGCGCCTGGACACAGGTTCCGGCCGCCACGCGGGTCAGCGTGCAGACCGAATCGAGCGCGGTGAGGCCGGTAAAGTTGTCGGGATAACTGCCGTAATCGTTGAGCGCGCCGGCCTCCGCGGACATCGACCACTTCGTCGCGCCGGGCTGGCCGCGCCGGGTGCGCATGATAATCGCGCCGTTCGCTGCGTCGGTGCCGTAGAGCACGCTCGACGCGGGCCCGCTATTCACCTGCACCGCCTCGAGATCTTGCGGGCTGATGTCGTTCAGTCGGGAGGGTTGTTGTCCACCGACACCGATGGACGTCGAGTTCGCGGTGTTCTCCACCCGAATCCCGTCCACAATCAGCACGGGATCGTTGGACAGCGACACGCTGTTCGAGCCCCGGATGCGGATCCGTGTACCCGTGCCGGTCGTACCACCGCTCGACTGCACCAGCACGCCGGGAACCGTCGAGTTGAGGGCGTCCGACAGATTCGTAATCGCGTTCGCGCTGGTACGGTCCCGCAAGTCGACGTTGTGCGCGACGGTGCCCTGCTCGCGCTCAGCCTGGTTGCCGGTTGCCGTAACAACGATGGCCTCGAGGCCCACGGCAACCTGCGCGAGCGCGACGTTCACCTCGGCGGAGCCACCCGGAGAAACGGTGACGGGTTGCGTCGCCGTCCCGTAGCCGATGAACGCCACGCGCACCGAGGCCTGTCCCGCGGGCACGTTGACCACACGATAGTGGCCGTCCTGGCCCGATAAGGCTCGAATCGTCGTGCCAACGATCGAGACCTGCGCACCGGCGAGCCCCTGCCCCGACGCTTTGTCGGTGATGCGTCCGGTTACTTCACTCTGCTGCGCCGCCAGTTGCGGCGCGAGCAGCAGCGCACTCAGCGCCAGCCCGATGCTCAGTGCTGGGCGACCGATAGTAAATCGCATAGTTCCCTCTTCCTCACGCTTAAAGGTTGTACGACAGCGAAAGGCGAATTGAGAGCAGAGAGGTCGCTAGCGACTACATCGGCCGGGAATGATGATGTTGCGCTGAAGGTGGAGAACGCAGCGAACAGAAATTTGATCCATCTGGCCTCCTCTGGGCGGTCATCCATATTCTGAACCGCAGATGAGGAGCCCGCAAGGGAAGCCCCACATGCTAGTTTCTCACTCGTGAAGCCCATTCGCAGGCTGGTCTCACCGCTCACCGCCATGGCCCTGGCCCTCTCGGCCTGCGGCACGGGCGAGCAATCGGGGAACGGGGGCCCGGGCAGAATCGCATATCAGACGACCCGCTATGGCGCGCTCGACATCGTCGCGATCGACGCGAGCGGCCGGAACTTCAAGCGTCTGACGACGCACCTGGGCGACGACGGCTGGCCAACGTGGTCTCCCGACACGCTCCACATCGCCTTCCAATCCGATCGGGCGCCGACCACGCGCTTTCAGATCTACGTCATGAGTTCCGACGGCTCGAATGTTACACGGCTCACGTATGATACGAGTACCGACATCATGCCCGCATGGTCCCCCGATGGCAGCAAGATCGCGTTCGTCTCCAAACGGGATGGGGACGGCGAGATCTACGTCATGGACGCCAATGGGCAGAACCAGCAGCGACTGACCACGTCGCCAGGGGAAGACGGCCAGCCCGCGTGGTCCCCGGATGGATCCAAGATCGCATTCGTCACCGACCGCGACGGCAACAGCGAGATCTACGTCATGAATGCGGCGGATGGGACCGGGCTCGTCAACCTCACGAACAACCCGGGAACCGATTGGGGACCCGCGTGGTCACGCGACGGGACGAAGATCGCCTTCTACTCGAACCGCGAAACCGACTTCGCCATCTGGGTGATGAACAGCGACGGGTCCAATCCGGTGCGACTCACGGATCCCGCAATTCAGGCAGGGCTGCCCGACTGGTCGGCCGACAACACCCGCATTGCGTACGAGCAGGACGGCGATCTGTGGGTTATGAACCCCGACGGCTCGCACAAGGTACGGATCACGGTGGGACCAGCCATCGTGGACGGTGTCCCCCGGTGGCGTCCCATCCTGTAGCAGCCGCCTGGATCGCTACGGCGCGGTATTCGGCGGCCGGCGGTCCACCAGGAATACGGTGCTCGGCGCAGCAAACGCACCGCCTTGCGGTGCGCGGCTACCGACCACCGATGCGGGGACAATCACCGCGCTGATGACGGAGCCCGCGATCCGCGTCCCGGCGATGGGATTCGTGCTGTCCGTGCCCGCGATTCCGACTGGAAGCTTCAGATTCACGAGACGCGGCGCCTTGGTGCCGGCCGCGGTGACGACGATGCGCAGCGAGTCCGTGGCCGCGCTATCGCGGGCGACCATAGCGTACGTGCCCACCGCGAGGTAGGCGACGTTCCCGATTTGCGGGGCGTCGGGCAGCGTATCGGCGGCGTGCCGGACGAAGTTCACGTCCAGGTTGCCGAGCCCGGCTCCCGCATGAATGATGCGGTAGCCGATCTGCCCTGCCGCGGGTGCAGCGGGATTATCCGGAATCACGTTGAAGGCGCGAGCCGGTGTAGAGCCCGTGCGCGCAAGACCGGCGTACAGCAGTGTATAGCCGGTGTTGGCCGTCACCGTGAACGTCGAGTCGAAGATCGGCACTCCCGCAATGGCGGGATTCGAATCGTGCACGAAGACCCGAATCTTGCGCGCCCCGGCGTCGATCCCCTGGTAAAACATGTTGGAGCTGCGGAACGTCGCTGAGAACAGGCCGGCGTTCGTCACGATGTCGATGGGCCGCATGTCGAGCGCCCCCGTATCGGCGATCGCATTGATCCAGTGCAGCGACGCCTGCGGCGGATTGGTTTCGACGAACGTCGCATCCTTCGAGCACGCGGTAGCCGCCACCGCAAGACAACCGATGAGTGAAAACCGGAGTGAATTCATCGCACGCTCTTTTGAAAAAGGATGGTGATCGGTTTCATTGCCCGTTCCCGCCGCCTATCCCGCCACTATCACCTGCCCCGCCGATGCCGAGCAGATTGCGCGACGCGATCAGCGCGACAATGGCCGACGCGACACCCATGGCGAGCACGATGGTACGCGGCTTGGAGAGACGGCGCTCGTACGTCGTCGCGAGACTGCTGCGCCGCAGCGGCACCGCCTCTCCCAGCCATCTGTTGTGTACTCCACGGATGTCGACGACGTCAGTGACGGAAACGAGGTAGTCGCTATCCGTGCTCTGCAGCAGTGAGCCTTGGACGCGGTCGGCATACGGCCCGATTTGCGGCGCCGCGTCAAGGCGTCCCCGGTCGTTCAGCACCAGTGAGACCTTCGTGCCCGGTGCGGGTGCCGGGATGGTGAGGGGAAGCAACATGTAGCATCCCGCCACCAGCGGCAGCAGCAACAACGCGACGGCACGGCGCACAACTAGTACACGCCCCCGTTGTAGAGGCCGTAATTGCCGGGGCCCGATCCACCGAGCTGCCCCACTCCTCCGAGCCCGTAGAATGGCTGCGCCCGTGCATCCATCTCCTGATAGGGCACCGGCCAACTGACCGCCGTCCCCTCAGGAAGATCGCCCCAGCCGCGGCTGGCGAGGTACCACATCCCGTAGCCCGTGTACATCGTCTCCATCCGGTATTCCCACTTGAGGGCGTCCCACGCATTCCCGCACTTGGTTGACTTGTACCCGGTGGCTTTATCGGGCACGCGCGGGACGCAACCGGCCCCACCCGGAGCTGCGGCAATCGTATCAGTGATTCCCGCGGTGACCAGCGCGGGCAGCCCCGCAGCTGTGCGGGAGCTGTCGATCAGCGCCATCGCGAGCGCGGGAGTGCCCGTCCGGATGCGGCCTTCGGCCGCGAGTAACCGGATCTCTGCCCGCGTCATGACTGGATAGGTCCCGATCCGTCCCGCCAGGAAGAATTGCCGCGACCGATAGAAGTCGTACTGGGAGATCTGCAAGGCGTCACCAGGCTGATCCTCGCCGGCCGGACGGTTTCGCACGTACGGCAGTGAGGTGAAGGTGCCCGCCACGGCCACCCCACTCTGAGCGGTTCGTGTCGTGCCTATCGGAAAGCGATGATCGGCGGTGACCACTAAGAACGGCACCCGGTTCGCACGTGGCGTGTTGAGCCAGTTGTCATAGCCACCCGAGCTATCCGCCATGCCGAGCCAGAACTGCGACATCTGATGCCAATTCGCCGATCCGGTCGCGAACGCCTGGATGGGCCACACGACGTCCCAACCAGCGGCCGGATTGGTCCCGATGTTGAAATCGGCGGTGATGCCGGCGGTCGCATCCGCGATTACGGAAGCCCAATCGACGGCGGCCCGCTCGGCCGGGTTTCTCGCCACTCCGGCCCGGAGTCGCGCCTTGTACGACCGCGCCAGCTGCATGAGAAGGGGCGCCGTCAGGTTCTGGCCATTGATCCACGTTGCCGTCGCCGGCGACGGCAGCCAGTCTGCCGCCGGCCCCGCCGGCACGGGCGCGGACCAGATGGCGATGGCCGAGTCGATGTACCCCAGCGCTGCCGTCATGACAGCGCGATAGTCCGACAGCTTAATCGTCGCCTGCGGATTGTCGTGTTCAGTCAGAATCGCCGCGGAGTCATACACCAGCGCCAGGTTTCCAAGGGCGACGCCTTGCGTGAAGCGGGCAAAGGCGAGCGCCCTGGCGTTGCGCGCGGGGGAGCCCAGGGAGATGGGATTGATGCTGTCCTTGAGCCGGGCGATGCCGATTGTCGCCATCCGTGCGGCACGGTGCAGGACCTGGAAGTCCCGCACGTTGCCCGCGTTCCCCTGACTGCCGCGGGTGTTGTCGATTGGATTTCGCGGCACGGCGCCCCGCGGGCCCATCGCGAAGTTCGCGAGCCCGGAGACGTTTTCCATCCCCATGACCTGCATTTGGGTCTGGATGTCATCGTTGGAACCCCCGAGTGTGGCGTTCTGGATTTGGGCATACGTCGCGCCGATGAAGCTCTCCACATCGGCGGGGGTGCCCAGCACGCGGTTGCGGTCCGGGTCGGTTACATCGTTGACCAGCAAGTTGCCACAGGCGGTGAGGCCAATGGTTGCGCCGCACAGAACGATACGAAAGTTGAGCATCGGTCTTCCCCCTAGAAGCTCGTGGACAGGCCGAGTGTGAACGTGCGCGTGTTCGGGAACGTGAACGCGTCGATCGCGTTGATAGCCGCCGACGTCGCTTGCCCACCGGCGATGCCGACTTCCGGATCAAAGCCGCGGTAACCAGTGATCGTCCACAGGTTCCGACCAACGAGGCTCACCTCCCAGTCGCCCGTGGTTCCAATCGGACCGAGGTGATAGGAGACGAGGAGCTCGCGGACCTTGGCATAACTCGCATCCTCAACCGAGAAGTTGTTCGGCCCGAGGATGTCGTAGAGTCCGCCGAGCCCATTGTTGTTGTCGGGCGCCGCGGCGCGATAGTAGTAGCCGATCGGCTTGGCGTCCTCGACCGACCTGCCGCGCTGATCCACGTCGTGCGACAGAAAGTCCAGATGCGCCCAGTGGAAGCCCTGGTTCCAAACGTGCTGTCCGACGGACGCATCGAGCAACGCGTAGACGGTAAACCGCTTATACCGGAAGTCCTGCGTGATCGCGAACCGGAAATCCGGCAGCGCGTTGCCCAGCGGCACGCTCAAGGCGCTTTGGCCGTTGGCGCCTCCGCCCCGGAGGATGATGGGCATCCCCCAGTTCATCTTCACCCCCCACGGCGCTTGCGGGCCGGGAAGGTAGGTTTCCCACAGGTTGTTCGTGATGCCCATCTTGGGATTGTTGCCCGCGCCGACCCACACGAGCCACCCCTCATCGTTCTTTTGGAACGAGCTGGTGGGACCGCCACAATCGCTGCTGAACGGTGCAGGCAACTGGGAGCAGCTGTTGAGGAATGCGCGGCCATAGAACGTGCCGAATCGCTCCCCCACCTTGGCCAGGAAGATCTGATCCGTCGCCTGCAGCGTGGCTCCGAAGAAAAACGGCGGAACGCTGAGGGCGGTGACCACCGACCGGTTGCGATCGTAAATCACCCGCGCCGACCACTGCACCTCCCGACGCTGCAGCAGCGGCAGGTTGAGCGACATCTCGAAGGTCTTGTTCTGGAGCGTCCCCGCATTCTGCCACTGAATCACGAAGCCCGTTGACGCCGACACCGGCACGGGCAGGATCTGGTTGGTAATCCGCGATTGCGCGTAGGTCGCGTTGAAGGCATAGCGGCTGAAGAGTTCCAGGTCGGCGCCGACCTCCGTCTCGTGACTGATCTCGGGACGCAGATTCTTGTTGCCGAGGTTCTGCATCGTCGGGATACCGCCCGCGGCAATCGCGAAGGTCTCGTACTGCGCCGAGAATTGCGGCGAACCACCCGCCGTACCGTAGGAGCCATGCAGCTTGAGCTCGCTCACCTGCGGCCATGGCCACCACGATTCCTGCGCGACGCGCCACGCCGCGGAAGCGCGGCCGAACGTGGCCCACCGGTTGGCTGCACCAAACAGCGAGCTGCCGTCGCGCCGGAGCAGTGCATCGACGATGTAGCGGCCCTTGTAATCCAGCCCCACGCCGCCGAACAATCCCACTTGTCGAACGCGCGTGAAGTCGGACGTCGTGGAGCGGGTGCTCTGCAAGGTGTTGTTCAAGGCAGTGACGCCCTGCACAGCCAGCTGGCTGCCATTGGCGTTGAGCGTATCCGCATCCCGCTGCTCGAACAGGTAGCGCAGGCTGTACCGCGTCTGCAGATCGGGCCCGAACTCTTTCTTGAACGTGGCGTTGAGACTTCCGTTCAGTGACTCGCGCCCGCTCGTGCCGCGCAGAATCGATCCGAGGTTGGCCGTGCTCTGCGACGTCGTGCGGAAACCCTTGTCGCTGATCTGCGACCCTTCGCCGCGCCGCAAGTCGTAGCTGAAGTCCGCGTTGAAGTTGAACCAGTTCACGGGCGCGTACTGCGCGGTGATGCCGCCGATGAAGCGGTTGGTCACATCTGTCCGCAACGTCTGATAGAGGGTGGACAGGGGATTCTCATTCTGCGACCCGCCACCCTGGAGGTTCGGCCGGATGTACAGCCGGCCCAGCGTGTCGGCCTGAAGGACGTTGACGATGGCGGGGACGCGCGTCAGCCGGAAGAACGCCTGGCCGCCGCCCTCCTGATTCAATCCATCCTGCGTGCTGCGGCTGTAGGATGTGCGCAGCGCGATGTTCCAGTCCGTGCCGATCGCCTGGTCGACGTTGAGCCGGACCGCATTGCGCTGGAAGCCGTTCAGGAAGCGGATGGCGCCTTCCTGCCGGAAGTTCGAGCCGCTCACGAAGAAGCGCGTGGATCCGAAGCGACCCGTCATGTCCACGCTGTTGTCGAAGAAGGGCTTGGGCTGCACCACCTGCGCGACGGCGTTGTAGCTCGTGCCGGGCCATGGGTTGATCTGGTAGCGCTCGCGCAGCACGTTGCCGGCAATCGTGGCGCCCGGATCGACCGGGAAGCCGACGGGATTCTTCGCGAACGGGCCGGGGTCATTATTGATGCGCGCCTGCTCCCGCCGGTAGTCGAATGTCGTAGCGCAGAAGGGCTGACCGCTAACGTTCTGGCAGAACATCTGTCCCGACTCGTCAGTCGCCAGCGCATGAAAGCGGGCGAGCCCGAAATCCCGCTCGATGTCGCTCTGACCCGCTTCACTGCGCACGTCGAACCTCACGCCTTCCAGCGCGTGCCGTCCCGACTTCGTCGTGATGTTGATCACGCCGTTGCCGGCGCGCGCACCATACAACGACGCGCCCGCCGCGCCCTTCACCACTTCGACGTTTTCGATGTCGTTGGGATTGATGTCGGGCAGATTGCCGTTGATGATGATGCCGTCAACGATGTACAGAGGATCCTGGCCGCGTCCCGCGGCGTTGATCGAGGTCGGCCCGCGGAGCAGGATTGCGGGCTGCGCGCCAGGCCGCCCGCTCGCCGAGACGATGTTCGCACCCGGGACCTTCCCCTGGAGTTGCGCCAAGGGGTTGGCGGCCGGAACGGGGAGCTGCGAAGCGTCCACGCGCGACACGGTAAACGGCACCTTCACCTGCTCGGTCGCCTCCTGCACACCGGTCACGACGACCGCCTCGAGCAGGTTGACGTCGTATGGCAGCGTGAGGTCCACGGTCTGCTCGCCCGGCGTCAGCGTGATCGCCTTACTGTTCGGCTTGAAGCCGATCCCCCGCGCGCGCACGACGACCTGCTGACCGCGGACGCGCGCACCCGGCACGACGAGCGAATACTCCCCGGTGGCGTTCGTCGAGGCGCTCATCCGCAGCTCTTCGACGACGACGTTCGCACCGGATACGGGCTCGCCGCGATCGGAGCTGATCTTGCCGCGCAGCACCGCATCTTGCGCCCAGGCTGTGCCCGCACCCACGATGGACAGCGTTAATACGGCAATCCCGACGAAGAGCACGCCACGACGATGGTGGACCATAAAGCCATCCTCCTGGGAACGGGGAAATCGCCGACGATGGGCAGGAGAACATGAAGCGACCTCTCGCACGAGAAGCCGCTGGACGAAGGCGGGAATTTTGGCACGATCGAGCGCGACGGTCATGACGCTCGGCTGTCAGGTGACGGCCTGAAAACCCTTGGGAGGCTGTTCACGCCTCCATCGGGTTTATACGCCTCCGTGCATAACTCGTCAACCCCCTTGCCTTCGCTTGCATCCCGGCCCGCACCCTCTATCATCTACTACCATCGCCTATCCGGTTCCTCTGACACGGCCGGTTCATGGCACGTAGAGCGCACTCCATCGTCGTGCTGTTGGCCATCGGCACCGCGGGCTTCGGCATCCGCAGCGTTCCGGCACAGAACGCTGTGTCACACGCGGGCATCGTGGGGCGGATAGTAGATCTCCAGTCGAGATCGCCGATTCGTGACGCGCGCATCGCCCTGCTGGGCACGCCGCTCCGGGCCGCCACCGACAGCAGCGGCCGCTTTGCCGTCGACAGCCTGCGGAGCGGTACTTATGTCCTGCAGGCACGAGCCACCGGCTATGAGGTGACCTCATGGGTCATCCCGCTGCACGACGGCGAGTTACTGGAGCAGGCCTTTGAGCTGCCCCCCATTGGGGACACGCTGGCACCCATCACGGTCGAAGGACGTCCCACGTTCTTTCAGCAGCGGATGCGAGAATTCAATGAACGGCGCCAGACGCGACGCGGGGTGTTCCTCACCGAAGAAGAGATCCACGAACGCCGGGCGGCCACACTCATGGACGTCCTGCGGGGCGTCCCCGGTGTCCGCCTCTCCTGCCGGGTCGGTAACTGCGTCGTGGAAATGATGCGGTCCGCACAGGGGATCTGCCGGGCGGACTGGGTCGTGGATGGTTTTCCCGCCACCGAATCGGGGACTCCGCACCTCCCCGTCGTCGGTATCGTGGGTATCGAGATCTACCGCAGCCCGGGCGAGACACCAGCGCAGTTCCTGAAGTCCGATTCGCAGTGTGGTGTGATCGTCATCTGGACGAAATCAGGCCCCTGACCCCCGCGCTCAGCTTCTCGAGCTTCCTGCTCGGGACCGTCTTGTTGGGTCCATCCGCGTTGTTCGCTCAGACGACGGATCCCTTGGCCGCACGCTCCAAAGGTTCGGCCAAGGCGCCCGTCACCGTTTACGAAATGGCGGATTTTCAATGCCCTGCCTGCCGGATGTTTACGGTCACGGTCATGCCGGCCCTCGACAGCGAGTTCATTCGCACGGGCAAGGTGCGGTGGGTATTCATCAATCTCCCCCTCCCGAGCATCCACCCGAATGCCCTGGCGGCCGCCGAGGTGGCGATGTGCGCCGCCCGGCAGCGCCGATTCTGGCAAACGCATGACGCGCTGTATCTGCATCAGGACGGTTGGGCGAAGCTGCCCCAGCCGCGTGATACGCTCGTCGCGCTGGCGCAGCGCGCTGGGGTCGATCGTGACAAGCTGAACGCCTGCATCCAGGGCGGGACCGCGCGGGCGGCGGTGCAGCAAGACGCCGAGCGCGCCGCGCGCTCCGGTGCGCACTCCACCCCTTCCTTTTATATCGAGGGTGGTTTGCTCGAGGGCGCTCCCTACACGCCGGATCCGATGCGCCACGTGCTGGACTCGGTCTATGCCGTACGCACAGCACCGCGGCGCAATCCCAAGTGAAGCGTCCGGCATTGCTGTACCGCCTGAGCGTGCACATGGCGACGCGCGCCGCGCCGCTGATTGCGCGATTCGATAAGAAGGTGGCACGCGGACTTAACGGGCGGCGAGGATTGGCCGCCCGTCTTGCTGCATGGGCCGCGGCGCAACGCGATCCGCGCCGGCCGCTCGTCTGGATGCATGCGCCGTCGGTGGGCGAAGGCCTCCAGGCGAAGCCCGTACTCGAGACGCTGCGGGCCGAGCACCCCGACTGGCAGCTCGCGTTTACTTTTTTTTCGCCTTCCGCCGAACGCCTGGCCAGGAATCTGCCCGTCGATGTCGCGGATTACCTGCCGGTCGATCGTCCCGGCGAGGTCGCCGCGGCGCTCGACGCCTTGCAGCCGACGGCTCTCGTCTTCAGCAAACTCGACGTCTGGCCGGAGCTGACCCTCGCGGCCGCGAGTCGCGGCGTGAAGCTTGGCCTCATCTCGGCGACCGTTTCGTCCGAGAGCTCGCGGCTACGCTGGCCGGCGCGACGCTGGGCGCACCCGGCGTATGCCGCGCTGGACAGCATCGGGACGATCAGTGAGGAGGACGGGCGGCGGCTCGAGCTGCTGGGCGCGCGCCCGGAAGCGATCGCGGTCACGGGCGACACTCGCTATGACAGTGTCGCGGAGCGCGCAGAGCGGCTCGATCTGGCGCGTGAGCCCTTCGCGCGACTCACGGCGACGTCTCCAGATACGTTCACGATCGTTGCGGGATCGACGTGGCCGGCGGACGAAGCGGTGCTGCTACCCGCATTCGCCGACTTGCTGGTCCAATTACCGACGGCTCGCCTGCTGCTCGCGCCGCACGAGCCCAACCCGGACCACTTGGCCGGAATCGCCGAGCGGGTGCGACACCTCAAGTTGCCGCGACCCGTACGACTATCGCAACTCGAACATGCGAAACCTGCGCCTGTGATCGTCGTCGACCGCGTCGGTATCCTCGCCGATCTCTATGCGCTCGGCGATACGGCGTTCGTCGGCGGCGGCTTCCATCGTGCCGGCCTTCACTCCGTGCTCGAGCCGGCCGTGTTCGGTGTCCCGACGACGTTCGGGCCGCATTGGCGCATGAGTCGCGACGCCGCGCTGTTGCTCGAGCATGGAGGCGCCGTCGCGTTGGCCGGGGACGGCCGGCATCCCTTGCATTCGCAGTGGCTCGTGTGGCACCATGATCCGGCGGCTCGACGAAAGGCGGGGAAAGCGGCGAAGGCGATGGTGGCGGAGGGGCGTGGTGCGTCGGAACGAACGACAGCATTGGTGCAGGGGCTTGTGACCACTTCATAGGCCGTCAGTTAAGAGGATCCATGGCTCGTTTTCCGCGGGTTCTGATCTTGGGGATTGCTCTGGCGACCATCGCGTGCGCCGGCCGTCACCACTCAAAACCCGAGCCGGTGAGCGATATCCCGTTGAAAGTGACGAATCATAATTGGCTCGACGTGACGATCTACGTGCTACACGATGGGCAGCGGACCCGGATCGGCCAGGTAACAGGCTCCACGGCGCAGGAGTTCGTGCTTCCGTGGAGGTTGCTGGGACAATCACACGAGCTCGAGCTGCTGGGTGAAGCGATCGGCAGTCCGGCCTTCGCACGCACAGAGGTTCTCAACATTCAGCCCGGACAGTTCATCGAGTGGACCTTGGAAACGGACCTGCGGCGCTCGAGCGTAGGAGTGTACTGAGCTTCTAGCGCGGGGGTCCCCCGCCACCAGCGCCACCCGATCCACTGGCGATATTCGTGAACGCGGCGAGCGCCGCGATAAAGCCCATCACCGAACCTCCGGCCAGGAGCGCTGTTCGTACCCTGGAGAGATGGCGCTCCTGCATCGTGGCGACGTATTCCCGACCCAGCCTTACCGTCTCCCCTTTCCAGGACAAGATCTGCCCATGCCGCTGCTCTACCGACTCGACCGATAGCGCAAGCGCTTCGGGATTTGCTGTAGTCAGGCGGCCGCGCACGTTGCCAACATCCGGACCCAGATAACCCCAGTAGTGGCTTGTCCCGGAGTCGGTGAGCATCACTTGCATGTACGTGCCGGGTTGGGGGGCAGGAGTTTCCAGAGGCTGGTAGTAATAGCAGCCCGTCGCAGAGATCAGCAGGGACATCACGATGCAACTTCTTGCCCAACGCATGTCAGTACACTCTCCCTATTAATGAAGGAGCGGACCGCCGGTACTCTGGCGGTCCGCCCGCCTCACTTCAAATCAAATGCGCCGCGCGCTCGCCAGCTACGGGCAGTAGGCCTTGTCGTTGGGGTTCCGGAAGCCATTCGTGGCGAGCTGCGTGCCCGGATCCGGAATATGAGGATTCACGTTCATCTCGGTCCCACTGTAGAAGAGACGCCCGGGAATCTTGCCGTTCCATTGCGGGTTCACGCTGCCGGTGTTGTACGGCGTAAGGGCAGGAATGCAGGTTCGGCGGTAATCGTTCCACACCTCGATGTTCTGGTACAGCGCCACGTACTTCTCGATCATGATCGAGTCGAGGAGGGCTGTTGCCGTAATACCGACCAGCGCCGACAAGCCGGGGACGGCACGAGCGTTGTTGAGATGAGTCAGCGCTAATGGGTCGTTCCCCGTCTGGTTGTAGGCCTCCGCCAGAATGAGCTGATTCTCCTGGTAGGTCACGAGCGGTTGGCGGAACGCCCCACAGGTTGACGACGTGGGACACATGCGAAGCGAAGTATTTCCACTGATCCCGTTGAGCGGCGACACCGTAGGGCCGGGCTGAGCGACGTTCGGGTCCTCGCCTCCGTATGTGCCCAGGGCATTCTTGGCGAAGTACTGGGGCAACCGGGGATCGGTCCGCCCGTTCATGATATCCACGAGCGCCTTCCCCGCCACGACATCCTGCCCGAATGTCGTGGTCTGGAACTGATACCAGATGTTTCGCTCCGACGTTGCCGTGCTGTGATACGCGGTCAGGTCACCTGCCGTGCTGCCGATTCCCGACGTGGCCTCCGTGATGGCGTTCCCGTATACCGTGGCCTTGGTCGCAGCCGCTTCCACGGTATGCAGGAGGAACCGCGCCTTCAGCGTGTGCGCCGCCGCGATCCACTTCGCCTTGTCACCGCCGTAAACCAGATCGTTCCCCAGCGGCCCGCTGCCTGGTCCCCCCAACTCGACGATCGCCTGCGAGAGGAGCGACTGCACCGAGTCGTAGACGGCCGACTGGTTGTCCAACACCGGCGTGGGCGCGGCTCCCACTGCTTGCGTGTAGGGGACATCGCCCCAGAGGTCCGCGGCGACGCCCATGTTGAACGCCTCCCAGACCTTCGCGACCCCCAGGAAAACGCTATCGCCGGCCGCGCGCTCGGCCGCTTCGATCTTGCGAAGGTCGATGAGGCCGCCACCGGTGTAGACCTGGAACCAGTTGCCATCCCAACTGAACTCGTTGACGGTGTAGTGGGCGTACTGGTCGACGAACCGCCCGCCCACTCCGGCGCACTGCTGCATCCACATGCACACGGTCATGGCGACCGTATTTTCCTGCGAGCTGAACATGTTCGCCTGCACGCCGACGAAGAGCTGCACCGCCGTCGCCTGGCTCGGGTTGTTGGGGTCACTGGACAGCTTGTCCCCGGTCAGGAAGCTGCCGCAGCCTGAGCCCCCAAGCACGAGCCAGAGGGAGACGGCCGCGACTTTGATAGAGCGAGTCATAGGTCGATCTCCTCGGGCTAGTGGTTGAAGGTGACGGTGAACACGAACGACCGTGTCTGCGGATTGCCGAAGTATTCCGATCCCTGAATCGGATCGGTGGATCCTCCGCCGCTCGTCTCCGGATCGTAGCCGGTCCACTTGGTCCAGGTCTTGAGATTTCGGCCGGAGACCCGTAGGTCGATGCTCCCGAGCCCGAGTGTGCGCTGGACCCAGAGAGCGTCCAGCGTGTAGGTAACCGAGATCTCGCGGAGCTTCACGTAGCCGTGCGGCTCGAGACATGCCTCCTCGATGCCCGAGAACGGGCATGGCGCGTCGCTCTGCCGGTACCAGCTCTCGCCGATCGGCACGGCCATTCCCGCCCCCGGACCGACAACCGGCCCGTCGAACCAGCCGCCCTTTCCAAAGACTTTGGTATTGCCGGTGCATGTCGTCCCGTCGCAGGTCGCCCGCTGCTGCGTGTCGATATGCGTCCCGTAGCTCCACAGGGCACCCTTCACATCGTTCGGCACCACGCCGCCGTGCCGGATGTCGAGCAGCCCGGAGATCTGCAGCTTGCGGTAGCGGAACGCGCTCCGCACGTTCCCCGTCCAGCGGGGATTCGGGTTGGCGAGGATGCGCTGGTTAGGGTCGGTGACCGGGAAGCCCGTGGCGTCGATGTACATCGCACCCCGCGGAGCGCCGGCGCAGGCTGTGCCCACCGCGCCGCCCAGCAGGGTCGGATCGGATAGGCCGCAGTGGATGTAGCCCTGCGAACGCAGCACACCGATCTCCTGACCGACCTGCGCGACGCCCGACCCGAAGAAGATGTACTGCGGGCCGTTCAACGTGAGCACGACGCCCCGGTTGCGGGCCCACTGGAGGCCGACCTCCCAGCCATAGTCCGGCTTTTGGATCGGCCGCATGTTGAGCGTCGCCTCAATCCCGCGGTTCCGGAATTGGGCGGCATTGCTGTACTGCTGCGAGTACCCCGTCGAAGGAGCGAGCGGCGTCGGCAAAATCACATCGACGGTCTTGGAGTTGTAGTACGTCAACGCGGCGTCCGCGCGGTCGTGGAGCAGGCCGAGGTCGAACCCCGCTTCGAGCTCCTTGGAGCGCTCGGGCCGCAGCACGTCCGCCGGCTTTTGGCCGCTCGTGAGCAGCCCACCGATCCCGTTCTGCGTGGGCGTCTCCCCGGTGCCCTGCGCGATGCCGCCGAAGATCTGCGAGAAGTAGGTTCCCGACGTCACGTAGGCCGGCGGCTCGTTGCCCGCCTCGCCGTAGGCGACGCGCAGCTTCCCGAAGGTGAGCCACGGCCGCTCACCGGTAACCTTCGTGAACGTCCAGGCCGCGCTGGCCTTGGGGAACCATGCCCGCCGCGAGAGCCGCCCGAAGTTCGAGAAGCCATCGTTGCGGAGCGAGGCCGTGAGGTAAAGCTGCTGGTACAAGTCGATCGTTGCCTGACCGAAATACGACTCGCGGTGGATCACGATCTCATAGTCAAGCGGCAGATCGCGCGCGACCGTATTGGACAACTTGTACGGAGTCGGCGCCACGAGGCCGCGCCCGACCGCGAATAGGTTCCGGTTGTTCTGACTGTTCAGGTTCTGGCCCAGCGTGATCGTCCCAGACACATTCTGGTTGACGGTGTATTGCGCGGTCCCAACCAGGTTGTGATCGATCTGATGGTTGACGACCTTGCCCTCGATCACCCGCCCACCGTTGCACACATCTGAAGACGAAATGGCGCATCCCTCCAGCCGTTCGTCATTCGCGTAGTCGGCACCGAGCGTGTAATCGATCTTCAGCCATGACGTCGCGAGATACTCCGCGCCGATGTTGCCGAAGACGCGACCGACAGTCGACGTGTTGACCTGCTCATTGAGAGCGAAGAAGGGGTTGTCGAATCCGCGGTCGGCCTCGAGACTGCCGGCCGTGGGATGCTGGAACCGGTAAGACCGATGCTGACGGTACACCGGGTCCAGGTACGGCAGGTTGTTGAACTCGGGCGGCGTCCGCAGCGCTGGGATTTGCACCGCGTTCACGTTGTTGCCGCGCTGAATGTAATGCCCACGGCTGTCGGCGTAGGCCAGGTTCGCTGTGATCCTGAGCTGGTCCGACCACCGGTGCGACCCTTTCACCCGCACCGTCGTGCGGTTGAACCGGTCGTGATTACCCACGAACGTTCCGTTGTTGTCCATGTTCTCGCCGGAGAGGTAGAACGTCGTCCGGTCGGTGCCCCCCGAGATCGTCATCGCATTCTCCACAACGTGCCCAGTCGTGTAGAGCTCGTGAGCGTGATCGAACACCGGAGTACTCCCCGGAAGCAGCGGACCCCAGGAGCGCCGGCAGATGCTGTTCCCCGGGTCGTCGCAGGCACCCCCCACCGACGTGTCGGCGTGCACGCCAAAGCGACCCTGACCGTACTTCGTTTGCAGCGGGACGAAATGGTTGACGTCGTCGAATGAGGCGGAGGAGCGCAGCGAGAAATGCGTCGCACCGGCGCGGCCGGACTTCGTGGTGATCAATATGACGCCCTGGCCCGCGCGGGCGCCGTAGATCGCCCCCGCAGCCGCGCCCGGCAGGATGTCCAGCGTCTCGATGTCGTTGGGGTTCAGATCCATCGCCCGGTTCGTCACCACCGTGCCTTCGCCCGAGTAGCCGCCGTCGTGCGGATTGAAGTCCGAAGTCGACTTGGCCGAGTTGTCAATGGGAACGCCATCGACCACGATGAGGGGCTGGTTGTTGCCCACGATCGTACGGATGCCACGGATCTGGATGAACGACGAGGCACCGGGATCACCCGACTGCGCGCTGACGAACACGTTCGGCGCCTTGGCAGCGAGCGCTTCGACGACGTTCTGCTCGTTGCTCTTGGAGATCAAGTCCGCCGACACACTCTGCCGCACGTTCCCAAGTTTCTCGGTCATGCTGGTCGTGCCCGCGCCCGTGACCACGACTTCACCGAGCTGCAGCGGGTTCGGCGCGAGATTGAAATCCTGCTCCATGACTCCAAGCTTGAGCGTCACCTGAACAGTCGTCGGCTTGTACCCTAGGCGGCGCGCGACGACGGCGATCGTCTGCCCCGCCTGCGCACGGGCGCTGGGGATCACGATCGCGTAGCGGCCATCATCCCTGGTGTTCGCTCCCAACCCGAGCGAGGGAATGATGACTTCGGCGTACCCGATAGGCGCGCCCATCGCCATGACCCGACCGCTCAGGGTGACAGGCTCCTGCGCCGCCGCCCAGTTCGGCGTCGCAGCACACACACTTGCAGCTGATAAAAGGAAAGGAAAAACGGAGAAACGCATGAGTCCTCCCAGGTGGACGGTGCACCTGCGGACTACACAACGATTTTTTCCATATACCACGCGAACGGAGGGACCGCTAGAGCCATGTCTCAATCTGGCGGGGACTACTTCGGGACGATGACTCCTTCGAAGGTGACCGAGCGGGGAGAGATGACGCCAGCGGTCAGCACGGTGACGAGCAGATCCGGCCACCGGCTTCGCACCTTGATGCGCAGATTCGTTATCCGGGAGCCTGTCCCGACCTGACCTGCCAGCAGATCCTCCGCGTGGGGGCGGGAGGCTCCAGCGAGTCCCCACAGCAGGAAGACGGGATGCTTGGTGATGCGGAATGGGGTGCCCTGCGAAACCGGCGACTGCGCCGACTCGGCCAGCGAGGTCGGCACCCCCAGCTCCGTCGCGTCAAAGGTCAGGGCGCAGCCGCTCACCATGAGGGCCAGGGCCGCTAGGCCCCCCCCCGCCCGCGTTGCAGTCTTGATCACGAATCTCCTGGGAAAGACTGGGGGCGCGCGCCCCAAGACGGGACGGCGCGCCCCAAAGCTACTGCGGGTTACATCCCGATGGGAGCCTTCAACGCGACGTGCGCGCCGATGCCGATGACGCCGCGGGTCACGCCAGCCAGCTTCTGAGAATCATAGGCCAGGTGCAGGCCGAGCATCCCGAAGCCGACGTTCGCGCCGATCACCCAGCCGACGTTGGACGCCGTGCTGCCGCCTGACGGCTTGTTCCAACGATTACTGATGGACAAGTACGGCTCGATGTTGATCCCCGGTGTCGGCACGTTCACACTGACGCCGGCGCCCGCGAGGAGCGTGGTGACTTTGGGTACAAGCGTCACCGCCCCCGTATCCACCGAGCTGGTCGTGCCGGCGCCGAGCTGGAAGTTCAGCGCCACCGGAATGAGACTGCCGCCGATGACTTTGAACTGCGCCGTGCCGCCGACGGACGTCAGGCTATTGCTGGATCCACTGGGCTTCCAGCTCGCAACGCCGGCGGTGAAGCTGATGTTGGCGAGACCGAGCGTGGCGCGCGCGCCGAACGCCGTCCCCTTGCCGCCGTTGCTGTTGGGGAAGCCCAGGTCACCGTCGATCGTGACGCCCGTGCCACCCTTGGGATTATTCCAGACCGGCATCCCCGCCCATTGGGCCACCGCGGGGGGGGGCGTCGCCGCAAACGTGATCAGCGCCGCTATCGTCGCTATCCGCTTCATTCGTATCCTCCGAGGTCAATGATCATTGATCAATGATCATTGATCATTGATCTGGGCTCCTACGGTAGGAAAACCAGTCGGGCAAGTCAATCCGTGTCGGGCTAATGCACCCACACGGCGCTAAGTGACACACCTTCGACGTCGCCGAGGCCCGCACTGATCCGCGCGTCGAACCGGGGCGACAACCGGAAGTCGGCGCCGAGGCCGAGCGTGAAATGGACGTGCGACGTCCCGCTGCCCGCGACCAGCAAGCCGGTCGGCTGCGCGTAGGGAACGATGCTGATCTTCGAGCCCTTGGGATCGATGCGCCGCCCGAGGGATAAGCCGACCGGAATGAACAACGCGGAGCTGCCGCTGACGAAGGCGCCGCCCACCCCAACGATCAACGCGCCGTCGAGCGGAAAATCCTCCGTGTGCGTCACCACGCGCTCGCGCGCCTCGGCGCCGACAAGCAGCACGCTGTTCCCGCTGCCGCTCGGAGCGAAGATGCCGCCGCGAAAGCCAAGATCGAACTTGCCGCTGGACATTCGATACGCGCCCTCGATCGCGGTGCCACCGCCATTGGGGAACGTGAGCACCACGCCGATTTCCGACCGCGAGAACGCGCGATAGGGTGCGTTGAAGCTCGGCAACCCGGTCGCCTGTGCCGCGGCATTGGTGACTAACCCAGCGCTCATGAGCAGCGGCCACACGGCGTGAAACCGTCGCATGCCTGATCTCCTGAATTGGGTTGCGAAGCCGTACCCGACGGACAGCGCGGCGTTCCGAAAGACCGGAACGCCGCGCCAGGTGTGAAGGCTTAGTGCCAGAGTGAAAGGCCGATGCTGCCGCCGATCGCAATGTAATCCGCGAACGGACCGAGCTTGGTGCTCGAGGAGACCCACTGCACACCGAGCTGGTACCGCCAGGCGGCGCTGCCATACGGCTTCCGCCAACCGATTCCACCGTTCAGCGCCAGCGCCGTGCCGGTGCCCGCGCCGAAATCACCCATGACCAAACCGGCGCCACCGGTGAAATACATTCCCCGCCGGTGCCCACCCGGGCTATTCGCAATGAGGACGTTCACGTCCGGCGTGAAGAGGTACGTGGTCGTACCGCCAACGGAGCTGAAGTTGAGCGTGACGCGTGGCTCCCACATCAAGTTGCCATGCGATGGAACAATGCCGAACCGCACGTCGAATGGCGTCTGAATGGTGATGCCGCCGCTCACGTTTGACGGTTTCGTGTACGCGACGCCGATATCGACCCCAAGTTCGTGTTCAGCGCCGCCCGAGCTCGTAGACGTCGCGCGGCGTTGCGCGTGGGCTACTTGAGGAAGCGATAGGGCGATCGCCGCCAACACGGTTACGCCAATGAGCTTCCGCATAGCGAAGCCTCCAGTTGAGAGGGTCAAAGCCGCCACATCGTTAAGAACCACCCGATTTTCTGTCAAGCGCGGCGATGTGAGAGAAGCCAATGGCCCGCCGGCTAGAAGCCTGACGGGCCATGGGTTACGCAGAATCTAGTGACGCGGCTCACGCCGCTCCGGGCTTAACGCCAGAACGACATGCCGATCCGGGCCCCGATGCCGTAGCTGCTCGGAATGCCCTTGCTCGTTTGCGAGAAATTGTATTTGAAGAATCCTTCCACACGCCACGCCGACGCCGCACCCTGCATCGGAATACGCGTGCCAATACCGCCATTCAGTGATAACTGCGTCGAGCTGGTGCTCGGGGTCAGCGAGGTGCCGAAGCTCGAGATAGCGACACCGAGCCCACCAGTGGCGTAGGCACCCTTCCTCGCGGTGCTGGAACCGAACCTGTACAATAGGTTCAAATCGGGATCGAACGACAGCGCATGACCGCCGCCGCCCGTGAGATAACTGAGTGTAAAGCGAGGCTCAAAGGAGAGCGGCCCACTCGACACGAACCCCCAGCGAATATCCACCGGCGTACCGGCCTCAAAGAAGCCGCAGCTCGATGTGCAGCCGCTGCCGATGTGGCTATACCCGGCGCCCAGATCGACACCGATTTCGTTCTTAGCGGCGGCGGGGGCGCTGGCCCGTTGCGCGAACGCGAGGTGCGGAAGCGCCAGCAGCGCGACTGCCGCCACGACACAACCCATGAGTTTACGCATTACCGAACCCTCCAGTAGTTGAGACTGTTAGGCGCGAGTAGTGAACCCCGGGTTACTTGCCAAAGCTCAAGCCGACCGTGATCGGGATAAAGCTCAGCGACGACGGACTCGTGCTGACGCTCTGATAACGGCCCGCGACCACCAGGCGCGTGCTGCCGGTACCCAGCTTGAACGCTACCGCCGCACCGCCACCGAACCCGACCTTCGTGCTGGAAGGGGCGGAGACGCCGTTCGCGTCGCCCTTCACGTTGTAAAAGCCCAGTCCAGCCGAGAGGATGATGCGTGCGGGTGCGCTTGCCGGGTTCAGTGCATAGACGGCAGACGCCATCCCACCGATCAGCTTCGTGTGGCCCGCGGCACCAAAGGTGGCGGAATCGTGAGACGTCTGTGAATACGACAGCTCACCACGCACGCCGAAGTTGCCCGGCAACCAATAGGTCGCGCCTACGCCGCCGACCCAGCCGAGCTTGTCACCCTGCTTGTAGGTACTGGTGGGCATCAGTAAGCCGGCACTGAATCCGTACCGCAGAGTGCCTTGGGCCTTTGCGGACGGGGCCGCAACCATGCAAAGAGCCGCCGCCGCGAGCACAACGCTGCTAAGACGCTTCATATCCCGCCTCCAGATGGAAGTCGTAGACAAGCACCCCTGTAGGGGGTTAGGAATTAGGGCGCGTTAGCCGGGACTACGGTTGGAAAAAGCCTTGCGGAAGTCAATAGTCAGGGGCAGGAGCAGAAGTCAAGAGTCTGCCGGACTGGCACTCCCAGCCACGATTCGGACCACATTTGAGGCGACTTGAAGGAACCCGCCGGCCACTTGGAGGCGAATGGTCTCGCCGGAACGGCGGACTGTCGCGATTCCGGTGCCCAGGAGGGTCATAAAGGGGGCGTGCCCTGGCAGAATACCCACCAATCCATCATACGCCGGCGCGACGACCGCATCGGCCTCCCCCTCGAACACAGATCGCTCGGCGGAAATAACCGAGACGCGTATCATGCCGAGGCCAACTTCTTCGCTTGCGCGACGACGTCTTCGATTCCGCCCTGCATGTAAAACGCCTGCTCCGGCAGCTGATCGAACTCGCCGGTCACCACACGTTCGAACGACGCGATCGTGTCCTCGAGCTTCACGTACTTTCCTTCGAGTCCCGTGAACTGCGACGCCACGAAGAACGGCTGCGAGAGGAACCGCTGCACGCGGCGCGCGCGGCCGACGAGCAGCTTGTCCTCCTCCGATAGCTCATCCATGCCCAGAATCGCGATGATGTCCTGGAGATCCTTGTAGCGCTGCAGAATGCGCTGCACTTCGACCGCGACATTGTAATGGCGGTCGCCGAGATACTGCGCATCGAGTATGCGGCTCGAGGAGGAGAGCGGATTCACCGCGGGGTAGATGCCCAGCTCGACGATCGCGCGATCGAGCACGACGGTGGCGTCGAGGTGGGAGAATGCGGTCGCCGGCGCCGGATCGGTGAGGTCGTCGGCGGGCACGTAGATCGCCTGCACCGACGTGATCGATCCTTTCTTGGTCGAGGTGATTCGTTCCTGCAGCTCGCCCATCTCCGTCGCGAGCGTCGGCTGATAGCCGACGGCCGACGGCATTCTCCCCAGCAACGCCGACACCTCCGAGCCCGCCTGCGTAAACCGAAAGATGTTGTCGATGAAGACCAGCACGTCCTGACCTTCGACGTCGCGGAAATATTCTGCGACCGTCAGGCCGGTAAGTCCGACGCGCAGTCGAGCGCCCGGCGGTTCATTCATTTGACCATAAATCAGCGCGACGTTCTCGAGGATGTGCGCCTCTTTGAACTCGAGGTAGAGGTCGTTGCCTTCGCGCGTGCGTTCACCCACGCCGCAGAAGACCGACTTGCCGCCGTGCGCCTTGGCGACGTTGTTGATGAGCTCCTGAATCACGACCGTCTTGCCGACGCCGGCGCCGCCGAACAGCCCGATCTTGCCGCCTTTCACGAACGGCGCGATCAGGTCGATGACCTTGATGCCGGTCTCAAACACCTGCGTCTTCGGCTCAAGGTCGACGAACGCCGGCGTGCCGCGGTGAATCGGCCAGCGCTCGGCGTCTTTGGGAATCGGCGGCCCTTCGTCCACCGGCTCGCCGATGACATTGAGGATGCGGCCCAGCGCCGGCTTGCCGACCGGGACGGTGATGGGCTGGCCGGTATCGACCACGTCCATGCCGCGCACGACCCCGTCTGTCGAGCTCATCGCGACCGCGCGGATCTGATTCCGCCCGATGTGTTGCTCGACTTCCGCGACCAGTTGTCCGGAATCGACTTTCACGGTGATCGCGTTGTAGAGCTCGGGCAGCTGCTCGGGCTCGAACTCGACGTCGAGAACGGGGCCGATGACCTGCACGACTTTGCCGATGTTCGCCATTCCCTATCCTTTGAGAGCCTCGGCTCCCCCGACGATTTCCGCGAGCTCTTGCGTGATTTGCGCTTGACGCGCGCGGTTGAACGTGCGCTGCAAGATCGTCAGCATGTCTTGACCGGCGTCGGTGGCGTTCTTCATCGCCGTACGTCGCGCGCCGTGCTCGGCCGCCGCCGTCTCGACAAGAGCGCGATACACCTGATTCTGCACGTACAGCGGCAGCAACTCTTTGAGGATCGCCTCGGCAGACGGCTGGAGGATGTAGTTGACCGCCTTTCGCCGTCCTTCGCCGCCCTTCGCCGCCTTCGGCGGAGCGAGCGGCAGGATGCGTAGCGTCGTAGGCGGCGTACTCACTGCGCTGTTGAATTTCGCGAATACGACGTCCACTGCATCGAGGTCTCCGGACGCGAAGCGTTCCATCATCGGCTTCGCGAGCTCCTCGGCGTGCCGCAGCGTGGGGCGATCGCCGATATCGACCCGCTGCGACGCAACGTTGCGGCGCGTGAATTTGAAGTAGCTGATGCCTTTCTTGCCGACGAGGTGCAGCTCCGTATGCGTATCCTGGGCCTCCATCTCCTCGAGCCGGCGCCGGGCTTCACGGATCAGGTTGGAATTGAACGCGCCGCACAGCCCGCGATTCGACGTGATCAGCAGTACGGCGGACCGCCGCACGCCTGCCCCACGCAGGCTCTGCCCCGGCTGCCGCAACAGGGGAAACCGTTCCGCGAGGTCCGGCGAGTACAGCTCCCCGATCACTTCAGCCAGCGCCTGCGCGTACGGGCGGGCGCCCACGACGCGATCCTGCGCGCGCTTGAGCTTCGACGTGGAGACGAGCTCCATCGTCTTCGTGATCTTGCGGGTGTTCTGCACGGAGCGGATGCGCCGCTTCAGCTCGCGGGGCTTCGCCATTAGAGCGCCTTGTACTCCTCGATCGCCTTGCGCAGCCTGCCGCTCAGATCGTCGGACAACGCTTTCCGCGTGCGGATCTCCTCACCGATTTCGGGATGCTGCGCCGGCATGAACTCGAGCAGTCCTTTCTCCCACTCCTTGATCTTCGGCACATCCACGTCGTCGATCAGTCCGTTGGTGACGGAGAAAATGACGATGACCTGCTGCTCGACGGGCATCGGCTGGTATTGCGGCTGCTTGAGCACCTCGACCACCCGCGCGCCGCGCGCGAGCTGCCGCTGCGTGGCGGGATCGAGCTCGGAACCGAACTGGGAAAACGCTTCCAGCTCGCGATACTGCGCCAGGTCGAGCCGCAACCGCCCGGCGACCTGCTTCATCGCCTTGATCTGCGCGTTGCCGCCCACTCGACTGACGGAAATGCCGGCGTTCACGGCGGGCCGGACGTTCGAGTAAAAGAGATCGGTTTCGAGGAAGATCTGTCCGTCGGTGATCGAAATGACGTTGGTCGGAATGTAGGCAGAGACGTCGCCCGCCTGCGTCTCGATGATCGGCAGCGCCGTCAGCGACCCACCGCCCATTTCATCGGACAATTTCGCGGCGCGCTCGAGCAGACGGCTGTGGAGATAGAAGACGTCGCCCGGGTAGGCTTCGCGACCCGGTGGGCGACGCAGCACGAGGGAAAGCTGGCGGTACGCCGCCGCCTGTTTCGAGAGGTCATCGTAGACGCAGAGCGTCGCCTTGCGCTCATCGTACATGAAGTACTCCGCCATGCTGCAACCGGAGTACGGGGCGATGTACTGCATCGGCGCCGGCTCCGATGCCGACGAGACAACCACGATCGTGTAGGCCATCGCGTCGTGCTCTTTGAGCCGCTCCACGACCGCCGCGACGGTCGAATTCTTCTGACCGATCGCCACGTACACGCACGTGACGCCCTGCCCCTTCTGGTTGATGATCGTATCGATCGCGATTGCCGTCTTTCCCGTGCCACGATCGCCGATGATCAGCTCGCGCTGTCCGCGGCCGATCGGAATCATCGAATCGATGGCTTTGATTCCGGTCTGGAGGGGCTCTTTGACGGGCTGCCGTTTGATGATGCCCGGCGCCACAATCTCGACTTTGCGCGTCTTGGTGGTGTGAATGGGGCCGAGCCCGTCGACGGGCCGCCCCAGCGCGTCGACCACGCGCCCGACCAGCGCCGGCCCGACGGGGACTTCGAGCACGCGAGCCGTGCGACGCACCTCGTCGCCCTCGCGCAGCTCGAGGTAATCTCCGAAAATGACCGCGCCGATGTTGTCTTCCTCGAGATTCAGCGCGAGTCCGGTGATCTTGTCGCCCGTCGCGGAGACCGTGAACTCGAGCATCTCGCCCGCCATCGCCGACGTGAGACCGTAGATGCGAGCGATGCCGTCCTTCACCTCGAGGACCGTGCCGACCTCGCGAACGTCGATATCCGCGAGGTCGGCCGCCTGAATTTCCTTGAGGAGGAGGTTCTTGAGCTCGCCGGGTCGCAGGATGGAGTCGGTGGCCATGGCTCTACCGGTTTAGGAGTTTGTGAAAAATATCACAAGAGAAGCAGGGGCGGAAGCCTAGACACGAGATCTTGTCCTTCCTCTGAGGAACCTCGTCAGCACACCCCGAGGACCTAGCTCACGAAGTTCGTGCGGTGTCGCGCCGGCGACCCGTCGCGCGGCACCGGCCAAATGACTGGGGGAAGCGTAGCCGAGGATGCGCACGACGCCGCGCACGGTATACCCAGGATTGCCGAGCAAATCCGCCGCGCACGCCGCGCGCGCGAGATCGATCACGCGTTTCAGATTCGGCGCGCCCCCCGCCCCGAACTCCCGCGACAAGTGTTCTCGCGTTACGCGCAGCGCCTGGGCGACATGCCCCGTCTTGGTCGGAACGCCCGCGCGGCGCAGCACTTCATCCCACGCCGCGAGTTGCAGGCGATCGGTCAGCCGCAATAGTCGGGGCGCGTCCGCCAGCGCCGCGCGGCGAGCCACCTGTGCCGTGCGCGCCGCGATCCATTCTCCTGCGACCGCGTTGTCCACGCCCTCGACCAGCACACAGAACCCCGCATCACGACAGGACTCGAGCAGCGCACCATCATCAGGGCGGACCGCGGAGAGCGCGTACATCGGGATGCGTGGAAAGCGCGCGGGCAGCGCCAACCCCTCGCCATCGCAATGGCGAACGTCGATGACGACGGCATCGACGAGGCGCTGCGCGAGCAGCCGCTCGACCGCCTGAAGACTCCGACACAGCCGCACGCTGCCGGCGCTGCGCGGATAGCCGCGCTTGATCGCGCGCCGCGCTTCGCGGCGCGGATGGAAAACGGGGACGACGGGATACGCCGTCGCCGCCGCGGTCACGTCTGCACCAGTGCCTGCTGCATCTCCGCCGCCTGCAGTAACACCTCACGGGCGTTGTCGTAGCTGACCGTCTGTTGCGCCTCTTCCACAGGGTGCCAGACGCAGGCGGTGATGCCCTCAGCGTCCTCGGGGACCGGATCGCCGCGCCGCGATTCGAACAAGAAAAAGTGGCAATACTTGTGAATGGTCTTGCCGCGGAAGCGGAAATACCAATCGATGACTTTGATCGGGCCGTGGAGCTGCAGCTCCTCGAGGCCGGTCTCCTCCGCGACTTCGCGCCGCGCCGCCTCGGCCGGTGGCTCGTCGCGCTCGAGATGCCCCTTGGGGAACCCCCAATTCTTGTAGGAGTCGCGGATCAAGAGAAAGCGGACCTGTCCATCGGGCCCGCGGCGGAAGACGACGCCGCCGGCGCTCGTCTCCCGTTGCGCGCGGGGTTGGGAACTGCGCTTACGCGAAGGGCGTGCCATTGGTCAGAACACGCTGAATGTGAAGTATTTCCGCGGATTCGCCTGAATGTCCGAGAGCAGCTGACGCAGCTGAATCATCGTAAGGGTCGTCTCGCGATACAGCGCTGAATCGGCGACGAGGAGGCCGAGCGTGCCGCTGCGGTTCGAGATCCGGGACAGCACTGTGTCGGCGTTCTGCAGCACGCGCACGAGGCTTTCCTGATTCCGATTCGCCGCGGCCATGAGCTGGCGGAAATCCTGCGACGCGCTCCGCAGGTCGGTGGCCGAAGCAGCCGTGTTATTGAGGATGGTAGCCAGCTGGCCCTGGTTCGTCGCGGTGTCCACGCGTCCCAACGTTGTCCTGAGATCGGTGGCAACGTGGGCGAGAGCTTGCGAGCCCTGCTGCAGATTGGATCCCACATTGCCGATGACGTCGGCTTGCTCGTTTGTGACCCGCGCTAGGCGGTCGGCGATCTGGCCGAAGTCGCGGATCGAGCGCCGCAGGTCCGAGACGGCGGATGAGTCGAATGCGGTCTGGATGCGGGTCGAGACGGTCGCGATGTCGGTCGCGATGCGGCTCGCCTGCGCCGTCAACTGGCCGATATCGGGGAGTGTGGCGCCCGGCCACTTCCCCACACCCGACGCCTCTGCCTCGACGAGGGCCTGGCGCACGTTGGGATCGTTGGGTAGCGGGTCGCTCGAGATGAGCGTGGCGGCCCATTCGCCGAACAGGGAGGCCGAGGCCGCAATCACCGCCGGCTTCTCGGGCAGGGTGACGCCGGAATAGATCTTCAAGTCCGCCTCGACCCAGTTGCCCGGCGCGAGCCGAATCGCCTCCACGCGGCCCACGCGCACCCCGCGCAACACGACCGGGTTGCCCACACCCAGTCCGCCGACCGTCCGGAAGCGCGCTGTATGGGCCGCGTCGGTCTTGCCGAGATGGGCGCCGGACAGCCAGAGGGCGCCGCCAATCACCACGGCGAGCGCCGCAATGACGACGAGCCCGACGGCGAACTCGTTCTCGCGCTTCACTCGGGACGTCCCTCGATGAACTGGCGCACGACCGGGTCCTCCGTTTGCTGCATCTCCTCGACCGTCCCGACCTGGCGAATCCGTCCCTCGTACAGCATGGCGATGCGATCGCCCACCGTATACGCGCTGCGCATGTCGTGCGTGACCACGACTCCCGTGACCCCGAGGTGCTCGCGCGTCCGCACCATCAGCCGATCGATGATCGCGGAGGTGACAGGGTCCAGACCAGTCGTCGGCTCATCATACAGGATGTAGCGCGGTTTCAGCGCGATCGCGCGCGCGATGCCTACCCGCTTCCGCATCCCGCCGGACAGCTCGGCCGGCAGCTGATCATCGGTGCCCGAGAGGTCCACCAGCGCCAGCGCCTCCCGCACGCGGTCTCCGATCTCCTCGTCGCCGAGACCGCGCCTGCGCAGGCCGAGCGCCACGTTTTCCGCGACCGAGAGCGAATCGAACAGCGCCGCGAACTGGAAGACATAGCCGATGCCCTGACGCAGCAGTGTGAGTCCCTCGCGATCGAGGGTGCTGACCGCCCGGCCGTCAACGATGACGTCACCTCCATCCGGGTGCAACAGCCCGACAATGTGCTTCAGCGCCACGCTTTTACCGGTTCCCGAGTACCCGATGATGACGACCGTCTCGGCGTCTCGAATCTTCAGCGACAGACCCTGGAGTACGGGCTTTTCATCGAACGCCTTGTACACCTCCTGGAACTCGATCACAACAGGACCACCGCCCAGAATGCGTCGAGCACGAGGATGAGAATCGCGGAGTAGACCACCGCGCGCGTCGCGCTGCGTCCCACTCCTTCGGCACCACCCCGGGTTGACAGCCCGACGATGCACCCGACGAGCGTGATCGTGCAGCCGAAACTGGCGCTCTTCAACAGTCCGAACCAGATGTCCTTGAAGCGATAAAACAGCTTCAGGCCCTTGATGAAATCGGGGGTGGAGAGATCCAGCAGCACGAGACTCGTGATCCAGCCGGTGATGATGCCGGTCGCAATCGCAAACGCGACGATCACAGGAAACATCAGCGTTCCCGCGATGACGCGCGGCAGGACGAGGTAGCTCTGCGGATTGTACGCGAGTGTTTCGAGAGCGTCGACCTGCTCAGTCACCTTCATGGTGCCGAGCTCCGCCGCCATGCTCGCGCCCACGCGCCCAGCGAGCGCGAGCCCGGCGAGCACCGGGCCGAGCTCGAGCATCATGGTCTTGCCGACGAGCGTGCCAACGAAGTAGAGCGGGACGGCGCCGGTGAAGGTGTAGGACGCCTGGAGCGCCAGCACGACACCCGTGAACGCCGCGATGAACAGCGCCACCGGCAGCGAATCGACACCGACGCGGCGCATCTGCACGATCAACGGTCGCGCCCATGTCCGGACGTCGGACAGAGCCGCGAGCATGTCCATCACGAAGTGGCCGACGCGGCCGACCGACTCGACGGCGGAGATGGAGCGGCGGCCTATGGACTGAATCACGGAAAACAAAAGTGGCCAGGATTTCTCCTGGCCACTAGAGGGACGGGGGCTACGCTAGCTCAGGCAGCGAAGCTGGCGAGAGCCTTGCCGACGTCGCCATCGCGCAGCCGCTTGAGCGCGCGGTCGCGCAGCTGGCGCACGCGCTCGCGCGTGACGCCGAGCATCCCACCGATCTCTTCGAGCGTGTGCTCGCGTCCACCGTCGAGACCGAAGTAGAGCCGCAGCACCTTCGCATCGCGACGCTGCAACGTGTTGAGCGCCTGCTCGATCTCGTCGGACAGGAAGCGGTCCATCGCCTGATCTTCCGTGTCCGGCAGATCCTCGGCGATGAAGCGCTCGATGAGCGAGCGGTCGCCGTCGGGGTCGAGCGGGGCATCGAGCCGGACGTCGCCCGTATTGAGCGCGGCGAGCGACTGCACGACCTCGAGCGACAGCTTCGTCGCGTCGGCGATCTCTTCGGGCGTTGGCTCGCGACGCAGCGTCTGGCGCAGATACTCCGCCGTGCGCACGATGCGCGACAGATCCGCCGTCCGGTTCAGCGGCACCCGCACCGTCCGTCCCTGCCGGGCCAGCGCGGCGAGAATCGCCTGCCGGATCCACCACACGGCGTAGGAAATGAACTTGACGCCCTGATCGGGATCGAACTTCCGCGCGGCCGTGAGCAGGCCGACGTTGCCCTCACCGATCAGATCGGTGAGCGGCAGCCCGCGGTTCTGATACTTCTTCGCCACCGAGATCACGAAGCGCAGGTTGCGCTTCACCAGCTCCTGCATGGCCTCCTGATCGCCGGCCCGCACCTTCCGGGCGAGGGCGATCTCCTCCTTCTGCGTGAGCAGCGGAGTCTTCGACACTTCGTGCAGGTACTGATCGAGGATGTCGCGCTCGTGCTCGTGAGAGCCGAGACCGGAGAGCAGACCACGGCGCCGGCCGCGACGCTTGACGACCCGTCGCTCAGTAGCGACGGGCGCCTTCGCCTTCGCCTTGGCCTTCGCGGCGGGTGCAGTCTTCACATTCTTCCGGGTACGCGGCATTGGTTCGCCCTATTTGGGTGCTTTTTAGTACGCAGACGCAGCAAAAATGTTCATGAAACGGGCGTGAAATCGCTTGACACCGCCTAAACGCCCCGATAAGATGCCGTGTTCCCACCCGGGCAATTCGGGGGCGCGGGGGGGGCAATATAACGGGGGCGTAGCTCAGTTGGGAGAGCGCGTGAATGGCATTCACGAGGTCAGGGGTTCGATCCCCCTCGCCTCCATGGCTTCCCGGGCGGTAGATGAGTCCCGACTGAGTGGTTACATTTGCTGCCGGCATGCGGGAATAGCTCAGTTGGTAGAGCACAACCTTGCCAAGGTTGGGGTCGCGGGTTCGAGTCCCGTTTCCCGCTCTGGAAGGTTGGAAAGTTGAAGGTTGGAAAGTTGGAAGGAACAACCTTTTCACATTCCAACTGTCCAACGTTCCAACGTTTACAAGCGACGCGGGGTGGAGCAGTCTGGTAGCTCGCCGGGCTCATAACCCGGAGGTCGTGGGTTCAAATCCCACCCCCGCTACTCCGTAACAAAGACGCCGAGACTCCACGGGTCTCGGCGTCTCTTTCTGGGGCGGTTAGCTCAGTTGGTTAGAGCGCCACGTTGACATCGTGGAGGTCACTAGTTCGAGTCTAGTACCGCCCATGCGCGCCCATAGCTCAACTGGATAGAGCGCTTGACTACGGATCAAGAGGCTGGGGGTTCGAGTCCTCCTGGGCGCATGTAGGATAGAGCGAGACGGGGCGTAGCGCAGTCCGGTTAGCGCGCCTGGTTCGGGACCAGGAGGTCGGTGGTTCAAATCCACTCGCCCCGATTTGCGCCAGTAGCTCAGCTGGATAGAGCGTCGGCCTCCGGAGCCGAAGGTCCCGCGTTCGAGTCGCGGCTGGCGCATCACCTTCCCGGATAGGCACCGAGCAGGCGAAGCACAGGTGCAAACGTCCGCAGTTCATCCAACGCCTCCGCGAGCGTCCCCCGCGGATCGCCAATTACATCGAGATAGAAGAGATACTCCCACGGCCGCCCCGGCAACGGCCGCGACTCGATTTTCGTCAGATCGAGTCCACGGCTCGCAAACACACCAAGTGCTCGATGCAACACACCCGGTCCGTCCGTCAGCGTGAACATCAACGAAACCTTCGACGCTGTTGCCGCTGGAGCCGGGTCGCGGGCCACCACAAGAAAACGGGTGTAGTTCTCGGCGTGGTCTTCCAATCCCTCCGCTAGTACAGCAGCATCGTACAGCTCCGCCGCTAAGGCAGACGCAATCGCCGCATCGGCCTCGCCCTTCCTCGTCATGAGATCGCGCACACTTCCCGCGGTATCGTACGCGGGGACGGCGACCAGGTTGGGGTGTTCAACGAAAAACCGGCGGCATTGCGCTAGGGCGACCGGATGCGAGGCAACGCGTACGATCTTGTTCAGCGGCGTATCGCGCCGCGCGATCAGGCAATGCCGGATGCGGAGCTCGGTCTCGGCCACGACGTGCAGTGCGTGCTCACTGAGCAGGTCGTAGTTCTGGTGCACAGACCCCGCGAGCGTGTTCTCGATCGGTACGATCCCACGATCGGCGGCCGCTGTCTCGACGGCGCGAAACAATTCTTCAAACGTGCCGCACGCCACGAGGCGCAGCGCCGCCCCGAGCGTTTCCAGTGCCGCCGCATGGCTGAAGGAGCCTGCTTCTCCCTGGATGGCGACGCGCATCATGCGTCCGTGACGGCGCCGAGGCTGCTGCTGGAGACTAGGCGGGTGTACTTGGCCAGGACGCCGGACTTGTACCGCGGCGGGGGCGGCGTCCACCGCGCGCGGCGACGCTCCTGGTCGCTCTGGGAGACGTTCATACTCAGCTCCCGACGATCGGCATCGATCGTAATCGCATCGCCCTCTTCCACCAGGGCGAGCGGTCCGCCCACCGCCGCTTCAGGAGCGACGTGACCGACCACCAGTCCGTGCGTCCCGCCTGAGAACCGTCCATCAGTGATCAACCCGACCGAATCTCCCAATCCGGCGCCGACGAGCGCCGCAGTCGGCGCCAGCATTTCACGCATGCCCGGACCACCCTTCGGCCCCTCGTAGCGGATCACGATGACACTGCCGGCGTGAATTTCCCCGGCGAGAATCGCCGCGAGACACGCTTCCTCCGAGTCGAACACGCGCGCTGGTCCCGTGATGCTCATGTGCGCGTGTCCGCTCACCTTGGCGACGGCGCCTTCGGGCGCCAGGTTGCCACGCAGGATCACGATGTGCCCACGCTCGGCAATCGGACGGTCCCAGGGACGAATCACTTCCTGATCGATTGGCGGGCGGGATGACACGTCCTTCAGGACCTCTGCGACCGTCTTTCCTTCTATAGTGACGGCGTCGCCGCGCAGCGCGCTGTGGTCGAGCAGAATCCGCATGACCTGCGGAATGCCGCCGGCGCGATGCAGATCGGTCGTGACGAACCGCCCGGACGGCTTGAGGTCGCACAGCACCGGGACCCGGTCGCGCGCCGCTTCGAAATCGCGGAGCGAGAGCGGCACCTCGGCGGCCCGTGCGATGGCGAGGAGATGCAGGACCGCGTTAGTGGATCCACCCAGCGCCATGACCACGGCGATGGCATTCTCGAACGCCTGCCGCGTCAGGATCTGTCGTGGCAACCGCCGCTGCTTGATCGCGTCGATCAGGACATCCGCAGATCGGGCGGCACTGTCGGCGGTCTCAGGATCTTCCGCGGCCATCGTTGACGAGAAAGGCAGGCTCATGCCCATCGCTTCGATGGCGGCGGACATCGTGTTCGCGGTGAACATCCCGCCACACGAACCCGCCCCGGGACAAGCACGCCGTTCGATTTCCCCGAGCTCGTCGGCGGCCATTCGGCCGGCCCCGAACGCGCCGACTGCTTCGAACACGCTGACGACCGTCAGGTCATGACCCCCGTAATGACCGGGCTTGATCGTGCCACCGTAGACAAACACCGCCGGGATGTCGAGCCGGGCGATCGCGATCATCGCGCCCGGCATGTTCTTATCGCAGCCGCCGATCGCCAGGAGGCCGTCCATCCGTTGCGCGGCACACGCCGTCTCGATCGAATCGGCGATCACTTCACGCGAGACCAGCGAGTAGCGCATGCCCTCCGTGCCCATCGAGATGCCGTCGCTGACGGTGATCGTGCCGAACGTCTGCGGCATCGTGCCGCCCTTCCGCAGTGCCGCCACGGCACGGTCCGCGAGCCGGTTGAGCCCCGAGTTGCACGGGGTAATCGTGCTGTAAGCGCTCGCGACGCCGACGATGGGTTTGGTGAAGTCGCCGTCCCGGAATCCGACGGCGCGCAACATGGCGCGATTGGGGGCGCGCTCGAGCCCTTCCGTCACGGCACGGCTGCGAAAATTGTCGCTCACGCGAGTCCCTCGACGGCTTCGCTACAGACGTATTCCACAATCCGGTCACCCATCTCCGCTGTGCCGATGGACGGCTCGCCCGGCAGCGCGATGTCGCGCGTACGCGTGCCCGCGTCGAGCGCCGCGGCGATGGCGTCCTCTACGGCATCGGCCGGTTCCGCGAGCCTCAGGCCGTGACGGAGCAGGAGCCCGGCGGTGGCGATGGCCCCGATCGGATTGGCGACGTCGCGACCCGCCAGCGGGGGTGCCGAGCCGTGGACGGGCTCGAACAAGCCCGGCCCCGGACCGAGTGATGCCGATGGCAGAAGACCCAGCGAACCAGCGAGGACCGCCGCTTCATCGCTGAGAATGTCTCCGAACATGTTCTCCGTCAGCACGACATCCAGCGTTGCCGGCTCGGCAACTAGGCGCATCGCCGCAGTGTCCACGTACGCGTGCTCGAGCCGCACGTCCGGGTAATCGCGCGCGATCTTCGTGACGGTTTCGCGCCAGAGCTGGGACACCTCGAGCACGTTCGCCTTGTCGACGGACGTGACGAGTTTCTTCCGCTCGCGCGCGGCAATGAACGCCACGCGCGCCACCCGCTCGATTTCGGCAGTCGTGTACACGAGCGTGTTCACCGCACTCGCTCCATTACGGCCACGCGGCTCACCGTAATAAAGCCCGCCCGTCAGCTCGCGCACGACGAGCAGATCGACGCCCTGCAACCGGTCGGCCTTGAGCGGCGAAGTAGCGAGCAAGGCTGGTCGCATCGCAACCGGCCGCAGGTTGGCATAGACCTTCAAGAGCTTCCGCAACGCGAGCAAGCCCGTCTCGGGCCGCAGCGCACGTGGCGCGCCATCCAGCGCGGGATCGCCGACAGCGCCGAGCAACACTGCGTCGCTGTGGACGACGGCGTTGCGCGTCACGGCCGGCAATGGATCGTTGGCCGCCGCGACGCCCGCCGCGCCGATGGGATACGTCGCGAAATCGAAGCAGAGATCGAAGCGCTCACCAACGGCCTCGAGGACGCGCACTGCCTGCGCGATGACCTCAGGCCCGATGCCGTCGCCGGGAAGAACAGCGATGGAGAATCGTTTCATGAATGCAGCCTCTCATACTCGGCGATGCGCGGCTCCTCGAGCAGGGTACGGTCGATCTCGTCGAGGCCGCGCAGCAGGAGCTCGCGGCGATAGGCGTCGAACGCGAACCGCTCCGTAAACCCGCTGTCGTCCGACACCGACAGCTCCGCGAGATCGACGACGACTTCGTAGCCGTGCCCCCCCCCGACCGTCGCGCGCTGCGCTCGCTGCATGAGCGTGTCGACCTGGGCCGGGCGCAGCTGGACCGGCACGACGCCATTGCGGCAACAGTTGGCGAAAAAGATGTCCGCGAAGGACGGCGCGATGATCGCGCGGAAGCCGTATTCCGCGAGTGCCCAGACGGCATGTTCACGCGACGAGCCGCAACCGAAGTTCGATCCGGTGATCAGGATCGACGCGCCCTCGGTCGCGGGATCATTGAGCTCGAACCCCGGCTGCGCGCGCCAGTCGAAAAACAGGCTGGCGCCAAGACCGGTGCGCTCGAGGCCCCGCAGAAACTGCTTCGGGATGATCTGATCGGTGTCCACGTCCTGGCGTGGCAGCGCGGCCGCTTTTCCCCGGTGACGCACGAACGGCTCCATCACGCGACCTCGGCGCGGCGCCACGCGCGCACATCGACGAGCTGGCCGGCGATCGCGGCCGCGGCAGCCATCGTGGGACTCATGAGATGCGTGCGGCCGCCGCGTCCCTGGCGCCCCTCGAAATTGCGATTGGAAGTGGCGGCGCAGCGTTCCCCGACACCCAGCACGTCGGCATTCATACCAAGGCACATCGAACAGCCAGCGTTCCGCCACTCGAAGCCGGCTTCGCGGAACACACGATCCAATCCTTCCCGCTCCGCTTCCCGTTTGACGCGCTGTGACCCGGGAACGACCATCGCCCGCACGCGCGGAGCGACATGCAAGCCACGCACTATGCTGGCCGCCGCGCGGAGATCCTCGATGCGAGCATTGGTGCACGATCCCACGAACACGCGATCGATCGGAATCCCTTCGAGCGGCGTCCCGGGAGTCAGTCCCATGTACTCGAGCGCGCGCGCAGCGGCGCGGCGCTCGTGATCGGTCGGCAGGTCGGCGGGGTTCGGCACACGGCCCGTGATGTCGGCGACCATCCCGGGGTGCGTACCCCACGTCACCTGCGGGCCGACACTCGATGCATCGATCGTCACGCGCGTGTCGTAGGACGCGGCGGCATCGGCGCGCAATGCGCGCCAGCGCGCGACAGCGCGGTCCCACGCCGCGCCAGCCGGCGCTCGCGGACGCCCACTCAGGTAATCAAACGTCGTCTCGTCCGGCGCGACCATGCCCGCGCGGGCGCCGGCCTCGATCGACATGTTGCAGACCGTCATCCGCTCTTCCATCGACAGCGCGCGGATCGCCTCCCCGGTGTACTCGATGACGTGTCCGGCGGCGCCCGCGGTCCCGATGCGCCCGATCAACGCCAAGATCAAGTCCTTGGCCGAAACGCCCGCGGCGCGCACCCCCGTGAAATGCGCTTCGAGATTGCGCGGCTTCGCCAGCACGAGACACTGCGTCGCGAGCACGTGCTCGACTTCACTGGTGCCAAGCCCCAACGCGAAGGCGCCGAAGGCGCCGTGTGTCGACGTATGCGAGTCGCCGCACACGATCAACATGCCCGGCTGCGTCGCGCCGAGCTCAGGGGCGATGACGTGCACGATGCCCTGATTCGGTGACGCGAGATCGAACAGCTCGATCCCGAACTCGCGCGCGTTGGTGCCGAGCGCGTCGAGCTGGCGCGCGGCGACGGGATCGTCGATGGGCAGCGAGCGATCGCCGGTCGGAACGTTGTGATCGACCGTCGCCAGCGTGCGCTCCGGACGCCGCACCGACCGGCCGGCCGCTCGCAGGCCGGCGAACGCTTGCGGCGACGTGACTTCGTGCACGAGATGCAGATCGACGTACAGCAACGCCACCCCGTCCGCGAGCTGCTGGACGACGTGCGCATCCCAGATCCGGTCGAACAGCGTTCGAGCAGCCACCTCCGTCACGCCCGAGCGCGCTCCGTCTCGGGCTCACGCGCAGGCTTCGCCTTTGCGCGCCGCGCCTTCCCCTCTTCCGTCCATGGCATCATCGCCCGGAGCTCGGCGCCGACCTTCTCGATCGGATGCTGCTGGGCCGCGCGTCGCAGCTCGGCGAAGCGGGGAGCGCCGGCGCGGCACTCGGCGATCCACTCCCGCGCGAACGCACCGCTGCGGATGTCGGCGAGCAGCCGGCGCATCTCCGCCCGCACCGCCGGACTGATCACGCGATCGCCGCGTGTGAGGTCACCGTATTCGGCGGTGTTGCTGATGGAGTGACGCATGAAGCCGAGACCGCCGCGGTAGATCAGATCCACGATGAGCTTCAGCTCGTGCAGACACTCGAAGTAGGCCATCTCCGGCGCGTAGCCCGCCTCAGTGAGCGTCTCGAAGCCCGCCTGCACGAGCGCGGTGACACCGCCACATAGTACCGCCTGCTCGCCGAACAAATCGGTCTCCGTCTCCTCGGCGAACGAGGTGCCGATCACGCCGGCACGCGCGCACCCTATCCCGGCCGCGTACGCGAGCGCGTTCGGCAGCGCCGACCCGCTGGCATCCTGATGCACCGCAACCAGTGCGGGCACGCCGCGCCCCGCCTGGTACTCGCTGCGGACTAAATGGCCGGGAGACTTCGGCGCGATCATCGATACGTCGACGGCGGCCGGCGGCACGATTTCGCCGAAATGAATGTTGAACCCGTGCGCAAACATCAGCGTCTTGCCTGGGCCGAGTGCGGGGGCGACCGCGCTCTCGTAGACGGCGCGCTGCTCTTGATCGGGGACGAGCATCATGATCACATCGCCCGCTCGCGCGGCGTCGGCGACGGAGCGCACTTCGAGTCCATCGGCGGCCGCGAGCGCCCACGATTCGCCTCCGGGACGCAGCCCGACGATCACTCGCGCTCCGCTGTCGCGCAGGTTCTGCGCGTGCGCGTGTCCCTGACTGCCGTACCCGATGATTGCGAAGACGCGGTCGCGCAAACGCGCGCGATCGGCGTCCGCGTCGTAGTAGACGCGCACCGATGAGCTCATGAAACCTCCGAAAGGAAACTGGGAGTGACCGTCGTCTCGCGGACGCCGATCACGTTGTTGATTTGCAGGACGAGCCCCTTCAGCGCGGCGTCCTCCGCTTCGATCACGCACGAGAGCGTCCACGTCCCCGGCTGACCGTTGGAGACCACTGCGAAGTCGCGGATCGGCATGTTATGCCGGCGCAGCACGCCGCACGCCCGGCCGAGCGTGAGCAGCTCTTCCTCGAGCCGCACGGTCACCGTACGGGCCTGCTTCATACGGGCGCCGCTTCCAGCGGCTCCGAGAGCGAGCCGCCGGGCACGATCATCGGAAAGACATTGGCCTCCTGCTCGATCACCAGCTCGACGAGCGCGGGACCGGCAGACTGGTTCGCCCGCCGCAGCGCGTCTTCGATCTCGCCGGCGCTCTTGATACGCCACCCCGGAATGCCGTATGCGGCCGCCAGCTTGACGTAATCGGGACTCCAGATGGGCGTGCTGGCGTAGCGGCCGCCGTGGAAGAATTGCTGCCACTGCCGCACCATGCCGAGATAACCGTTGTTGAAGATCGCGAGCTTCACGACGAGCCCTTCCTGAATCATGGTCGCAATTTCAGCCATGTTCATCTGAAATCCGCCGTCGCCAGAAATCGCCCACACCGGCTCGTCCGGACGCGCGAGATGCACGCCCATCGCCGCCGGCACCGCGAACCCCATGGCGCCGAGACCGCCCGAAGTGATGTGCGAGTTGGGTCGCTGGAAGGGATAGCGCTGCGCGACCCACATCTGATGTTGACCCACGTCCGACACGATCGTCGTTCGTCCGCCGGTCACTTCTGCGAGCGCCGAAAGGATCGTCTCGGGAGTGAGCCCGCCGGAGAAGACCTCTTCGCGCGAGCGCATGAGTCCGCGGATCTCTTCCTTCCAGCGTGGGCAGTCGCGCGGCTCAACGAACGTGAGCAGCCGGCCGACCACCGCCTTCGCGTCTCCGGCAATTCCCACGGCAATCGGCACGTTGCGGCCGATTGCAGCGGCGTCGATGTCGATGTGCACGATCTTCGCACGCGGTGCAAACGTCGCGGTATTGCCCGTAACACGGTCGTCGAAGCGCAGACCAATGCCGACGATCACATCGGCCGCCTGAATTGCCTTGTTGACGTGAACCTCACCGTGCATCCCCGGCATGCCGAGGTGCAACGCGTGCGCCTGTGGGAAGGCGCTGATGCCAAGGAGGGTTGTGATCACCGGCATGCCCGCGCGCTCGGCAAGCGCCCGCACCTCGGCGTACGCGCCGCTCACGATGATGCCCCGGCCGATCATCATCAGCGGCCGTTCCGCGGACGCGATCAGGCGGGCGATCGCGCGGAGTGCGTCGTCATTCAACGGCCGCCCGGCTTCGCGAGGCGCCCTCGCGGGACGGATCGCGCGAGGCTCGTACTCGGCTTTCTGGTTCTGGACGTCCTTCGGGACATCCACGAGCACGGGGCCAGGCCGACCCTCGACGGCAATCGCCATCGCCTCGCGCACCACATCCGCAAGCTCGGCGACGTCACGGACCAGCGCGTTGTGCTTCGTGACCGGCGCCGTCACACCGACGACGTCGGTTTCCTGAAATGCATCGCGTCCGAGCATGGGACGCGACACCTGACCGGTGATCGCGAGGACGGGCGAGCCGTCCATGTGCGCCGTCGCGAGTCCCGTGACGAGGTTGGTTGCACCGGGACCGGAAGTCGCCACGCAGACGCCTACGCGATTGCTCGCGCGCGCGTAGCCGTCCGCGGCGTGGGCCGCTGCCTGCTCGTGGCGGACGAGGATATGCCGCAGCCCGGGATGCCCGTGGAGCGCGTCGTAGAACGGCATGATCGCCCCGCCGGGATAGCCGAACAACACATCGACGCCCGCGTCCAGCAGGGTCCGGCAGAGAATCTCACCGCCCGTCAGTAATCCGCTCATGAGTGCCTACACTCCCCAGAAGTAACTGCTGCCCAACGCCGCCGCTTCGAGTCCGTCGGCGTGGTCTACTTTGTTCAACGCGTGCACCAGCGCGCGTGCGCTAGCGTCGACGATGTCGGTGGAGGCGCCGTGCCCGGTCAGCGATTTCCCGTCGATCCGCACCTGCAGGAGCACCCGGCCAAGGCTGTCGCGGCCGGGTGTCACCGCCTTCACGGACAAATCGAGTACCTCGATGCTGCGGCCGACTGCTTCACCGATGGCCGCGAACGCGGCGGCGATCGGACCATTGCCGGTCGCTGTGGCGGTACGCTCCCCGAATCCGGGTCCAGCAACGCGCACTTCTGCGGTCGCCGGCTCGGTCCCGCAACTGACGCGCAACTCGGCGAGGTGGTAGACCTCGGGCGCGCGATGGAATCCGTCGTGCAGCAGCGTCAGCAGATCTTCGTCGAGGATGTGGCGCTTCTTGTCCGCCAGCTCGGTGAACTCGGTGTAGAGCGCCTCGAGCGCATTCGAGTCGAGCTCGTATCCCAACTCCCGATAGCGGCGCTCGAGCGCGTGACGCCCGGAGTGTTTGCCGAGCACGATGCTCGAGCCGCCGGCTCCGACCATTTCCGGCGGGATGATCTCGTACGTAAGGCCATTCTGGAGCACGCCGTGCTGATGGATGCCCGCCTCGTGGGCGAACGCGTTCCGGCCCACGATGGCTTTGTTGGGCTGCGGAAACACGCCGATTTCATGCGACACCATCCGACTGGTTCGCATGATCTCGCGCGGATTCACCTGGCAGCTGAATGAAATGACCTGCGGCCGCACGCGCCCCGCCATGACGATCTCCTCGAGCGCCGCATTGCCGGCCCGTTCACCGATGCCGTTGATCGTACACTCTACCTGACCGGCGCCCGCCTCGATCGCAGCCAGCGAGTTCGCGACCGCGAGGCCGAGATCGTCATGGCAGTGCGCGCTCAGGACGATGTCTCGCGTCTCGGGCACGCGCTCGCGCACGGTCCGGAACAACGCGGCGTACTCCGCGGGCGTCGTGTATCCGACCGTATCCGGCAGATTGATGGTGGTCGCGCCCTCAGCGATGGCGGCAGCCACCACGCGACACAGGAAATCCGTATTGGTACGTGTTGCGTCTTCCGCTGAGAATTCGACGTCGGCGGCATGGCCGCGCGCCCGCCGCACCGACGCGCGCGCCCGCGCGAGGCATGCCTCGCGGTCGATCTTGAGCTTGTGCTCGAGATGGATGTCGGAGGTCGCGATGAAAACGTGGATCCGTTTGCGCTGCGCAGGCTGCAGCGCCTCAGCGGCGAGATCGATATCGCGGTCGTGGCAGCGCGCGAGCGCCGCGATGACGGGACGTCTGACCGCTTCGGCGATGTCCCGAACACCGCGAAGGTCGCCCTGCGAGGCCGCGGGGAAGCCGGCTTCGATCACGTCCACACCCAGCGCGTCGAGCTGCCGGGCCAGGCGCAGCTTGCTGTCCGGGGTCATGGCGTTTCCCGGTGCCTGCTCGCCGTCACGCAACGTGGTATCGAAGATGATCACATCCCGATGCATGGCTTCCTCCTCGCTCTGCAGTAAAAAAAAGCCGCGGACCTTGTTGGGTCCGCGGCGCCGGTCTTCAGTCCTTACGACTCTGCTAGATTGTCCACTCCACGCGCGCCGCGAACCCTCTCCTGAACAGTGTAAGGCTCAGGAGCAGGACGACGACGAGCAGCAGCAGCGCGAGCGAGTTCATGTGCGAGAGTCTAATCTCCCCGTATCTGGTGCGCTGTCAAGCCCTGACAAACGAGTCAGAAGGCGACCGCAATCCCGGCGCGGCCCAGCGCCTGCTGAATCGGCGCCGGCAGCGCGCCGCCAGCGCCGTTCGTTTTCCTCGAAATGCGCTGAAAATCGTAGTCGCCGTTGAATCGCAGGCGGCCGCGCAACGCATCGACGGTCAGTCCCAAGCCCAGGTGTAGCGCGCCGAGTGCCGAAATGGTGCCGCCGCCTGAGAACCGCGGGCCGAACATCAGGCCCCCACTCAACGCCATGTGCACACCCGGCCCGAGCAAGTAACCCATATGCGCGCCGGCCGTGATCGCGCCCATCGACTGCGCGTTGAACTCCGGATCCGCTTTCCGGTTGATGAACCCCAGCTCGGCACTGATGGGGCCCGAGACGTAGTAGCGAAGGCGCACGTCGACTTCGCGGGCATCGAACTGCTGCGTTGTGGTCCCGGTGCTCGTCGGTTTGTACGTCACCTTCGAGATCGCGACATCGGCGGAAAATTTCTTCCACGTCACCGTCGCCCTCGCGCCTCCCCCGACGCCGCGATAGCGCAGGTCGGAAGACACCTCACGGTAGTCCCCGAAGGCGACCTCGGGGCCGATGGAGAAGTGTTGGGCGGAAAGATGGAAAGATGGAAAGATGGAAAGAAGGACGACGACCGCCGCGATCAGCCGTTCCATCGTTCCAACATTCCAACGTTCCGTTCTCATCGCCCACCTCCCGCGCGCGGCAGCGGGACTACACGCAATTCCACCTCCTGACGCCGGCGCGTATTCTCCTGCGCGATCTCGGTGTTGCGCCGGGAGATTTGCTCGCGCAACAGTTGATTGTAGAGAATGTTGCCGCGCGCCGGCTGTGGAGCGGGGTTTTTCAACGTCATCACGAATCCGGCGATCACCAGCCCAGCGCCGATCACGCCGCCTTCACGCAGCGAGGTCGAGCCGAGACTGCCGTTCGAGAGCGCTGCGGTTCCGGCGAGCGCTGCCCCGGTATAGACGGACGCGAGCCCCAACGGACGCCAACTCTTCGGCGGCACTTCCGTCTCGGGGAGATACGTGTACCCCGGCAGGCTGGTGAGATGTGGCAGCGTGTCGACGGCGCCGTGGGAGATCCGAATGGCTAGTGACGTGGCGAAGTTGTTCTGCCCGACCGCCGCTTCCACAATGACGTTGTAATCCCCGGCCGGAAGCGGATCACCGCTCGGCAAGCGAGCGGGCCAGCGGATGTTGACCTGTCCACTCGCGACCGTCGAATCGATCTTGAACGACGTCTGGCCGCTCACCACGTGTGTCACGACGCGCGCCGGTTGAGTCACGGTGTAGCGCACGGCGACGGCTCCCTGCCCGCCGATGAACGATACGCTGTCCACGTGCAGCTGACGGATCACGAGCACCTGGGTGAGCGCCACTTGGAACGCGCTCAATGCCTTGGACGATGTCTTGGTCGGGTCGAGGTCGCGTTCCGGCTCGAGCAGAATCACCTGCTTGAAGGCGTCCACGCCACGCAGGATCGAATCCATGCCGCTGTAGGTGAAGCCGAGCAGCTCGTAGGCGCGGGCGCGCTCGTAGCCAGTGAGGCGCTCGCGCAGTGCCGCCTGTCCCGCCGTCAATGCCTGGCGGTAATCGAGATTGTCGAACGCCTGCTGCGCCCGGCGCAGCGTGGGATTTTGAATGGTCTGCGCGATGCACGGCGCGGACGCGAACGCGAACACGACAGCCAGCGAGAGACGCATGCGCATGATCACCCCTCCGGATCGAGCACCCACGTCTTGCGGACGGGAGCGCTCGGCGAGACGTCGATCGTTTCACTCTTGGTCTTGTAGCCCGCGCGTTCGACGCGAACCGTGTGGCGGCCCGGCGGCACCGCGAACTCGACAACGGGTGTTGGCCCCGCGTCCCGGCCGTCGATGAACACCTCGCCCGGCGGGATCGAGTTCACCGTAATGGATCCCTGCTCCGCTGCGGGCGGAGGCGCCGGCGGCGGAGTGGGCGCGCTCGTCTGACGGCGGTCGTTGCCGCGTCGCGGCGGCGGTGGCGGAGGCTGCGCGGCAACCCGCACCGTCTCGACCGGCGCGGCGAGCGGCGGTGGAGCGGGAGGTACGCCAGCCGCAGACTTCCTGCCGATGGCGAGGTAACCGCCGACGCCGGCGGCGGCGACAACGATCGCGCCGACGAGCATGCCAACTCCCGACCGCTTCTTCTTCGTCGACGGAATCTTGATTCCGGCGCGCGGAATCGGCGTCGTCGGTGCGTTCGTCACCTCCGTGGGGGCGTCGGCGGTCGCGGTGCGCGCGCGCGGCGGTGGTGGACGACGGCCCTTTTGCACGGTCCCGGTCTTCGGCGACGCGACCGGCTGCTCCGGCCAAACGGCGGTCGCGAAGTCTTCCATGGTCGGAAAGCGCTGGTCGGGCTCTTTCGACAAGGCTCGCGAAATCGCCGTCGTCAGAAATGCCGGCGTGTCACCGCGCTTGGAGGCGGCCCGCGGGATCTCCTCGAAGATGTGCTTATAGAGGATTGTGTGAACCGAGTCGCCGGTGTACGGCAGCTCACCCGTGATCATCCGATAGCCGACGACGCCGAGCGAATATTGGTCCGCCCGGCCGTCGACCGTGGCACCCTTCGCCTGTTCGGGCGCCATGTAGTGCGGCGTGCCGATGATCATGCCGGTGCCGGTGAAACCGCTGGCGGCCTGCAGCGCCTTGGAGATGCCGAAATCGGTCAGCATCACGCGGCCGTCGTGGTCGAACATGATGTTGGCGGGCTTCACATCGCGGTGCACCACGCCGCGCTGATGCGCATGACCGAGCGCGCAGGCCGCTTCCCAGAGGACACGCTGGATGTACTCGTTATTCAGCGGCTGCTTCTGATCGAGCACGTCCTCGAGTGACGTGCCCACGATGTACTTCATGACGAAATAGTTGAGCCCGCCTTCGCTCTCGACGCGGTAAATCGGAATGATGTTGGTGTGGTCGAGCTTGGCGGCCGTCTTCGCTTCCTGCTGGAAGCGCTTGACGATGTGCTCGTCCATCGAGATGTCGGGCGGCAGCACCTTGATCGCCACTTCCCGCTCGAGCGTCAGGTCATGAGCGAGAAAGACTGCGCCCATCCCGCCTTTGCCCACCATGCGCTCGACTCTGTACTTCCCCTCGACGAGTCGTTGCAGCCGCTGCATCAATCCTTCGACGCCGCTACTCGCACCCAGCGTGCCGCCACCGGTCACGTCCGCGCCACAGGCGTAGCAGAACTTGCTGCCGTCCGGGAGCGGAGTGTGGCACTTCAGGCATTCCATCGTGGATCCGGCAGCGCCCTCTGCGGTCATTGGCGCCGGCGTGAGCCGAAGAGCGAGCCCAGCGCGCCCGTGCCGCCGATCATGGGCGCCAGCTGCGGCCGCAACTTGCTGCGCGTGAGCGCCGGCGGTCCGGGGAGAATCAGGGTACACGAGCGGGCAGTGGCGAGCGCCGGGATTTCCTGAATGCACAGGGAGTAGCGCTCTGCGACGCCCGCGTAATCCACGACGGCGAGGTAATACGATCCGGCCGCAAGATTGACCATCAGATTTTCCGTGGATCCCGCGTTCACCGAGGATCCGACCTCGGTGAGAGTGCCGGTCGAGCCGGGGACCGTCAGGACGTAGATATCGAGGTCCGAGGAATCCTGTGCGGCAACGAAGGGCCGCCCCTGCAAACGGATCAGCACGGAGTCGCCCGCGTTATGGGCTGGGACTTCGAGCCGATACCAGTCGAGCTCGAAGGGATTATCGATGTTCATCGTGTCGCTGAAGCCGGTCGTGGTCACGTGAATCCGCGACCGGGGGCTCGGCCGGCCGGGAATGCTGTCAGCGTCGTGGCAAAAGCGGTTCCCTTCATAGGCATCCGCCTTGATCCGCGGATCCGCCGTGAAGTAGCCCTGCGCGACGCTGAGCGCATACCGCTGGAAGCGCGTGAAGAACGTGATGACGTGCAACGCATGACTCGGGAGCGTTTTGAGCGCCACCGTCAGCGACTCCCGCGCCGCCTGCGATGGATTGAACGAGAGTCCCTTGCAGCGATAGAAATCCGTCCCGATGAAATCCGCGGAGTCCCGACCGAAAAACTTGTTGATGGGATCTCCGGCCGCGCCGGTGAGATAGTAGAGGGAATCGAGCAGGAACGTGCGCGCGGCGATCGTGTCGCTGAACGACGGATAGTTGACGAACACCGTCAGCGCCTGTGTGCTGTCGCTCGTGGCGAAGCGGAACCAATCCTCGCCCACCCCGTTGACGCGACCGACAGCCTCGAATGCCAGCGCGGGATTCGTGAACAGAATCGGCGCGAGCACCGTCCCCGGCCAGGGCCCGCCCAAATCGAGGTCGATCTGCGACGGCACGGTGTCGTTGGGCTCGAAGATGTCTTTGGCACCGACACGCGTGAGCGCCGTATCACGGCCGAACACGCCCGCCCCGAGATAGAAGAGCGAATCGGAGTGAGCGGGCGGCGGCACCCAGAAAGAGATGCGTCCCAGGCCGGTCGACTTATTGCGGGTCCGAGAGAACGGATATTCGATCAAGTTCACGCCGTCGAGACTGGCGAGGAACATCGAATCCACACCCACGCCGTACACCGTCACCACCTCGCCGTACCTGGCGAATTTCGGGCGCACGCTGTCAATCTCGAGCGGGTTCGCCACACGCACGGCGAGATTGGCCTGGCGCGCCTGATCGAATCCGATCGCGCGCGCGTCGATGTCCACGGTGCCGCTGTTCACGCCTGTAACGGTGGCGTACCCGCCGGAGTTTTTCTCGACCCGGGCGATCGTGTTGCTGCCCGTGCTGAACGCGAAGTCGACGTTGGCGATCCGTTGCGTGTCGATGCCGACCACATGCCACGCCTGCGCGTAGACCGACATGTCCTGACCGCGCAACACCACCCGGGCGGGGGCGTCGAGCGTCACGAACACTGTGTCGCTTTTGTCGGTCGGGAAGGAGCAGGAGGCGCCGGCGAGCGCCGCCGCCAGCGAGACGATAGGTGTGGCTCGATTGAGACCGCGCATCCAGTCCAATCCGTGAGCTTGGGTTCCGAACATACTATACGGCCGATGCTGCGGCCAGACAGTGATTCAGAGCGTACCGCGACGCTTCAGATCGAGATACTTCGCGACGACGGCCTGGGCGGCGCGCTCCGGTGTGACATCGATCACCAGCACCCCCGCGCGGCGCATGTGGCCCAGCGCTTCCTCGCGCGCGTGCAGCAGCTCCTCCGCGGCCGCCTTGCGAAACGCGTCGCGCGTCGTCTCGGGTCGCAGCGTCGCGACGGCGTCCAGCTCGGAATTGCGCAGCGTCACCGCCAGCGGCAGATGGCGCGGCCGCAGCGTCGCGACGTTCGCGACCAGCGCATCCGATGCGAAGCGGTCGATCACGTCGGTGAACAGCACCGTCAGCGCGCGCTTGCGGTTGCGCGCCGCGAGATACCGAAAGGCGCCCGGATAATCGGGCTCGACCAACTTCGGCTCCAGCACCGCGAGCACATCGAGCACGCGGCGCACACCGGTGCGGCCACGCTGCGGCGCGACGAAATGCTGCACGCCGTCGGCGAACGCCATGATGCCGACGTTGTCGTCGTGCTGCGCCGCCGCGTACGCGAGCTCCAGCGCTGCTTGCACCGCGAAGTCGAGCCGCGAAACACCTGATGCGATTTGTGCCGTCATCAGGCGGCCCGTATCCAGCATCAACAACACCTGCTGGCGACGTTCGGCCTCGTACTGGCGCGTGATCACCTTGTTGCGTCGCGCCGTCGCCTTCCAATCGATGTGCCGCAGATCATCGCCTGGCACCCACTCACGCAGCGACTCGAACAACCGTCCCTCGCCGAGCTGGCGAATGGGCCGCATTCCCGCCTCGCGGCGCAGCGCCTCAGCCACGGACGCGCGCAGACGCATGGAAACGAGCGGCGGATACACCACGACCTCCCACGGCAGCGCGATTCTCATTCGACGGCGGCCCAGTCCCAAGGGACCCGCGCTGTCAATGACGAATCCGCCTTCGCCGCTGCTCTCCCGTCCGCGGCGCACCGGTACGACAGGCACGTCTTCGCGGCTGGTAGATCGAGCGGGAACGGTCATCGCGCGGGGAGCTTGAATACCACCGAGAATCGTCGGACGGACTTCCCTGACTCGCAGTCGCACCGGCCGGCGCGATTCGTTCGTCCAGCGATACGTGACTTCGCCGGTGTGACCCACGGACAGCGCCGGCAGCAGTTCGCGCGCGACGGTGACCGGACGCGCCAGCCCCGCGTCGATCCAGATCAGGATGACGAGCGCGAGATCGGCAAGGAGCATGATGTCGAGCGCCGACGGGAGCCAGTGCCCGAGCACACCCAGCAGTGAGAGCACCGCGCCGACGATGAGCGCCCGCGGCGTCCAGAGGATGCCGGCGCGGCCGCCCAGCAGATACCAGAGTGCAACGAAGCCGGCGATGACCGCGCTGACGCCTACCAGCGTGACGAAACTCAAGCGGTGGGAGCCTCAATGCGATCGAGAATGGCCTTGAGCGCCTGATCCGCGGTCACGCCCTCGAGCTCCAGCTCCGGCGCAACATTGACGCGGTGTCGCAGCACGGCTGAGGCGAGCAGCTTCACGTCATCGGGAATGACGAAGTCCCGGCCCTCGAGCAGCGCCGCGGCGCGCGCCGCCTTGAACAGCGCCACGCCGGCCCGCGGACTCGCGCCGAGTGTGAGCGACGCGGCTTCGCGCGTGGCGCGCACGATGGCGGTGATGTACGCCGTGATCCGCGGCTCTACACGCACCGTATCCACGGCCTGGCGCAACCGCTCCAGCCCGTCGGCGTTGACGACCGGCGTGACGCCGTACGTGTCGGTGCGATCGGCCTCGAAGCCCTCGACATAGCGAGTGAGGATTCCCTGCTCTACCGCCGCGGCAGGATAACCGATGAGCACCTTCGCCATGAAACGGTCCAACTCGGCTTCGGGCAACGGGTAGGTGCCCTCGAACTCGATGGGGTTTTGCGTCGCGAACACCGTAAACGTGGTGGACAGCGGATGACTCTGACCGTCCACAGTCACCGTGCGCTCTTGCATCGCCTCGAGCAGCGCTGCCTGGGTTTTCGCGGGCGCGCGGTTGATCTCGTCGGCGAGGATCAGGTCGGCGAAGACCGGTCCCGGCCGGAACGAGAATTCGTGCGTGCCGGTGAGCAGCGTGATGCCCGTGATGTCGGCGGGCATCAGATCCGGCGTGAACTGGATGCGCACGAACCGCACGTCGAGCGCGAGCGCGAGCGTCCGCACGAGCAGCGTCTTCGCGGTACCTGGAACGCCCTCGAGCAGAATGTGCCCGCGTGCCAGCAGGCAGATCAGCACTTCGCGGGTTGCGGCCTCTTGTCCCAGCACCACCTGGCGCAGGGCTGCTACGATGCGTTGCGCGTCGTGCGCGGGCGCAGCTCCTCCCACACGTCCTCCACGGCTTGGGCAGCATGCAGGACGCGAGCGGGGTCGCGATCCCGTACCGTCAAGAAATTACGAAGCCGGCGAACCGCGGCCCGTCCTTTGGGGCCTCGCGTCGCGAGCTCCAGACTCTCGAGCCACGGCACCACGTTTTCATCATTCGCCCGAACGCGACCTATACTCAGGCGGCGCCTAAGTCCGAGCGCGAGTCGTTGCACGGCGGTATCCCCATCGTCCGCGCTCTCGAGACCGGCGGCCAGCGCTTCGAGATGCTCGAGCGGCGAGCGACGGCGCCGCTCGATCACAGAACGGGCCGGACCAAACCGCACCGCGGTGAGCGCCAACCAAACCAATCCGACCGCGACGAGCTGCAGGACCGCCCATCCGGTCGGCGAGTTGCGCAACCAGCTCCACGTGTGAGCCGCCAGCGACGTCGCGCCCGTATCACTGAACCCTTGATGGTATTCGTCCCACGCAACTCTGCCCGGTCGCTCCGGGCGCGGCGTCAGCAACGGCAGGGCAATAATGGGTACGTCGGTGCTCCGCCAGACGCGATTCGTGAACCATCCTGGATCCGCGACCAGCGTGATCGTCCCACCGCCACGGTAGGAGAGCCGCAAGATCACCGGCCGGTGATTCACGGCGGCGATAACGGTGTCCTGCTGGAACGGGACCAGCGCTCCACAGATCCCGGTTTCCGATCTCGCGTCCCTTTTTTCCAATGCCTGAAGCGCGGTCGGCACGGTGTCCTCGTCGATGATCCGCGTCAGTACCCGCTCTGCCCGCGGCAGCCAGACGCGTTCCCCGGACTTCGGTAACCGAACCGCGATGCTGTCCTCCCCGGGGGAGGGCGATGCGCGCTGCGTACGCCAACCGGCACAGCGTGTGACACCGCCACCCCATCCTGTCGCCAACACCGCGCCGCCGCCGCGCACGAACCGCGCGACTTGCTGCAGCTCCGCATCCTGCAATCCCATGGCGGGATTCAGGAGAACGAGGATCGCGGGGCGATGGGCGCGCTCCTCGGCCAAGGTGAAGAGCGGCGTCCGGCGACGCTCCGTGACCCGACCGAGACCGCGGAGCACTTCATACAGACCTTTGCTGCCGTCCGGCCCGCTGAGGTAGGTCGAGGGGCGCAGGTCGAACGGCGGTGTCCGGGGCGTCCGGTTCGCGGCCCAAATCGCGACCCCGATGGCGCCGGCCAGGAGCAGTGTCAGTCCGACTTCAAGCCGGTAGGACATGCTGCCGTGTCGCCAGCTCCTGGGCGGCGATGCCGAAGGATTGATACTCTCGCTCGTCGCAGGGCACCGCGCCGAAGAGATGACGGTAGAGTTGCGCCACCAGCCGGGCGAGCGACGCGCGACCGGATTCGTCGAGCCGCGCTTCGCCGACGTATTCCGCCGGAGTCTTGGAGGCGTGGAAACGGAGTGCGCCGATGCGGTCCAGCTCGAGGACCGCCGCCAGGAATCGGTGCGCGAGTGCTTCGGCGTAATGTCCGGCCCGCGCGAGTTCCTCCGCGCGTGCGACGTGCCACGCGGCATTGACGATGATTCCCGGCCGCGACGTGGTCGTCGGTGCTCCAGTGCGCGCGCCAGGACGAACGATCCGCCAGACGACGTATCCGATGTGCACGACGAAGACGACGAGCAGGATCACCAGGAGGCCGAGGCCGATGTTATAACCGGTGGGATGCTGCTCTGCGAGGCGGTTGAGCCAGTCTCGAAACTTGTCACGCTGCTGGAGCAGCCAGCTGAGCACGCGATGCCGTTCCACCCACTGGAATTCCGGACGCGAGAACACCTGGCCCACCACGCGTCGCAGCGAATCGGGCGAGGCTGGCAGAGACGTTTGGAAAATCAGCGTGGGCCCAGCTGCTCGCTCAGAATCTGAATGTCGAAAGCCTCTCGCCGCACGCGCAGATCGTAGTACGCGAGGGTCAGCGCGCAGGGCAGAATCGGCGCGAGCACGATTCCCAGAAGCGAGCCGAGCACGGCAAAGAACGGCTGCCAGTTCGAGCCGGCGGTCAGACCCACGGCGGTGCTCATGCCACTCACCACGATTCCCGGCAGGAATTGGGAAATGAGCAACGTGACCGCGACGGTTGCGAAGAGCTTGCCGCGCGAGCCACGAGTCAGGTCCCACGAGCGGCCGAACGCGTCGAACGAGCTGGACAGGTCTTCCAGCACGACGACGGGCGTCGTCACGCCGTACGCCGTCGCGATATAGGGGATGAACCAGAAGAGCGCACAACCGGCGGCGAACGCGAATAGACCACCAATCGCTCCGATGATCTTGGCGGAGAGGGCCAACAGAACCACCACCAGCACGCCGAAGAACATGATCAACAAGAGCAACAGGTTCTTGCTGAGCGTCACGAGCAGGAGCGGGATGATCTTCGAAGTGCCTAAGCGGAGCGCCGATCCCAACGTCGGCTCCTGTCCGAGATACGAGTCGGAGATGATGCGAATCGTCCCGGTCCGGAGCAGCAGGCCGGCCGTCGTAAACACCACCAGCAGCACGAGTCCCCATAACACCACGCTCGCCGCGTGCTCCTCGAAAAAGGCGAGCATCGCCTGGGGATTGCCGCTGAAACGGAGCTGGATGTAGATCCCCAGCGCGGTCGGCAGCCAGACGAGCAGGATGCTGAGGCGCATGAAGAGACCGAAGTGGCGGCGAAAGATGTTGAAGCTGCCGTCGAGGATCTCGCCGAGCTGCATCGGCCTCAGATTCGAGGTGCTCAGATTCTCCGGAATAGTCGGCTCCCTGCGCGAGTGACAGTCGCAGGGTAAGATGAGGACGTGCAGCCTTCCGCGCGAGACCTCGATCTCCGGCAACGCCACGGCGTCGAAACGCCGGAGCACGTCGACGTCCACTTCGAATTGGCCGGTGTCGGCTCCCGCCTGGCTGCCGCGTTGCTCGACCTGCTCCTCATGTTGCTCGCCCTCGTCATCCTCGCGATGGCGTTTGACGCGGTCGTCGGGCAGACAGGAAGAGCGGTGCGCGGCTGGCTGGCCGCGCTCATGTGGCTGCTGGTCTTCCTATTGGTTTGGGGCTACTTTACGCTGTTCGAGGCGTTGAACGGCGGCCGCACCCCCGGCAAGCAGGCGTTGGGCATTCGGGTCGTGATGGATACAGGCCGGCCGATCACGCCGGCGGCAGCGGTGATTCGCAATCTGGTGCGAATTCTGGATACCTACTTCGTCCCGCCGCTGCTTCCCGCACTGCTGACGATCTTCCTCCACCGGACGCGGCAGGGACGATCGTCGTTCGTGATCGTCCAACGGATTGGACGTTGGGGGCGGCGCTGCAGACTGGAGCGGCGACGCAACCGGCTGACGAGCCAATCGAGACAGGGCCGCCCGAGCTCTCGGAGCAGGAGTTCAGGCTGCTGGACCGGTTCCTGGGACGGTTGAACGAGCTGGCTGCCGACGTACAGGTTCGCATTACCGCTGATCTGGTGCGGCGATTCGAGGGGCGGATCCCGCGCCGCAACGCGGACCCGGAGGCGTATCTCGTCACCGTGTTCGCGGAAGAGCAGCGCAAGCGCCGGAGCCGTTTTGCGGCCCGACCGCAGGCCGGCGCCGCCGGTCGCATGAGCGTGCCGGCGGAGCGATTCGTCGAGAAGAAACGGCGCGGCTGGGAGTCGTTTCGCGAAACCGCGATCCGCATGGAGCGCTCCGGGGTCGGTGCGCTGTCCGCCAGCGAGATTCCGGCGTTCGCGGCGCAATACCGCGAGGTGGCAGCGGATCTCGCCCGGGCTCGCACCTACCAGGTCGATCCGCGCGTCATCGATTATCTCGAGCGCGTCGTCAGCGCCGGACACAACGCGCTGTATCGCGCGCGGGGCAAAGAGCACACCCTGTTGCTACACTACATCCTGTACGACTTCCCGGCCGCCGTTGTCGCGTCGTGGCAATACGTGTTGCTCGCGTTTCTCCTGTTCACCGTTCCCGCCGCCGTGGGCTACGTCATGATTCGGGAGCGGCCGGCGCTCGCCGAGGAAATCGTGTCGCCCGTCATGGTCAGGCGCGCCGAACAGGCCGCGGAACGAACGGCGGAGGGACGCGGCTACGCCGAAGCACCGGGGGAAGAACGACCCGTTATAGCGGCCGCCATCATCACCAACAACATCCAGGTCTCGTTCGGCGTGTTCGTCGGTGGGCTGACCGGTGGGCTGCTCACCGCCTGGCTGCTCTTCGCCAACGGAATGATGCTCGGGCTCGGCCTGGGGCTATTCAAGAACTACAACGCGCTGAGCTACCTCGTCACATTCGTCGTTGGACACGGAGTGCTGGAGCTGACGGCGATATTCATTTCCGCTGGAGCGGGATTCCGTTTAGCAAGAGCGTTGATTGCGCCCGGCGATCGCACGCGCAAAGACGCGCTCGTCCTCGAGGGCCGGATCGCCGCGCGCATGCTCGGCGCGGTCGTGACGTTGCTCGCGATCGCCGGCACGATCGAAGGGTTGTTGTCGACGTCCGACGCCAGCGCGGTGTGGAAGTACGGCGTCAGCGCCCTCACGGTGGTTTTCCTCTTCCTCTATCTCCTCAGCGGCCGGCGACACCTGAAGCGCGCTTAGTTGTTTTTCGCCCCCTGCAGAATCCAGTTGCGAATCATATTGATCTGACCCTTGCTCAGCGGATTGGCGTTGAGCGGCATGCGCGACCCCGAGCCGTTCGCTGGCGGTAAGAGCTGCGAGCCTTGAATCTTGTGGACCAGATACGACGAATCGGGAACGGATGGGAGCACCCGCTTCAGGGCGGATTCGAGAGCGGGTTTGTCCACGATGCTGTTGAACGACTGGCCGTTCCGCAGATCTTGCACGCCCGGCAACGACGTCCCCACGCCGTCGTGACAGCTTGCGCAGTTCGTGCTGAAGATCGGCTGCACATTGCCGCTCAGTGTGGTTGCATTCGCAGCCGGAACAATAATGACGAGCGCACTGTCTTTCCCGCTGCCGCTCACCGCCTTGATAAAAGTTGCCCCTGCGCTTGCGCCTGCGTGCACGACGCCGTTTGTGTCCACCGTCGCTGAGCTGGTAGCGGAGGACCAGACGATGCTGGCCGGCGGAGAACGCAGCAGTGAATCATTGGCGTCGAACACCGAGTCGATGATGTGCATCGAGTCGTTGACCAGGATCTGCGATGAGTCAACCGTCATCGGATGCAGCTTGACGCGCGCCGCGGCCTGACGCACTTGCACGAAATTCGGCGCAAAGAGGCTGGGGAATGCCGTGGCGCGAATGTTGGCGTCGCCGTTCTTGCGCGCCGTGATTTGCGTCGTGGAAGCGGGCGAGGGATTGAAGGAAACGACGCCGCTGTCGGTCCCGGAGACGGACCAGCCGCACGAATGACGGGGAATCGTGTCATTCGCCGAATCGAGCACCACGCAGCTCGCCGCGACGCTCTGGCCCAGCGACGTCAACGTAGGAAAGCTATTCGGGTTCAGATTCACGACCGCAGGAATCTGGCGCACGAGAATCTGGACGCTGGAGTCGCTGACGCCGTTCGTGGCGGCGCTGATACGGACATTATGCCCGCCCTGACTCGTGCGACGCACCGCCGTCGCCAGTCCGCTCGCGGCAATTGTCAACACCGTATCGTTCGCCGACCAGGTGATCGTGAGCCCGGCGACCGCTGCCCCCTGCGCGTCACGCGGCTCGGCGGCGAACCGTTGGGTATCGCCCACGAAGTTGAGCGATGCGGGATTGGCCGGCGTCACCACGATAGCGGCGATGCGCACTCGGACCGGGTGCGCGGAGCTGGTGACGGATGTCGGGGTCCCGTTCACCACCGCACGCGCCGTGATGTCGGTCGAGCCTAACCGGACACCGGCCACCAGCCCGCTGGAGGAGACGGTCGCGCGAGTGGTGTCGACTGACACCCACTCGAACGTGACGCCAGTGGTCACGGTCGTGCTCCCCGATTGCGCAGTAGCGGTCAGCTGCCGGGTGCCGTTCAAGAAGACGGTCGAATCGCCGCTGACGACGACAGACGTAATCGTGGGAGGACCGCCGCCGCCACCGTCACCACCACCGCCACAGTCAACCATCAGGAGAACACCGAAGACCAACAAACCAAAACGCCTCATGGCGGCCTCCTGCTCTATGGGGTGACGGTCACCGTCCCCGTCATGTTCGGATGATTGCGGCAGTGGTACGTAAAAATACCGGCCGAGCCGAAGTTGCGCTGGAACGTTTGCCCGGGTCCTAGCTGTCCGCTATCCCACACCGGCGTGGCGCTGTCTTCCGTCGTCGTGTGATTGATGGCGTCATCGTTTCGCCAGGTCACGTATTGACCCGCCTTAATCGTGACGCTTTGTGGCGAGAAGGAAAGGTTCGATTGCATTGTGA
>WNEZ01000413.1_pt1 | contig 62001 bp, 51 predicted proteins | sample 5400521 | NCBI WGS metagenome assembly WNEZ01 (sample SAMN13153339, study PRJNA577476) | soil metagenome | isolation source: 120 cm saprolite under Douglas fir tree site 2 hole 1 replicate 1 | place: USA:California | collected 2015-04-18
GTTCCTTAAAAGTCTTTTGTAGCTCCGGCCTCTGGCCGGCTGTCGCGAGGGCGTCTCGCCCTCGCATGTGGCGGCGAGACGCCGCCACGACAGCCGCCGGGACGGCGGCGCTACATTAATCCGCTGCCGCGCTGGCCGTGGGCTTCTTCTCCGCTGCCTTGATCAGTTCCACATCGAGGCAGAGCGATTGCAGCTCGCGGATCAGCACGTTGAACGATTCGGGTACGCCGGGCTCCATGGCGGCTTCGCCCTTGACGATGGCCTCGTAAATCTTGGTGCGGCCGTATACGTCGTCGGACTTCGCCGTCAGCAGCTCCTGCAGGATGAATGCTGCGCCGTAAGCTTCGAGCGCCCAGACTTCCATTTCGCCGAAACGCTGTCCGCCGAACTGCGCCTTGCCGCCCAGCGGCTGCTGGGTGATGAGCGAGTACGGCCCGATGGAGCGCGCGTGAATCTTGTCGTCCACCAGGTGCGACAGCTTCAGCATGTAGATGTAGCCGACGGTGACGGGCTGTTCGAACTTGTCGCCGGTCATGCCGTCGTGAAGAGTGGTTTTGCCCGAGGTCGGAAGACCGGCGTGCTCGAGCAGCGCCTTAATCTCGCCCTCGCGCGATCCGTCGAACACCGGCGAGCCCATGAACACGCCTTTAGCGAGAGTGGGAGCGACCGCCTCCAACTCTTCATCGCTCATGTCACCAATGATGTCCGCCAGTTGCGAATCTTTGAACAGAGCTTTCAACTCGCGACGGATGGCGTCGGTGCGCGTGTTCTCCTTCAGCATTTCGGTGATCTTCTCGCCCAGGACGAATCCAGCCCACCCCAGGTGGGTTTCGAGAATCTGGCCCACGTTCATACGGCTGGGAACGCCGAGCGGGTTCAGAACGATTTCGACAGGCGTCCCGTCCTCGAGGTACGGCATGTCCTCTTCGGGCAGGATGCGGGCAATCACGCCCTTGTTACCGTGACGGCCGGCCATCTTGTCGCCCACACTCAGCTTGCGCTTCATGGCAACGTAGCACTTGACCAGCTTGATCACGCCCGGCGGCAGTTCGTCGCCCTTGGTGAGTTTGTCCTTCTTCTCGTTGACGATCTTTTTCAGGACGTCGATCTGACGCGAGGTCATTTCCTCGATCTCGTCGATCTGCTCATTCACTCGCGGATCCTTGTCGGCGTACTTGATGCGCTTCAGGTTGCGAGTAGAGATGCGTTCGATCGCGTCGCGGTCAAGGACGTTGCCCTTGTTCAGCAGACGCTTGTTGGTGCGCTCGTCGTGCAGGTCAGCCTGCACTTCCTTGCCGCCCAGGATGTTTTCCAGGCGCTTGAGCCGCTCGTCGGTCAGAATCCGGATTTCGTCCGAGAGGTTCTTTTCGAGCTTGGCGATCTGCGTACCTTCGATGAACTTCGCGCGCTCGTCCTTTTCCTGGCCCTTGCGCGAGAAGATCTTCACATCCACGATGACGCCTTCGATGCCGGGTGGGCAGTAGAGCGAAGCGTCACGCACGTCGCCGGCCTTTTCGCCGAAGATCGCGCGCAGCAGCTTCTCTTCCGGCGTCAGCTGCGTTTCGCCCTTGGGCGTAACCTTGCCGACGAGGATGTCGCCCTGCTTGATGCTGGCGCCGATGCGGATCACGCCCGCTTCGTCCAGATTCCGCAGCATGGTCTCGCTGACGTTGGGAATGTCGCGCGTGACTTCTTCCGGACCCAGTTTGGTGTCGCGGGCTTCGATCTCGAACTCTTCGATGTGCAGTGAAGTGTAGTAGTCATCCTTCACCATCTTCTCGGAGACGAGAATCGCGTCCTCAAAGTTGTAGCCGCGCCACGGCATGAAAGCGACTAGGACATTTCGCCCCAGAGCCAGCTCGCCGTGATCGGTGCAGGGACCGTCGGCGATGACCTGTCCCTTGACCACACGCTCGCCTTTTTTGACCACCGGCTTCTGGTTGATGCAGGTGTTCTGGTTGGAGCGCTTGAACTTGGTGAGCTGGTAGATGTCGCTGCCAACCTCACGCGACAACTGCGTGGGATGGTGTTCGCCTTCGACGCGCACGATGATGCGCTCGGAGTCGACCGAGTCGATGAAGCCGTTGCGGCGGGCCAGAACGACTGCGCCCGAATCGCGAGCGGTGACGCCTTCCATTCCCGTACCGACGATCGGCGCCTGTGCGCGGAGCAGAGGCACGGACTGGCGTTGCATGTTCGCGCCCATCAGCGCGCGGTTGGCGTCGTCGTGCTCGAGGAACGGTACCAGCGAGGCAGCGACGGAAACCAGTTGCTTGGGGCTGACGTCGACGTAATCGACTTCGTCGCGGCTGACCAGCACGAAGTTGCCGGCCTTACGGGCGTTGACCAACTCGGCCACGATACGACCCTTGTCGTCGAGTTCGACGTTGGCCTGTGCGATGGTGTGGCGATCTTCTTCCCATGCGGAGAGATAGAACGAGAACGGCTCAATCTGCGCCGGCTTCTTGTGCTTGTCTTTCAGTTCGGTGTTGATCTTCTCGATCTCGTGCTTCTCCATGTGATCGCCGACCTTATGGTCGCTATCGCCGGTGTTGACCACGGTGACGTAGTCGATCACGCGCCCGTTCTTAATCTTGCGGTAGGGCGACTCGATGAAGCCGTAGTCGTTGATGCGGGCGTAGCAGCTCAACGACGAGATCAGGCCGATGTTCGGACCTTCCGGCGTCTCAATCGGGCAAATACGTCCGTAGTGCGTGGGGTGCACGTCGCGGACTTCGAATCCAGCACGTTCGCGAGAGAGACCGCCCGGCCCAAGCGCCGAGAGACGCCGCTTGTGGGTGATCTCGGAGAGCGGGTTGGTCTGATCCATGAACTGCGACAGCTGCGACGATCCGAAGAACTCGCGGATGGCGGCCATCACCGGCTTGGCGTTGACCAAGTCGTGCGGCATGGCGGTGGACATTTCCTGGTACACGCTCATCTTTTCCTTGATGGCGCGTTCCATGCGGACCAGGCCGATGCGGAACTGGTTCTCCATCAACTCGCCGACCGCGCGAACGCGGCGGTTGCCGAGGTGATCGATGTCGTCCACGCTCCCGATGTTCTTGCGCAGTTTCAACAGATAGGCGATGGTGCCGTAGAAATCTTCGGGATCGAGGGTACGCTTGTCGAGGCTGGTCGCATCCTGATTCTCGAACAGCTTGATGTTGAACTTCAAACGGCCCACACGCGAGAAGTCATACTTGCGCGGATCGAAGAACATGCCGTGGAACAGGGCCGTGGCAGTATCGAGCGTCGGCGGGTCGCCGGGACGCAGCTTACGGTAGATCTCGATCAGAGCTTCCTGCGGCGTCTTCACCGAATCGCGCTTCAGGGTCTGGCTGATGACGGTGCCCACGTCGTCGCGCTCGGGGAAGAAGAGGCTCATCTCCACGACGCCGGAATCGAGAATCTTCGAAACCTTGTCGGCAGTCACTTCGGAGTTGACTTCGAGCAGAATTTCGCCGGTGGTGGTATCGACTACGTCGCCTGCAGTCCACGCGCCTTCGAGATCGGTGATGTCGACTTCGATTTCGGTGATCTTCGCCTTCTGAATTTCCTTCAGAGTCTGGTGGTTGATCTTGCGGCCGGAATGCGCGATCTCGTCCCCGGCCTTGTTCTTGATGCTGTGCGCCAGCTTCATGCCCAGCAGGTTCGTGAGCTTCTCGCTGGTCGGATCGAGCGTCCAGTAGAGTTTCTTGTCGCGAACCGCGATGCGATCGACGGTGTAGAACGTCTTCAGGATATCTTCGCCGGAACGCAGGCCCAACGCGCGCAAGAAGATCGTGCCCAGGAACTTGCGCTTACGGTCGATGCGGACATAGAGCACGTTCTTCTGGTCGTACTCGAATTCCACCCACGAGCCACGGTAAGGAATGATCTTGCCCAGGAAGTAGGTGCGGTTGTTGGCGGTTTCGAAGAACACTCCGGGCGAGCGGTGCAACTGGCTGACAATCACGCGCTCGGTCCCATTAATGATGAACGTGCCGTTCTGCGTCATCAGCGGCACATCGCCGAAAAAGACTTCCTGCTCCTTGATGTCGCGGATGGAGCGGTTGCCGGTCTCAGCGTCCTTGTCGAAGATGGTCAGGCGCATGGTGACCTTGAGCGGCGCGGAGTAAGTCATGCCGCGCTCCTCGCACTCGGCCACGTCGTACTTCAGCTGCAGGCCAACCGGGTCGCCGCACTTGTTGCAGAAGTCGGGCGTGTTGGCGTTGTAGGTGCCGCACTTCGAGCAGAGCACTTCGCCGGGATGAAACGGATCGGTGATGACGGTGGATCCGCAATTCTTACAAGTGGTACGGAGGTGGTGCAGGCCCTTGAGGTGGCCGCACTTGCACTCCCAGTTACCAATGTTGTAATCCACAAACTCAAGTTGTGATACGTTGCGAAAGTCGGTGATCGGGAAGACGGACTGGAAGACCGCCTGCAGGCCGCCGTCTTCGCGCTCACTCGGCAGCTTGTCCATTTGCAGGAAGCGGTCGTAGGAGCGTTTTTGCACCTCGATCAGATTCGGGATCTGAATGGTGGCTGGAATTTTGGAAAAATCAAAGCGCTTACGGAAGGCATTATTCTTCATCGTCAAGAAACTCCCAATCTCACGCGCAGCCGAGGGCCGCGCTCAAACCGCGGAATGTAGGGCGCTAAATCGCGCCGCGGGACCTAATGCGTTGAACCTAAAAGCCGGGACCTGAAAAGACGACAGGGCGTCCGCGGGGACAGGTGTTCCCGTTGACGCCATACGTAGCGTTTTGCCCTTCTTGATTTGAAATCTTTCGCGCCAGTTATCCGGCCTGTTTCCGCCCCGCCTGCCCGCGGAGCAGCATGCCCAAACTTCCCTCGCGAGCTTTCCACTCGCGCCTGAGTGAATCCCGGGAAGCGATGTTATATAGATGTTATATAGATGTTAACACCGCCGCCCAGGGTTCACAACTAGTCAGAACGATTTTCTAGCCCGTGTTTGCACCATTTTGGGGCATTTCGCCGTTGGAACGGTGCCAAGACCGGGCCTCGACCCCCTTAGGGCCGAAAGCCGTTACGATCCACGCGAGATCCTTCCCGAAAAACGCTCAGGATGACCGCAGCGGGGCTCGTTCTTAGCCTGCCCTGAGCAACTGAGCGGAAGCGAAGTTGCCGAACGGGCCCCGCTAAACGCGGTCACTTGACCTCGACAGTCGCTCCAGCCTCGGTGAACTTCTTCTTGATGGTCTCCGCCTCGTCCTTGGAGACGCCTTCCTTCACGTTCTTGGGCGCTCCATCCACCAGTTCCTTGGCTTCTTTCAAACCCAGGCTGGTGACTTCGCGGACGGCCTTGATCACGTTGATCTTGTTCGCACCGACTTCTTTGAGGACGACGGTGAACTCGGTCTTCTCTTCAGCCGGAGCCGCACCTGCCGCCGCACCGCCGCCGCCGCCGGCCACCATGACCGGGGCTGCCGCTGCCGCCGACACGCCCAGACGCTCTTCCAGCTTCTTCACGAGCTGCGCTGCTTCGAGCAGCGACAACCCTACGATTGATTCTTCCAACTGTTGCAGGTCCGCCATGTTATTTCTCCGCTAGTTATCAGTTTTGTTGATTTCGTTATCTGTGGGCCAGGTTTCCAGTGCGACCAGGTTCAAATCCCCGCGCCAGACAACGCTTCGGATCGAACCGCGCAACCCCTGACTTACTGATAACCAAATCTCTTCGGATGGTGTGAGCCATCCAGAACTTGTTCCGGCTTTGATGCGCTGCCGGCAAAGGCTAGTCGAGCTTTGCTCGACCGGACAGCCGAGGGCGGCTGTCCCCACATAAAGCTAGAGCTATGCTTCTTTGAACTTCTTTTGCTGCACTCCTTGATCTACGACTACGGCCAGATTGCGGCCGACCGCGTTCATGGCCGTCACCAAGCGCTGTGCCGGAGCGTTGATCAGGAACAGGAGCTTCGACATCAGCTCGTCCTTCGACGGCATGGTGGCCAGAGCTTCGATCTCTTTGATCGAGATCACCTTGCCTTCGACCACGCCGACCTTGAAGGTGAACTCCGGAGTGTCCTTGGCATACTTCGTGAGCGCCTTGGCCATGGCCACCGGATCGCCGGTGGTGTAGGCGATGGAGGTCACGCCCGCCAGGTTCTTCAGCGCTTCTTCAACCTTGGTACCCTTGGCCGCGCGCTCGGCGAGCGTGTTCTTCACGACGCGGTATTTCGCGCCGGCGCCGCGCAGAACCTTGCGCAACTCATAGTCTTGGGCGACCGTGAGCTTGCTGTAGGTCGCCACGACGGCGTTGGAAACATTCTTCAGGTCTGCGCTCAGCCTTTCGACTTGTTCTGCCTTTTTCGCCTTCGTGACTGCCATTTTCCAATCCCCTAATCTTTATCGAATGATGAGCATCATCTCAGCTCATGTGGGGACAGCCGCCTCGGCTGTCCGGCCCAAGCAACGCTCGGCTTAGGCCTTCGCAGCCGCCTCAATCGGAGCCACATCCAGTAGAATTCCCGGCCCCATGGTCGAACTCAGCGTGCAGCCCTTGATGTACTTGCCCTTGGCCACGGACGGCTTGGCCTTGATCACACTGGTGATCAGCACCGTCGCATTCTCGATCAGCTTGTCGGGCGAGAACGAAATCTTCCCAACCGGACAGTGAACCAGCGCCGTCTTGTCGGTGCGGAACTCTACCTTGCCGGCTTTCACTTCCTGCACTGCCTTACCCACGTCAAAAGTTACCGTTCCGGTTTTCGGGTTCGGCATCAGTCCCTTGGGACCAAGGATCTTGCCCAGGCGTCCGACGGATTTCATCACGTCAGGTGTGGCGATGAGGGCATCGAAGTCAGTCCAGTTCTCCTTGGTGATCTTCTCGACCATCTCTTCGCCGCCCACGAAGTCGGCGCCCGCCGCTTCCGCTTCCTTCACCTTGTCGCCAGTGGCGATAACCAGAACCTTCTTCGACTTGCCCAGCCCATGCGGCAGAACGACGGTACCGCGGACCATCTGGTCGGCGTGCTTGGGGTCTACTCCCAAGCGCAGTGTGACCTCGACGGTTTCGTCAAACTTCGCGAACTTCACTTTTTGCAGGAGCGGAACCGCGTCCTGCAGGATGTAGGGCCGCTTTTCAACGGCCGCGTGCGCTTTGGCGATGTTCTTTCCTTCTTTTTTGCTCATTTTTTCCTTGTCTCCCACCGTTGATCGTTGCTTCGATCAGCCGTGGTGTTTTCGACTTTTCAGCTTCTAGCTGCTAGCTCCTAGCCAACCACTTCGATACCCATGGACCGCGCTGTTCCGCGGACACTCTTGATCGCGGTTTCGACCGAGGCTGCGTTCAGGTCGGGCATCTTCTGCTTGGCGATGTCCTCCACTTGCTTCAGTGTGACTTTGCCGACCTTGTCCTTGTTGGGCGTTCCCGATCCCTTGGCGATGCCGGCGGCGCGCTTCAGGAGAATCGAGGCCGGTGGCGTTTTGGTGATGAAGGTGAATGAGCGGTCGCTGTAGACCGACACCACCACAGGAATGATCAGCCCTTCCAGTTCCTTTTGATTCGTGCGGGCATTGAACTGTTTGCAGAACTCCATGATGTTGATCTGCGCCTGTCCGAGCGCGGGACCGACCGGAGGCGCAGGAGTCGCCTTGCCCGCCGCGATTTGCAGCTTTACCGAACCTGTAACTTTCTTTGCCATAACTTCACTTGGCTCCTAGCTTCTAGCTTCTAGCTCCTGGCTCCTAGCCAGGGCTTGTCATCCTTAGCGCGCCGCACGAATCGCCGCTCTTCTTGCGGCGAACAAATCGCGCGCTTGCCGCTCTTCCTTCCTACGCCACTTTCTCCACCTGGTTGAATTCCAGCTCAACCGGGGTGGAGCGTCCGAAGATTGTGACCATTACCTTCAGCGTCTCGCGGTCTTCGTTCACTTCGTCGACGATGCCGGTAAAGCTCGCGAACGGCCCTTCCGTGATGCGCACGGATTCGTTCTTTTCAAACTTGACCTTGAGCTTCGGCTTCTCGCGGCTGTCGGCAACTTTGTAGACGATGTGCTGAACTTCTTCGTCCGATAGCGGCGTGGGCTGCTGCCCGGTGCCGACGAATCCAGTGACGCGCGGGGTCGACTTCACTACGTGCCAGACGTGGTCGTCCATATCCATTTCGACCAGGACGTAGCCGGGATAGAACATGCGCTCGGAGGTGTACTTCTTGCCCCCGCGAACTTCCGTGACCGATTCGGTCGGGATCAGCACCTTGCCGATCTTGTCCTGCAGGCCAAAGGCCTGCACACGCGACTCCAGCGATTCCTTCACCTTGCGCTCGAAACCGGAATAGGAGTGGATGATGTACCACTTCATATTCGGGTTGCGCGGCGGTTCAGCGGTTGCGGCGGGCGTGGTCGTTCCGTCCGCAGAAGGCTGCTGCGGTTCGCCTTCGCCAGTGCCCGCGGCTTCGGTTTTTTCTTCGTCCTGCATAAGATGCTTTCCCAGACTAAGTTCCTTCCTCAGTGGGCCTTGAAATAGTTGAACAGTAGAGTGACGCCCTTCTGGATCAAGTTATCGATGAGAAAGAAGTAGACTCCGAAGATGAACACGGTAATGACAACCACCGTCGTCGTGGCGCGCACTTCCTTCCACGAGGGAGCGGTCACCTTGCGCATTTCGTTGCGCACGTCGCTGTAGAACGTCTTGATCCGCTCCGGCCAGGACTTGAGCCGGTCGCCGAAGTCGCCCGCCGATGCAAGTGAATTGGCCATTTTCTTCGTCTCTACTCCCATTGCTACGCCTAACCCTTCCTTCTCGGCCGTAAACTCTGGCAGGGGCGGAGGGATTCGAACCCCCAAGTCCGGTTTTGGAGACCGGCAGTTTAACCGTTGAGCTTACGCCCCTAAAAAGCTGTCAGCTATCAGCCGTCAGCTCTCAGCCGAAGCCGCGGCTAAAGCCAATTCTCTATTTAACCTCTTTATGCCCTGTATGCTTGCGGCAGCGAGGGCAGAACTTCTTGAATTCCAGCCGCTCCGTTGTCGTCTTCCGGTTCTTGGTCGTCGAGTAATTGCGCTCTTTGCAATCACCGCACTGTAACGTCACGATTTCTCGGGGCATTGCTCACTCCAAAACAGCTTCTAGCTGCTAGCTCAAACTCTTTGTCATCCTGAGGCGACGGTTTTTGTCGCCGAAGGACCTATGCATTCCTGCCGGACGCCTCGACGGCCTGTGTCGTCCCTACGGGACTCGATCTCCTGCGACCTTACCCAGGGCTACGCCCTGGGCTAACACATGTCGCCCCTTCGGGGCTGCCAGCAGAGGCCACACCTTACAGAACGTCACGCTTAGGCTTGGAGTAAATCTCCTCCCTAACCCAGTCGTACTTAGCACCCAAAAACTCCAACACTCCACAAATCAGCCACCAAATCGCCTCCAACAACCATCCCATAAAGGCACCTACTAGGAGCTGATAGCTATTACTGCACAATCTCCGCGATCGTGCCGGCTCCAACGGTATGCCCGCCTTCGCGAATCGCGAAGCGCAGGCCTTTCTCCATCGCCACCGGCGTGATCAACTCGATCGTCAGACTTACGTTGTCCCCCGGCATCACCATCTCCGTGCCCGCCGGCAACTCCGCAACCCCGGTCACGTCCGTCGTTCGCAGATAAAACTGCGGACGGTAACCCTTGAAGAACGGCGTATGCCGCCCGCCTTCTTCCTTGGTCAGGATGTAGACCTCGGCCTTGAACTTGGTGTGCGGCGTGATCGATCCCGTCTTCGCCAGCACCATGCCGCGCTCCACATCCTCTTTCGCGATGCCTCGCAGCAAGAGTCCGGCATTGTCGCCCGCCAGGCCTTCGTCCAATTGCTTCTTGAACATTTCGACGCCCGTGACCACCGTCTTGCGGGTCTCGCGGAAGCCGACGATTTCCACTTCCTCGCCCACCTTCACCTTGCCGCGCTCGATCCTACCTGTCACCACAGTTCCACGGCCCTGAATTGAGAAGATATCTTCGATCGGCATCAGGAACGGCTTGTCCAACTCGCGAGCCGGTTGCGGCACGCTCTTGTCCACCGCCTCCATCAGCGCGTCAATCTGCTTCTCCCACTTCTCTTCTCCGTTTAAAGCCCCTAAAGCCGACAGCCGGATCACCGGCACGTCGTCGCCCGGGAACTTGTAGCTCTTCAGCAACTCGCGCACTTCCAGTTCCACCAAGTCGAGCAACTCGGCGTCATCGACCGCATCGCACTTGTTCAGCGCCACCACGATGTAAGGCACACCGACCTGGCGCGCAAGAAGCACGTGCTCGCGCGTCTGCGGCATCGGACCATCGGTTGCCGCCACAACCAAGATCGCGCCATCCATCTGCGCCGCGCCCGTGATCATGTTCTTGATGTAGTCGGCGTGGCCCGGGCAGTCGACGTGCGCGTAGTGCCGGTTCGCCGTCTCATACTCGACGTGCGCCGTGGCAATCGTGATTCCGCGCGCCTTCTCTTCCGGCGCGTTATCAATCGAATCAAACGACCGGAACACGATCTTCGGATTATGCTTCTGCAACACCTTGGTGATGGCCGCCGTCAACGTGGTCTTGCCATGGTCAATGTGACCAATCGTCCCTACGTTGCAGTGCGGCTTAGTGCGGTCAAATTTCTCTTTCGCCATTTTGCAGCCTCTAGCTCCTAGCTTCTAGCTTCCCGCTCAAACCCGTAGCGCCGGCCTCTGGCCGGCTATCGCACGGGCGTCTCGCCCGCGCTTTCGGCACTACGGTTGTGCCGAATCAATCTTCCGTTGCCGCGCGGGCTATCGCCCGCCGTTGGGCCGGCGAGACGCCGGCGCTACTGTCAGTAGTACTGGTACAGCTTCTTAAACTTGTGCCGCAGCGCGACGTCGACGCCTTCCAGCTTCGACAAGTAGAACTCGCGCATCTGGGCCTGATCCGAAAGCGTGAGCGACTGATACAAATCTCGAGCGCTCAACGATGACTCGCCTGCCACATCTTCCAACACCCTCGCCGCGAGCACCGCGTCAAAGTCGCGAACGCGAATGCCCTTGCGAGAAAGCTGCTTCAGGAACCGCTCTGCTCTGTCAGGCAAGAACGCCTGCTGCACGACGGCTTGCAGTGCGGCGAATTCTTGCGCCTTCTCAATCTTGATGGCAGCCTGTTCGAAAGTCACTGTCATCCACCCTTGCATCTATGGAGCGGGAGACGGGAATCGAACCCGCGACCAACAGCTTGGAAGGCTGTGACTCTACCACTGAGTTACTCCCGCCCTGAACCAGCTATCAGCTCTCAGCCGTCAGCTCTCAGCCAAACCTCAGCGGCTAAAGCCGCTTGCCTTGCGACTCTAAACGGCACGGCTTGAAGCCGTGCCCTTTCAAACCTTGCAACAATCCCAACCAAACTTCCTGCCTAACTTCGAACTCATGGAGCCGATGACCAGGATTGAACTGGTGACCTCTCCCTTACCAAGGGAGTGCTCTACCAACTGAGCTACATCGGCTCGAAACCCAGCTGTCAGCTATCAGCCTTCAGCTCTCAGCCAAACCGCGCTCACTCTGCGTCGCTTTCCTTGCCCTGGTGCATTACATCCTTGCGACGCAGCCAGCTCTTTACTGCGAACATGGCCAGGATCGCCAGCGTGACGCCTCGAACCCGGTGATCGCTTATCGTGGTCCAGGTCAAAACTCCCAAGACTACGTAGGCGATCAAGGCTGCAGTTAAACGATTCACACAGCACTTCCAAGATCCCTCGCAGGCTCCTCCTTAGAAAAGCAGGCTCGGGATTTCGCCAGCCGGCTCGCCCCTTCGACTTCGCTCAGGGTCATGGCCGTCTAAGAGGCTCAACCATGGTGCACAGGGAAGGATTCGAACCTTCGTACCTCGCTAGGAGGGACAGATTTACAGTCTGTTGGCTTTAACCACTCACCCACCTGTGCAGAAACTGTCGGGCGATGCAGCCGTTCGACTTCGTCCGGCAGAGCATCCGGATGCAGGACCGCGGAAGTCCACAGATCCCAGCATCAAGCATTTCAACGTCGCAAGCAGATTCCCGCAAATCAGCTTTCGCCAAGAAACAGGGAAACCAAGAATCGCGCGCGCAGACTGCGCGAAGATCACTACACGCCGGAAAAGTTCCGAATGGAGTGCGTTGGAAAAACCTGTTGCGCCGCTAACGAGTCCGCCGCCTGCCGGAAAATTCGTGCCTTCGTTCTCTGTTCTCTGGAGCTGGCGAAGGGATTTGAACCCCTGACCCTCTGATTACAAATCAGATGCTCTACCAACTGAGCTACGCCAGCGAACCTGTGGATCGTCGCGCTAATCGCGCAAACTAATCCCTCTGATCCCTTCCACATGTCGGGGACAATTAGTTAAGTTATCACAAGCGAGTTTGGGGGTGCAACTCTCGGATATTGAGGGCCTTGGCAGATAGCGGCAGGTAGCCAAGAGAGCGGATTCACCGGCCCAAAAACGACTCCGACCCCCGTTAGGATGCTATCATTTCACCCCTAGCCGCACTTCATGCGAATCAGGCGCACTCTCCCACTGGCGTTGGCGGTCGTGATCGTGGCCGCGGCCGTGTTCCTCGCGGTTCAGTTGCGCAAACATGCGCCGCCCGAAGCGGCGCGGCTGCTCCCCGGGGCGGACGCCTTCTTTTACGTGAATCTGAGCTGGGCCCGGAAGGTGAGCACGGGAAATTCTCTGCCTGCGGTTTCCCATGATCCTGTGTACGAGCGCTTTATTAAGGAGACCGGTATCGAGTTCGAGCGCGATCTGGAGGCGGCAGCATTCTCGGTTCATTATCCGGCACGCTGGCCGGGCGGCGGAACGGGAGGCTCGGCGCCGGAACCCCGCTTCTCTGAGGTCTTCGTAGGGAAGTTTCAGGGCGAGAAGCTGACCAGCTATCTGCGGCAAATCGCCAAGTCGGTCGAGAACTATAACTCGGTCGACATCTTCACCATCCCGCTGGACGATCGGATGTTCCGCGTGGCGGTGCTAAGTGTCGATTCCGTGGCTGCTTCGAATCATGACGACGCGGGAGTGATTCGCGGCATCGTGGACCGATCGCGGCGGCTGGCGTCCCCATTCGGGGGTCCGGCTTTGCTCAGGCGCTATTACAAGCGCGTGCAGTTCGCCAGCCCGGTTTGGATCGTCGCGCACATTCAGCCGTCCGCGCCGCAGTTCGGCGGGTGGGGCAACGTATTTCCCAAACCGGCCGACGTCGTAATCTCGGCCAGTTACAACCCGCTGCACCTGCCGCTGCGGCCAGGGTCGCTGCATCTTCGCGCCGAGGCGCTGACTGACGATCCGAATGACGCTCACACCATCGCGGAAAAGCTTGGCGTGTTTCTCACCATGTTTCATGCGGCGGAAGCCGGTAGCCAGGGGAATGATCCGGACGTGAAGGCGGCATTCGACAGTTTGCAGGTGCACCAGGACGGAGGGCGGGCCATTTTGAGTGCGACGATTCCGCCGGGATTTCTGCATAAGATTTTTTCTGAATCTCCGGCCGAAATATCGCTGCCTGGCGCTGACGTACCTTCCCCGCCTGCTCCAAAGACGCGGTAAGTTGCCTCGCATTAGCGGCTTTGCTTGAAACTAAACTGGCCCGTCAGCGTCTTATCCTTAAGTACCCCTAGTCCCTGCAGGTACAATAAAGCTGATGTCGGGTTTGCCACTTCCAATTGCCGCCTTCGTTGCCGGTCTGATTTCATTTCTCTCGCCGTGCGTACTGCCGCTGGTCCCGGGATATCTCTCTCTCATCTCAGGAGCGGGCGTAGAGGAACTGAAGTCGCCGCAGGCTCAACTCATGCGTCGGGTGATGCTGAATTCCATCGCATTTATTTTAGGATTTACAGTCGTTTTTGTAGCTCTTGGGGCGGCAGCAACTGAAATCGGGCAACTGCTGGGGATTTACAAGCACAGACTGGCCAGGGTCGCGGGAGTCGTTATCATTTTATTTGGATTGCATCTGACCGGCATTTTCAAGATCAAAGCTCTCTATACCGACGCTCGCTTACATAGTCTGAAGGGCAGCAGTACCCCGCTAGGTGCCTTTGTGATCGGCTTCGCATTTGCATTCGGCTGGACCCCATGCTTGGGTCCGATTCTGTCGGCCGTCCTTACCATCGCCGGGCAGCAGGACACAATGATGAAAGGGATCATTCTGCTGACGGTATATTCCCTGGGCCTTGCGGTGCCATTCCTGTTGACATCGCTGTTGATGGAGCGCTTTCTCAAGTTCTACAGCCGCTTCCGTTCACACATGCATGCCCTCGAAGTGGCCAGCGGCGGACTGCTGATCGCGCTGGGAATCCTGCTGGTGATCGGTCGCTTTACTCTGATATCAAACTGGCTATCATTTTTAAACCGGTTTGCTTTGTGATTTCGCATTGACGATGGAGTGATGATTCATGAAACGCAATCCACTCGCACTGGTTGTAGTCGCGGTCGTAGTGGCCGGAATGTTGTTTGTGGGGCTCCGGATGGCCCGCCGATCCGGCGTGATCGCAGCGCCGAGGATAACGCATGCGACGGTGGCTCCCGACTTCTCCCTGGAATCGCTCGACGGGAAGAACATGCGCCTGTCGGATTTGCGGGGAAAGGCGGTGCTGCTGAATTTCTGGGCGACGTGGTGCGAACCTTGCAAGATTGAAATGCCCTGGTTCGTCGAACTGCAGAATCAGTATGGTTCCCAGGGCTTGCAGATTGTCGGCGTGGCCATGGACGACGCCAGTAAGGAAGATATTGCCAAGTTCGCCAAGGATATGGGCGTCAACTATCCCATCCTGATTGGGAAGGAAGCCGTGGGTGATGCGTACGGCGGCGTTCCCGCCATGCCGGAGAGTTTCTTCATCGGACGCGATGGCAAGGTTGTGGACAAGATCCTGGGGCTCAGAGGCAAGGGCGAGATTGAAGACGCCATCAAGAAGGCGCTGAACACGCAGCCTGCCGCCAGCCAGGCATCGGCGGCGGGAAGTGGGGAATCCGTCACTGCTCCGAAGTGACGTAGCAGAGGAAGTTTGGGCGTTCTACCATTCCAGTTGGTTGCGAATACATGAGACGCTGGACAATGTGGCTAACAAATCGTCGCTTTGAGCCGCTATGGGCGTGGCTGTTCGCCATGGTCTTCACCGCGGTGGCAGTAGCGCAAACCGGTAAGGCGCCTTCGGTCGTGATGGCGCCGGTATCCCTGGTGGCAGCTCCGCGGACGGCGCAAACCGTGGTGAACCTCAACTTCCGCGTCCCCCACGGGTATCACATCAACTCGAACACGCCTAAGTCTGAGTTCCTGATTCCGACTGCTCTGAAGATGGCCGTGCCTACCGATATCGTGCTGGGAAAGATTGATTATCCCGACGGGCAGGATTTGAGTTTTCCTTTCTCTCCGGACGAGAAGCTGAACGTGTACACGGGAGATTTCACCATCGCGGTTACGGTGCATCCGCTGCGCTCGGTCGTGCCGGGAAAGTATGTGATGCATGGCGTGCTGCGCTATCAGGCCTGCGACAATGCGGCCTGCTATCCTCCAAAGACTTTGCCAGTAAATTTCGAAGTCAAGGTAATTAAAGAAAAGGCGGCACCACGTCGCAATCCCGCGCAGAGCCCGCACGTGCATGGCTAAGCTGTCAGCTGTCAGCTCTCAGTTGTCAGCTCTCAGCATTCAAGCCAAAATCCTTTGGCACTGTACTCCTTCCCTTGCGATTCTTGTTCCTGCCATGTGTCGCGGTTTCTGGTAGATTGAGCGCGTTTGTTCCTGCGACGAGGTGATTCATGGCATGCCGTCCCGACGTACTGAAGCGTGTTCCCCTTTTTGCTCTTCTCGACGACGATGAGACCGCAGTTCTGGCCGGACAAGTCGAAGTCAAAACATTCTCGCCCCGGCAGCGCATCTGGAAAATCGGCGATGCCGGCGGCCGCGCTTACGTGCTCGTAAGTGGCAGGGTTCGCGTGGCCACGGTGGATGAGGATCATCAGGAAGTCGTGGTTGACGAGCCCGGCCCCGGCGAATTTTTCGGCTTTGCCTCCATGCTCGAGCAAACGCCCCACCAGACCAGCGCTACCGCGCTCGATGAGAGCGAGTGCATCGAAGTCGACCGGGAGGATATTGCCGTTCTGTTGCAGCGCAAGCCGCACGCAGGCATGGACATGCTGGCCGTGCTGGGGCGGCAGTTTCACAGCGCCCAGCAACTGGTGCGCGTCCGCGCCAACCGAAACGCCAACGAGATGATCGAAGAGGAAGCGACGCTTGGGGAGCGCATCGCGGACTCCGTCGCCCGCTTCGGCGGATCCTGGACTTTCATTATCACGTTTGGTTTGATACTTAGCGTCTACGTCACCACCAACCGATTGTTGCGTGGCTCAGCCTGGGACCCTTACCCGTTCATCCTGCTAAACCTGTTTCTTTCGATGCTGGCAGCTATTCAGGCACCCGTGATCATGATGAGCCAGAACCGGCAGGATACCCGCGACCGTCTGCGCAGCGAACTGGACTACGACGTCAACCGCCGTGCCGCCTCCGACATCCAGGGTCTGGCGCGCAAGCTGAATCTGCTGGGCGAGCAGATTGGAGACGTAGAAGACTTACTTAGGAAGAAACTTACAGATTCTGCACGTAATATTCAGAGCGAAAGTTGACGATCCCATTGGGCGCTCCTACCATTGCGGCGAAATGAAGGGACTTCTCTTTTCGATACTTCTGGGGATGAGATTGTGCGCAATCGCATGGGCACAGTCGCCCTCGGTTCCCGTCGTTATTGTCATTCATGATGTGACCGTGATCGATGCGACCGGCGGGCCGGCGCAGCCGCATCGCACTGTGATTCTCCGCCAGGGAAGAATCGAGGAGATCGGCAGTTCCGCCATGGACATGGGAGGGAAATTGCCTGGCGTCCATGTCGATGGCAGCGGAAAATTTCTCATCCCAGGGCTGTGGGATATGCACGTTCACATGGTCTTCGGGAACTGGTTTCCGCGCGGGAAAGAAATCACGCTGCCGCTTTTCATAGCCAACGGAGTGACCGGCGTGCGCGACATGGGCGGCGAACTGGAAGCCCTGCAGCAATGGCGCAAGGAAATTGCTGCAGGAACTCTGATCGGGCCGCGCATGGTGATTTCCGGGCCGATGCTGGACGGGCCGCAGCCACGATTCCCCAGCTCGATCGCGATCGCCACACCAGAGGACGGGCGCCGCGCAGTGGACGACCTGAAGCGGCGTGGGGCGGACTTCGTCAAACTGCAATCGCTGATTCCGCGCGAGGCGGTCTTCGCTATAGCCGATGAGGCACAAAAGCAGGGCATTCCGTTCGTTGGGCATGTGCCGGATGCGGTGCGCGCGTCGGAGGCTTCGAACGCGGGGCAGAAGAGTTTTGAGCATCTGATCGGAGTCTTCGAAGGCAGCTCGCCGCTGGAAGATCAGTTCCTGAAAGGCCCGAAGGGACCGGGAAAGTTTCTCGCCAGTTATGACCCGGCTCGGGAAGCTACGCTCCTTACTCTTCTGGCGAAGAACCATACGTGGCAGTGTCCCACGCTGGTCTGGGAACGTGGCGGCAATTTGATTGACGAGACGGACTTCGCACACGATGCCCGCGCCAAGTATATCCCGGCTTACTGGAAGGACGTGACTTGGAGAAGATTTACCGAGCAGATTCTTCATGAGTTCAACACTGACGATCTCCCGACTCGGAAGCGCTTCGTGGACAAGGAACTGGAAGTGGTGAACGCGATGCACCGAGCCGGGATTCCATTTCTCGCCGGAACGGATACGCCTCCCGGAGTCTACGTTTTCCCCGGCTTCAGCCTGCACGAGGAGTTGCAGAGATTCGTGGCGGCTGGCTTCACGCCCATGGAGGCGCTGCAGACTGCCACACTCAACCCGGCAAAGTTTCTGGGCATGGCGGGTCGGCTGGGAACCGTCGAGAAAGGCAAGCTGGCGGACCTGGTCCTGCTCGATGCAGATCCGCTGGAAGACATCCGCAACACGCAGAAGATTGCAGCGGTGATCGTGAATGGACGCTATCTGTCGCGTGCGGATCTGGACAAGATGCTGGCGGGAGTGGAGGCTGCGGCGAGAACCAAGTGAGGCTGAATGGCTTTGCGATCAGGTCAATGGAAGTTTTCCAGCAGCATGACGTGGCTGTTTTGTTGGTCGAGATGTTCGTACAGGACTGATTTGCCGTTGGGGCTGGCGCTCAGCCAGAAGGGCAGCTTGTCGAGAGTGGCCATACGCTTCACTTGTCCGCTGGCGAAATCGAAGAACATTAACATGGGATCGTGGGTCGTGTCCGACTGCGCAAAGAAGATTCCGCGGTCCACGAGGGCCCAATTGGCCCAGTCGTCGGGGCGGACCAGAGAAGACACTCGAGTTTCCGCGCCGCCTTCGACTGACATTCTCCAGATCTCGGGATTCGGCATGTTGAACTTGGAGTAGTAAAGAACCTTTCCATTACGCGATTCGTAAGCTGCAAATCCTCCGTGAGCAGTGACTTGTATGGGAGAGCCACCCTCAGGAGGAACCTTCCAAACCTGCCACTCGCCCGAGCGGTCCGAAGCAAAGTATACCCACCTCCCATCCTGCGACCAGCTCGGTACAAGACTCGACGAGTCTCCTTGCACGAGCGGACGCGGAGGGCCTCCATCGACATTCACAACAAAGATCGCGCCCTCCCTCTGGTAGTCGGCGTCGAAGGCAATGTGCCGACTATCGGGAGACCAGCGCGGTGTGCCCGTGCGCCCCATCGCGGTTAGTTGAATCGCGCTCGAACCATCACGCTCGCTGACCCATATTTCCATGCCCCCGGAGCGGTTGGACATGAAGACCAATTTCTTGCCATCGGGAGAAACCTGTGCGCCCTCGTTTCTGCCGTTGTCGGTGACGACAACGCCACGGGCATGGGGCCCGGGTGATCGGCTCAAATCCATTTGCCATACGCTCATCGCGGCCGAGATCTTCTGATAAGCCAGCCGGTATCGCCGGCGAGATACGGCCGGATGCCATGCGGGGGCAACCGCTGCCGTTACTTCGGACATTTCCCCGCCAGCGACAGGCACGCGAAACAAGGCCGGCGGGCCCGCCGAGAACAGGATTGCCTGACTGTCGGCGGTCCAAGCCGGTGGACCGACAATGCCGTTGAAATGCTCGAGAACCACTCGGGGTTCGCCGCCCCCGGCGGGCATCACTTCGATCATTTCCGGCAAGCCCGTTTCACGGGTCCGAATAAAGCCCAGGCTTTGCCCATCCGGCGAAAAGGCCGGTCCCCAATCTTTGTTGAGAAGGGGAGGTTGTGTGATCCGACGGAAAGTCAGATCCCTCGGCGAAAGCAGGAAAATGCTGGAAGTGCCTCCCTCGGTTTCACCCACAAACGCGATGGAGTTTCCGTCCGGCGACCAGTCCAAGTCGCCCCGTTTCGAGCCGCTTCCGGACAGGAGCTTGCGCAAGGCACCGCCCGCCGGGGGAACCTCGTAAATCGCACGCTCCTTGTCAGAGAAACGCATGAACGCGATGGACCGGCCATTCGGAGACCACGCTGGACAACAGTCCGCGGGATCGTTCGTAAGTTGGAGCAAGTCGCTGCTGCCGATCGCTTTCACGAAGATTCCGGAGGTTCGGGCAGATGGTCCGTGTCTGCGAAAGGCAATCCGCGTTCCGTCCGGCGAAAATGCAGGATCACTGGTTGGATCAGGCAGGTCGGTCAGCGGATTCATCGTCATGGAACGGGCGCGTTCGGCTCGTAATGCGCCCTCGCGTTGTTCAGGGGAGGAGGTAATCCAGGTCAACAGCACGAGCACAACTACCATCGCGAACCCCGCGACCACTACCACCTTGAGCCAAGACTTGCGCGGACGGGATTCTTGCTCGGGCTTCCAGAGGACCGAGGGTTCGGCGAAGGCCGGTGCCGGTGAAGCGACAGGATGCTGGCTCGAGCTTAACTTCGGGATTGCTGGTGGCTGTGTTGCCGCCGCAGCCGGCGCCTGAGGCACTGGCGCCCCCTTGGCTGGTGCCGCCAGCTCGACTTTGGCAATGAACCGGTAGCCGCGACGAGGCAGGGTTTCGATGTACCGCGGATCGTCGGCGGAATCGCTGAGGGCTTCGCGGAGCTTGTTCACTGCCGCGTTCAGTCCGTGATTGAAGTCAACAAAGGTATCCCCCGGCCAGAGCTGAGACCGAAGTTCTTCCCGCGTAACCAGTTCCCCTGGACGCGCCAGCAGGGTAGCCAGAATCTCAAAGGGCTGGCCCACTACTCTGAGCCGCAAACCGTGTTTCCACAGCTCGTGCGTGTGCAAATCGACTTCGTAGGGACCGAAGCGGACGCGATCTGGGACCTCATTTGGCATCACTTGAGCTCAGACGTTACCACGAAAATCAGAAATCTTGCACCTGTGTGGTTCCTTCTCCTGCGAGGGAACTCTTGTTGAATGAAGGCGTTAGCGGATGACCTTTTATGTCCCCGGAAATGACGCTCCGGTCATTGAGGTAGTTCTCCGAAAATTTCAAAGTGCCCTCTCATCAGGCCGGTTTTCAAAACAAATCCAACCGGCCTCAAAGAGGCCAGCTATGAGAAAGACGTTTCCCATGACCAACGGTGTGTGGGCTCGGCTGTTTATTTTGAGTGTCTCGAGCATCGGCATGCTGCCGGGTCAGCCAGCCCGGGCTCAGAACCCTGCGGGCAGCGCGTCCGCGACAGGGCCATGCAACCTGGCTATCGTTTCCAAAATGAGCGGAGCGCACGGACGCTCTTGCGACGAGAAAACCATTCGCGAGATGGCACGTCATGGCCAGGTGTACGAGCAGAATCAACTAGGTATCGCCTCCATTCTCGCGATCGCCCCTGACTACAGTACGGCAGAGGCATTGAAATGGCTCGAGAGGGCCGCACAGCGAGGCTATGCTCCCGCCCAGGTCAACCTCGCCGTGATGTACAGCAACGGCTGGGGAACTCCCGCGAACAACGCCAAGGCGCTGTATTGGCTGCAGTTGGCGGTGGATCAGAAGTATCCTCGCGCCTACTTTGATCTGGGAGTTTTCTATCTCCAGGGCAGGGGGGTGCGACAGGACAACGCCAAGGCATTCGAGCTATTTCGAAAAGGCGCCGAGTCAGGAGACACCAGCGCTCAGAGCAACCTCGGCTACCTGTATGACCGGGGCCTGGGCGCCGCGCAGAATGCCGAAGAAGCCGCTGCCTGGTACCGCAAAGCTGCTGACGCCGGCGACGCCATGGGGGAGAACAATCTCGCCGACATGTACCTTCGGGGTAACGGCGTATCTCAGGATGACGCCCTGGCATTCCACCTATTCCAGCAGGCTGCCGCCCAGGGACACACCGCGGCACGGATTAAGTTGGGCTACATGTACGCCGAGGGCCGAGGAACGAAGAAGGACCCGGAAACCGCGTTCATGTGGATCAGCGCGGCGGCCACCGCCGGGGATCCGCGAGGTGATTATCTGCTCGCATCTCTCCGGCGACAATTGACTGCGAATCAAGTCGCCGAGGCGGAAGAGCGTACCCGGAACCTCCGGTTTTCACCGGAACCACCAGTCTCGGCGAGGATGTTGCTTCCGTGAGGCGACCGCCGTCCGACCGGATTACTTGACTACTTGATTCCGGTGCCTTCGACAATCGTGATGTAGCGGTCGATGGGGAGATCAGTGAACGTTTCGGTCTTGCCGCTGGGCTGCGGCCACTGAATCTCGAGCCGGTCAAGTTTAGTCCTCGGACCAATTCCCAAGACCTCGCGTGGATCGTGTGAGGAGAGATAGCTGCCTCCGCCGGTCTTTAGACGGTGTCGCTTCAGATCTCCGGCCTGCCAAGCGATGCGTACACCGATGGCATCGGAGTTCGACTTCTTTCCAACCAGCCGTACGCCGAGCCAGTGATTGTCCGCAGCGGCTGAGTTCTTGAGGAGCACCGGAGGGCCGTCGTTCACCGCCACCAGGACGTCGAGCGCTCCATCGTTGTTAAAGTCACCGACGGCCATACCGCGTGCGGCAAAGCTTTCCGCAAACACAGGACCGGCAGCGGCGCTGACGTTCTCCAGTCCCTTCCCGGTATTGTGAAACAGCAGCAGGGGTTCAAGATATTTTACGTGCGCGTCATGGGCCTCGATCTTGTCATCAGGATGGCCGTTGGCGATGAACAGATCGATGTTGCCGTCATTGTCGTAGTCGAAGAACTTGACGCCCCAGCCGCTCATAAGACGCGTGGTGCGTCCAACACCGAGCGGGCCGGAGAGGTCGTCAAACGTTAGATCGTGATTGTTGCGATAGATGGAATACATTTCCTGATCGACGTTGGTAACGAACAGGTCTTGCCATCCGTCCTGATCGTAGTCGGCGGAATCTACACCCATGCCGGAGCGGGCGCGCCCATCCTGGCTGTAGGCAACGCCGGCCTCGAGACCGATGTCTTCAAATCTGCCCTTGCGATTGAGGAAAAGAAAATTGGGCAGCGTGTCGTTGGCAACGAACAGGTCCATCCAGCCGTCGTTATTGATGTCGGTCGCGACCACGCCCCAGGCCTTGCCGAGGGCTCTTGCTATTCCGGTCTCCTGCGACACGTCGCGGAACGTGCCATCGCCGTTGTTGTGAAACAACCAACTGTGCGCCGGAGGATATACGCGGGGAAGGCAGTAATAGCGTTCGCCACTCGCCTTGTTGCCGCAGAATTGGTTCTTCGACTTGTCGAACTCGACGAAGCGGCATACGAACAGATCGAGCCGGCCATCGTTGTCGTAATCGAACCAGACGGCACTCGATGCCCAGCCGGGCGCGGCCAGTCCGGCCTTCTCGGTAACGTCCGTAAAAGTGCCGTCGCCGTTGTTGCGGTACAGGATGCTGCGGCCATATTGCGTGACGTAGAGATCAGGACAGCCGTCGCCGTTGTAGTCCCCCACAGCGACACCCATGCCGTAGCCTCCAGCAACTACCCCGGCTTTCTCGGTGACGTCAGTGAAGGTTCCGTCCCGATTATTGCGGTAGAGCGCGTTTCGTAAAGGTGGCTGCGGATCATAGAAGTCGCAACGGCCGCTGTTCACGAGATAGAGGTCCATCCAGCCGTCGTTGTCGTAGTCGAGAAACGCGCACCCTGCGCCTGTGGTTTCGGGCAGGTAATATTCCGCGGAGCGTCCGTTAACGTGTCGCCAGGAAATCCCTGACTTCGAGGCGGGAACTTCCTCGAAAAGCGCGCGGCTTGCTTCCTGTTCAATAGCCAAGCTTGCGGCGTTCACTCGCCGGAAAGGCAAGCCACCAAATAGAACCGGGACTCCCGGCGCACACAAGCCTGCGGTCAATGTTTGCAGGAAACCTCGCCGAGAGATGCCGGGTGTTCTGTTTTTTCCCAGGTCTGATGCCCTTACAATCAAAGGTCGCTTCACTGGGGCGGCCTTCCTCGATCCTTTTCTCGATCCACGGCTCGCTGTTGCCCTTGCGAAATACCGGACGGCCGCTCGCCATAGACGTTCGAGCCCGCTTGCGTCGCCGCCTGTGCATTCAACCGTACGAATTCTGCGCGGGCTTTTGCCGCCTCCACTCTTCTACCCGTCCGGGCATAGGCGCTCCCCAGCGAGAAGTAGACTTGAGCCTCCCTTGGAAACGACTTACGTGCGATTTCGAATTCAGGAATAGCGCCGGCTGCATTTCCCGTATCCAGGCGCAATAGTCCGAGCAAGTAATGCGCAAAAGCCATTCCCGGCGCCAGCTTCACGGCTTCCTCGGCATACTTCAATCCGTCCTGAGAGTCGACCTGGTAGCGCACGGCAGCAATTTCCAGCAGCGAATTCACATTCTTAGGATCGCGCTCCAGTTCGCTCTGGAACTCTTTGACGGCTTCGTCCACTTCATGTGCTTCGAGCAGCAACCTTCCATAAGCAAAATGCAGATTCGGACGATCCGGGTATTCGGTCGTCAGCGCGGAATATATTTGTTTTGCCCGCTCAAAGTCCTTGGTCGCCAACCTCGCCTCAGCCTGTCCCGCTCCTTCAATCACGCCTTGTGTACCCTCCGGAAGGGACTCTTGGGGCCTGATCAGAAGTGCTGCCTGACCCAACGCAATGATCAATTCCTTCGTCCGGACTCCGTCTTTTGCCAGTTGCAGCAGCGTCTCTTGTGCATCGCGGTATTTTCGCGCCCGCAGTTGCAAGACTCCCAAGTGATAAAGAGCCACCTTGCGCAGTTGCTCGTCCTTTACGATGCCGAAGCGCTCTGCTGCCAGCAGATTTTTCAGCGCTGGTTCGTCTCTGTGCAATTCGAACTGGCACAAGCCGAGCATCGCGTGCGCCGTGCCATTGGAGGGTTGTATTCCGAGAAGTTTTTGAAACGCCTGTGCCGCTTCTGCGTAGTGGTCCTGGTCATACTCGAGTGTTCCTAAAGACCACCAGCCATCCGCCCATCGCGGGCGTAATGCCAGAGCCCTCGCATATAGCCGCCCGGCTTCATCCAGTCGACTCTCCTCGCTCGCCTTTTCCGCCCTCTCCACTAACCGGCTGAACGCGCTACGCTGCTGCTGAGCTGCCAGAGTCCCCGGAGGCATTAGCCAAACAGCGATCACCAGGCTCATAGCCAATCGCATCGTCCGCAGGCTGCACATGTTTAATTCGACTTGCACTCGTGTTTTTCCAAAGTGCGGCGGCTCACACGCGCGGTTTGGCCCCACGTTCATGAGTAATTACCGCTGGAGTGTCTTGCCTTGGCCTTCCACGATGGTGATGTAACGATCGATGGGCAGGCTCGTGAACCTTTCGATTCGCTCGCTTGGCTTTGGCCACTGGATTTCCAGCCAATCGATCTTGCTCTTGGAGCCGAGTCCGAGCACTACACGGGGGTCGTGAGCCGAAAGATAGCTTCCGCCGCCGACCTTGAAGGTGTGCCGCTGGAGTTCGCCTGCCTTATAGGTCAGTTTAGCTCCAACGGCATCGATATTCGCCTTCTTACCCACCAGGCGCACCCCGAGCCAGTGGTTTCTGCTGCCAACCTTGTTGCGCATCAGAACGGGCGGGCCATCGTTCTGGGAGATCAGAACGTCCACGCCGCCGTCATTGTCAAAATCTCCCAGGGCAAGTCCGCGCGCAGCCAGTTTTTTTGAGAAGGCGGGGCCGCCCTCCGCGCTCACGTTCTTGAAACCTGCCCCCGTATTTTGGAATAAGAGCATGGGTTCAAGATAGTTTACGTTTGGGAACTGGTGCTCGACCATCAAGTCCGGGTGACCGTTCGCCATGAGGAGGTCGAGATTGCCGTCATTGTCATAGTCGAAGAACTTCACTCCCCAACCGCTCAGCAGCCAAGTAGCCGCCGCGAGCCCCACCTCATTGGCCGCATCGCTGAACGATTCGTCCCGGGAGTTGTGGTAGAGAGAGTATGACTGGTGATCGATGTTTGCGACAAACAGATCCTCCCACCCATCCTGATCGTAGTCGGCCGCATCCACTCCCATTCCAGAGCGAGCCGTACCCAAGCCGCTGTAGCCAACTCCGGCGAGTGCACCGGTCTCTTCGAACCGCCCCTTCCCCTTATTGATGAATAGAAAATTGGGTACCATGTCGTTGCCTACAAAGAGATCCATCCAGCCATCGTTGTTGATGTCAGCGGCGACTACTCCCCAGGCCTTCGCCAGGGGTTTGGAGATACCGGATTCCTTGCTCACATCCGTAAAGGTGCCGTCGCCATTATTGTGGTAAAGCCAGCAAGGCGCAGGTGTAAAAACGGCCGGACTGCAATACGCACGATGGTGTTCCACCCCAAGACCACACTGACGGTTCGTTGCCTTGGAGAATTCGACAAAGCGGCAGACGAAAAGGTCCAATCGGCCGTCATTGTCGTAATCGAACCACACCGCACTGCAACCCCAGCCCGGGCAAGCGACGCGCGCTTTCGCAGTCACATCCGTAAACGTCCCGTCACCCTTGTTGTGGTAGAGAATGCTGTGCGGATATTGCGTGAGAAACAGGTCAGGGAATCCGTCTCCGTCGTAGTCTCCGACCGCCACACCCATGCCGTAGGCATTGCCGCAGACGCCTGCGGCCAAGGTGACGTCGGTAAACGTGCCATCGCGATTGTTGCGGTAGAGGGCGTTGCGCAACGGTTTTGGCGGTGTGTAGAAGTCAGACGGCCCGCTGTTCACGAGGTAGATGTCCATCCAACCGTCATTGTCGTAGTCGAGAAAAGCGCAGCCTGCACCCACGGTCTCCGGGAGGTACATGTCGGGCGACTTCCCGCTCGTGTGCACCCAGGATATTCCGCTGGTGACAGGTGGGATCTCTTCAAACGCGAAAGGTGATTCCGAGCCCAGAAGAACTGCGCTCGCCAAGCGGGATTTCTCCAGAAGAAGGCCCATTCCCGCCCATCCCATTGCTGTGAGAACGCTGCGCCGTTCAATCATCGTTCCTAAGCACCTAAGTAAACCTAAGATTTCAACGCGGTACGGTATTGTCCGGCGAGGACGGCGCCTGGTTTTTTTCAGAAAGCTGCTGCTGGAGTGCCATTTCTCGAGCAGAATCCTGCTTGCGGCCGGTGCGTGCATAGGCCATGGCGAGCTGATAATGTCCAGCGGGATCTTCGGGAACGATTTTCGAGTACCCTTCGAGCGGCTTGATCGCGTCAGCAAAGCGTCCCCCGGAATTGAACGTCATGCCGAGCGCCAGCATCGCTTCCGCGAGGGTAGGATCGAGTTTCAGCGCCGAGGTGTAATGCGGAATGGCCTCGGCCCAGTGGCCGTCACGCCGTGAAATTTCACCCAGCCAGAATTCCGCTGCCGCATTCGTCGGATCAATCGTGAGCTCCTGTTCGAATTCCTTCCGAGCTTCTTCCGTGGTGGCCTGGGTTTCCGGTTGCGCAAGCACCGCCCGGCCCAGCCGGAAATGAATATTGGGCAGCTTGGGATCCTTCTCCAGGATTTTCCGGTAGGTGGCTGCGGCTTCAGGCCACTTGTTTTGCGATTCCAATGTTTCCGCTTCGAGCTCGAGGACCTGGTACGAGTCAGGGGCGATTCGAGCGAGATCCTGCGATGCCTCCTCCGCGATTTTAAGGAAGACCTGGGTGGTCAGGTATAGAACCTCAGGATCTTTCGGATACTCGTGTCTCAAAGCCAACAAGGTGGTCACGGTAGCGTGGCCATCTTTCCGCTTTATGGCGCAACGCGCAGTGGCCAATTGTGCCCGGTACTTGAGCTGCTTGTCGCTGTCGTCGGCGAGCTTCTTCAGTAGTGGAAGCGCTTCCTCACATCGTCCCCTCGCGGCAAGATCAATACCACGCTCGACAGGGCTCGAAGGACCGGTGGGCGTTGAACTCGCGGGAGCCTGAGCGAGGGCGCAAACGGGTGAGAGAACGAGGCAAAACAGGGCTGGGACTCCTGAAAGAGAGAGTCTAACTAGAATTCCCGCTTTGAGCTCCGCCATAGGCGAACTTATACACCCGTGGCCGCTTTGAGTGCAGCAGGTTCCTCTTCGTCTCATACGGCCATGCTCACATAAATAAAGGGAGGCACGGTCATTGCCTCCCTTTCGTTGTTTGAGCCAAGTCGAGGTTAGAAGTTGAATCGGGCCTGCATTTCGATGACGCGGGCACCTAGTGCGCCTCCTGACTCGCCGAAGTTCGGGTTCGTAATGTCAGACATGATCCCATTGGACCACGCTGCTCCGTTGCCGTTCAGATTGAGTTTGTTGAACAGATTATAGAAGTTGGCGCGAATCTCAAGCTTTGCGCCTTCCCCGAGGAGTTTCATGTTCGGCAAACCGAACGATTTGCTGAGAGTGGCGTCCACGTCGAAGTAACCTGGCCCCCGGAAGGAATTGCGGGCAATTCCCGGACGGGTTGGCACAGGCCCAAAGCCCTGCTGACCGTTGGGACATGTCGCAGGATCTGGGTTGGGAAAGAGACAAGGGAAAAGAGTACCAGCCACAACAGTGGGAGGAGTGAAGAGGCTCGATGCGTCGACCGTACCGTTACTGCGGAAATTCGGTTTGAATCCGCCATTGTACGCAGCCGGCAGAAAGGCGCCATTTCCAGCGTTGCTCGATGAGCCGCCCGAGTTCTGTCCAAAGCTGAAAACCGGATCAAAACTGTTGTTGCCAAGAACTGGTGAGTCATTTTGACCCTGGAAGTTGTACTGCGGCGTCCAGGGGAATCCGGTGTGCGCGTTCAGAATCCCGGAAACGCTCCAACCTCCAACCACCTTCTCCATCCAACTCCTGCTGCCGCGGAAAATCGTCGGAGACCACACACCGAATACCTTGAATGCATGGCGCACGTCGAAGTCGGCCGTTCCAAGGCCGGTCCCTAGATCCCATTGATAGAACGGACCGGCGTAGGCATTCGAACCGGGATCCATGGCATGGCTCAGACGATACTGCGTGTCCAGCATGAAGGAGCGGCTGAAAGTATGCTTCGCTTCCAACAGCAGGGCATTGAAGCTTCCATTGCCGTTGTTCGCGTAGAACGTGACGCCGTGGACAACTGGATTGAACATTGTGCCAGCGACGGCCGCTGGGTCATAGAGGTTGTAGTGGGTCGTCAGGTGGCGCGTCTGGCTTCCCTGATATCCAGCTGAAGCCACCCAATGGTGACCCAAATCGTATTCCGCTCCGAGCGTGTAGTGGAGACCGTATGTGGTTGGCACGGTAGCATCGAGTGCGGTCAGGTCAGTACAACAAGTGTTCGGCAGGTTGCTAGGTCCAAACGTCACAATGGCATTCGAATTTGCCGCGTACCCGTTGGGGTTATGGACGTTTGAAGGGAAGGTATCAATGTAGGTGAGATTCCCTGCAGCAGCGGAAAAAGTTTGACCGTTAGACACAAATGGCGGGTTGAAACGGGTGTCCAGTGTGTTGGATTGGGCGATGCCGTTATAGGCGATTCCGAAGCCGCCGCGGATAACCAGCCGGCTGCCGAAATCATGCCCAGCCAATCCCCCCGGACTCCAGGCAAACCCGAGTTGTGGGCCGAAGTTTGTCTTCTGTGCGTTGAATTGGTTGCCGCCGGTGCGGATCCTCATGTCAGTGAAAAGTCCAGCCCCGCGGCCAAGTACCACGGAAGCCAGTTTGCCCTTTAACTCCGAGACGGGGCCAAAGTACTCCCAACGCAGGCCAGCGGTCACAGTTAGGTTTGGCCTGACCTTGTAGTTATCCTGGAAAAAGAGACCCGCGACGGTGGATCTGAGGTCCTTGCGCAGAGCAGAGGGTACGCCGGTCTGGGGATCGAACTGTGCGCTCTCCGTTACCGGAGCATCGTTAAGAAAGTCCCAAATGTTGTTGAAGGTGTAGCCGGGACGATCAGACCAGAAAGGTGCGTCCACAGAGAGCAGACGGGTAAACTCCCCTCCCATCTTCATGGTGTGCGCGCCATGTACCTTCGTAAGCACATCCTTGCCAGCGTAGGTCCACTGGTCGAAACCGTTGAAGGAGCCGATTCCGAATCCGTTCATCGAAAACCCGCCGGTTGGGTTGAACCCGACTTGCGGCAGTCCCCACGGAGCGCTGGGATTAAGTGCGAGATCCTTATCCATCCAACCGGCGGCGTTAACGCGCGCCTCATTGATCAGACTGGAGCTGAATGTGTGGTCCCACAGCAATGTTGCCGCGCGGTTGGTGTTGCCGCTGTTGAACAAATTCATCAGGCGGTTGCCATTTCCATTGAGACCTTTGCTGGTGTTCGGCACGTAGTACATGCTGAAGGCAAGCAGGTCTTTGCTGGTGATATTGAAGTCCAGGCGGCCCATGTACTGCTTGTGGCTGCTGTCAACCGGCGTAATCAGACCATTCAAAAAAACCACGTCGGCAATCCCATCGAGGTTGTTGGCGACGCCAGACCCGTTACCGCCGGTGCCGGGGGATGAGCTACTGCTGTATCCGGGGTCCATTGTGCCGCGAGGAGAAGTGAGTGGACTGCCGATATCCAGGCCTTGGCCCGGGATGGTAGCGCAGTTTGTTCCTTCGGTCAGACCAACGCTGGTGCAATCTTTATCCACTTGCGTACCGCCATTGGGACCGGGGTTGGGAAAGTTAAAAAATGCTGCGGCGTTTGTTCCGGAAGCAGCCAGGCCGCGGTAGGCTGACGTCTCGTACCAGCCGTTGCTGGTCGTCTGTAGTGCCTTGTTGGTCAGGGTTTCGTAGGCGAAGAAGACGAAGAGCCGGTTATGTACGATTGGACCCCCGACGGATCCGCCCCAATCGTTAAAGCGGTTATCGTCCCTGACGTTGCCGCAATAGCCGCCGGCTTTCGTATTCTGGCAACCCGGCGAATTGCTGTTATAGCCGTTGTACTTGGTGAAGGCATTCAGGCCAGGACGATGCGCCTTAAAGAATAGACTCCCGTGGTATTGGTTGGTTCCGTTTTGTGTGATGACCTGCACCTGTGCGCCGCGATATCTTCCGTTTTCGGCGTCATAGTTATCCGTGACGATCTTGACTTCCTTGACGGAGTCCTCGTTCGGCGTGATGACCGATGTCCCGCCCCAGGTGACGCTGGTAGTTCCTACGCCGTCAATCTGGTAATTATTTTCGCCGGTCCGGGCGCCGTTTGCCGTGATCTGGCCACCGTTCTCAATTTTGAAGATGCCGTCCGTGCCACCAGTGCCCCCAACCGTCGTTCCCGGCAGGTTGGAGGTGCCGCCTCCCGAAGCCATTGCGCCGTCACCAAAGGCACCCGGCGCGAGCTGCAACAACTGGAAAACGTCCCGGCCGAAGGAAGGCATTTTTTGAATCTGATCGCTAGTCACCGTGCCACTGAGGTTGGCAGTTTCAGTGTCGATTGGAGGAGTGGCGTCAGTGACTGTAACCGTTTCGGTTTGTTGACCAACCTCGAGCTGAACGTTGACGGCATTGGCTTGCTCGGCAATCACAACAACGTTTTGCAGCTGCTTCTGCTTGAAGCCGCTTTTCTCCACCGTAATGTTGTATCGGCTCGGTGGGAGCGCGTTGAAGTTATACACTCCAGCAGCATTGGTCGTGGTCGTGCTCACCTGATTAGTCTCTTGGTTGGTCAAAGTTACCTTCGCATCAGGGACTAGAGCACCTTGGGCATCAGTCACAGACCCCTGAATCGAGGCGCGATATTGAGCTTGCGCCAGAGTGGTTGTCAGAAGGGCGCAGGCGACCAACAATGCCGTGCGCAGTGCAGCGTTGGATCGGCTCATCTGGACTCTCCTTACGTCACAATTGCCGGCGGAGAACTCACGCCCCGAGAAAAGACTGACACCTGTATTAAGGTAAGAAAGTGTTTACTAAAACTCTACAAAAGCGATTTAGTAACGTTCAACCTGCTGCTTATAGCACAGCCAAATTTTCATCGTCAAGCGCATTCGTTGCGGGAAAGGACAGGCTGGTTGTTCACGATGGAATCTGGGGCACGACAGGGCGGGGTGCATGCCTTGCCATATCGTTCTTCCGGGCGCAATCCGGCGGTTGGGTTGAGAGATTTGTACGGCGGAGCACAGATGGAGTGCTACGGCTTGACGGCACGTCGAACTCCACTCGCGTGACACGTAGTCTCCCTGACCATCAGTTCGGGCTCGACGGCGGCGCGTTTGTCATTCAGATCGGATCCCGGACGGTTGATGCGCCGTAGCAGAATCTCCGCCGCAATTCTTCCCATCTCGCGCAAAGGCTGGCGCACCGTGGTCAATCCTGGATTCTGGTACGCCGCATTCTGGATGTCGTCGAAGCCGACTACGGAAACATCGTCGGGAACCCGCAATCCTGCATCCCGCAAGGCGCGGATCGCGCCCATCGCGGAAATGTCGTTAAACGCAAAGAGGGCTGTGAAAGGCTGGCGCGCGGCCAGCAGCTTCTTGGTAGCGACTAAACCCACATGAGGGGATGGCGAGTTTTCTTCCAGTTGCACAACCAGCTTGCCGGAGATCTGAATTCCCAACTGGCCGGCGGCTCTTTCGATGTTCGTCCATCGCACTTCGGTGTCGGAGCTGAAGGCCTGGCCTTTGATGAAGGCGATCTTACGATGCCCCAATTGAAACAGGTGCTTGAGGGCAAGCTCGGCGGCTCGCTGATGGTTCAGGACGATGTTGGTCACGCCCTTTACGTTGTTGTGGCCCGATACCGTGACCACGGGCACAGAAAGGGAGAGATTCCACGGTGTGTCGACGGCGATCAGGCCATCGATGGATCGTTCGAGAAAGAGCCTGGGGTACTCATCAATGAGGTCTGGACGGTGGCGGTGGCTGGCGACAAAATAGAAGTATCCTTCTTGCAGAAGATAGTCTTCCACTCCACTCATCACCGTAGCGGAATACCCATCGCTGACTTCCGGGACAATGACTCCGATGGTGAAGCTGCGCTGGGCCCGCAGCGATCGAGCGAAAAAATTTGGCCGGTATTTGAACTTGCGGGCTGCGGCAAAAATCCTGTCCTTGGTCTCCTGGGGAATAGCATCCGCGACCGTCGAGCGGTTGATGACCAGCGACACGGTTGCGGGAGAAAGCCCAAGGTAGTCCGCGAGCTTCTTCAGACTCATGGGTTTGTGGCCCGCGCGTGCCGTCTTGCCCGCACTCCTGCTCGTGTCTTTTGCTCCCACGCTGCGCAGTCTCGCACAAGCAGAATCGCGGGGCAAGCTCAAGATCGGAAAATACGTTTGAGCGGCTGGTATTGACACACGGGAAGAAAACGTATTTCATACAGGACGGCAACAGCGTACTAATGCGATTTAGTAGAGATGAATACCAATTTCAGGCGAGGTGCTGACTGATGTCATTCGCGGCAGGCAGGCGTTTGCTGTTCGCGCTCTTTTGGCTTTGTTCTGGAGTTCTAAGCGCGAACACGGAGTACTATCGCCACGTCGTTTTCGATAACAGTCTGACCTCGGACACCTACTTCTACAGCGCTGGAACGGCGAACGGGCCCAGTTTTGTCGAACAGACTAACTCGCGCCTGCCCGTTGAGACGAAGACTTTCCTGACACCACCGAATGCGATCCGCCTGCAATGGCAATCGGAACCCAACGGAGGATGGGAAGCCGAGGTGCGCGTCATAAACTTCCGCAACCGTCTTCCGGAGTTCACGGGACATAATCTCTACTTCTGGTGTTTTGCTCCGCATGCGATCGCCACGGCAGACCTGCCTTCCTTTGTGCTATCTACCGGGCGCGAGGGCCTGCAAGTGGCCGAGTTTCCGGCATCGTTCACCGAACCTTTACCGTTGGGCAAGTTTACCGGCGATCTCCCAGCTGGGCGCTGGGTTCAGGTTCGGATTCCATTCAACGAATTCCACACCGCATCGATCTATGAATTTTCGCTGCAGCATCTGCAGAACGTCATTTTCCATCAAGCCCGTGCCGATGGTGTGCGGCACACTCTGATCGTCGACGAATTTCGCATTGATGATGATCCGGTTGCGGGCGAGGCTCTTCGTGCGCCCGAAAACGTGCGCGCTGTTGGTTACGACCGCCACGTCAATGTGAACTGGAATCCGGTGAACAATCCCGCGCTCGGCCGCTACGTCATCTATCGGTCGCTGGACGGCAAGAACTTCGAGCCTATCGGCATTCAGCTGCCTGGAACCAATCGCTACTCGGATTTCCTCGGCAAGTCGGGAGTGACGGCTGCGTATAAGGTGGCCGCGTCCGACAAGCAGTACCACTTGTCCCCCCTTTCCACCGCGGCCACTGCGTCGACTCGCGAGTTCAACGACGATGAACTCTTGACCATGCTGCAGGAAGCCTGCTTCCACTACTACTGGGAAGGCGCAGATCCATCCTCTGGCATGACCCGCGAAAACATTCCGGGGGATGACCGCATCGTGGCCACCGGAGCAAGCGGGTTCGGCATTGCCACCCTTGTCGTCGGCGTGGACCGCGGGTTCATCACGCGCGAACAGGGCGTTGAGCGTCTGACAAAGATTGTCGGCTTTCTTGAGCATGCGCAGCGCTATCACGGAGCCTGGTCGCACTACATGAACGGCGGCACCGGGCAGACCATGCCGGTGTTCGGCATGTTCGACAACGGTGGAGACCTGGTGGAAACGTCCTTCTTGATGCAAGGGCTTCTCGTCGCGCGCCAGTATTTTCACGGAACCAGCGCTGCCGAGCAGGATCTGTACAGGCGTATCTCGAAGCTTTGGGAAACGGTGGAATGGGACTGGTACCGCACGGATCCGAAGAGCGACTTCATCTATTGGCACTGGTCACCCGAATGGGCGCAGCAGATCCACCATCCGCTCATCGGATTCAACGAACTCATGATTACGTATCTACTCGCCATGTCGTCGCCGACCCACGGCGTGCCCGTCGACATGTATTACTCCGGATGGGCGGGCCAATCCCAGGTGGCGATCGGCTATCGCGGAGGCTGGTCCGGCGCGAACGACGGAGATCATTATGGCAATGGACACACCTACTACGGAATCAAACTCGATGTAGGCGTAGGCACCGGGGGTCCGCTGTTCTTCACCCACTACTCTTACATAGGATTCGATCCGCACAGCCTGCACGACCGCTATACATCGTCTTATTTTGAGAACAATCGCAACATCGCTCTGATCAATCGCTCTTACTCGATTGCCAATCCGAAACGTTTCCCAGGGTACGGCCCGAATGCGTGGGGGCTGACGGCGAGCGACGGTCCCGAAGGTTATGTGCCGCATGCACCCGATGACAATGACGATCGCGGGACGCTCACACTGACCGGGGCGCTCGCCTCTTTTCCTTACACGCCCGAAGCGTCGATGGCAGCGTTCAAGCACTATTACCGCGACCTGGGCGGTGGACCGCGCGATGCTTTCGATCCCGGACACAACTGGATTTCTCCGATTTACATGGGGCTGAATCAGGCTCCAATCACGGTGATGGTTGAGAACTATCGGACTGGTCTGGTGTGGAAGAACTTTATGTCGAACCCCGAGATCACCGAAATGCTGCGCAAGCTTGACGCGTTCACGGCAAAATAGCGCCGGGGAAGTCAAGTATTTCCAGGGTGTGCGGGCTTGGTCGCCTCGGGCTCGGCTTCCACGGTAATTTCAACCTCAGCGCCTATTTTGAGGCGCACCTCGTCACCGTTCTCATCTGTCAGGGAATTCTTGATTCGAATCTCTCGATAGAGATTGTCGGCTCCTTCCACCGCGATCTGGGCCTTCTCCGGTTCGCTTGGATGCGACGGTGGAATGATTTTTTCCACGCTCCCCGGCATCGTCACACTCGGTTTTTCCGGTTTCTCGGTCATCGGTTCTCCTTCAAAAGAGCCATGGAGCCATGCTCGCGCTTACCACTCCAAACTGCGTCAGGCAAGTCATTTTGGACCCGCTGGCTAGCGCCGGAATTTCTTCAAGGCCGAGAGAAAATCGGCAGAAACCTCGCGGATGCGGTTGAGCCGCTCGTCCTGCTGGCGCAATTCTTCTTCACTGAGCCCTCCGAAAGTCTGTGCCTTCAGACTCTCAGCTTGCTCCAGCAACAGCCGTTCGAGTTCTTCGCGAATCTCGTTGAGGCTGCGACCATCCATAACTCCCCAGCGATGAGAGATCGTAGTCACGCGCGTTCTTTCGACTCCTCAGCGAATTCCTGTCGTGATCGAGGCTCAGAAACTCACTGACGCGTTGGTTTCAGGCCAGTTCCTTCATCAACGGTAAAAAACGTACCTAGGCGGAGTGCTTTGTGACTGATGCAGCCCGGTTCTATGGGTTGCAGGTAAGGGCCGGTTGGTTGCAACGGGCACCGCAGATCGGCGGTACGACTCTAGGTCTCATGAGATCGGAATGTTGCGATCGACAGAATAAGTACCGCCCAGGTGGCAGAGAATAGAGACTTTCCGGTGGCGAAAGGTCAATCGCTTCCTGGGGGAGTGTTCAGCGTTTTCCGCCCTGCTTCTTCTCCACTTTTGCCCAGGTGTCTTTCAGCGCTACCGTACGGTTGAATACCGGCTTGCCCGGCTTAGTGTCGGGATCGGCGCAAAAATATCCCAGACGCTCGAACTGGTAGCGGCTCCCCGCCGTGGCGTTGGCCAGCGAGGGCTCGACTTTCGCGTGCGGGATGACTTCCAACGAGTTCGGGTTGAGATTGTCCAGAACATCGTGACCCTCTTCGACGTCGCTGGGATTTTCCTTGCTGAATAGGTTCTCGTAGATGCGCACCTCAGCGTCGATGGCGTGCGCGGCTGAGACCCAGTGGATCGTTGACTTCACCTTGCGGCCGTCGGGAGCGTTTCCGCCGCGCGTGGCGGGATCGTAAGTGCAGTGAACTTCGACTACCTCGCCCTTGTCATTCTTGACGACGCCCTTGCAAGTGATGAAGTAGCCGTAGCGCAGGCGCACCTCACGCCCCGGCGCAATGCGGAAGTAGCCTTTGGGTGGATCTTCGCGAAAATCGTCCTGCTCGATATAAAGCACGCGCGAAAACGGCACTTTCCGAGTACCGGCGGCTGCGTCTTCCGGATTGTTGACCGCGTCCATTTCTTCGGATTGGTTCTCGGGGTAGTTGTCGATCACCACTTTCAGCGGACGCAGCACGGCCATCACGCGCGGTGCGCGCTTGTTGAGATCCTCGCGCACGAAGTGCTCAAGCATGGCCAACTCAATCGACCCGGTGGTCTTCGACACGCCGATGGACGCGCAGAAATTCCGGATCGCTTCCGGCGTGTAGCCGCGGCGGCGGATTCCGGAGAGCGTGGGCATGCGAGGATCGTCCCAGCCGCGCACGCGTCCTTCTTGCACCAGTTGCAGTAGTTTGCGCTTGCTCAGTAGCGTATGCGTCAGGTTGAGGCGGTCGAACTCGATCTGCTGCGAGGGGAAGATGCCCAACTGCTGGATGAACCAGTTGTAGAGCGGCCGATGATCCTCGAACTCGAGCGTGCACATCGAGTGAGTGACTTTTTCGAGCGAGTCGGACTGGCCGTGGGCGTAGTCGTACATCGGGTAGATGCACCACTTGTTGCCAGTGCGGTGATGCTCGGCGTGCAGGATGCGGTACATCACGGGATCTCGCAGATTCAGGTTCGGCGAGGCCATGTCGATCTTGGCGCGGAGAACTCGAGAACCATCGGGGAACCCTCCGGCGCGCATACGCTCGAACAGGTTCAGATTCTCTTCCACGGACCGGTTGCGATAAGGGCTGTCTTTGCCGGGCTCAGTCAACGTGCCGCGGTACTTGCGGATTTCCTCCGCCGATAGATCGTCGACATACGCCTTCCCGTCCTTGATCAGTTTCACGGCCCATTCATAGAGTTGGTCGAAGTAGTCCGAAGCGTAGAAAAGTCCGTCCCAGTGGAAGCCGAGCCACTTCACATCCTCCTGGATCGATTCAACGTACTCGGTTTCTTCTTTCTCCGGATTAGTGTCGTCGAAACGCAGATTCGTGTGTCCGCGAAACTCGTCGGCGAGGCCGAAATCGAGGCAGATTGCCTTAGCGTGACCGATGTGCAGGTACCCGTTGGGCTCGGGAGGAAAGCGCGTCTGCACCCGGCCACCGTACTTATTGGTCTTCAGGTCGTCGAGAATGATGTCGCGGATGAAGTTCGACGGGCGGGGATCGGGCGCGGCGTTCTCTCCAGCTTCGGCCTCGGCGGATGAGGTTTTCATAGCAATGATCTTATCGCAAGAAAACGCTCTGGCGGAGACCACTCACAACGCGGGAAAAACCACTCCTTCTCGAAGCCGTTGGAAATTAGCGATCGATCAGAAAAAGAGTTTCTTCCCGGAAGCGAGGACTTGCAGCGCTACGAAACCACGTTTCCGGAAGTGTCGAACGAGTTCCCAACTCTGAATGACCGCGGCGATCGACAGGCCGAGCCATGCCGCCGGCAGGCTGAGGAAGATAGATGCGTTAACGATTGCAGCCACCCGTCTGAGTTCAGCCGATGCAGCAGCCGGATCAGCCAGAACGACGAATGCCGGCGACCCCGCTTTCGCGGCGTGAACGGCAGCTGCAATGATGGAGCGCAGCAGCAGCATCGTAACCACGGTCGTGAGCACTTGCGTTACAGGAAGGAACCATGTCCATTGCGGCTTGACCAGGCCGATCCACGCCCTGATCACGGATGCCGTCGCCAGCAGCACGAGGGGAAGATAGAACGTGTGCCAGATTGGAACCGGCTTCAGGAACGAGGCGGCTGGACCTAGAATCAGAACCGGAAATGTAGGCACTAACAGGATCCACAGAAGGCCGATGAAGGCGAACGCCAGTTCGCAAATCGTTTTGCGCTGCGAGGCCCGCTGCTCGGGTTTCAGAACCGGGGGAAGGGAACGGGGATCCCATTTATCGGCCAGCCCAAGTTGGAGTTGGGTTCTCTCAAGCACAGCGAATACCAGCGTGATCACGCCGGCAGCGATAAACCCGCCGGTCCAGAGCGCACCCAGCGTGCGTGCCACGGTCAATCCCCAATTCCCGCCAGTATTCACAAGATTCACCGGCGTAATGATGAACGTGAACACCGGAATCAGAATCCACAAAAGCACCATCTTGAGAACGAATTTGTAAACCGGGAAAAACGCTGGCCCGATCAGGTATTGCTGCGATTGGAAGCGGCTGGCGACAACGATCGGACTGCCGCAGCGCTTGAGGATGGCTGCCATCTCGGCTTCGTCAAGGGGGCGGACCAGTTCTGTTTCCTTCTCCTCGATTTGGGAGCGCAGATCTTCGGAGAGTTCGGGGAGGATATCATCTTGGTGCGCTTTGGGCAGCCAGAAGCGGACAGCTTGGAGATAGCGTTCCCGCAGTTCCGTAGGAGTTTTCTTGGATGAGTTGTTCATAAAGACCTATGCCTCTTGAAGAATTCGATCTAACGACGCGTTGATGTTCTTCCATTCGTCCAGCAGCTGCGCGAGGATCAGTTCTCCGTGGGGCGACAGACGATAAAACCGCTTGTTCCGCTTTTCTTCCTCGCGCCACTGGCTGACCAGCAGTCCCTGAGTTTCCAGCCTGCGGAGCAGCGGATACAGCGTGCCTTCGTCAATGGCCAGGCCATCGTCGGCTAAAGCCTTGCGTAAGGTGTATCCGTATTGCTCGCTGCGCAGCTGGGCCAGCACTGCGACGATCAGACAGCCTCGGCGCAGTTCGAGCCGGAGGTTTTCGAAGAGATCGGGGATCGCTGTACCATTCGTCATACAGTATGCGACACACACTATGTATCGCACAGTATAGATTGTCAAGGATTTTCTTCGAGGCTCGTCTTCCTCACGGAACGACAGACGCCTCGGCTGTCCAAGCCAGGGCGAAGCCCGGCGCCAAGTCCCGGCTTTTGCGTCCAATACTCAGCCTAAACACCAGCCGAGACAACCTGTCCCGGAGCGACGGCAACTGCCTCGCAATCAGCGAGTTGGCGCCGATACCGAACATGCCGCCAGCGCGTCATCTCGACCAGCGGCTTCCATACTGGATTCACCAGGTCGTGCTTGATCAGCAGGTGCCAGAAGCGGTTGGAGCGCTTGTAGAGATACGACATTGCGAGATAGAGCGGCACCGCCTGCCAGTCTTCGGGGCGACGGCGCCAGATTGACGCGTGCGAGAACAGCCGCTGGTAGATCCAGGCGTAGCCGTGCTCCAGTTCTTCGGGCGTCATGTGTTTGGGCTGAAAAACAGCATGGCCGGTGTCGTAGAGCGTCCAGTCGCGATGCAGGATTCGCCCTTGCGCTTCCATCTGCCGGAACAGCGGCGTGGCCGGATATGGGGTGAGGATGTGGAACGTGGAACACTCCAGCCGGTTCTCCTCAATCCACTCGGCGGTGCGCGCGAACACGTCTTTGCGGTCGTGGTCGAAACCGAGGACGAACGATCCATTCACCTGGATGCCGTTGTTGTGCAGGATTTGCACCCGGCGCGCATAGTCGGAAGTCTTCGGAGTCTTTTTATGCGCATCAGCGAGGTTGTCGTCGGAGAGCGATTCGAACCCGATGAACACGCCGGTGCAGCCAGCCAAGGCCATGTTCCGGATGAGGCTGGGATCGTCGGTGACGTCGATTGTGACGGCGGCGCTCCAGATCTTTTTCAGTGGCCGCAACGCGTTGCAGAGCGCGTGCAGATAGTCGCGGCGCGAACCGAGGTTGTTGTCGATGAAGACGGCGTACGGCTGATCGTCGGCTTTGAATTCTTCCACGACCTGCTGGGGATGGCGCATGCGATATGGCATGCGTAGGCCGTCGGTCGCGAGATAGCAGAAACCGCAACGGTTGTGGCATCCGCGCGTGGCGATCAGGCTGGTTGTGGTCAGGAAGCTGTGGCGCGGGAGGATCGTACGCCGCGGCGAGGGATCGTCGCAGTAGTCGTTTTCGTATGTCGCAACGTAGCGAGGCCGAAGACAGCCAGCTTCCACATCGCGCAGAATCTGCGGCCAGAGCTGGACACCGTCGCCGAGTGCGAGGGCATCGGCATGGGGCGCACATTCATCCGGACACGAGAGGACATGCAGTCCGCCGAAGATCACCTTCGCGCCCCGCGCGCGGTACCAGTCAGCCAATTCGTAGGCACGCCGCGCGAAGGTCAAGTGCACCGTGATGCCAACAACCTGCGGCATCGGACGAAAGGGTGGGCGGCCGTCGAGCAGATTCTCATCAAAGTACTCAACACGCCAATGATCCGGCGTAGTCGCCGCGAAGCTGGTCAGGGCCAAACTCGGCGTCAGCACATGCTTGCCAAAGCTGGCGTTCGCGTCCTTGGGATAGAAAGGGTTGATCAGCAGCGCGTAGTGCGGCTCGACCGGAGCTGCCGGTGCATCCGGATCGAGGGCCGGGGCGGTGGTCAGTTCCGGGGGGATCCAGCGCTTCTTCACTGGCCGCAGGAAGGGCTCTTTGGATTCGATCATGCGGATACTTTATATTACAAAGTACTTCATGTCAATCAAGACTGCGGTGCCTGATCAACCACGAAGGACACAAAGGTACACGAAGGAAACCCTAATAAAGCACTTCGTGCGACTTCGTGTCCTTTGTGGTTGGTGACTGCAGGACGCTCGGAAGCTGCTATCCGCCCATAGTGAGTACTACGCGAAATCTCGCCCTTCCGCTGATCATTTGCTCATACGCCTCCGCGGCCTTGGCAAGCGGATAGCGCTCAATCATTGGACGAACGCCGCTGAGTGAGCTGAAGCGGAGCGTGTCTTCAGAGTCTTTGGCTGTACCGCCGGGCCAGCCCTGGATGGACTTGCGGCCTCCAATAAGCTGCAGCGGAGTGACAGTCAGAGAATCGAAACTTGCTCCCACGATCAGCAACTTTCCGTTTCCTGCCAGCCCGTCGACCAGAGCAGAAATCGACTTTGAATCCGGCGCCGTGGCGAGGATCACGCGCGCTCCTCCCAGCTTCTGCAGCGCCTCGGCAGGAGAGCCGGCACCCGTGTCGACGTATTCATGAGCACCCAACTTTTTAGCCAGCGCTTGCTTGTCCTGACCGCGGCCCACGGCAACGGTGCGGAAGCCCATCTGCCGGGCGTACTGAATTCCGAGATGTCCCAGACCGCCAATGCCCTGTACGGCGACCAGATCGCCGGCGCGCGCTCCAGAGTTACGCAACGAGTTGAATACCGTAATCCCAGCGCAGAGTAGTGGTGCGGCTTCCGCGGCAGGCAAATCGTCAGGCATCGCGGCAACCGCTTCCGCGGGTGCGACCATGTAGTCGGCGTAGCCGCCGTCGAACGTGATGGCCGTAATCTTTCCGAACTGGCAGAGAATGAAGTCTCCGCGGCGGCAAGCATCGCATTGGAAGCAGTGACCGCCGTGCCATCCGACACCCACGCGTTGCCCGGGCTTCCACAGTGTGACGTCGGCGCCGATGGCGTCAATGCGGCCGGCGATCTCGTGTCCCGGCACACGCGGATATTGAATTCCCGGCCAGTATCCTTCTTTCACCAGCGCGTCGCTGTGGCAGATGCCACAGGCTTCGACCTTGATGCGCACTTGTCCGCGACCGGGCTCGGGAATCGGGCGCTCCACGACTTCGAAATTTCCACCGGGCTTGCTGATTTGCACTGCTTTCATGAGGCCTCTCTTTTTCAACCTTGTATGGAATGTGAGAATGGCTGTCGCAATTGACTTTGTAAAGCACTAGCCCAACTTGCTGACTTAGTGGAATAGATCGGAATCGAAACGAATGGGATGCAACAAAATTCCAGACGACCTGCTTGAACGACTCTGGAAGAGCGGCCCTTGCAGGGCGCCGCGTAACCGAATCGATTTGGGGACGGCGTAAGCCGTCGCGATCCACATCCGTTGTCGTGCCGAGGGACAGCCACCAGGGCTGAAGCCCCATCCTGTTGAAAACGCTGAACGCGGCGCTCGAACCGCCGCTCTTGCACGTTACTCTCTACGCTCCACGTCATCTCCGCCCTTCCGTTGAACTATCCGATTTTTTGAATAGCCTGCTCGATCCGCTTCAGTGTCATCTCTCGCCCCAGCACTTCCAGCGTCTCGAACAGCGGCGGGGCATTCTTGCGGCCGCAAACGGCCACGCGGATCGGCTGGAACATCTGTCCGGCCTTGACGCCGAGTTCCTGAGCGGCGGCGCGGAGCGTCTGATCCAGGGGGTCATGCTTGAACTCAACGGTCGCCAGCACCTCCTTCGCGCACTGCAGGACTTTCAAGGCCATGGCAGCGTCTCCCTTTTGGGGGATGAGTTCGGCGGGGTCGTAGGGCGGCAGCTGGTCGACGAAGAAGAAGTCGGCGGCGGTGAGCACTTCGCGCAGCAGTTTGATGCGCTCGCGGATGAGGGGCGTGATGCGAAGTATCTTTTCGGACGTGACGTTGAATCCGGCTTCGCGCACGAACGGCAGCAGACGGGCACTCAAGTCTTCGACTGCTAAACCGCGAAGGTGCTCGGCGTTGAGCCAGAGTGCCTTGGGGTCGAATGTTTCTTCGGTATTGAGGTTGGCGGGCGAGGGCACCCGCCCCACACCGAATTCGGAAGACTCCTTGAAGTTCACCACCGCGTTGGCGCGGTTGATGCCTTCCAGCGAGAACGCGTCGATCAGTTCCTGACGGCTCATCTGCTCCCGGTCGTTCTTTGGCGACCAGCCTAGCAGGCACAAGAAGTTGATGAAGGCCTCGGGCAGAAATCCGGCGTCGCGGTAGGTGGTCACACTTACGACAGGGCCATGACGGCGCTTGGAAAGTTTCGTTCCGTCGGGCGCGACCAGCAGCGGAAGGTGCGCAAACTGCGGAGGCGTGAAGCCTGCGGCCTCGAAGATCAGTACGTGTTTGAAAGTGTTGGTGAGATGGTCCTGGCCGCGAATGATGTGGCTGATGCGCAGGTCGGCATCATCGGCGCACGAGGCCAGGTGGTACGTCGGCATGCCGTCGGAGCGCAGTAGTGCGAAGTCTTCGATATCGGCGGCAGACTTCATCTGCTCACCGTAGACGGCGTCGGTGAAACGAACAACTTGTCCGCCCTCACGCGGAACGCGGAAGCGCAATGCGAACGGCTCTCCGGCAGCGGCGCGACGAGCGCTTTCCGCCCGCGAGAGTTCCCGCACCCCCGGGTTGAACAGCCACGTGCCCTGTGCGCCGGACTTCTCGCTGTCACCGGTGTGCGCTGGGGTGAAATCCCGGTAGGCAAGACCTTTCTGGAAGATGGTCTCGGCCATCTGGCGGTGAAGAGTGCCGCGTTCGGATTGCTTGTATTCCTCGTCCCAGCTGAGATCCAGCCACTTCAGGCCCTCAAAAATGGACTGAACGGAAGCCTCGGTATTGCGTCCCACGTCGGTATCGTCGAGGCGCAGAATCATGGTCCCGCCGTTGTGGCGAGCGTATAACCAATTGAAAATAAAGGTGCGCGCGCTACCGACATGCAAAAAGCCTGTGGGCGACGGCGCGAACCGAACGCGAGGCTTGGGTGGGGAAGCTGAGCTCATTCGGAATCCTTTCGGATGTTACGGGCGGTGGAAAAGTATCGTCAAGCTAAGGTCAGCAGAAGGATGTCCGCAGGGACATGATTTCACGTCTTGTGCGCCGCATCGGAGTGTACTTAAATCTTGTTGTGTTCGCTTCCGCGCTGTGAAAGCATTGAAGCGTTGCTTCCCCCAAAAGTGATTGACGGGTCTGTGCGGGGAACTCTTCGCCAGGCACATGAATAGTGTAGCTATCAGTCAAGTAGTTATCCCGGGTGTCGTCTCGGCGCTGCTCTTTCTGGTATTCACGTACCTCCACGAACAGAGCAGACAGGCGTACTTTCGCGCGTGGCAGTTGGCCTGGGCCGCGTACTCGCTGCACTACGGGCTCGACGCATTCTCTTTCTACAGCGCCGCCTCTCCGCTGACGTACTTCGTCAGCTCACTCCTTCTATTCGCAATGGCTCTGTGCATCTTTATTTCCACACGCCTGATGCGCGGGTCGTATCGCTTCCGCTGGTTTGACGCGGCCGTTGGAGTAGTAGGAATTATTCTCTCCTACCTCTCATTGCGCGGACACATGGTCGGCGGTAGCTTCCAGCCAGATGCACAACCCACGCTGCGTCTGGGTTTGGCACTCGCGGCCATCCTTCTGTACTCATCGGCAGCCTTTTACATCAATGGCCACAAGCGGGGATCGCTCGCCTTCCAGGTCCTCGGTTTAGCGCTGGCTTTGTGGGCGGCGCTGATGGGCATCGGACAACTCCACAACCAGTGGGGTGAGAAGCTAGGAAGCGCCGGCAGTCTGTTTGGGCCTGTCCCGCAAATGGCGCTGGGCATCGCCATGGTGATGGTGTTGTTCGAGAACCAGCGCAACGCGGTGCAGGAGAACACGCTCGCTCTCTCCACGCTCGGAGTCGATCCCCGGCGTCTGCTCTCCGCCCACGAGCTGATTCCAAGCATGCAGGCCGCCCTGGAGCGGCTGATGAGCGCCCTGCCGATGCGGCGTGCGGCCATTTACATCTCGGAGCGGTGGCGCGGACTTCTGCCGTCGGTCCAGCGCGGATTTTCAGCGGAACTTCTGGAGGCGCTGGAGAAAAACGGCGTCGGCGACTACATCTCGGATCTGGCTTACCGGCAAAGCGGAATCCTCACCGTGCATGACCTGTCGGAGATGACTGAGCCTTTGCCCGCAGGACCAATCGGCAGTTTTGCTCACTTCAAGACGGCTCTAACGGACGCGGATATCAATCACCTGACGGCTGTAAGCCTGCAAACACGCCAACATAACTTTGGCGTCATCCTGTTTCCTCATGCTGAGCGCAGGGCGTTTGGCTCGTCCGGTCCGCGGCTGATGGTGGGTCTGGCGCTGCAACTAGGCCTTACGCTCGAGAACTATGTCATCACCCACGATGCGCACCGCCGGACCAAAGAGTACGAATTGCTCACGCAGATCGGCCAGGCCATTAGTTCGCGCCTCGATCAGGACGAAATCCTGCGCACCATTCAAACCGAGCTGGGACAGATTTTCGACACCAGCAACTTCTACATTGCGTTCCAGGAAGGCGAAGAAATCCGCTTTGAACTCGAAGTGGTGGACAATCGTGTCCTTGCCAAGCGCTCGCGCAAGGCCGAGAACGCTTTCACCGAATATGTGATTCGCACGGGACAGCCTCTGCTGATTCGCTCCGACCTCGAGAAGACACGATCGCGGCTGGGCATTACGTACATCCCAGAGCAACCGGCCAAGTGCCTGATCGCCGTGCCTGTTTTCCTCGGCAACAAGCCGACGGGTGTCATGGTGGCGATGAGCACGCAGAAAGAGTACGTCTTTGAACAGCGGGATCTGGACGTCCTGACCACGGCGGCCGGGCAGGTCTCGGTTGCGGTCGAGAATGCGCGACTGTTTGCCGAAGAGCAGCGCCGTTCCCGGCAGCTGGCGTTCCTGAACAACATCTCCCGCACAGCGATCTCGAGCGACGACCCGGTCCACATGCTGGGACAGATCGTGGGAGAGATCCAGAAGAATTTCAGCTTCGATCACATCGGCATTGGCCTGCTCGACTATGGAACCAAGGAGATTGAGATCAAGGCGGAAGCCGGTGCGACGGCTCACGCCATGGGCAAGCGTATCCCCCTCGGAACCGGCATCCTGGGCCGCGTGGCGCGTACCGGCGAACGCGCCCTGGTACAGAACGCCGTTCAGGGGCAACTCTCGGGAATCTTGCCCGAGTCGCGCGCTGTGCTCTGCATTCCGATCACTTATGGCGAGACACTGCTGGGAGTTCTGAACATCGAGAGCCGCAACGAAAGCGCGTTCTCGCCGCAGGATGTGCTGATCCTCAATACTCTCGCCGACTTACTCGCAACCGCGCTGCATAATGCGTTCGTCTTCCAGAAACTGCAGCAGCAGTCGATTACCGACGGCCTGACCGGAATCAAGACCCGTCGTTTCTTCTGGGAAGCGCTGTCGGCAGAGTGGAAGCGCGCTTCGCGCTCGGGACGCCCGTTCTCGGTGGTTCTCATCGATCTCGACAAGTTCAAAGAGGTCAATGACACCATGGGCCACTTCGAAGGCGATCTGGTGCTGGCGCGGGTAGGCCGACTACTGGAGCAGAAATCGCGCCAGTCGAACGTGGTGGCCCGCTACGGCGGCGACGAATTCATCGTCCTCATGCCCGAAACCGGGCCAGACCAGGCGGCGGTTCTGGCTGAGCGCCTGCGGCAGTGGCTCGCCGCTGATCCCATGTTGAGCGAGCACGCCATCACGGGAAGCTTCGGCGTCGCCAGCTTTCCCACTCACGGCTTCTCCATCGAAGACATCATCCGCGTGGCCGACGCGGGCATGTACGTTTCCAAGCGCTCCGGCGGCAATCTGGTCTCGACTGCCGAAGAGTTTGCTGAGGGTGAGGACTTTGCCCGCCAGCGGCAACAGATCTCGGCTTACCTCGAGGGCTTTCTGCAGCGGGAGCACGCCAGCCTCGAGCACCTCGAGGAATTAGCATCCACGTTGCGCAAGCTATGCACCATCGACCAGGAATGCAATGTGCCTCTGCTCAAGGAATCGATCGAAGTCTTGAGCCGCGCCGCCGAGTCGCGGGAGGTTCGCAGCGCCGGCCATGGCGATATGGTCGCCCGCTATTCCGAGATCGTCGCTCGCGCCTTGCGTTTGCCCTCCGACCAGACGGCCGACCTTGTCTATGCCGCGCGTGTGCACGATGTCGGCAAGATTTTCGTGCCCGACCACGTCCTCAACAAACCGGGACCTCTCACGGACGAGGAGTTTCTCCAACTGAGAAGTCACGTGCACGTCGGCGCTGAGCTGATTGGCACGATTCCTCACAGCACAATGATGCGGCAGGCCATTGAGCACCATCACCAGCGCTTCGATGGAACCGGCTATCCAGACGGCTTGGTGGGCGAGCACATTCCGCTCTGGGCGCGCATTATCGCGCTCACTGACGCCTACGCGAACATGATTGCGGAGCAGTCGCTTTCCCCCGGCAGAACTCCGGACCAGGCGCTGGATGAAATCGCTAAGATGAGCGGCACCCGCCTCGACGGCATGCTGGTGCGGTTGCTGCTTCGCGAAATGAAGTCGGAACGAACGTCGCCGAGTTTGGGAACGTAGTAGCTTCTAGCGCCTAGCATCTAGCCTCCACTTCGCCGTCTCCTCCCGCATCCTACTTGCAACTGGAAACCAGAAACGAGAAACTAGAAACTGATCCCTCATGTCCATCCCACTCTCCCTCTCAGGCAAGGTCGCGCTGATCACCGGCGGTTCCCGGGGCATCGGCGCGGCCACGGTTCGCATGTTCACGAACGCCGGCGCCAAGGTTGTGTTCAGCTATCGCAAGGCCCGCGCCGAGGCCGAAGCGCTGGTTAAGGAATGCGGCGCGGCCACGTGTCCTGCCATTGCCAGCAACCTTGATACACCGCAGGCGGCGAAAGCGCTGATCGTCGAAACGGTCAAACACGTGGGCAGGCTCGACATGCTGGTTGCGAACCACGGCGTGTGGCCGGTGGAAGACGTGCCCATCGAGCGGATGTCGGACGAGCAGTGGCGCTCCACGCTCTCCGTCAATCTTGACGCTGTGTTTGGTCTGGTGAAACACGCAGTCGCGCAGATGAAGCAGCAGCCGCGGAAAGGCCCGGCGGCGGGACATATCGTGCTGATCAGTTCGACGAGTGGCCAGCGTGGCGAAGCTTTTCACTGCGACTACTCCGCCAGCAAGGGCGCCCTCATTAGTATGGTCAAGGGACTCTCGACCGAACTGGCGTCGGCAGGCATTTACGTGAACAGCGTCGCCCCGGGCTGGGTTGACACCGATATGAGCCGAGGTGCCCTGGAAGATCCCAGGAGCGGAGAGGAGATCCGCCGCGCCATCCCTCTCGGGCGCGTGGGTAAGCCGGAGGAGATTGCCGCCCCGGTCCTTTTCCTGTGCACGGAACACGCGAGTTTCATCACCGGTGAGGTCTTCAACGTCAACGGCGGCGCGGTGTTGGCGGGATAAGGCCCTCAAAAAACCGCGCCTGGATCTCGGGCGCGGCGGCCCGTTTTTGCATCCAACAAATTGAGGACATTTCGCCGCTGCGAGCAGGAATTCTGCATCTGACGCTACAATCGGTTTGCACGCATCGACCTCTTTCGGTCTGAATGAAACGGCTCTCCCCTATTTTGCTGTTCGCGGTTTTTGTCTGGGCCCAGGCTCGACCGGGCGCTGCCCAGGGAGTGGCAAGCCCTCCAGCTTCTCCCCAGAATCCGCCCTCTTCCGCGGAGTCAGCCCCCGCATTGCCCGTCGATCTGGAGAATGCTCGCAAGGCCAAGGCGCTGCTCGATCAGGCGATTCAGGCACTCGGCGGACAGGCCTATCTCAACGTTCGCGACATGCAGTTGGCCGGCCGCACCTACAGCTTCCATCACGGTCGCCCCACCAGCAACGGAATTCAGTTCTGGCGATTCATCCAGTATCCCGACAAGGATCGGATCGAGCTCACCAAGGAGCGTGACGTCGCCCAACTCTACAACGGCGACAAGGGATACGAAATTACTTACAAAGGCCCGCACCCGATGGAAGAAAAAGATCTCGCGGACTACCTGCGCCGCCGCCGCTTCTCACTCGAGACCGTGTTGCGGACGTGGCTGAACAGCCCAGGCGTAGCGCTCTTCTACGAAGGCAACGCGATCGCCGCCGAACACCCCGCGCTGCAGGTGACCTTGATCAATTCCAGGAACGAAAGCGTGACTCTTTACTTCGACGTGGACACTCATCTTCCGATCAAGAAGACCTTCATCTGGCGCGATCCCGTCGACAAGCAACGCAATCTCGAAGAAGAAATCTACGACAACTACCGTCCCGTCCAGGGCATCATGACGCCCTACGATGTCGCCCGGTATTTCAATGGCGACATGTCCAACCAGCGCTTCCTGAATTCCGCGGCCTATAACCAGGGACTCGATCCGGCGATGTTCGATCCGAATTCTGGCTACAACCCCAACAAGCAGCCAGGGAAGAAGTAAAGCGTCTCTGCCAAAATAGGGGCAGATTCACGGCCACGAACTTGGGATTGAGGCTGTCTTCTGGGTTAATGCGCCTTTGGCTTAGGACGCGGCCAGTCCTTTTCGGCTATAGCTTTGCCCTCTGGAAAGTCGGAATCAGAATAGACAAACGGATGCAACGACTGCGCTAATGTTGGCCCCAGAATACTCAGGGATTGGTGCCACTTCCCGTTGATCTTGCGCAGGTGTAATCGCTCAGTCCAAAATCCATTTAAACTAGAGCACCCAACTGTCATATCATTAGCATCCTTTGCTCCAAATGGGTACCATCCAAGCACCTTCACCTCGCCTGTTGGGGCTTCTTTAGATTGGGGATGCAAATACGGGATGTAGTAAGGGGTATCGGCAGAGGTGATCGCGTCCATCCAGTTCCCGCTTGGCAGCTTGTTGTATTCCAATACTGCCTGTAGTCGGCGTTCATCATCCATCAGCGTGCAATGCGTTTCCCTGAGCGGATACTTGCCACGGCTCGTTATTGAAACTAAAAACTGGGCAGCAGATGAAATCGGTAAACCACCCAAACTGACACCTCCTGGCTCCGGAGTGAAGGCTATGTACGCAAAGCTATCGCCACCCGTTTGGGTCTTTATGCTGTCAGTCACTCCGCCGATGATGGCATCGGAACGTCGCATCGTCGCATTGAATTGCTCGGCACCCTGAGAAATTGCAGATCGTAGCCCGTTAGCTATCGCTTGGAAGTTTTGCTCCGAGCGCTCTCTCGATTCCCGCTGCTCGTTGTCATGTTCATTACGATCTTGATACACGGACTTTATCTCTAGCAGCAGAAGCGCGAACATCACGGCTGTCCACATTGCCTTCTCAGGCGGACCGACTTTCTCTCTGATTAGGGGCACAAGTACCCCCAACAATCCGAGGACTCCAATCCACACGCCAACTGGGGGATGCCACAGCCACATCTCGCGGAGAACACACGTTGAGGAATACATCGGGCACACCTCCACAGAACCAAGAGTCTATTCTTGAATCGGTGAAGTCCCTGCCCAAAAACCCCATACATTGCCCAGGAAGTTACCTTTGAGCGTTAATTGTGCGCAGAGCCACGAACTGTGGCTTTTTTACCACATACAAGTTCCAGCCAACCGCTGTAATCTATTCGTTCACCAAGACATACACGATTCGTTCTTGAGCCAGGAGCAGACAATTCGCTCTGCGGTGGAGTGCAAGGGGATTGGCCTGCACAGCGGAGCGCCGGTCCGCTTGCGCATTCTACCGGCGGCCGCTGGAACCGGAATCGTGTTCCGTCGCACCGATCTCGACGGCTTTGAGATCGAGGCCGTCAGCCGCAACGTGGCCCGCGTCAGCTACGCCACCAGCTTGATGAAGCAAGGCGTGCTCATCTCCACCACCGAGCACATCCTGTCGGCATTTATCGGCATGGGGATCGATAACGCGATTGTGGAGCTGGACAATCTTGAGCTGCCGATTCTGGATGGCAGCGCGCTTCCTTTTGTGGAGATGATCCAGAAGGCTGGGGTGCGCAAGCAGCGGCGGGCACGCAAATACTTGAAGATGCGCCGGGAGTTGGAGATGCGCGAGGGAAACAAGTTCATCGCCATCCACCCCGCCGATACTTATTCCGTTTCGTACTCCATCAATTTTCCGCATCCGCTGATTGGCAAGGAACGCTTCGAGCTGCAACTCTCCAACGGCAATTATCTTCGGCAGATTGCGGCGGCGCGCACCTTCGGCTCGCGCGAGGACGAGCGTACCATGCGCAACATGGGCCTAATTCGCGGCGCCTCCCGCGAGAATTGCATTGTGTTGACGCGCGATGGAGTCGAAAACGGTCCCCTGCGTTTCCCCGACGAATTTGTGCGCCACAAGGTGCTCGATCTCGTGGGCGACCTGGCGTTACTCGGTAAACAGATTCTGGGGAAAGTCTTCGCCGATCGCGCCGGTCACGCGATGCACACGGCGCTGGTCTCGCGCATTCTGCGCGATAAAACGATGTGGGAAGAAGTCACTATCTCCGAGCATGAAACGCCAATCCACACCGAAGCGGGTGCGGAAGCTGCCGCCGGTTCTTCGCTCTGAATTTCTTTTCTGGTAGTGCCCCAATTTGAAATACGTAGACCTACTCAGAATCGCGGTGAGCTGCGTGGGGTTGGAACCAAGAGGCTCCTCCAAATGGACTGTGGCTGGCAAAATCTGGAACAGGCGGCACGTAACCACTCTCTGAAGTCTCTCGCATCCAAGGCGGGTTGTATTGGACGCGCCGCCCTACGTCGGACCAGCGGCATGCGAGATGTTCGGTCTCCGTTTGCCATAACAATCTCATATGCAACTAACCTCCGACGTTCTACACCAGGTACCACAGCAGCTTTCATCGTAGGATGCGGCAAACCACTATGCAATTCTTTTCTTGTAAGGTCCACGCCTGCTCGGTTTCGGCAGGCTGAGCGATACTGAAACTCATAGTGTGGCTTACCGCTTTTCTGATGTTATTTCTGATTTTGCGCAGACGCGCGCTTTGGGCACAGTCCTGGCCTAGTCCGCGGGCTCACACGGCGGATCTCCCGGATTCAGACTGCTGTCCCGCCGTTGTTGCAGCAGTTTTTCCAGTTCCGTGCGAGTCCGGTGAATCACGGCCGCGGCGAACCGGCGAGCGGATGCCTGCCGCTCGGCCGACAATTCCTTCACTCGCATGTTCAGCAGCGGAATATCTTCCTCAAACCAGCGCAAACTTTTCTGCACCCGGGAAATCCGGAAATCGTCTGAAAGCATGGTCGTACATCCCCCGTAATTTTCCAGAGTGCCGACAGTCGTTGGGCGAGACAAGTCTCAAAGTGAATACCTCTTGCAAGTGGTTTTCAGGAAGGGAGTTCTTACGATGTGGATTCAGGCTCTGAGGCGCCGATCCGTTCTTTGGCTCCGGGAAACTCTTTTTCCATTCGCTCATCGAGCCATCGTTCCAAGATCTCTTGCGAACTTTGGGGAACATTCTGAAAGCGGCAGCCGACGCGTCCTTTGATGTCGGCCCAGGCGACCTCGGTCTCGACGTTCATGGTGACAGTGGTTTCCGGCAGGGTAAACTGCAAACACGGCGCAGCTCCCTTGGGAAGAGCCTCGCGCAGCTGCAACGCAATCCCACCCTCGCTGATGTCGGTGCTGGCTGCCTTTAGTTCCTTGTCGCCGAGAAGTACGCGCACGACCATCCTCACCGGCTGGCGGAAGTAGCGGCGGCGCTCCTTGACCATGAAATTCAGGGCAGCGTTGAAGCAGCGGGAAGCGTTCAGTGCGCTGATAGGCTTCTGCAGAACAAAGTTAGCGCCCATCCCGAAAGCATCGTGCGTGGTCGTCTTCTTGCCGTTCAGCACGGCGAAGGTAACGGAGTTCTTATTACTTGGCGTGCTGCGGAGCCCTTGCAGGACCTCGAGGCCACCCTTCAGGTCATCACAATCCACGATTACGGCGTCGAATTTCTCGGAAACCAAGATGTCGGCAGCCGCCCGGGCTTCCTGGCAGATTTCCACGTCAATGGCAAGCTTTTCCAAGGTGGGACGCAGGACGCGCACCAGATCGGTATCCCGGCTCAGGAGAAGGGACTCTAACGTCATGCTGGAATTCTAGGACTGGGGCCGGAGTCACGAAAGTAACAAAGGTAATAGCGAGACATTGACCTCATGGGCGTGAAATCATGCGCCGGATGAGACTTGTCTTCTCACTCGCCGTTCCTTACAAAACTGTCGGCATTGCAGTCGTCAAGGTTGAAGAGTAAAACTGTGCCCTACTCCGTGCGCAATCTAGCGTATTTTTCGCTGGGATCAAATGTCGGTGATCGTGAAAGTCACCTTCGCAATGCCATCGCTCGCCTGGAGGCGTGCGGGACCATCGTTGCGGTTTCTTCCTTCTATGAGACCGAACCGGTGGAGTTTACCGAGCAAGCCTGGTTCCTGAACTGCACCATCGCAATGGACACCGAGCAAACCCCAAGCCAGCTAATGGCCGCGGTACTCAATATCGAGCACGAGATGGGCCGGCATCGCACTCAGCAAAAAGGTCCGCGGACGATTGACATCGACATCCTCCTGTTCGGCGAGACGGTATTGAACTCGTCCGAGCTGACAATTCCGCATCCTGCCATGCACCAGCGCAGATTTGTTCTCGAGCCGCTGGCAGAGATTGCACCAGAAGCACGGCATCCGGTGCTGCAAAAGACAATCCGCGAGCTGCGGGACACACTGCCGCCGGGTCAGGAAGTGCGGAAGGTCGAGAAGGCGCCACGGATCCGCACGGATTAATACGGATCAGAAGTATTCCAATTGGTTGATCTATTCGTTTAGTTGATCTATCCGTGAGAATTCGCGAAAATCCGTGGCCGACTTTTGCGCACGTCACGGCACGATAATGCGGCTTTCCGCCGCCGGCGCTCCGACCACGCCCGACAGCTTCTCGGGAAATTGAGCGAACAGAAATTCCACAAACGCGCGCGACTTGGGACGACCAGAGGTTCGTCCATAGGCCAGCCGCACCAGAAATACCAGAGCCTTTAGCGCATCCGAATCCCGCAGACTGGAATAGCCCCTGTGCTTCTGCTCGGCCTCGCGGTACTCCTTGAGCATGCTCTCTACTTCGGCAGCGACCCGTTGCTGCGCCGAACTGGTCAGCGGCTGCTCGTAGTGCAGTCCGGAACTTACCAGCCGCTGGTAGCTCGTGCACAAGGCTGACAGAGCGCCGAGCAGGTCGCGATCATTCAAGCTGCGATCTCCGTGTGCGGCCTTGGCCAAGGCATAGGTTAGGCCCATGAGCAGATGTTCGCGCTCGTACATGAACTGCTCCGGAACCTCCACCTGCAGAAATAGTGCGGCAGGATCGACCTGGTCCGCGGGGCGCGGATTCTCATGCTCCCGTGCCTGCTGCAGGTAGGGACAATCGCTGGGACAGTCGAGCGTGACTTCGCGTTGTTCGCCGCAACACTGCGGGCAGATGCGCCCGTGGACCGCGGGACAAAACCGCTTCTCCTTGCGAACCTCGCAGATGGCGCAGCTCAACTCAGATCTCCCTCACAGCATTATGTCATCCCCACAACTGAGTTCACCACGGAGGCACCGAGCGACGGAGATACCTGCTTGTTTCTCTCAAAGGCTGCGCGGGTTCCCTTTTCGTTGTGAACCCAGTCCTCGTTGACGAACCGTCGCGTCTTTGCGGTGAGGCATAAAACGGCCCGTTTTGGAACCTCTACTTGTGCCCAACCGCATGAAAAGGCCCTCAACTGCAGATGATATTCCTGGAACCCGCATAAAATATGGTGTTTTCCACAGCCCCTCTGGTATAAGATGCGCCCATCGGACTTAAATCAAAGTTTTCTCAGGAGGAAGTGTATGGCATCTGGTTTGACCAAGACTCAACTCGTCCGCCTACTGGCGGAGAAGAATGAACTCAACAACAAGCAGGCCGCGGCGTTTCTGGAACACCTGGCTGACACCGCGATTAAGGAAACCAAGAAGAACGGCGTGTTCGTCGTGCCCGGCCTCGGCCGCCTGGTGAAGGCGCACCGCAAAGCCCGCGTGGGACGCAATCCGCAGACCGGCGAGCCCATCCAGATCAAGGCCAAGACCGTCGTAAAGTTCCGCGTCGCCAAGGCCGCCAAGGACGCGATCGCTCCCAAGAAGTAGCTCCCGCATTCGAGATAAACTCTGAAGGCCGGCTCTGTGCCGGCCTTTGATTTTTGTAGCGCCGCCGTCTCGGCGGCTGTCCGGCGGGCATCATGCCCGCCGTGCCGGGAGCGAGAAAGGCCTAGCGGAGGTTCGTGATCGCACTCGTGAAAGGTTATGGGCGATGCTGAACTGGATCGTAATTGGAATCGGAGACATCACAACCAGACGCGTCATCCCGGCGATTCAAGCCGAATCCAGAAGCCGCCTGTATGGCGTGGTCACACGCGACCCGGCAAAAGCGGCTGGTCTGGATGCGCGAGTCTGGACCACTTTAGACGAAGCCCTGGCAAACCCAGCTGTACAAGCCGTCTACGTCGCAACTCCAGTGTTCCTGCACGCACCCCAAACGATCCAGTGTTTAAGGGCCGGCAAGCATGTGTTGTGCGAGAAGCCAATGGCCATGAACGAGCCGGAAGCCCGCACCATGCTTCGCGAAGCAGAGGAAAGCGGCAAGCTATTGGGCGTAGCTTACTATCGGCGCGCGTATCCCAAGGTACAGCGCGCAAAACAACTGTTAGAAGCCGGCGCCATCGGCAAGCCAGTTCTTGCCGAGCTTACCTGCCATGGATGGTTCGCCGGACAAGGCGACCGGAGTTGGCTGGTTGATCCGGCAAAGGCGGGAGGCGGACCGCTCCACGACATCGCATCTCACCGGATTGATGTGCTGAACTATCTGTTCGGCCAGCCCGTGCGAGCGACTGGCTATCTTTCCAACGTCGTGCACCATTACGCCGTGGAAGACAATGCCACGGTCATGATCGACTACGAGAATGGGCTGCGCGGCATCGTGGACGTTCGCTGGCATTCCAAAGTGAGCCGGGACGAATGCCGCATCCGCGGAACGGAAGGCGAGATGGAACTCACTCCCCTGAACGGGCCGGAACTGGTCTATCCCGCAGGCCGCGAGAGTTTGCCGCCGCATCCGAACCTGCATTATCCGATCATCGAGAACTTCGTCGACACCATACTCGGTAAGACTCCCATGCTTGCCAGCGGCGCTTCTTCCATCTGGACAGACTGGATCACCGGGCAGGTGCTATGGCACAAATCCTAGAACCAACCGATAAGCCAGACTCCGCGTGCTCTGCGGCAGTTCTCAACGACCTCTGCGAGAGTGGTTTTGACGCTATCTCACTTCCCGTACTCGTTCTTCAGCACCTCGCCGCCCTTCATCACAAACTTCACCCTCTCCAGCGCGGTCACATCCTTCAGCGGATCGCCATCGACCGCGATGATGTCGGCCCACGCTCCCGGCTCCAGGCTTCCGACCTTGCCCGACCATCCCAGCAGATCAGCCGCATTCACGGTCGCAGCCTGGATCGCCTGCAGCGGCGTTAGCCCCAGTTTCACCATCACGCCAAATTCATGCGCATTCAGGCCATGCGGATAAACCGCGGCGTCGGTGCCGAAGGCAACTTTCACACCGCTGGCGAACGCGTGCGCGATATTCTTCCGCGCCGCCGGAATCACCTCCCGCGCCTTGGCCAGCAGCGACGGAGGCATGTGGGTTTGTTCCGCGTTGTCGAACATCCAGTCTCCGAGATAGAGGGTTGGGACCATATAGGTTCCATGCTCCTTCATGGCAGCGATTCCCGCATCGTCAATATACGAGCCGTGCTCGATGGAATCGACTCCGGCCTCGGCCGCCCAACGAATTCCTTCCGCACCGTGGGCATGGGCAGCGACTTTCCTGCCCAACCGGTGTGCGTCGGCGACGATGGCCTTCATTTCTTCCAAGGTGTACTGCGAATGCTGCGGGTTATCGCCCAGCGACAGGACTCCTCCCGTCGCGCATACCTTGATCAGATCCGAGCCGTACTTGATGTTCTCGCGAACCTTGTGCTGCACGGCGGCCACTCCGTCAGCGACGCCGTCCCCGGTAGCGTGGTATTCCGCAGGCAGCATGTTGTTGTCACAGTGGCCGCCGGTGATGCTCAGCGCCGGGCCGCTCACCAGCATTCTCGGCCCCGGGACATCACCCGCGTTGACCGCGTCCCGCAAGGCGATGTCACTGTAACCGCCGGCACCGACATTGCGGATCGTGGTGAATCCTGCCAGCAGCGTCAGCCGCGCGTTCTTGGCTCCGGTAAGCGTCTGCCGCGGAACGGAAATAGCCAGGCGCTCGTAGCCAAATTTCGGATCCATCGTCAGGTGGGTGTGGGCGTCAATGAGCCCGGGTAAGATCGTGGCATTGGGAAGGTCAATTCCAACAGCGTTCGGCGCAGTTTTGACATCAGCCGTCGCGCTCATGCTGACGATCTTTCCGTCTTCGATGACCAGCGTCTGGTTGGACAGCAATTTGCCGGTCTTCACATCAAGCACGCGGCCGGCGCGCACCATAATCTGTTTAGGACTTTGCTGAGCGACCAACTGAACCGCCACCAGTCCCAGCAGGGCCAGAGCAAGCACGACTGATCGTCGAATATGTCTCACGAGCCTCCCTTGTAGTCTATTGAAAGTGGCGGGCATGCATTTTCGGCCGGCTCACCCGCGTCGGCGGCTGTCCAGGCCCCAGACCTGCCCAGCATCAGCAGCGTAGAAAATGATGAGCAGCAACAGCAGGGGCAGAGTATCCAGCCTCGCCCCGAAATAGCGCCAAAGCGGCACGCCGTGGCCAGGTTCCCACCAGGCGGCGAGGGTCAGGTTGAGCAGAAACAGAATGCCAACCACAGAAGCAGGACGAACCCAAGATCCCAGCAGCAGGCAGACTCCAACGAACATCTCCACCACACCGACCACATAACCGAAGAAGACGGCGTGAGGCAAGACCACACCCGACAGCACCGGCCGGTAGAAACCCACGGCGCTTTTGGCGATGTAATCTTGCAGATAGCTTTGGAAGCCCCCATGCGCAAACCCCGGCCCGATCAGTTTGTACTCGCCAAAGAGCAGGAAAAACACCGACGTGGCGATACGCACCAGGGCGATCGTCCGGAGCAGCGCGGGAGAGTTCGCGGGCGGAGGTGGAGAAAAAAGGGAGAGCGGACTTATGGCCTATCCTCCCGGACCGTCATTGGAGACGTATTGCTCGAGCGATTCCAGTTCGCGGCTCAGATCATCGACGCGCCACTCCAGCAGGTTGCGGATGGAGAGAATCCCCAACAGCTTGCCGTTGTCATCGGCGACCGGCAGGTGGCGGAAATGGCGCTCCAGCATCGTGTTGAGCGCCTCGCCGGGGCCGGTACCGCGCGTAGCCATCTCCACCGGAGTGGTCATGAGGTCGCGCACCGGCGTGGTTTGCGGGTCGGTGCGGCTCAGGGACATCTTGCGCAGCACATCGCGCTCGGTAAATATCCCCGCCACACGAAAGTCGCTGTCGACCACCGCTACAGCGCCTACATGGTGGTCCAGCATTTTGTGAATGGCATCGGATACGCTGGCTTCGAGCGGAACCGCGGCAATCTCCCGATCACAAAGTTCCAGCACGCTCATAAGCACCTCCCTGAGGTTCGGAAACCGGACTGGCCCGGCGCTCGTAAGAGACACGAGACGGATTGACGCATTATGCTTCCGGCGAAGCGGATGTCAAGTAAATTTGCAGGAAAATATTGCGCGTCCCACCCGGTTGGCTGGCCAGCGCCTCCCGATACAGGAATTCACCTCGCGTCGCCGCGGAAGACTTTCCCATCCTTCATGACAAACTGCACGCTCTGGAGCACCTTGATATCACGCAGCGGATCGCCGCTTACCGCGATGATGTCCGCGAACGCCCCCGGCGCAATCACGCCGATCTTCCCTTCCATATCAAGCATCGTTGCGGCGCGTGAAGTGGCGCTCTGGATCGCATCCATCGGCGTCATGCCGAATTCGACCATGCGGGGAAATTCCTGGGCGATAGGTTCGGTCCAGGGAATCCCGCCCATGTCCGTTCCGAACGCGATCTTAACTCCTGCTTTCAGCGCCTTTTTGAATGATGGCTCGTGCACCGACGCTCGCAGACGGTCTCGTTTCCCTTCCGGAGTGTCGGCTGGACCCCAGTCCTTGTAGTAGGGACTGATCGTGGGCACGTACCACGTACCTTGCTTCAGCATTTGGGAGATCGCGGCATCGTCAAGGTCGAGACCATGCTCGATTGAATCGCATCCGCCGTCCAGTGCCCGATGCAGCCCGATGCCGCTATAAGCATGGCAGGCCACTTTCTTGCCCCACCCGTGGGTCTCATCGACGATCGCCTTCAGCTCGTCGACCGTGAGCGTGGGCTGCGAAACCAGTTCCCCGTTCTTGCCAACCCATGAGCGATGAGTCATGTAGACCTTGATCCAGTCCGCGCCATGATCGAGTTGTTCGCGCGCCGCCTTGCGGGCCTCCACGGGCCCGTCCACGATTTGTGCGCCCTTCGGCATGTTCAACTCGGGAGCATAGCCTTCCAGCATGTAACCGCCCGTAGTTGAGATGGCTCGTGTCGAGACGAACAGCCGCGGACCGGGAATGTAGCCTTTCTCAATTGCTTCCTTGATGCCCACGTCGCCATAGCCCGCGCCTTCGGTCTCAACGTCACGCAGAGTGGTGAAACCCTGCTCCAGCGCTCGGCGCGCCGCGACTGTTGCCCTCGCGGCTCGCAGTGCCAAGGGCGCGTTGAGGATGTTGGCGTCGTAGCCACCCTGCGCCGGGTCCTCTCCCTGAAGGAAGATATGCGTGTGCGAGTCGATGAGGCCCGGAAGAACCGTGGCCTTGGACAAGTCAATGACGGTCGCACCCGCTGGAGTCTTCGCGCTCGCAGCGTCGGACACGCTTTCAATGCGGTTGCCGCGAATGATGATGACCTGATCGCGGCGCGGAGTGTTGGCCTTGCCATCAATCAGAGTGCCGGCGCGAATGACGGTTACCTGCGGCGCCGGCGCGCTGGCCTCCTGTTCGGCTGCATTCGTGGTCAACGCAAGAAATAGGATCCAGAGTAGATGCTTCACGCGATCTCTCCCGAGCCGTCCCCAGAAATTGACCGGACGACCCATCTAATACCGACAAGATGATTTGGCGGGAAGGATTCTATACCCTTATCCCAGAGCTTGCTTTCGAAGATGCGACTACCCATCAAGCCCGAAACCGGAGAGGCTCTGCACATACGTGTTGCGCAAATGCCGGATGCCGAGGCCATTACCGCAGTCATCAACGCGGCCTTTCGACTTGCCGAGAGCTTTCTCATCGACCGTGATCGTATCGATCTGGAAACCGTGCTGGGATTGCTCCAGAAGGGAAAGTTTCTGATTGCCGAAGACGCCAGCGGCATTCTAAGCGGCTGCGTTTACGTCGAACTGCGGGACGATCGGTCGTACTTAGGCCTGCTATCCGTCGATCCCCAGCGCCAGAGGTCCGGCCTCGGCTCGCAGCTGATGACTGCGGCAGAGGATCACTGCGCCAAGGCAGGCAGCCGCTTCATGGACTTGCAGATCGTCAACGTACGCAAAGAATTGCCCGCGTTCTATCGCCGCCGCGGATACCTTGAGACCGGCACAGCACCCTTCACGCCCGGTTTGAATCCGAAGGTGCCCTGCCATTTCGTGAAAATGTCCAAGCCCCTCACCTGATCGTTGGAGGTCAACCCTCCGGCAGTACCGCGTCCGCCTCAATCTCCACCAGAATTTCCGGCGAGATCAGCGCGCTCACCTGCACCATCGAGGTCGCAGGACGAATATCGCGAAATACTTCGCCGTGCGCCTTCCCGATCTTTTCCCACTCCGCAATGTTCGTGACATACATGCGGGTGCGCACTACGTCCTTCATGCTGGCACCGGCCTTGTGCAGCGCACTCTCGACGTTCTTCAATATCTGGACAGTCTGCGCATAAGCATCTCCCACTCCTACGATCTTTCCGTCCGGCCCGAACGCGGTTGTACCCGAAACGTAAACATGGGAGCCCATCTTCACCGCCCGGGAGTAACCGACGATCGGCTCCCAGACTGCGCCACTTGAAATGTTCTGCCGTGCCATTCGACCTCCTCGATGTGAATTCATGTTACAGCGGAGGAGGTAGTCCAGAGATGAAGGACCCTTGAAGTCGCAATACCCAGGCGCCGAGATCGCGAAAGCGAGCGCTGTAGGGCGCTGTAGAGGCTTGATTGGCAGCCAATCCCTGACAGTGCCAACACAATGTGCGCTACAACTCGCGCCCGGGCACGCCTCGTCTAACGATCAGCAATATGAATCGCAAGGATAAACAAAAGTCACTTGCAATGCGCAGAGACCTGAGGTATCTGTCACGCAAGTACTAGAAACGCTGTTCTGGATTGGACGCTCGGAGGGCTGAAAAAAATGATTCCGGAATCGCACCCACTGCAGGAGCTTTTTCAGGGTTTGGTCGGACGCCACTACGCGGAGGAGATCGGCATTCGCGATCCGCAGATTGTTGCGTACGTTTCGCACCTGCTCGCCGAATTCTGCGACGCCGAGCAACTGTACAAGATTCACAACGCCGTCAATCGGCCGCTTGACGATGTCGGAGAGATGCTGCTGGAATCAGACCCCGTCTACGGGCCCGCGCCCTCGTTTGATCGCGAGCGCCAGGTGCGCAAACATATTGGAGACTACACCCTGTTCTTCGCCGGAATGTTCCCCGAAAGCCTCAACCATTTTCGCCTGCGCCGCCAGCGCCTGGAAAACTTTGTCGACTGGATGAAGGCCGGCAAGGAAAGCTACTACATCGTCTCCAAGTTCGAGCACTTCGAGTATGCCAAGGTCGCGCCACTGTTTGCCATGCTCTCGAAGAATTTCGAAGGCTGCGTCTACGGGCTGAACATGGTCAAGAACGACCTGCAGGAAATGCAGCACCCGATCGTCCGCCGCGGCGACGAACTGATCATGTAACCGGACTTTCCTCGAACTATCCTCGTACGTCCGCGCCCGTCCCCATACGGTAGAAACTCAGTGCGGCGTCCCCCTGCGCCAGCTTGCGAAATCTCCGCAGCGGGCCAAACTCCTCGCCGGGATCAAACTTCTTTTCATGCTCCGCAATCACCACCGACATCGCCCATACCAGGGACGAATCCACCAACGCCCGCATCGCGTCTCCATACGCATTCGTCAGGCCATAAGGGGGATCGAGAAAAACCACGTCGGCCGCCACGTGCTCCCGCTCCATGCGCCAGAACGCCCGCGGCAAGTC
>WNEZ01000716.1_pt1 | contig 61090 bp, 55 predicted proteins | sample 5400521 | NCBI WGS metagenome assembly WNEZ01 (sample SAMN13153339, study PRJNA577476) | soil metagenome | isolation source: 120 cm saprolite under Douglas fir tree site 2 hole 1 replicate 1 | place: USA:California | collected 2015-04-18
ACAGCACTGAAAATGCTGGTGTCGCCGGTTCGATTCCGGCCCTTGGCACCAACGGATGAACGTACAAAACCTCAAGATATGTGACAGGGAGCCTGGGGCTTTTTCTATTGAGTGACATTTTTCCCTGCACCTCGTCAGACCGATTTGCGACCCGTTCGATAAGCCGCGTAGGGGCGGGGGCGGAGTGGAGTGGAGTGGGGATGCGTCTCCTTGCGTCTCACCTGACCCGCAGGGTAGCTGCGCAGTGCCTTGCGTCTCGGCTGACCGCGCACGGTATGCCTTGCGTCTCGCCTGACTGCGCAGCAGTAGCGGCGCAGCCGCGTTGGCGAGACGGATAGGTTCAGCGACGCAGTCGCGTTGCCGAGACGGGCAAGAACCAGCGTTGGTGAGACGGATAAGTGCCAGCGGTCGCCCTGTCGTCTCCTGACCGCCCTGCATTCTGATCGCCCTGTATTCACGCAACATATTTTTCTAGCCTTATAATAAGCTCTTTGGCCTTATATAGCAAGCGGTATGACTACAGCCTCTTACGAAGTTCTCTCAACCGCCTTACCAGGTCTTTGTTGGCGGCTACTTCGTCTTCGGTCAACTCGTCACCGCTGGTAGGAACAGAGTTCTCGTAGTCTTTTATGTGCTGTACGATTGCGTCTTCCCCGGCGATGCGAGCAAAAGAAGAGAGGATCGCCAGCGCTTCTGCATCCCGATTTCGTCTTACCGCCGCGATGGCTGCTTGCGCGTAAAGCTCCGCATATTGATGCAGGAACATACTCCACTGCTCCGGTGATCTCAACGTATGCATAACCCGTTCGACCAGTTCGATAGCCCTGGTTAAATCATTTCTCGCAAGGTCCAATTGCTCGCGTGCCAGCAGGATGCCTGCACGTTCATAACGTGCATCAGACTCGCCTAATGGTTGGCGCTGCTGTTGATACATGGTTACTGCTTGCTCGAATTGTGAGGCGGCCTCTTCCAGATCACCATTGCCTCGATGTGCCAGCCCCAGGGCAAGTATGGTATCAGCCTGTCCAACCAGGTCGCCACTCTGATTAAAACGTGTTAATGCTCCCTCGCAATGTTCGATTGCTTCAACCCATTGTTCCTGCCCAATCAGCGTTTGAGCAATACCAAGCATGGCTGCGCCATCTCCGTCGGTACTCTCCAGTAACTGAAACTGCCGTCCAGCCTCGAGGAAGCTGGTCATCGCTGCTTCCAGCTCACTACGAGACAGGCGCGTGCGTGCCAATCCCAGCAGTGCTTCGGCGGCAAGCAGCGGCTCTTGTAGGGCTTCAGCCCGGTTATAAGTCTCGCTGAAACGTGCCTCGGCCTGCACAAAATCGCCCTGCGTCAAGAGCAGTTGCCCCAGGGCGAGTAGTGCTCTAGGTATTACCTGCGCGGCAAGCGTATTCCCCCCCGCTATTTGATTCGCCGCTGCCAGGTGCGATGCTGCCTCGTCCAACCGTCCCGTAAACACCGCCAGTCGTGTTCTGCGTGCCAGGGCCTCTGCTGCTACAACGTCATGTACCTGGCCGGGCAGGTGCTCCGCCAGCGTTTGCGCATCATAGTAGCAGTTCTCCGCCTGCGTAGTCCGGCCTTGCTTGCTGTAAATATCGCCAAGGCCCAGTAATGCTTGACCTTCAACCATCGTGTTTTGCAACGAGTGAGCCAGCAAACGCGCGTCTTCGAAGGTTTGCACAGCGCGATCGAGAAAGCCTCGCAAGCGCTGAACCTCTCCCAACCCTGCCGCTGCTTCTGCCTGCCCTATACGGTATGCGATTGCCTTGTAGGTCCGCAGAGCGCGTTCCATCAAACCATTGGCATACGAAAGCTGCCCGCGGCGCATATGAATTTCACCCAGTAAGCGGCTTGAGTTGGCTGTACCCAGGGCATTGTGCATATCCGTGTACATTTGCTGCGCTGATTCTGCGCTTGCCAACGCCTGATCTGCACGATTGCTCAGCAGGGAGACTTCCGCAAGCCCAAGGACGCTGTCTGCCTCGCCCAATTCATATTCAATTGCGCGTGCCACCTTGAGGGCTTCAGCATAGCTGTCAGCCGCCGGGTCCAGCTTTCGCTGGTCCAGGTAGATACGTCCCAGGCCTAAAAGCGCATCAACCACGCCAAAATTATCTTTGCTCGCCCGGTAGACTTCCAGCACGCGCTGGTAAGCGGCGGCCGCTTCATCAAACTGTCCTGCCAGCCGCTGTAGATCGGCAAGACTACGACGTGCATCAGCTTCGTTAATGCTATCTTGGGCGTTCTCAAAATAGGAAATAGCTCGTTTATAGTGCTCAATAGCCACCTCAGTCCTACCACGCTGCATCTCTATATGCCCTAACGCCAGCGCTACATTCCCCTTCCCCAACTCATTGTCCTGGTTTGTATAAAGATTCCAGGCGTTCTGGTAAGACTCCTGAGCACGGTCAAGGTGTGCCAGTTGTCGTTCGATATGCCCCAAAGAGAGTGCGCTCGCGGCTTCATTCAGTGGGTAACCTGCATCACGGTAGAAATTCATCGCGCGCTGGTAGCTGTTCGCCGCTTGCTCAAGCATATTGTTCTGGCGTTGCACATCTGCGAGCATGGTGCGGCTATCCCCGGCCCGCTTGAAATCGCCCAGTAAGCGAAAGCGCACCTCCGCGTCCGAAAAGGCTTCCGCGGCTATGTCCAATGTACCGTTATTGAAAGCAGTAATGCCTGCTTGTAAACGTTTCTCGGCTGCATTCACATCCTGTGCTGACATGAAACTCTGATCCCTCTCACTGTTCTTGCTTGATTTATTGTAGTTCTTGGGGGAAAGAAAGTCAAAAAACTGCAGCTAGGCTTGGCAGAACAATTGTGGTAAGATACGTCCTATGGACGGAATTGCGTGGCGGTTCGATCCAGTACATATTACCTGGTACAAAGGAGTTAGCCTCATGCACGAAGATACCCTAGCACGCGTAGACCTGTTTGCCGGTCTGGACAAGAAGGATTTGCAAGTACTCACGAACGCTTGCCAGGAACGCACCTATAAGGCAGGCTCGACATTAATCAAGCAGGGCGACACAGGCGTTGGACTCTATGTGATTATCAGTGGCACAGTACGTATCACGCAGGCCAATAATCCTGATAAAGCAGAAGTGGATCTCGGTACCGCCGGTCCGGGCAGTGTACTCGGTGAAATGTCTCTGCTGGATGATTTGCCCCGTTCGGCCACCGTCACTGCCATCACTGATGTCACTGCCCTTCTGCTGCCGGTCTGGGAATTTCGCACCACCTTACGTACTCATCCCGATATTGCTCTAAGATTGCTTTCTGTGCTCAGCCACCGCCTGCGCAAGGCTGAAAGTCACAGCCGCGATTAATATTTGGCATCCAACAAATGAGATATAGGGAAGCACGTTTCCCTATATCTCATTTCCTGTTTGTAACGGCATCTCTTGTGTGTGTTCCGCCGGTTCGCCCATCTTTCGATTCAGCAGGTGTTGCAACTCTTCGAGCATGGTCTCGACGTCATTAAACGAGCGATAAACGCTTGCAAAGCGTATATAGGCGATTTTATCCATCTGGCGCAGGCGTTCCATAACTAATTCCCCAATGACGCTGCTTGGAACTTCCTGCTTACCCTGCCGGTACAATTCCTGCTCTATCTCCTCGACAGCGTTTTCGATCTCGCCCATTGGTAATGGACGCTTCTCACAGGCCTTGTTGATGCCGGCAAAGAGTTTCTGCCTGTCAAAGGCCTCTCGTCGTTGGTCGCGTTTAATGACCATCAGAACGGATTTCTCAACTCGCTCGTATGTGCTGAAGCGTCCTTTGCATTGTTCGCATTCGCGCCGTCGATGAATCGCATCCCCAACATCTCGCGAATCTTTCACTCGCGATTCGGTACCTCCGCAGAATGGGCATTTCATAACCCGCCTCCCCAACTAGAACTGCACGTCTGTAATGCTGCTATTGTAGCATCCGCGTCGCGAAATGAAAATAGGGGGCGGTCGAAACCACGGTTATTCAAAAACTGCTCACCCGCTTATCAAATAGTAAGGGCGGGAGCGGTGGAGTGGGGCGGTGGGGACCCTAGCGGTCGCCCTGCAAGCCATCGCTCACCAGCCGCTGCGAGTGGCAGTTGATGAGGCTGTCACGACTTGAGGGCAAGCCTCCGCTTCAGGAGGCGCCTTGCCAATATATCCTGAGCGCAAACGGGACCCCTCACGCCAATAGGCGTACCAGTATGGACCATGACCCTGCCCTTCGCGGCAGGTGCTACATGTTGGTTTCCCACATTTGCGAAATTGTAGCTGGTAGGTTATATGCTGACTGTTTGGTAACTGTGCCATCTGTGCTGACCCCTCCACGAGTATTTTGTAATACTGACATGTTGCTAACAGCATACCATCAATGTATGAACATTTTATGAATCTTTGTGTGGGAAAGATTACACAATATTCATTTTTGAACGCGACCGGGTACACTTCTAAAGAACGCTCGATTACAGGATTTTCATCAAAAAGCTAATTGGGCTAATCTCTACGCTCTTTCCACTTGCTCTCATAGAAGGATGATATAATACACCTATAGCTTTCCTGCCCCGTAAGGTGTTCCTGCGTTTTGTCATGTTGTTGGATCGGAAAGAGAAGGCAAACCATGCAGATCATCATTAAAGGTAAACAGATGGAAGTCACACCCAGCTTACGCCAGCACATCGAACAGAAAGTGCAGCGGCTCTCCCGCCTCCTCAGTTCAGAAGCTCGTATCGAAGTAACCGTTACAGAGGGGCAAACGCGCAGCGCTCGCGACCGCTACTCTGTGCAGCTCGCGGTCTCTACTAGCTCCCAACCTATTCGTAGTGAAGTAAGTGCAGTGAATGCTAGCATGGCTCTTGACCTGGTATTGGACAAAGTCACTGCTCAGTTAGGTCGTTACAAGGACCGTAAGACAAGCTTGCGGCGACACCGTATCAATCCTGTTAACGTCCTTTCGCTCTCACGCACGGGTACGCTCTCACCGCTGCAAGATGAGCAGGTCGATGAGGACCAGCAACCCTCCCTACCTATTACAGAAGAGCGCAATGAAGAAATATGGTTGAGGGTCATGGAGATTCGGCGCATTCACACGAAGCCCATGAGCGACCAGGAAGTGATCGCAGAAATGGAAGCCCACGGCCTCTCATTCTACCCGTTCTTTAACGTGGAAACCCAGAGTGTCAACGTCATATATCGTTTGGACACCGGAGGCTATGGGTTGCTCGTGCCCGCCCTGGAAGAAGTTCCAGAATAATTAGAGGCTCACCTCAAACTTCCACGTGCCCGGCGGGGGATCTTCAAATTGACCGAGAGGATCAAGGGCGCGTATTTTCAACAGACGTGCTTCGGGAGAAGGCACCGGGCTGAAACGCGCGCTGCCCTGGTAGACCGCCTGGGATGGACTGCTGGCCAGTTCTGGACGTGCCAGGAGTATGCCACCACGGTCCCCAGGCCACTGGGCACCGGTATTGTCTTGTACATAGAAAATGATGCGCGGAACAAAAGCAAAACCCGCGGGGAATGGCGGTCGAATCCACAAGTAATGAAGCTCAAAATGCTTCTGGTACAATTGCAGTTGGTTCAACATCAACGTCATATCTTGTTGCTTCTGCTCCAGCATAATTGTAATCGCGCGCAGAGGTTCTTGCGGCGTTGGCTCCTGCACACGCTCTTGCGCAGATTCTTGCGGAGCTGCAATCACCACCGGTGGACGCGAAGCAAGTTCCAATGCCTTGGGAGAAAAGGGCGTTGGATCGTTAAGAATTTCATTGCACAATTGCAGGCAAGCGTCACAGATATAAGCAGCGCCCGGGCCGGCTATCATACGCCGTACTTCCGGTGGGCGTTTTCCGCAGAAGGAACAACGTGCCAGTGATCGGTCAGAACTCATGGCAACCTTCCTAGTAGTCTTTTCTACTCACCAGCAGAGCTGGCCTTAGATAGGGGAACAGCGCTTCCCCTGTAGGAACGCAGAGCAGCAACGGCTGCATTTTGTAATCCCATGCGTTCAAGTACAAAGGCATGGGCCTCCCACTCTAATCTATCGTCCAGAGGCGCAAGCGCCATCAACGGCTCTTCCGTACTGCTCTCGCGCTTTGCGCTCTGAGCAAATGGCCCCATTCCGTTATGTCGTTCTACTGAGCGAACGAGACTTTCTGCAGTTCGCTCGCTTCTGCCATAGGTTCGTTCTAACGCTAGCGCTAGTAAGTGATCGGCAAAATGCGGATTCTTGGGTAAAAGCGAGCCATGCAGGTAGGTGCCGTAAGTATTGCGGTACACCGCTCCCTCGGTGTGATCCTCCGCATTATTTCCGTGGCCCCTCAGTACTCTCCCCAATGGTTTAGCCGTGCCGAGATAGGTACGACCGCCATGATTTTCAAAGCCGACCAGCGTACTGCCATTCCAACTGATTGCCACGTCTCCAATACACCTGGGCACGTGCGTCCCTTTGTGAATGGTCCACGCGTCGAATACCCCGAGCCCTCGCATGTCCGTCCCATTAGCTGGCCGGTAGTAATGCTGCAACAACTGGTAGCCGCCGCACACCGCCAGCACAGGCATATCATCTTCAATCGCAGCCCACAGGCCGATACCCTTTATCTCGTACAAATCTTGCGCGACAGGGGTTTGCTCTTTATCCTGCCCGCCGCCAATAAACAACATATCATACTCATCCGGTGCCAGGGCGTCACCAATGCCCAGGCTGACAACTCGCAACTCTATACCACGGAGCTGACAGCGTCTGCGCAGCGTTATTATATTGCCCCGGTCTCCGTACAAGTTTAATTGATCCGGGTATAGGTGGCCCAGGGTGAGGCGTGGCGTCATAGCGTCATTCAAGGACCTTTTTCCTCCCAATAGTGAGGTGTTAAACCCCGTCGGTCCAGTTCGCGACGGATTTGCAACAAACCAGTATACGTTGGTACGATAAACAAAGTTTCACCTGCAGGTGTTTGACGTAGAGCAAGGTCCAGTGCTTTAGCAGTACCATAACCCGTTGTAGGGGCGGGATTTATCCCGCCCATCTTCTCGTCAGGCGCAATCAATTGGGTGCGGCTCTCGGCCCCTGCTTTTATTCTTCGATCTCGCCTGGCCCGTGCCTTCGGCTCAGAAGCGCTCTTAGCGGCACGCAGGGGGGCGGAAGTTACGATGGACATAGCTTGTTGCGCGATTCCTGCGTACTTCAAGCGTAGCGCCAGGTCAAATGCGCGAGTCCCTGCCACCGCCACCGTCGCTATCTGCGGCAGTATTCGTTCGAAATCTACATCCCAGATCCAGGAAACGTCGCGTCCATCAGCGATGTTATCATTTAAAACAAATAAGATATGCTTCGACATTCCATCACTAAAGAGCGTACGCAGCACCTCGTTGAAGCCCGTAGGATTTTTTGCCAGCAGCAGGCGCACTGTGCGTCCTTCAACCTGGATACGCTCCCCACGCCCAAAGGCCGGCTTGAATTGTTCAATGCCTGAGACAATTGGTTCCCAGGCGACATTGAGCGACTGCGCGGCTGCAATTGCCGCCAGGGCATTATAGATGTTATAAAATCCCGCCAGGGGAATAACGATCTCTCCCTCTTGTGCTGGCGTCTCGACCTGCACATGGAGCCGGTCAAGGCTATCGCTATGTACTTTCACAGCGCGCACGCTTGCCTGGGGGCGTGTGCGCTTGCAATTCGTACAAGTATAGTGCCCTAAATGGCTGTAATATCGTATTGAATACTCGTATTCCCCGCCGCAATAGGGACAGGTGTGTGCGTCGATAACCTGGTGTCGTTCGGCTGACATATCCTGAGCGGCCAGATCAAGTGAGGGATCATCGATACCAAAGTAGACTACCCGGCCTGAAAAAGCATCTCCGAGAAAAGCTATGCTGGGATCATCCGCGTTAAGAATCAACGTAGTACTGTCTGGTAGCAAGCTCACTGCCTGTTTCCAACGTGCCAGCACACTGTCAACTTCACCATAACGATCAAGCTGGTCGCGGAAAAGGTTGGTGAAGACGGCGACGCGAAGAGGGACCGCCTGCACAATTTGTGGCACGACCGCTTCATCAACTTCAAAGATCGAGATGGCCTGCCCTGACCGGCGCAGGTTACCGCTGGGTTGGGCGCGAATAACCAAAGCCCCGGCGACGCCGCGCATAAGATTGGAGCCTTCCCTGTTGCGCCACACGCGCAAACCCGCATCGCTCAAGGTGGCTGCGATCAAGCCACTGGTGGTTGTTTTGCCATTGGTTCCTGTTACCAGGACGCTTCCATAGGCTAATTGTGTAGACAGGTGGCTAATAATGTCCGGGTAGAGACGTTGTGCCACTACGCCTGCAATACTGGTTCCCCCGCCAAGACGTAAACGCCTGCTCAGCGCCCCTGCTGCTCGTCCCCCAATCACTGCTAATCCAGCGCGTAGCGAACTGCGTCGCCGCTTAGGAAGATGCCGGCTACCAGTAGTTTTGGCTGTGCGATCGGCAGCAGCCGGGGTAGAGTCCGTGCTGCTGTTCCCCCGTCTTTTGCGCCCATCTATTTGTTTGGAGCGAGATGCCTTCTTTTCGCTCATGCGAATCCTTCCTCCCGAACCAGTCTTTACATAAGTATGCCTGGTATTTGCAGCATAGCATGCAAGCGCAATTGGGTCAAGAGTGACAGTGTTGGCGTGTCGGCTTGTCATTCTCTAGGGGTGCTAGGGGTGCCAACTAGGGTGCCAACATGCGTAGGGGCGGGGGAGGAGCGGAGAGGAGTGGGGACGCTTGCGTCGCCCCGGCCATGGATTTACGATCCAGGTGTGTGCGATTGCTCGGCGCGGAGAGAGAATTCGATTAGGATATAATAACCCACGCAGGGGCGACGCAAGCGTCCCCACCCATCTCCACACCACCCCCGCCCCTACGGCGAGAGAGGATTTGATTAGGATAGAATAACCCACGCGGGGCGACGCAAGCGTCCCCACCCTTCTCCACACCACCCCCGCCTAATACCTCTGATAGGTTGATGTGCGGAAAGAAGAACGAGCAAATCCCTGGGCGGGGCGACGCAAGCGTCCCCACCCTTCTCCACACCACCCCCGCCCCTACGGCAACGGCATGTTCTTCAAAAGCAATCCATATGTGGGTGACGGCACTCGCGACCCTCACATTCTCATCTTTGATTCTTGAGATCTTCCTTACTCGGATTATCGCGGATGTAGGTACGTTTTTGTTCCAGGTCAGTTTCGTCGCGAATCACGTGATCGTAAAAGTCCCGTTGCCAGAACTGATCCATGCAACTTGGCCCTTGTCCTCTGAGATATTTGAGGGCTGCCCTCCCTGTCAATGATTTAAACGCTCCCACCACGTCTCCCAGCGTCGGACGGCTTGTTTCGCCAGGATGTAACCAGAGGATGAAATGGATGTGATCGGGCATCATGACAAATTCGTCCAGTGCGATACCGGGAAAGCGTTGTGGTCATGCGTTCCAGGTTTCTTCCATGATGGTACGTAGTGTAGGATTCTCAAGATGAGGTTGACGTTCTTGCAGGCAAATAGTGACGAAGTAGGCCCCATCCGACGAATAGGCATAATGACGAAGCCGGAGAGATCGCCTGTAATGAAGTGTGGGATCATAGTGTTGCTTGTTCATGCTATTTCCTTCCCTGCTAATATACACATTTTCCTCTATGACCCTAATACCTCTGATAGGTTGATGTGCGGAAAGAAGAACGAGCAAATCCCTGGGCGGGGCGACGCAAGCGTCCCCACCCTTCTCCACACCACCCCCGCCCCTACGACCCTAATACCTCTGATGGGTTGATGTGCGGAAAGAAGGACGAGCAAATCCCTGGGCGGGGCGACGCAAGCGTCCTCCGCCCCTACGACCCAAAAAGAGAAAAAGAGGGCTATGTCCCCGACTCCCACGAGTTCAGGTAGTGCTCCTGCTCGGGGGTAAGCGTATCGATGCGCACGCCCATAGCATGGAGCTTCAGACGCGCAATCTCCTTATCGAGCTCGGCAGGCAGCGTATATACACGGGGCTGTAGTTCTTTCGCATGCGCGAGCATGTACTCGGCGCCCAGTGCTTGATTGGCAAAGCTCATATCCATCACGCTGGCGGGATGACCCTCCGCCGCCGAGAGATTGACGAGACGCCCCTCAGCCAGCAGGTGCACCTGGCGGCCATCGGCATACGTGTACTCATCTACAAAGTCGCGCACACGGCGCTTTTTCGTCGCCAGTTTTTCCAGTTCTGGAATGTTGATCTCATCGTTAAAATGCCCTGAGTTCGCAATCAGCGCGCCATTTTTCATGCGCTCCAGGTGTGGCCGGTCAATTACATTGACATCGCCGGTCACCGTGAGGAAAATATCGCCGAGCGCGGCAGCTTCGATGCCGGGCATTACACGATACCCATCCATCACGGCTTCCAGTGCACGGGTCGGATCGACCTCGGTCACAATCACATTCGCACCCATGCCGTGCGCGCGCGAGGCCACGCCGCGGCCACACCAGCCGTAGCCAAAAACCACGAAGGTACGCCCGGCCAGCAGGATGTTGGTCGCGCGTATAATGCCATCTAGAGAACTCTGCCCCGTCCCGTAGCGATTATCAAACATATGCTTGGTATCGGATTCATTGACCGCCAGCATCGGGAAGCGCAGCACGCCTTTCTTCTCCATACTGTGCAGCCGGATGACGCCCGTAGTGGTCTCTTCCATGCCGGCGATAATGGCCGGAATCAGTTCGGTGCGTGTTGTGTGCAGTGTCGAAACCAGGTCGCAGCCGTCATCCATGGTCATGTTGGGTTTGTGATCGAGCGCCGCGTTGATATGGCGGTAATACGTCTGCTCATCTTCACCCTTGATAGCATAGGTCGGGATACCATATTCACTGATGAGAGCAGCGGTTACATCATCCTGCGTCGAAAGCGGATTCGAGGCGCACAGCACCAGGTCGGCCCCGCCCGCCTTTAACGTCATAGCAAGGTTTGCAGTCTCGGTGGTAATATGCAGGCAGCCCGCCATACGCACGCCTTTTAAGGGCTGATCTTTCGTGAAACGCTCCTGAATCAGGCGCAGCACCGGCATTTCCTTGGCTGCCCACTCGATGCGGTCCCTGCCACGTGCGGCTAAAGAGAGATCTTTGGCATCTCCTTTGATTGAAGTCGTCATAAATTATGTATTTCCTTTCTTAGGCAAGGTTCAAATGAACGTGACAGGTCCGCAGCAACAGAAAGGTCCAGCCCTATGGGGTGACGGTTCACACGGTCAAGTACTTTTCTTCAAATTGAACCATGCCTTATCAATACAAGCGACACAAGTGACACAAGTGATACAATCTACGGATACGTCTCGTGTTCCCGGCTGTAGGCCCGCCAGTTTTTATCAGAGCAGCTTTACACCTCGTCTACTAATCGTTTGTGCTTGTCCGGGTTCGCCGGAGCACCAATTGGGATCGAAATGCGAACACATCACAAGGCACTGGTAACGTTCTGCAACGTCATCCATCGCCAGGCTGCGCAGCCGGTCAATACTGAAGTCCTCGCCATCCTGCTGCGGTTCAACAGTCGCGAGGTAGCCTAGCAAACCGCCCGCGAACGCATCACCCGCCCCTGTTGGATCGATGACCTCTTCAAGTGGGTACGCCGGTGCACTGAAGAAGGTACCATCAGCGCCAAAGAGCAGCGCACCGTAGCTTCCCTGCTTCACCACCACATACCGTAACCCCATATCCAGGAGTTGCCGCACACCCGCAACGAGACTGGCACGATTGGTATACTGGCGCACCTCTTCTTCACTCATTAAGAGCATGTCTACGCGCTTGATGACTTCGGTCAATTGCGAGCGCGTCGTCATAATCCATAGTTCCATGGTATCAAGTACTGATAGCCGTACATCGGATACCTGCTCCAGCACCTCCAGTTGTAACTCCGGCTGGATATTGGCCAGGAAAAGCAGTTTGCTGGAGCGATATTCCTCGGGGATCACCGGGTGGAAGCCCGCGTAGACACCCAGTTGTGTATCCAGGGTATCGCGCGTATTCATATCCATATGGTAACGGGCTGCCCAGCGGAAGGTACTTCCCTCCTCGATCTTTAAGCCGGCCAGGTTGACCGGGCGCTTCCCCCAGAAATCAAGATGCTCGCGTGGAAAATCACTGCCAATGATCGCTACCAGGTTGACCTGGCTGTAGAGCGAGGCCGCGGTTACAAAGTAAGATGCAGCGCCGCCCAGCGTTTCCTCTATCCTCGCGAACGGGGTCTCTACCGTGTCAAGAGCCACAGAACCAACAACCAGAATGGACACTCTTCCATCCTCCCTTTCAAAAATATGCCTTATACGGGCGTCGAATTGCTCAAATGTTCGATCACTCCATCAAGGAAAGCCAGCGTATTGCCAAATTTCTCTTTAGCCATCTCGCGAGCGGGAGCCGTATTCAGAGACTGGTACAGCTCGACAAAACGTTCTTCGATGTGGCCAAGAATGGCGGCCAGGGTTTCGGCATTGACGGCGCGATTGGGGTAGCGTGCGCCAAACTCAATTAATGAGGTGACGACAGCCAGTCCGCTCAACCGGCCCAGTTTATCAGCATCATACAGGATGCGCCCCTCCAGGGGGTCAGATTCCTGCTCCGCAGGAGCAAGAGCTTTCGTATGCGCCAGGATGATTCGCTCAACCTCGCTGATACGCTCGGCTGGCGCGTCGACCTGGCGCAAAAACTCCACAGCCATCTCGGCGGATTTCAGATGATGGTTGTGGAAACCATGCTCAATAGTAGAGATATTGTGTAAATAGGCTGCGATCACCAGCGCGTCCATATTCAGGGCGCTGGTATCTTCCCCGCGCTCTTCCAGCTCGGCGGTCAGCATCTTGCAGTTCGCCACCACGGCACTCGTGTATTGGAATCCCTCCTTACCAAGTACCTTTTCAGCGTGATCCGCGACGGCCTGTACAATTCCCATATCTATCAATTGTCGGCTTGCCTCCCAAAATCGTGATAACCCGAACAAAGATCACGCAATGCTACCTCATAAGGCGGTCGAGCTATGCCTGCCTCGGTAATAATTGCGGTCACGTAGAAATGAGGCGTGACATCAAAGGCAGGATTCGCTGCCTGTACACCAGCGGGAGCAATCGCTATGCCGCGCACATGTGTTATTTCATCGGGATTACGCTGCTCTATAGGAATCTGCTCTCCCGATGAAAGCTTCAGATCAATAGTAGAACGCGGAGCAACGACGTAAAAAGGAAGAGCGTGCGCATGCGCCAGTACCGCGACACTATACGTCCCGATCTTATTGGCTACGTCTCCGTTGGATGCTATCCTGTCAGCGCCTACAAAGACAGCTTTGATGTTCCCATGCCGCATGAAATGCCCTGCCATACTATCAGTGATTAATGTCAATGGGATTCCTTCCTGCTGTAGCTCCCAGGCCGTCAGGCGTGCACCTTGCAGCACAGGACGAGTCTCATCGACAAAAACATGCAGTTTTTTGCCCGCTCTATGCGCGACGTACATCGGCGCCAGGGCCGTTCCCCAACCAGCGGTTGCCAGCGACCCCGCGTTGCAATGCGTTAGCAGTGTATCGCCGTCAGCGATCAGTTCCGCTCCATAGCGTCCCATATTCAGGCAGGCTTCAAAATCCTCGTCTGCAATTGCCTGGGCCTCGTCCCTGAGGAGCCGGGCCAGGCGTGCCAACGAGCACTGCTCGCGCATAGCACGCACAGCGCGACTCCGCACGCGCTCAATTGCCCACTGGAGATTTATCGCTGTGGGGCGGGTGCGTTGCAGCAAGTCACCAACGGCTTGTAGATGCTCCTGTGCCCCGGCATATGTGAGCGCCTCGCCTCGTTCGCGCAATAGGCGATACAAGGCCAGCGCCATACCAAAGGCGGCTGTTACTCCGATAGCTGGGGCGCCGCGCACTTTTAATGTTTTGATTGCTTCTGCAACCTGCTGTTCATGCGTGAGCGTCAAAGAGACGACCTGTTCAGGCAGAAGTGATTGATCAATCAAACACACAGCTTCGCCCCTGGCATCTTCTTGCCACCACACTGTCCGCATATCGCGCAGGTGCTTTTCGTCGACCATAGAAAGCAAATGCTCCTTCGTCCCGCACAGTTTTCTGGGTGTATGGTATCATACGCAGACTTTTTGGGCAAATGCATGGACTCAAAATCGTTTCCCCCAATAGTACTAACATTTCGGCTACTCATTTCGGGGCTTCTGACGAATATGCTAACATGATAAACAGTAAATCATATGAACGCCGTTATGATCACTACATCAACATGTTACTCAAAGCGTTGATTGTCCGTTCCACTACACAGAAGGATGAAAAGCCTTTCCGTACCCGCAAAGGCATCAATCTAAAGCCTGCGCGGCCCGGAGATGTGTCACTATCGCTTGATGGAACGGACAAGTTGATAGCTTTAACCATCGAAGGGACGTAGCGCATGGCTAGGGCGGAAACCAAGGAAAATTCTTGGTCCTTTGACCGGATTTACGATGAATATAAAACGCCTATCTATAACTATGTATATCATTTGGTGGGGGATCGCGAGCAGGCAGACGATTTGACGCAGGATACTTTTTTGAAGGCCTTTCGGGCGCTACCAAAAATGGATGCGAACCTGAAACTGTCGGCCTGGCTGTATCGCATCGCTACGAATACAGCCTATGATGCCCTACGTCGTCGTAAATTGATTGCCTGGCTTCCCTGGCAAGATCTCGACCACGAGCCTGCGGATGTCGAGAGTGCTGATCCTCAAGAAATTTATGGAACAACAGAACTTGTAAGAGCCGCTCTCCATCGTATGCCCCAACAGTACCGGGCAGCATTATTGTTGTATACTCAGGAAGGTTTCTCCTATAGTGAGATTGCTCAGGCCCTGAATATCGCCGAGAGTGGTGTCAAGATGTATCTTTCGCGCGCACGTCAATCCTTTAGGGAACACTACAGGGCATTAGAACAAGGAGGAGGCACAAAATGAACTGCGAGCAAGTCGAGGAACTGCTTAGCGCATACCTTGACGATGCGCTCGCACCAGAAGACCGTCGAGAGGTCGCTGCTCATATACAAACGTGTACAAATTGCAGTGCCCTGCTCGCCGAGTTCAGCCGCAACGATGCCCTGCTCTCACATTTACCCCGTGTCAGCCCGGACCCGGCGCTACGCGAACGCATTTTCTCCTCGCCCGAATTTCTCGAACTTACAGGTACTTTCGATGCTGGCGCTGAAGTTCAAAAAGAATGGACGGCACCCAGGCTTCCCGCGAAAAGCCCTCGCCAAAATCCAGCAGGTCGCCCACAACTGGTAGCGATACCAGGAGGCCGTAGTACCTTGCCAACCGCGGCGGTGAATCCACGGGCACGGCGCTCAACCCGGCAACGCCGGAGTTCACGCAGGCTAGCTGTACTGTTCGTGAGCATCGCTGCTGTTTTGATCGTCGCTTTTGCTATTACGAGCCTGCTTAAAGTTAATTTCTGGCCGCATCAAACACCGACTGCAGCCACCAATGGGGCAATCACTCCTCCCACGGGCTCGCAGCAAGGTGGACCGCTGTCGGCCGGTTTGCGCGTTGTCTACCCGCGCCAGGGAACGCTACTGAGTGCGCTCTCTGATGGCAGCAGACAAGCCGACCGTCTTACACCGGCCAATGTAACTGTAGCAGAAAACTGGGTGGTCAGCCCGGCACAGGCTGGAAGTTCGGCTGGTGATAAGCTTGCTTATATCGATCTGCAGCGTGCGTTTGTGCACGTTATACGCAGCGATGGCCAGCAGGATACCATCGTCGGGCAGCCGTTGCTCAAAGCTGGCGTACCACCTGCGGCTGTCTGGGATACAGGGACGGGAGCGACTATTCTCAATAGTCTCGCCTGGTCACAAGATGGAAGCATGCTAGCTTTTGTTGCCGATCCCACCGGCACGGGACAGACTAAACTGTATATCTACTCGACTGAGACAGGTACAGCACAAGCGGTGCCATCCGGTAAAGGCAGTGTTTCTCACCCTGTCTGGTCGCCCGATGGCATACGCCTGGCGTTTGAGGTCACGGACAATGGAGTCGTTAGCATCCTTGACTATAACACACAAAACCACGGCGTGTTGACGATAACCAGCGGGATCAATTCCGGAGATAGCGTCCTCACGTTGGACTGGTCACCGGATTTGGATGCTCCTGCGATTACTTGGAGTGTTGGGCAGATAGGACACGTCCATAGCCTGTGGATGCGGCGTGTAGGCGTAGGCGAAATGATGGAGCCGCGCCAACTGCTGGCAGGTGACTACGTGCAGGCGATCTACAGCCGCAATGGTCACGAGGGTATGGGAAGCTGGCTGCTAGTGACTTCCATTGCGGGGCGTGCGGGTAATCTCCGGCGTATCGACGTAACGCCGGGCGCGGGTTTTGTATCCTTGACCTATGGCAAACAGGTGAGCTTTGCCCAGTGGTCAAGCGATGGCACGCGTGTCGACTACCTGGATGCCCTTTCCTCCGGCGTAGGTACCTTGCATGTTGTGAACGTCATGACCGGCGTCGACTCATTGATCGCCACGGGCGTTGTCAATGATCCTGCCCCTCCTGCCTGGTCTGCCGATGGTCAGGAATTGATCTACAGCACAGGTACACGCATAGGCGTCGTCAATCTTGCAGCAAATGATCAAACGTTTTTCCTCACACTAAAAGGGGTGGCCTCCGCATTTATCTGGTCTGCTACCTCGTCACACCAGGTGGTTGTAGCCTTGAGCGATGGCAACCAGGGCATCTACCTGGTAGATACCCGGCAGAATACATGGCTGCAAGTGGATAAGCAGGGTGCCAGCGGTCCATTTGAGTGGACGGAGATTCCCTAGATTCTCCCTTCCCCTGTTTTATACATGCAGTAGCAGCATTAGCCATCTTCACGGGGAAAAATTGAAAAAACTGTAGAGATTTTCTCACTATTGAGAAAATTGATCCTAAAAGTGATAACAAAAATGCCAATTATACGTTATAATACATAGGCCTGGGATGGAAAGCGGGATGTGCGTGAGCAAGCATATCCACCTCGACGAGCAAGCTTGTAGCGTATATCTGGTTTTTGTGCAGCCTTTTCCCCATGGGGTTTGCACGCGCACCTCCTGGAGTCGCGCGTTGCTATTTGCAAACGCGTGGTAAGGGGAGGACGAGCTGGCACCCCGTCCTCCCCTTACTTTTTTTAGTTTGAGAAGAGGTCGCATGCGATTCACAGTGCGCTCATTAGGGGGAAAATTAATAATCAGCGCGGCATTGACGCTTTTGCTTTGTATGCTCCTTTTCTCAACTGCGTCCTGGTTTTTGTTGAAGTTTTTCTACGAGCACGAAGCAAGAAGAGATGCCTCTGCACACCTTGGCACCATAAGGATTGCATACCATACTCAAATTGCTTCGCTGCTACAAGACCTCAATAAAGAAGAGGCCGCTGATCATGATTTAGCTGCCGCTGTTACCTTCTCTTCTCAGAGTCATCTCGAGAAATTCTTGAATTCGTTGGTAAAACAGTATCCTTTTCTATCAGCGCCTGCAATTGTCTCCAAGGATGGTAACGTATTAGCACAATTACCGCCTGCTCAATACCCGAATGTTGTCCGTGCCGGTACTTTCCCCTTGATCGATCAAGGGTTGCGGGGGCATACTGTCTCATCCTTGGAAATTGCATCTGCTGCCAGCAAAAGCGCATCCTCGGGGAGCAGTTCCTGGAACATTGACCTGGCCGTTCCTATCAAGGACAGGGCAGGCGTGCAGGTAGTAGGCGTGCTGGTGGCGGCACAACCTATCGATAACAACTTTGCTGCAGACCTGGTGCGCAATACCAGCTTAAAAGTCGTTCTCTGCCAATCAGGGCACATGTTAGGGACAACTGTGCATGATATAATTGCCCTTGATCCTCATATATCGGAAAGTACCCTGTGTTCACTAAACGCTGTCAATACAATCAATGGAGCAGAGCATTACCTCACGAAGCCTATACCTGTTAAAGCCCAGGGTCAGTTGAAAAGTTCACCCTCACTCCTGGTCGTGGACATCGAACCGCTTTATAACATTCCTGCTCATGTTGGAAAGGCCATACTGATTCTGCTCTTCCTGGGTATCTTTATCATTGCGCTGGGTGTGACGGCCTATGCCCTGATTGCGCGGAGGTTCCTCATTCGCCCCATACGCCGGCTGCAAGCGCGTGTAGCAGCCGTGGTAGCCGATAATGCAGATATAACACTCTCAGCATCGACGATCGACGAGCTGACCATGCTAGCCCGCTCATTCAGCCTGCTCTCGGAGTCTCTGAATATGCAAGAGAATGAAAGCAACGTCATTACAAAGCGGATGAGTGAATTGCTGGTGATGAGCGATGTGCTGATCTCGACATTGAACCTGGAAGATCTACTCGGTGAGATCGTGTCACGGCTGGGACAAATCATGCAGGTAAAAAACGTGGCATTACTCTTATATGGTCGCGAGATGCAATCCCCCTGGGCAGTTGCGCAGTGGTCAGACCAGCAGCAGCTTTCCAATGGACATATGCCTGCCGGCAACTCAACACAACAGCATGGAGCTGTCACGGTGCATGCAGACCCTGCTGGAGATATCGCCATGGTGGTGACCTCAAAAATGGCAGCTATCCCGGCGCCTCGCTCGCTTCCACCATCCAGCGGGAAACGGCCGGCTATCCGCGCGCCCAAGCTTACTTCTCAAATGGAGCAATCCGGGTTGCATCGCCCTCGTATTCCACGTCCTGCGCTGCGCGATCTGGATATGATACTGGCACGTATGGCGATGCAGAAGCAGAAAATTGCGTATGGCGAAGATATACAAAAAATCTACCAGGATCGCGGCGAAGCCTGGTGCCGTATGGCATTAGCGGCCGGCTACCGTTCGGTGATTGCCGTTCCCTTACTGTTGCAAGAGCAGGCTATCGGCGCGGCTGTGTTCTATGGAGACAAGCCCTACCAGGTGAGCCGGCGTGACACGTTTCTCTTAAGCACTGCGGCAATACAGGCGGCGATGGCAATTCAAAACGCGCTCCTGTTCGCAGAGGTGAAAGATAAAAATGCCGCCCTTGAGCGCCTGAATCACCTGAAGTCCCAATTTCTCGCCACTGTTACCCATGAATTACGTACCCCGTTACACAGTATTATCAGCTATGGCGCGTTAATTTTAGAGGGGTTCGTCGAAGGAGAACTGACTGCCGAGCAGGAAGAGCATATTCAGTTCATAGTGCACCGCGCTGAAGACCTTTCACGCCTGGTAGACGATATGCTGGATCTTTCCAAGATTGAGGCAGATCGCCTGGAGGTCAGGGTTGAACCCCTGGCACTGGAACCGAGCTTGACGGAGGTCGTGAACCAGTTGAAGCCGATGGCGAACAATAAAGGCTTACGCCTGGTGCTGGAAATGGAGGACTCCTTGCCCATGGTTCTGGCGGATAGCCATCGCCTGCGCCAGGTTGTCATTAATATGGTTTCCAATGCCTTGAAGTTTACAGAAAATGGCAGCGTGGCCATTCGATGTACCTTACTCGAACATTCTGACATGCTGCGTATCGCGGTGAGTGATACGGGTATCGGCATCTCACCAGCCGTGCTCGACTATATTTTTGAAGCATTTCGCCAGGCCGATGGCAGTACCACGCGCCGTTTTGGTGGCACGGGACTCGGTTTGACGATTGCGAGGAAGCTGGTCGAATTGCAAGGTGGCGAGGTCTGTGTAGAGAGTACCGTGGGACAGGGTTCAACCTTCTCGTTCACGTTGCCTGTAGCCTCTCCCGCCAGGGTACGCGCCTGAAAATAACACAGTAGAAACTAGGAAGAAGTGGACATGAGTACAGCTATTTCGCCAGTTCCAACACCTGGCACGCGTCAACCGACCATCCTCATTATTGAGAATGAAGTTTCAAATCGCATCCTGATCGAGCGAGTTCTCTCCACGCGAGGCTATCGCTGTGTTTCCGCTTCCAATGGGCAGGAGGCGCTGAACCTCCTCGATCACGAACATGTAGACCTGATTCTGACCGATCTCTCGATGCCCGTGCTCGATGGTTATCGCACGACACAGTTGATTCGCGAGCGCCCGGCCCTGGCGCATGTGCCGATTGTAGCTGTCACTGCTTACGCGTTGAACGATGAAAACGAAGCAGCAATGCAAATTGGATGCAATGAATACCTGACCAAGCCATTTAAGCCTCGCCAGCTGTTAGAGCTGGTGGATAGATTGCTCCCACAGGGATAAACTCCATTGAAAACATCATTCCTGGTATAGACATGTGGAGAGAATGCCTCCCGGACCCCTCTCCAGTCCGCTTCCGGGAAGCCTTCTCTCCACATGTCTATTCCTGGTACAAGAAGGTGGCACGTTTTATAAGAATTTGCTATGATACATGTTAATAAAGGTGATCACCCGGCCGGTCATACCTGAGAGGTGACCGGTCAAGCTTTTTTGGGTCACTCTATTGAAGAAATTTCTTGGAGTTTTTTCCTATGGATATCCGCATAACAAATCAGGCAGTGAAAGATGTGCCATGCGATGCCCTGGTCGTGGGAGCGGCTTACAAGCAGGTAGGGCAACAAACAGGAGCTCTCGTATTAGCTGGAGCGGCCAGGGACGTGGATAACCTGCTGGGCGGCCTTATTCATAGTATCTATGCCGGTGGAGAGTTCAAAGGTGAGCGGGGGGAATTGCTTACTCTACACCCAATGGATAAGTTAGCCGCTAAGCGCATTGTCATTGTGGGTTTAGGGATTCAGGAGCAGATCGATTCACAAGTAATTCGCCGCGCCAGCGCCACGGCTGCTCGCCATTTGCAACAAACGGGGGCGCATCAGATTGCCCTTGCGATCCAGCCTGAGGAATTTGACCTGGAAGAAAGCGTGCGCGCTGAGATAGAGGGAGCATTACTGGGCCTGTATACTTTCAAAAAGTATAAGCAATCAGGCGTCAATGGCCGAGGTATTACCAGCATTAGCCTGCTGGCCGGTACTGCGGACAGGGCCGCACTCGATCAAGCAAGAGAGCATGGCGTTGTACTGGCCGAGGCCACAAACCTTGCACGCGACCTTGTGAATGAGCCACCCAACGTGCTGACCCCATCTGAACTGGCTAATCGTGCCGGCGCTATGGCCGGACAATTTGGGCTGGAATGTGAGGTACTGGATCGACCTCGCATGCAAGAATTGGGCATGGGTGGACTGCTTGCAGTGGCACAGGGCAGTGCGGCACCCCCTAAATTCATCATCCTGCGTTATCGCGGCGCTCCCCAAAGCAAAGAAATGGGCATTGCGCTTGTTGGCAAAGGCATTACCTTTGATAGCGGTGGCCTTTCGCTCAAGACCGCTGAACAGATGCAGAATATGAAGACCGATATGGCGGGGGCTGCGGCTGTTGTTGGCGCGATGTATGCCATTGCTGCCTTAAAACCAGCCATCAATGTCACTGCCCTGGTGCCGGCGACCGAGAATATGCCGGGTGGTACTGCTTATCGACCGGGCGACATCCTACGTCTTATGAATGGGAAGACAATTGAGATCGTCAATACAGATGCCGAAGGACGCCTGGTGCTGGCCGATGCGCTGTCATACGCTGTAGAAGAGGGGCTTTCGCCAATCATCGATGTGGCAACCCTGACGGGCGGCATCGTGATTGCGCTGGGCTCGGTGATGTCGGGCTTATTCTGTAACGATCAAGCGCTCAGTAACGAAATTATTACTGCCGGGCAGGTTGCCGGCGAAAAGTTCTGGCCCATGCCGCTAGACCAAGAATATGAAGAAGAGATCCAGAGCGATGTCGCTGACCTCACACAAACGGGCGGACGCGCTGCTTCTTCAGCCAAGGCGGCGAAAATCCTGGAGCATTTCGTAGGAGATGCGCAGTGGGCTCACCTCGACATCGCCGGTACAGCCTACATCGATAATAAAAAACCGTACCAGGAGAAGGGCGCTACAGGAGTTGCCGTGCGCACCCTGGCGGAATTCGTACTTCGGAGAGCAAGATAACGGTTTACGTCTCTCCCTACGAGAGCAAAGAGAAATGAAAGGCCACTTATGTTAACGCAAGAGACAGTAGCACCAAACTTCACGAGTAAGGATGCGCGCATTGCCGGGTTGCTCGATGATATGCATGCAATCCAGGACCTCAAGGCCGTATATGACCTCGCGGAGTGGGATCAGAATACTGGGATGCCTGAAGGTGCGGCAGAAGTACGTGGCTACCACATGGCAACGCTTCAGGGTGTAATGCACGAGCGCTGGACAGACCCGCGACTGGGAAGCCTGCTTGGTGAGTTAGGCGATGTAATCGGGCGGTCAGACTATACTGATGCTGATCGCGGGCTGGTACGCGCGGCGCGGCGCGATTACGATCGCGCAACAAAATTGCCTCGCGAGCTTGTTGAGGAGATGGCGCGTGTGCAGGCCGGCAGTTTCGATGCGTGGAGGCGTGCCAGGGAGAACAACGATTTCGCCAGTTTCGCTCCCTGGCTGGGCCGCACCGTCGCTCTGCAACGCGAGGTTGCAGAGCGCCTTGGCTATGCTGGTACGCGTTACGATGCGCTCCTGGACCTGTATGAGCCGGGCATGACGGTGAGCGCACTGGATAGGCTATTTGCCCCTGTGCGCGAGGTGAGCACGACCTTGCTGAGGCGCATTGAAGCCAGTGGCAAAACAGTCGATGACTCCTGCCTCAAAGGGGAATTCTCAGAAGAGCAGCAGGTGAAATTATGCAAGGTATTGCTCCGTGGTATGGGTTACGACTTCTCACGTGGTGGCATAGCCATATCGCCGCATCCTTTCACCACCAGTTTTGGCAGTCCATTTGACGTGCGTGTCACTATTCATCCTGATAGGCACTTCATTCAATCGTCGGTGATGGCCGCGATTCACGAGGGTGGTCATGCCCTCTATGAGCAGGGGAGCGCTGAGGCGCTCGTGCGCACGCCTGTTGCTGGCGGTGCATCGATGGGAATGCACGAGTCCCAATCTCGCTTGTGGGAGAATGCGATTGGGCGTTCAGAAGCGTACTGGCGAGGTCAGTATGCTGCCGTTCGTGAAGCTTTCCCAGGGCATTTCGCCGCTGTAGATGCTGCCACGTTCGCCCGCGCGCTCAACAAGGTGCGTCCGAGCCTGATTCGCATCGAAGCTGATGAGGTGACCTACAACCTGCATATTATCGTGCGCTATGAGTTGGAGAAGGCGCTTGTCAATGGTGATGTGACCATCGAAACACTGCCGGCACTGTGGAACGCGAAGTATCGCGAGTACGTGGGGGTCGAGCCTGCAACGGATTCTGAGGGTGTGCTGCAAGACATTCACTGGACCTCGGGTTTTGGCTACTTCCCAAGTTACACCCTGGGTAATCTCTATGGCGCACAGATATATAATGCGCTGCGCCGGTCATTCCCCGACTTCGATGAGCGGCTGGCCACCGGCGATACAGCCTTTATCCTGGATTGGCTGCGCGAAAACATATACACCTTCGGCGCGGTCTACCTGCCCGAGGAGTTGATGCAGCGCGTGACAGGCGAGATTCCCAACCCTGAGTACTTCGTACGCTACCTGACCAGCAAGTTTGAGGCAATTTATCATTTGCCGGAAACTTCCTGGTAAGCGGAAAGACATCGCAGCACGACCTGGCGGCGACAGGAGAGTCGGGGTTTTTTGAAAGTCGCTCATAGTAAGGGCGGGAGCGGTGTGGATGAGGGGTGGGGACCCTTGCGGTCGCCCTCAAAGCCCTTTCCGACAGCAGCCATCGCTCGATTTTCAAAAAGCCCCGAGGAGATCCAGGCCGTGCCACGAATTTCTTCCCCGTATATGCTATAGTATTGGTATGAAGATTCATGCTCGCTACTTTGCCTCGTTCCGTGAAATAATTGGGCAGCACGAAGGGGTATTGACGCTGCACGAGGGAGCTAACGTCGCTGACGTGCGCGCGTTACTCCTAACGCGCTACCTACGCCTACAGCCGATCATGGAACGTTCTGTCTGTGCCGTCAATCACAACTATGTACCCGTAGACACGGTACTTCATGAAGGTGATGAGCTTGTCTTTATCCCCCCGGTAGGTGGGGGATGCCACTAAGTCAGGAGCAGCCGCTATGGAGCCTTTGATTCAAATAACACGTGAGCCGCTTGATCGCGATGCCCTTGTTGCAGCCGTTACCCATCCAGGCGCGGGAGGTATTGTGGTCTTCGAGGGCGTGGTACGTGACAATGCACGGGGCAAGCAAGTACGTTATCTCGAATATGATGTCTATCCGGAGATGGCCATAAAGCAGGTACGCGCGATTGTTGCCGAAGCAGAACAGCGCTGGGGTGCCAGGCATGTCGCTGTTGCGCACCGCGTTGGGCGACTCGAAATTGGAGAGGCCAGTGTGATCGTCGTCGTGGCGACCCCTCACCGCGCCGAAGCTTTTGAAGCTTGCCGCTATATTATCGATACGCTCAAGGCAACCGTGCCTATCTGGAAGAAAGAGGTAGCCACCGGTGGAGAGGAGTGGGTAGAGGGTTGAATTCTTTAGAAGTTTTGAGGGTTACGCAACAGAATTTTTTATGGTACAGTTATAAGTAGTCATTGTTTTCCTGGAGAAAAGTATGTCGTTTCATCCAAATTTTATGCAAAGGTTTTCTCCTGGAGGTCGTTGATGAACTTATTCCAGAAACAATCCCGGCTTAATCAACTCTTCACCCAAAGCCCTGTTAATGCTGCCTACCTCGCCGGTTCTCTCTCGACTCGCACGACGTTTGGACATCTTACCGATATAGATGTCGCCATTTTGCTGATGGAGCAGATCAAGTCAGATCAATTTCTTGATTACCAGCTCTACTTTTTCAGTGAACTGGCAAAGAGGTTGGAGTCTGACAATATCGACGTGGTGATCCTGAATCAGGCCTCGCTCCTGCTCAAGTTGCAGGTGATTAAGTATGGCCAGATACTTTTCAGCCGCGACGACAAGCTGCGTGTGGCCTTCGAGACGAAGGCAGTGATGGACTACCTCGATTTCAAAAAATTTGATGAGATTCAGAACCAGGCGCTGAGCCGCCGTCTCTATGGCCAGGTGTTGCCGGTTGACAAGGAATTGCTTCAACGGCATCTGAAACAATTGCGTGAGGCGCTCGTCATTTTAGGTGATCTGGGGAAGACGAAGCGTGAGGAATTTACCGCAGATTATCACATCTTTGGCCTGGCTGAACGATACTTACAAATAGCGATCGAGGCCTGCCTGCAAATCTGCGGCATCCTGGTTGCTTCGCTTGGGCTGCGCCGCCCTGAGGGCTATTACGAGCTTCTCAGCATTGTGGCGGCTCAACAAATCATCCCGCCTACACTTGCCTACCGCCTGGAAGCGCTTACCAATCTGCGTGATGCCCTGGTACATGACCCTGGTGCGCTCAACCGCGATCTCCTCTATGACGATATCCAGAACCGTCTTGGAGATTTGGAAGCCTTTGCTAATGCGGTTGAAGAGAAGCAGACGAAGTAACGTTGTCCATAGGAAAAAGGGGCTGCACGTGATCAGGGCAGCCCCCTTTTCATACAAAAGATGGTTTGCTCATTCTCTCGCAGCTCGCAGGGTATTCGCCTGCTCCATAGCCGCCGCCGCTTCCTCTGGATGGCCCATCTCCTCGTGTATCTGTGAGAGCGTTTCATAGGCGAGGATCATTGAGGGATCCATAGCAATAGCCTGCTGTGCCATTTCAAGGGCATCATAGCGCTTCACCTCGCGAAACGTGTCGGCAAGATCGTTATAATAGTCGGCATTGAGCGGATCGCTATCAATAGCGTTCTCGTAGTTTTCAATAGCTTCCTCGTGACGACCGAGCGCGTCATAAGCTGTGGCAAGCTGGTAGTAGCCCTCGGGATCATCCTCGGACTGCTCCAGTAATGTCTGGCTGGTCTGTATCGCATCGTCATACCGTCCCATACTATTGTAGGAATCGGCGAGGCCCGCATAAGCTGCCGCCAGGTCATCCTGGTCCAGGTCATTTTCGGCCTTAACCAACGCCTGATAGGCATTCACGGCGTCATCATAACGCTCGAGTTCCAGGTAGGCTTCCGCCAGGCTAAAGCGTGCAGTGTAGCGGCTAGCGTCAAGCTGAACAGCCTGTTCATATGCGCGAATAGCTTCTTCAGTTTCGCCCTGGAGGGAGCGCCAGGTACCCAGGTGTTCCCAGGCCTCGGCATCATCGGGAGCCATGCTTACGATACGCTCATAGGCATCTCCGGCCTGGTCGGGATCACCCATGGCCTCGTAAACTGCCGCCAGAGTGTCATAGACGGTCCGGTCTTCAGGATCAAGTCCAAGCATCTGGTTAGCAACGGAAAGGGCCTGGTCATAGTGCCGCATGTCGAGGTAAAGGGTGGCAAGTTCGGCATACCGCGAGGTATCGCTTGGGTCTTCGTCCACACGCCTCTCTTGCTCCATGATGCGGCGCAATTGCGCATTCACCCGTTCGCGTGCATCACGTAAGTTATCGGCGGCCAGGCTGTTTTCAGCATTGAGAATCAATGCCTGGCGGTAGGCCTGGATTGCGTCTTCGTACATATTCTGTGCGAGGTAGGAGTCTCCTACACTCAGATAGAGCTCGTCGGTGCCCTGGTCGAACTCGAGCGCCTGCTGGAAAGTCTCCAGCTCTTCCTCGTGCATGCCTAATTCGCCATAGAGATTGCCCAGATTGGTATATGCATCAATTAGCTGTGGGTCGAGATCGATGGCCCGTCGATAACCGGCAACGGCACTCTCTGAATCGCCGAGAAATTGTTGGGCCAGCGCCAGGTTATAGCGAGCGCGGGCATTGGTAGGGTTGGCATCGATTGCTTTCTGGAAAGCATCCGCCGCCCGCTCGTAGTCTTCATCTTGTGCAGCTGCATTGCCTTTGTCCGTCCACTCTTGCTCTAGCTGGTTTGGAGCCTGCGCTCCGATGCCGTTCTGGCCAGTGGTATCAGCGTTTGCCGCATTCTGGTTCTCATCCATAGGTACTCGTTTCTCCTCTATTTCTACCTGCACACATTTCTGTATGGTAGTGGTGCTAAGAACTCGTGGAAATTCCTTGCGTAGTATAGCACGTTCGGCCTGCTGCTTCTAGCCCTCGTATTACTTCGATACACGCAAGGTCACTTGAAATTCGTAACGAGTTCCGGCAAAGAATAGTTCCGAGTACTCTATAGGTAATCCCGTCTGATCGAAAGCCGTGCAGGTGAAACGCAAGCCAGGCTCGTCGGGTTGTAATTGCAGCAGCTCGGATTCACGGGCAGAAGCCCTACCACCGGCGATCGTATATTCAGCAATGTAAGGGCCGAGTCCTTCGCTCGTCATCAGTTGGTAGAGAGAGCCCTCGGCTACTTCTTTTGCTCGCTGATAGACGCCGCTGGCACGAGGATAAGGCAGGTAGTCAACCTCGTAGGCGATAAGAACCCCGTCTGCGCTGCGCAGGCGCTCCAATCGCACCATTTGTTCCTCGTCCGTCAAACGCAGGCGCTGGCGTGTAGCCTCGGCGCCACGTACTAGCTCATCAATCAGTAAAAGGCCCCCGGGACGTTTCCCGCGTCGTTTTAGTTCATCCGTCAGGCTAGCCAGTTCGCTCAAGGTCTGTTGAACTCGCGGCTCGCACACGTATGTCCCCTTTCCGTGCTGCCGGTACAACAGGCCCTCGTTGACCAATTCCGTGAGGGCCTGCCGCACAGTAGCACGACTGACGCGATAGCTTGCTACGAGTTCCGGTTCGGAGGGTATAGCGGTATGCGGAGCGAGATGACCTGCTCGGATTTGCTGCCTCAGCACTTCTTTCAGTTGGTAATAAAGTGGAAGTGGATTTGTACGTTCTAACGTAGGCATATACGGTTCCCCCTATGTCCAGACAACCACCTGGAGAGATCTAATACACTATGAGAAAAATATATCATAAAAACTGGCGTCTCTCCAAGATGAAGAGACACCAGTTGTCCCAAATTGGACCGATAAAGCGAAAACTGCTCACAGTTCTGCAGGATTAAGCAGCTCCTACGCCGTTTTCGGCAAGGACTCTATCGATCTCGTTTTTCAGGCGCAGCGGATGCGGTCCAATTAAACGGCCAATCTCGCGGCCTTGATTGAAGATGAGGAGGGTTGGAATAGCCTGGACGCGGTACTGGACGGGAACGTGCTGGTGCTCGTCAGTATCCATTTTAGCGAAGTTCAGCCTTCCCTGGTATTCATCGCTCAATTTCTCATAAACAGGCGCGATTGCGCGACAGGGACCGCACCAGGCAGCCCAGAAATCAACGATAACCGGCTTATCAGATTTGAGTACCTTCGACTCGAAATCCTGGTCTCCTACATGAAACAGGTTGGCATGGGTATCCATTACGTTACTTACTCACTTTCATGGCTGTGTATTCGCGTGACGTTGAGATAATGATAGTTTCTCAAGTAACTCTATTCAAGAAAACAACATCGTCTTAGCTCTTATTCCCATCCGACACCATGTGTGCCTTTGCGAGTAGAGGAGATATGGCCCGCGCTGGAGAGCTCTATCTTCTCTACCCGTAGGACGCTACCTCAGCCGTGCTAAAGTGCCAGGCTGGCTAATTCCTGCGATTGCCTCCCTGCAGGATACTCAGGAGCATCAGGATGTAGAGGAACAGGTTCAGCACCGTGATAAAGAGCGAGACTGTAATGCCGATGGCATTGGGCATCGTATCCGCCAGGTACTTGGCGCGCTGCACGTAGTACAAGACATACGCGGAGAAAATGCCGACGCCAAGGACAGAGATCAAGAACACAAAGACCGTACTGTGGAAGAAGATGCTTATCAGCCCCGCTACAATCAGCAAGATCACGCCCATGAAAAGGTAACCGCCCAGGTTTGAGAAGTTGCGTTTCGTCGTCCATGCGTATACTGCTAATGCCAGTGACGTGATAGCTGTGATCAAAAAAGCCTCGCCCAGGATATTACCGTAGCCTGCCCCAAGGTAAAGACCCAGGATACGCGAGAGCCCCAATCCCTCTAAAAAGGTGAACAGGTATAGCAGAAAGAGATTCAATCCTGGGGTGTTGATGGCGAAACTCAGGATAATGAGAGTAACAAACCCTCCAATAACGACAACCAAGTAGCCTCCAGTCGTGAGGCCGATGGCGAATCCTACCAGGGCACCGATGAAAGCGAAAAGAAAGGAAAAGGCCAATAATCCCATAACCTTGCTGATCAGGCTACCCGCCTGTGCATTCTCATAACCCTGAGGCATGGCCTGGTACTGATAGCGAGAGGCACCAAAAAGCCCACCACGGTTTCCTCCACCAAAGGGGCTGTTATTTCTCGGAAAATTGTACATGATAAACCTCAATTGAACGCTCTGCTCTTCACGAATAGCGAAGAGCAGCAAACTTGCTTATATTGAAATTACGTAAGACAGAAGAAAGTTGTTGCATTTTATCATTCTTGTATGAAAGAGCCTGGCGGCAGAAACACCAGATTCGTATACTACTATGCCGGTATGATTCCTCCCACCATAGTAAGTTTATCACATAGCTTATCAGACAGCAAAGATGAGAGTGGTTATCTCTTCCGGCGGTTTCCTTCCGGCGATTTGTTTGGTGGTTCATCACCTGGCTGTGTGATTAAGGAAGCCTCGACGATATTAGTAATGTCGCAACGCGGGTGGTTATTATCTGCATGCCAGTAGAGCAAACTCCCTGTAGGTTTCCGCATCAGCCCACCGCAACGTGGACAGCGAACTTCTCTTTCCCCCTGACCCTGAGTCATGCTGAGTTCTCCTTTGAAACAGAGCTAGTGGCATTATAAGTGGTTGTTTGCCTGATACTATCAATTAAAAGACGGGTGGCGTACAGCCCTTCAGGGGCAGTCATAAAATATGGTCAAGCAAGCACCTGTCAGGGGCTACATAACGCTCCATACACCACAGATTTCGCAGTAGGCGATACCAACCTCACCAATTGTCTTGCTACGTGTGTTCCAGCGATCATAGGCAATAGCAATGGAGCCACAATTCCAACAGCGAGCGCGTCCGCCGGCTTTACTTTCTTCAGAGAGGTGATGAAGTAACAGGCTGCGTGCCTCATCCGACCCGGTATAGCCGGGGTTGTAGGCCAGGTGCAGCAAATTGCCTAGCGGTAAAGCGATTTCATGTGTCGGCGCTTGCGGCGAGGTCGCCGGAGCATACGCTGCTGGCAGTTGTGGAGGTGGTTGAGGAGGTCGCCGGAATAACTCACCACGCGCAGTACGCCTCCCCCCCTCGATAGGGGGAGTGTGCTCCTGGTGCTCTGCACGATCTCCATTGGATACAGATGTGTATGGTGGTGCAGGTGTATTTTCCATGGGCTCATTCAATGGTGCGCCTTCCTTCTCTCCATCCATCGAGAAGCCTGGAGCTTCTCCGGGAGTGAGCGATTCTGGAGCACTTTCGGCTTGGTTTTCTAGATGATTATTGTCTTCTGGCTGATCGGGCTGATTTGCGCGTCTGCGTCGTGTTACTGGCATAGGAGCTTGCTCCTCAGAAAAAGTGTCCACTCTAGTTGCGAGTGCATTATATCACAGTACAGAGAGAAGTTCTACAATAACATAGATGCGGTGCCGTCTGGTGGCATTTTCCGCCGGGCGAGCGTACATAGAACCATACTCGCCCTGGCGTGCTCTAAGGTCATAGTTCGAAACTGCTAACTTTTAAAGAAGTCAGCGTTGATCTGAATATACTGTTTCCATTCTTCAGGAGTCGCCGACTCTTCAAAGATAGCCGTGACGGGGCACGCAGGTTCACACGCGCCGCAGTCGATGCATTCATCAGGATTGATATAAAGCATCTCAACAGTCTCAAATTCCGGCTCATTCTGCGTAGGGTGGATGCAATCGACAGGGCAGACATCTACACAGGAAGCATCCTTTACGCCGATGCACGGCTGAGTGATAACATAGGTCATGGTCTGGATATCCTCCTCTTGGCTCGCTATGTGAGAACCCGCCTACATAGCGGCTAAGTTTGTGATTTTCATGGCAAAGTGATAATTTCAGCCTCTTTCAGTATAGTGGGTCGCAAAGGTAATGTCAATTATTTTGTGCTGCGTCGTTCTACCAACAATCAGGGGTTACTGTAAGTACCCGCGCGCGTAGGGGTGGGGGTGGAGCTTTCACGGGTAGGTTTTTTAGGAACCGAGTGGTGAGACTGAGATTTCTGATACGATAGCGTCTGCAAAGTTCTCGGCGTTGGGTGTGCTATAGCGATACGAGCCGATTGTTGGGAGAACCCTCCTGTCTTTGCAAGCAGGTTTGTCGCAGGCCTCACCCCCTGGCCCCCTCTCCATCAAAGATGGAGAGGGGGAAGAGGTGCTGGCGCATGGCTCCTGTGGCGGCTTGCGGCCAGATAGGGTGCAACTGTGGTGCATGTGCGCCGTATTTTTGGGGGTTTTCCCCTTGCTTTGCCTGTTGGCGCCAGGTGTAGAGCCAGATGAGGCGGTGTTCAAGGGTGTGCAAATTCTGCATATTACGCTCGGTTTCGCGTGCCTTTAGCACTGCAGGTAGTTGTACCACGCGCATTGGAGCGGGAGGTACACCCCCAGAGGCGTGAACTTCTGCCCTGCTGTCATCCTGAGCGGAGCGAAGGAGGACAGATGGCGGGCAGAGGCGCGAACTTCAGCACCTGAACACAGGTACTTCTTGGCTGAAGTGAACGCCTCTGGGTACCCCCCCCCTCTGCTCTTATGTCTTCTTTCCTAGCTCTGAGAAGTGGCTCCTACGCAGGTGCAGTCCGAGCTACACGCAGTGAGGGAGGCATGGCAGGCCACATCATCCCCCGGATTGCGTCCATCAAGGCCTTGTAAAGATACCCCGTATCTTTCTTGCCCATGTGCTGGATACATCCGCACTACGCGTTGATGATGCGTTTTACCAACCAAGATCGGGAATACCCCGTAGGCGGCGCATGTATGCCCGCATCGCCGATGAGGAACTTTCACGACCAAAGCCGGTCTTGTCATGCTTCGCTGCGCGGAGGCGTGACAAACTATTCCCGATCTTGCTTGTGAAAGTTCATTCTCGGCCAATGGCCCGTCGATGCGCTCCCCAGGCCGATACATCGGCGGTGTGCACGAAGTAGTGATACGCGCTCCGCTCCGCTTCGCTGAGGCACCTACGACAGGGCCGGTTTTGGTCGTGAAAGTTCATCATCAACGCTCTACGGAGGGACGACGACGTTTCTAATAAACCTACCCGTGAAAGCGGGGGTGGAGAAGGGAGGGGATGCTTGCATCGCCCCGTGGCTTATTGGTGGAAGTCCGGGGAAGCGATCACAGCAGCTTTTCGATTTGCAGGTCTGAGAATGCCACCTCGGTATTTTGTTCCTCTACACTGAGGCCGATATCACCGGAGCTTAATGGCTGTTTTGAGGGATCGGTCATTGTGCCCACAGGTTTCTTATTGTTATTGACGAAGAAGGTGAAAGTATTTCTCGTCACCACGGCAGTGATAACGTTGCGCTGACCCAAATTGAGCGATAGGTCGCTGACATTACCTAATGCTAATGTTTCTGATGGTGTCGGTCCATCATAGCGCCAGAATCCGTACTGACCATCCCCTGGGTCGATCTCAAAAAGATAGTAGTGAAGCTGGTCGGCGGAGGAACGGAAAACGATGCCGTAATAATCTCCGCCAATGCGTGAGCCCTGTTGTATCTCGGACGTTGTAACCGTGAGGCGAAAGTTGGTAAACTTAGAATTTCCATTGTCGTAGAAAGCCATTGCGATGCCCTTAGGGAACGGGTTAAGGATATGATATTCTCCCTTCTTCTTGAAGAAGAAAGTGGGAGGACTCTGCGGCCATGCACCTTGCTTACCCGCCAGGTAATCGGTTGGTGTGGTGGTGGGCGTTGGCTGCACACGTGGGGGCGTATTTGGAATTCTGACAACATTTACGGTGATCACGGAAGCGATGATAACCAGCAGCAGCACAACTGCTGACAGCACAAAGCGGCGTAACTTAAAAGCGCCTTGCCCCACGGGTTTTATTTGAACAATAGGCTCCAAGGCCACGATGGCTTGGTTGCCTCCGCCATTGGAAGCACTGGCTCTTTTTTTATCACTGCTCTCTGAGAGAGCGTGCTGATCTGCGTCAGCAACGGCTTCTGCAAAAGCGGCACTGAACTCGCCGGCCGTCTGGAAGCGTTCCTCGGGCCACTTGGAGAGGGCTTTAGCAACCACCTTGTCGATGTGCGGGGTGACATCGGCGCGTAATGTTCCGAGCGCAGGTGGTGTTTCATGGACATGCATGAGCGCCATAGCAATAGAGTTTTCGGCTTTGAAAGGGGGGCTGCCAATCAGAAAAAAGAAAAGGGTCACACCAAGCGAGTAGACATCTGAACGACCGTCGAGCGGTTCACCGAGGGCCTGCTCGGGCGAGATATAATCGGGAGTACCCATTAATGTCTCCGCTGATTTCATGGATTGTTGCACGGTTGCGTCCTCAGGTTGCATCAGGCGCACGATGCCGAAATCCGAAAGCATGGCGTGACCCGCGCCGTCCAACAGGATGTTGGCGGGTTTGACATCGCAGTGCACGCATCCATGTTCGTGCGCGTAATCCAATGCAGAGGAGATTTGTTCCAGGTAGTATTGCGCTTCGCTTAGCGAGAGGGGGCCGTGCCTGCTAACGTATTCAGCTAAGGTTCCACCAGCCATGTAAGGCATAACGATGTAGGGTAATCCGTGATGTTCGCCATAGGAGTAGATAGGGAGAATTTTTGGGTGATCCAATTCACTGGCCGCTTGCGCTTCACGAAGGAAGCGGGTGTAAAAATTTTTCTGCATCTGTTTGTCCATGGTGGAACGCGGCAGAAAGACTTTGACGGCGACTTTTTCATCTGGTGTGCGGCTTTGAGCCAGAAATACCGCGCTGGATCCCCCGTAGCCCAGCAGTTTTTCGAGAATACACGAGCCTATTTCTTGCCCGATTAAATGTTGCCCCCTGGTAGTAGCCACGCTAAGGCTCCTCTCGTGCCCCATAAACGGAAGTAAGCAAGTGCGCGATGCCTGGGATACAACGAAACGAGTGAGTAAAGGAAGAACCAATCTGATTTTATCAAGAACCAGGGGTGCGTGTCAATATTTAGAAGAGAAAAAACTACTGGTCGCTTCTCATTTTGAAGAAAATTTACATGAGAAGCGACCAGAACGCTTGCAAACTAGATGACAAATTCGCCGTCGCGCATGATGACCCGGCCATCTACTTCAATTGTGCAGTGGCTTGGAATGACATCCACGTGGATTTTGGCATTCCAATCAGCGCCCGTAAACTCGGGATAAGGATTGCCGAACGCAACATGCAGGCCGGGCATTTTCTCGTCCTGTAACAGGTTGCCCACAAGTCTCTTCAGGCTGGTGAGCGTGCCGATAGCAAATTCACCGGCGCGATTGCCGTTAGGAGTAGAGAACAGGTAGTCACGGACCTCGTTTGCCAGCGCTTCATCCTGGCTGGTGACTTCTGTAATGTAGCCGCCCTCTACATGAATCACGATGGGGCGCTCCAGCACGCCATATTTCTCAGAGAAAAAGTCCCCGAGTACATCACAAACTAGCACGCCATCCACGCTTGCAGGCGCGGTAAAGACTTCGCCTTCGGGCAGGTTGCCCCATTCTCCCTGCTCAACATAGCGCCCATGACAGGGAATCCATTTCCAGTCTTCGTGGAAAGTGGCTGTCACATCGCTGCCTTTGGCGGAGGTGACGTGGATGGTTTTGGCATTGCGTACAAGATCGTAGACCTGGTTAGTCAGGCTGAATACCTCGTCGTAGTCGGCGCACATACCCTCGGTCATCACTTCCTCGTCGATACCGATCATATGCCCGTGGCGTACCTTGAGTTCCTTCACAAGGAATGGAAGCAGTGGTAGGCGAAAGGTAATTTCGCCTGGTTTGGCGGTTGCAATGTAATAGGTCACTGTCGGACGCGCCTGAAGCAGGTCATTGCGCAAATCTTCGGGAAATGCGGTGATGGGACGCTCACCGTAGTGTTCAAGGAACCGAATAGTGACACCCGCGTGTTGATCCAGGGCTGCTATCGCTACGCGGCGAGCGATACTTTCCCGCTCATAATCAGTCATAATGAAGACGCGGTCTCGCGATGTAACACCCATACAGCGCACAGCATTTTCAGCAGCAAACTGCAGGCGTTCTTCAAAAGACATCTCCAGCACTTCTTGGCTGGAAGCAAAACTACTAATTTTTCCAGACATTGACGTTCTCCTCAATAGGACAGTAATAGATGATAATGGCTTGGTTTGGGTGATTCCAGTTCGTCTGCTGGAGCGTCTGAGGCAACCTTACCCCTACCACTTCGATATCAATTAACGGTCATTATAAGTTAATCGTAACTGGAAGGTGCATAGATTACTATGAAATCAGCCACATGTGTCAAGATAGACAAGCACAATATTTCTAGCTTTGGATGAGAACCACGTTCCGGCTTGGCTCTTTGCGTGGTGTTCACGATAGGTTACACTTTTCATCACCTACTACTAATACGGGTTTATATAAGGAGAAGTTACACATGGCAACGGAAAATGCTACTGGCTTATATCGTTCGATACACGCGCAGCCACGGGCGGTGCGCGAGTTGCTGGCCGACTGGGACGGGCCATCCCAGGCAGCGGAAAAATTGTCCCATACACGACGTATCCTGCTGGCAGGCATTGGTACCAGTTTTCACGCGGCTACGGTTGGCGAATATCTTTTGCGCTTCGCCGGAGCGGATGCCTGGGCTGTACGTTCGTTTGATTTTGTCCATTACCCGCGACCGCTGCATACTGAGGACGGGGTAATTGTGGTCAGCCACCGTGGCAGCAAACTACATGGTATGCTGGCGCTGCAACGGGCCGTGGAAAGCGGGGTAGTTACTATTGGGATCACAGGTAAAGATTCAAAGATGCAGGGTGCCGGTATCGTTATCGAAACAGTGGAACAAGATCCCTCTTCAACGCACTCGATCAGCTATATTGGTGCGCTGGTACGCCTGGGCCAGATAGCCGCGAGGCTGGCGTCGCTTACAGGCCATAGCGAGCAGGCAGAACGCCTGGAGCAGGGATTGGCACAATTGCCCGCGCTGATGGAGGATATCCTCTCACGCGAAGATCAGGTGCGACAAATTGCCCAGGAAGCCGTCGCGCATTCACGCCGCCTGTACTTTATTGGAGCAGGGCCAAATGCTGTCACGGCGCCAGAAGGTGCACTCAAGGCAAAAGAGGCGGCCTATGTGACGGCAGAGGGCTTTGAGCTTGAACAGGCGATCCACGGCCCGCAGGTAGCCTTTGAGGCTGAAGATTTGTTGATTCTCATCAGCGTCAAGGGGCCGGCACAGGCACGCATGGCTGATCTTTTGCTGGCATTGAACGAGATTGGTTCGCGTGTCTGGTTGATTGGCGAAGCGCCTACCACAGAGGTAGCCAATTTATTCGGTCACCAGGGATGGGCCCGGTTCGCACTATACGATGGGATAGAGTTACCTGAGGAACTGACGCCTTTGTTAGCTGCGCTGCCTGTGCAACTACTGGCCGATTTCCTGGCAAGTGCGCGCGGCACGAATGCTGATAGTTTCCGCAAAGATCAAGCCGCGTACGAACAAGCAGGAGCCCGCTTCCAGATTTAGGCTGAACGAAACTATACAACACTCTACATTAGGCACTATAATAAAGCCAGTTAGTGATTCTGTACGTCTACACAAGTCAAAGAAAGAGAGCATGGCGCTATGGACTTCTCGCTCAATGAGGAGCAGCTGGCAATTCGAGAGACGTGCCGGGAATTTGCAGAACAAGAGATTAAGCCTCTCGCCGAGGAGATGGATCGCACGGCAGCATTTCCGTATGAACTTATTCAAAAGATGGGGGAGCTGGGGTTACTGGGGCTGCCGTTCCCAGAAGAATATGGCGGCGCTGGTGCCGATTTCCTTTCCTACTGTATCGCTATCGAAGAAATCTCGCGGGGCGATGTCTCGGTCGGCATCACGATGGAGGCGCATACTTCGCTTGGGGCCAGCCCTTTCTTCCTCTTCGGCAGCGAGGAGCAGAAGGAGCGTTATCTGCCTCCGCTGGCCCGTGGTGAGCAGTTGTGGTCTTTTGGCCTGACCGAGCCTGAAGCTGGCTCTGACTCTGGTGGTACCCGGACGCGCGCAGTGCTGCGTGACGGTTCATGGCATATCAATGGCTCCAAAGCCTTTATCACCAATGCAGGTACCGCTATCACCGGTGGTGTCACTATCACCGCCGTTACTGGTAAGCGCCCCGATGGGCACAACGAGATCACGAATATTATCGTGCCAAAGGGTACCCCGGGCTATATCATTGGCAACTCGTACAAGAAAATGGGATGGAAGGCCTCTGATACGCGCCCGTTGACCTTCGAGGATTGCATTGTGCCCGAAGGCGACATCCTCGGTGAGCGCGGGGACGGCTTCAAACAGTTCATGGAGATACTGGACGGGGGGCGGATTGCCATTGCGGCTCTCTCCGTCGGCCTGGCCCAGGCATGTCTGGACGAAGCTTTGAGCTACGCTAAGGAGCGCAAGCAGTTTGGTCAGCCCATTAGCAAATTCCAGGCAATACAATTTAAGCTCGCCGACATGGATACAGAGATTGAACTGGCTCGTTTAATGTATTATAAGGCCGCCTGGCTGCATATGCAGGGCCAGCCATATACAAGAGAGGCATCGATGGCGAAACTGTTTGCCTCTGAAACGGCCAAACGTGCAGCCGATCAAGCGGTACAGATACATGGCGGCTACGGCTTCATGGACGAATTTCCAGTTTCCCGCTACTGGCGCAGCGTCAAAGTCAATGAGATTGGTGAGGGCACCAGCGAGGTACAGCGCATGGTGATCGCGAAACTCCTCGGGTGCTAATTGCTATGGACAGCAGAGCGCAAGTATGCACTATCCAAAAGAAACAGGCGGAAATGCTTCCCCTGTTTTCTTTTCATCTCATCGTTTACTCAAAGAGGTATGAATCATCTGCCAATTGAAAGGAGTATATCATCACATGGAAATGAACACACAAGCAAATGCAATGCCCGCAAAACATGCACCGGGTTATAGAGACAATTTCAAGCACCTGTTTGAAGGGGCGCATTTCCGCTTCCCTACATTTCAGCATACCCACGCTGTCATTGTCAATGTCAATGAAGTTGCTGATGAACGATTGACAAGGGGACAGCGGGTAGCGGATAGGGTGGCAGGGACAATGGGATCATGGCGATTCATCATCACACAGGCACTTCTCATGGTAATCTGGGTCACTTTCAATTCTGTGGCCTTGTTTTTTCACTTCGATGGTTACCCGTTTATACTCCTCAACCTGGCGATGTCAGCGCAAGCAGCGTTCGTCACACCTCTGATAATGATGAGTCAAAATCGCCAGGCCGAGAAAGACCGCCTTACCGCCCAAAACGACTACCAAACCGACTGCAAGGGTGAAGAAGAGGTCCGCCATATCATGGATCATCTCGACCACCAGGACGATCTCATCCTCCAGATTGTGAAACGTCTCGAGGAACAGCATATGGAGATGAGGGAGCAACTTGCCCGGCTTGATCCTGCGATGGCGAAACAGTTGGGGGCTGATATTGTGCAGGTCAGCGAAGAGATGACAGATGGAAACGATTCTATCACGGGCAATTCGTAAAGAAACTTCGAGGTCAACTCTCATGGTCCCCGTCGAAAAACGTTGTCCTACTCTCTTGCTTTCATGTAGGTATCCTCTTGCGAGCTAATCCAGGAATGTCACTATGTAGCCAGTTGCTAATAAGTACGGCAGACCTTCCTCCATAGCGAATAGTAAAGGCACGCTGGTTCATTGCACTTAGACGTGCTAGAGGTACATCTATCGCGGCATTGATTTCCTGAGCGGCTCGCTCAAGAAAGACGGGAGATGCTGAGATGATGCCAATGATATAGTGTGGTGTGGGCTTTCTTTTGTCAATCGTTATCCAGCCGTCTCCATCAAAGACGCCCAGGAGGAAGGAGTTAACGAAAGCCTCAGGCAATGAGTCAGGCCATGTTAATGTATGACTTTTCCTGGGAATTACGCCGAGTGCAGCAAGGTCTGCACACATCGTTGGGGAAGTAAAATGCACTTTTGCTAATCTATAATCTCGACAGGGTGGAGTGATGATAGGCGAACCTGGAGCCAGCTCATCACGTACAATTTCGGTCAGTACTCGATCTTTTTCATGAACAGAGAACTGAATGCGCGGGCGATCTGAATGTACATTTCCATCTGAGGCAAGCAGTCCAAGCACGTATGCCTGTATTGGGCGCTCGATATAGTGAAAGTAATCGTGCCTGACCAGATCCATTTGCATGTGCCGCTTGTCAGGAAGCCCTGCACGCAGGCGGGCATGTCGTACCCGGCAAAATTCGCGCCAACACGGCTTACAATATGGCGCAAGCCCATCAGATTGTGCTGCATTGCGATAGAACTCATCGCGTGGAAGGTATTGCTGGCATTGTGGACACCATTTATTCAACTCATCGCTTCGCATATTCTCTGCCTTGCCCGAAGGTACTGGGTGTCTTGCCCAGGTACCGACTATCGCACTATCCTCGCCTCAGAATGCCGATGATAAAACCTGTACTGCGCCTTAGCTGCTGCTCAGAAAGACCCATCTCTACAGCGTACTCGGTCAGCAACGCTCGTACTGTCTCAACGAGGCTCCAAAGAGGCCAGCCAAGTGCCAGGCCTGAATGAGTAGAGAACGCAGAACTGTTCATTACAGAACGCTTGAGGCAACGGTTCAGCAACGGTACCTATCCTACACTCTTCTCATGAGAACAACAACATCAACGTTTGCAGCAAAAAGAGAGCGTTGTTCTGTGTGAATTGTTCAGATAAGAAGTGTAATACTCTTGGCACGCTGTCAATTTCTTCATGGATGCTCCTTCCTGTCCCTTGTACACCAGCGGTTTGGCGACTGCAAATTCTTTGAACCACCTGTTCTAGGGAGGATAAACGTGAAGAAACTACCTCGACGAATTCTGTAGATGACTCAAACGACTACCAGCCGACGTCAAGGGTGAAGAAGAAATTCGCCACATCTGGATCACCTCGACCACCAGGACGACCTCATCCTCCAGATCGTGAAACGCCTTGAAGAGCAGCACATGGAGATGAGGGAGCAACTTGCCCGGCTCGAGCCCGGGATGGCAAAACAGTTGGGAACGGACGTGATCACTGTCAGCCAGGAGCTGGTGGATGAGAGCAATGAGATAGCCGGCAATTCTTGATCTGCCTGCTAAGAAGTTAACTTTGGCCAGTTAAATGCCTTCAAAGTCACCGAGGGGCCAGTCTTGCTGGTTGTGTTGCTAGTATTGCTGTTGTCCATCCAGACAACGCTGGTTCCGTTGACCGCCACGAAAGTGGCATTATCCAATGTATTCCCAACGGTGACATCAGACCCCTGAGATGCATCATACATCTCGTAGCCCCTATCACCCTGCCAGAGTGCAAAATCTGCGCCTGCTTGCAGCGATGATGCCAGGCCAGTGGTGTTCACTGTAGTTGGTAATTCGAGGGGATTGCCGTCGAGTGGAAGCTTAAGTATGGTTCCACGTACCGATGCATCAAGCGGTGGAGCGTAGACATTCGCAATCGTTTGCGGAATCACGGATGTGTTTGGCGAAGGTGTTGGTGTAGGGGTAGTTGTCCCCGTCGTCGTAGGTGTTCCCTGGGTTGCATCTACCTGGCTGGCAGTGCTCAGCGTGAATAAAGTGTTATCAACGACCTGCGGTCGGAAGAACGTGCCATTAGTGGTAAAGCCATTAGTGGTAAACGGCTCTTTGACGATCATCTTCTGCAAATGTCCTGCCCACCGCCCATGCGATGGACCTGCAGCGTCAACAACCTGCTGCGTCCAGATATCGCTGGACAATACACCAGCGGTAGAGAACCATTCCTCCGACCAGTAGATTTGCGTACCATCGCTAGTAGCTGTTGGTGAGGTCAGGATATGACCGGCAGTAGCTGTTGCAATTTCTGTCGCTACGGGTGTTCCTACAGTGCCTAATTCAGTGGCTAATTGATAGCTCGTCAGATGAGAAATGCCGTTACTGTCAATCGAGGCAACAAGCAGCGAAGCCTGATGACTCTCATTTATGAACCAGATACCCTGTACGGGAGCAGTTACCCAGGAAGGGGCCGAATTCTGGTTGAAAGTACCTTTAAGCAGTACCTCTGATGCAGGAGGAGGAGAGCTTGGGATTGCTGCTAGCTGCAGTTGCTCAGGAGAAAGGTAGTGCAAGCTCCACTGTAAACTAGCAGGAGGATGCTGACTGTAGCCGGGCAGATTCGGATGGGAGTTCAATTTATAGCCATCGAATTGTAACCATACTACTCCGCTAGTAGAGCTTCCCAGCACGATCAGTGTGTTAGCATTGGGCGTAGGCAGCAAGGGAATACTGATCTTCGTTTTGCGATTCAGCATTTCGAGCATCCAGGAGTTATTTGTCCCATCTCCATAGGCCGTATAGTAGATATTTGCCCGATCTGCCACGGCACTTACTACGTGCTGGTAAAGCGTGCTTGTCGTGTATTGTGCGGGTATTACTTCGATGGCAGGTTCAATACGGGTAATTATTCTGCCGGACTGTAGATTGTTATGCGCCAAAAAGAGCAGGGAAGTTAAACCGCCCATCATCAACACCATCAGGAACATCGCAGCCAGGCCGACTACCGCGAAATGGCTCATATGTGAGCGATGGCGAGGTTTACGTTTGGCCTGGATGATCGGCAGCGGGCCTGTCTCCGCGGTAGAAAAAGCGGTGATCAGGTCCGAATCATGGGAGGATTGAACATGTTCTTGAATGTACGGTTTCAGGAATTCGGGGGTTATGACTGTGCCAGGTGCGGATCGCCTGATGAACTCCAGTTGCACTTTGGCCATCGCGTGCATAAGTGTTGCATGCATATCGGGTAGAGGTTCAATCACGGGCAGAGAGCGTACCTGCTCGCCGATCAGCATATAGCGAGCAAGCTCTTGCCGGCAGGAAGCGCAGCCTTCCAGGTGCACATCCAGTTCGAGCGTGTCTACTTCTCCATTTTTCAATTCGCGATATGCGGCCAACATTGCCCGCGCCTGGTTACAATTCACTCTCGTCACCCGTCTCTTGTCGATACAAGGTAATAAACCGTTCTCGTGCTCGCATCAAGCGCATTTTTACGGCTGAAGCACTGATCTTTAGTACTTCTGCAATCTGAGCGCAAGAAAGGCCATCATTTTCATAGAGCCACAGGCAGACAGCGTATTTGGGCGGCAACTGCTTAAAGATGCGCTCAACGATTTCACGGTCGGCGACGCGATTTTCAAAGCGCCCCCCATCGTAGCCCCCACGCTCATATAATGAAATGATGGAACTACTGCGCCCATCACTGGAGCAATCCTCGCTGTTCACACTAAAGCTATCCGAAGCAGTGCTACCGGAGTCGGAGAGGATGCCCGCGCCTATGCCCCGGTCCTCGTTGAACAACGACATGGGTAACCAGGAGATTAATCGTCTCCTGCGTAGCGTGTCCGTCGTTGTGTTGGCTGCGATACGATAGAGCCAGGCAGACAATGCCCCTGGTTGTACTATCGTCCCTCCGAGCAATGCCTTGTAAGCCTTTACAAATACATCCTGCGCGAGATCAGATGCCTGTTCACGATTGCCGATCAAGTGGTAGATGAAGTTTGTGATTGGACCTTGAAAGCGAAGAAAAATCGCTTCAAAGTCTGCCACATCTACTTTTTGCGCTTGCTCTTGCAATGCGTCCACAGACTGCCGAGAGATTGTGTCGGTCACTCTTGCTTCCTCTTCGACCGGTGCTGCTTCTACACGCCTATCCTCCTCATCCAGTGAAGGTGCAGTAGGACGGCCTGCTTGTTCAGCATCGAGTGCCGAGCGCAATCTGCTATTCGATTTGTAGAGACGGATAGAGGTGTCCATTGGTTACATCGACCTTCTATTATTAAAGAGTAGTGCAATCATATCAGTGATACATAGGCCATTTCGTATTTTTCCTACGTAGCATAACATATTTGTACAGTAAATGCTGTGGTATATGCGACAACTACAAGGAGTAATTTCCCACTCCAGGCAAGCCGCTTGCCCGTAAAGAATCTTTTTTGTCCTCGCGCGATAAAGCTCTCGCGCGTTACGACATTACACCAGCCGCGCCGACCCGCATCGCTAATAAGCTCCCCCTCGACACCATAGAGACGTGCTTGCTGTATACACGATTTAGGCGCGTCTTGCGGTGCAACGACAAAAGACGGGAGCCCCGCGTGGGTGGCATTCTGTTGCTAGAACCCTTACTCCCATTCCAAATGGCTGAGATAGCTGAAACGAGCATCCATGATATCGTAGTATAGCACTTTCAGGCACACTTGGGTAAGAGAAGAGCTTGTCATGGCTCACCATTTCTGGTACCATGTCCACATGATCGAAACAGCCCTGCAGGCACCGATGCACGATTGGAATATCGTCGGCCACGAACACTCCATCAATATTCTGCGACGCGCGCTAGCGGCACAACGGGTGCGGCATGCCTATCTATTTGCTGGCCCGGAACATATCGGCAAAGCATTACTGGCCCGGCGTTTCGCCCAGACCTTGCTCTGCACAGGTGGACCAGACCCGCACGTTGCACCGCTGTATCCCTGCAATGCCTGTCTTTCTTGCCGCAAAGTGATGCATGGCAATCACCCGGACGTACACTACATTTCCAGGCCACCAGACAAGCAATTCATCCTCATCGAGCAGGTACGCGCGCTGCAAAGCGACTCGGCCCGCAAGACACTGGAGGGGCGCCGCAATATCTTTATCATCGAAGGCATGCACGAGATGAACGTGCAGGCAGCCAACTGTCTATTGAAGACGCTTGAAGAACCTGAGCCCGACGTGGTGCTGCTGCTCACGACTACTGATCCCGGTTTGCTTTTACCAACAGTTCTCTCGCGTGTGCAGCAAGTACCCATGCACCTGCTCACTACCTCGCAGATTAAGTCTGCCCTTGAGCAGCGCTGGCAGGTCGAGCCGGAAGAAGCTGCATTGGTTGCAGCGTTGGCAGCAGGACGTATGGGGTGGGCAGTGCAGGCCGTGGAGAAAGATGAGATGCTGGAGGAACGGCAGGCACAACTGGAAACACTGGTGAAGCTGCCAGCAGCAGGCAAAGTGCAGCGCTTCGAGGTGGCACAGCGTCTCAGCGCCGAGGGCGACAAAATACGTGGTATACTTGAACTGTGGTTGCTCTGGTGGCGCGATATGGTGCTGGCAGCCAACAATAGCCTGGATTTGATCGTCAATGTCGATATGCAGGGCCTGATACAGAAACAGGCCGCCAAAGTTGGCGCGGCTGAGTCCAGGCGCATGGTACATGCAATCTTGCGCACCATGGAGGCGCTGGAGCAAAATGTCAACGCGCGTGTCGCGCTCGAAGTTTTGATGCTGGATATGCCGGCCATCAGATAGTCGGGAGTTGATATGGCTGTGCTAACATTTGCAGCGGTTATCCATAAAGAAGATGACTTGTACGTTGCAGATTGTCCTGAAGTTGGAGCTGTAAGCCAGGGGTACACTCTCGAAGAGGCAATAGCTAATCTGAGGGAAGCTACCGAACTCTTCCTGGAGGAGGTTCCGCCGCCCGAAGCCAGTCAAATATTCCTGACCACTTTCGAAGCTGCATATACCACATGAATTGTACCAGCAAAAGGAGTGCTCGATGCGAACCGACTACCAACACCTGCTCATTCAACAGGATGGCGGTGTACTAACCATCACCATGAACCGGCCTGAAGTGCTCAATGCTTTCAACAATGCCATGCTGGAGGAATTGACCGAAGCTGTTGAAGCAGTTGCGCAGGACGAGACTGTACGCTGCGTTGTTCTCACCGGCGCGGGCAGGGCATTTGGCTCAGGGCAGGACCTGCGCAGCCTGGCCGGGGGACGTGCCAGTGGCGTAACTGGTAAAGTGAGCGAGCACTTGCAAAAATATCACCGGGTAGTCCTTGCCATCCGTAACATGCCGAAACCCGTGATAGCTGCAGTCCACGGCCATGCGGCAGGCATATCGTGCAATATCGCATTGGCGTGTGACATGCGTATTGCAGCAGACGATGCTCGCTTTATTGAAGCCTTTGCCAGGATCGGTCTCGTACCCGATGGCGGTGGGGGTTATTTCCTGCCTCATCTCATAGGTGTGGGAAAGGCCATGGAGATGGCAATGCTCGCTGACGAAGTGAGCGGGCCGGAGGCCGAGCGTATCGGGCTGGTCAACAAGTGCGTGCCGCTGGCAGAGTTCGAGGCGGCGACCAGGGCCCTGGCCCAGAGGTTGGCCAATGGACCCACTCGCGCCTATGGACTGATTAAAAAGTTGATCTATATATCCGCCGAATCCGACTTGCAAACCTCGCTGCACCTTGAAGGCGAACTGCAAGATATGGCTATCGAGACGGAAGATCATCAAAATGCTGTTGCCGCTTTCTTGCAGAAACGGCCACCAGAATATAAAGGGAGCTAGGAAGGGTGCGCATCGACACCCTGACCTACAACAACGTCCAGACGCAGGGTCCAAAGCGGCGAGCCTGGCTGCGCGAACATAGTCCACAGCACCTGCAGCAGTGCGCCATGCTCATGCTGCACGCACTGCAAAAACGCCCGGTGAGTACCTCACACAGCACGCTCGTTCTGGGCGCCGGAGCCTGCACGGAAGTTCCACTAACCGGGCTGGCTCGCGACTCTGACGAAGTCGTGCTGGCTGATCTCGATCTCGCATCCATGCGCCAGGGCCGTGACGAGCTTACCTCAGTGGCGCTGCGTAAACGGGTGCGCCTCTTAGAGTGTGATATCAGCGGCGGCGTAAGCGCTAGCCTGAACCTTCTGGTCGAGCAACAACCGTGGGATAAGCTTGTTTCCCAGGGTGCGCAGGCTGTTTTCGATGCTGCCTCGCGCTGCTTAGAGCAATGTCCCATACCTGACCCCCCTGAGATTGAGGGTTTGAGCACAGGTGAATTTGGCGTGGTCATCAGTTCTCTGATCCTCTCACAACTCTTCAGCTATCCATTACTCGACATCCTCGATCACGTACAGCGTATCGCTCCCGGCTTTCTAGGGGAGCAGGAGCGTCATCGTCGCTACCAGGAGGCAGCGCAGGCTTTTCGCGTGCGTATCATCAAGGCTCACCTGCATCTCCTGCGCGAGTTGCTGGATGTGGGTGGTCTCATTGTCTTGCTCTCCGATGTGCGAGGTTTTGTTTTTGATGTCTATGGTACCGGAGATGACACGGAGCACCGCAGAACGATGCCGCTGGTTCCACGTATTTTGCCCGAGCTTGTACGGGAGGATTTCGCGGTAATTGAGGAGGCTCATTGGGAGTGGCTGGCTGATTTGCCGGAGGCGGGGAAGTTGGGAAGGGGGTATAAGGTGGTGGGGTATGTGCTGAGTCCCAACAATTATGGGTTTTAAGCAAATAACCCGGCCCTTGACGGATGTGATGATGTCCGCATGAAAAAGTTACTCTGTATCATCTACCCTTTGCTACTCATCGCAGGTAGGAGTGAGAGTCCGTACTGAGCAAAATGGTGATCAAAAGCAAATGCCTGAGTCAAATGGAAGCGCTCCATTGTCGCAAAGCTGATTGCATCTACCAGTGAAAACTCCTTATCCGTGTATCTCCTGATAATCTCGAGCGCTTTTCTCTCTTCAGTCTCCCTGACACGGTAGATCCTCGTTTGGCTTTTGTAGAGTTCCTCCAGAACCTGGAGTGCTGTTGCATATCCGATGCGGTTGAGAAGCAGCGTATGCGTTTCCGCAATAATGTAGTTGGTAGTGAGTAGCTCTGCACGTTCCCTGATAAGCTGCTGGATGAAATGGGCCGCAGCTTCGTGATTCTCGTCCCTTCTATCCGTGAGCGCAAAGTAGGCTGAGGTATCAACAAAAAGTCGTCTCATGCGCCATGGAGATCACCGGCTGCATCAGCAAGATACCGATGCTTGTTCGTAGAGGTATCCGTTGGTCCTTGGGAAGCCCCAATACCAATGATATGAAGAATACTGTCCTGCGACGTAATGACCTTGCTTCTCTTTTTTGTTTTTGGCCGCTTCATCTTCACGGAAAAAAGAGTCCCATCATGCTCTACAAGAACTCCTTTCCCCTCTTGTTCAATCTGTGCAAAGATCGAGTCGGCATTCGAGAGAAACTCATCAAATGTAACCGGCTCTAATTGCTGTGCCATCGTCCTTTCCTCCTTAGCCATAGTATAGCATAGTTTGTCACAAGCAGAAAGCAAGAAAGACATCCGTTATTTTTTGCTTGACAATATCCTACTCATATAGCTATACTTGACACATCGCATATATGAAGTCGTCGCGAGGGACGAATACATGCTGGTTAAGAGTAACAGCGAGCCGGGAATAGTGAAAGCCTGCCATCTTGACGCCACATGGAAAGCCACCCTCTGGTCTGATATAGAGAGTCTAGCAGGCCACGACGCGGGACGAACGCTACCTGCATGCAGGTAGCCAGTAATTCTTGCCGGAAGCCCACCGTTACCTCAGGGCAAGGCATCGAACGTACACCATACAAAGTGTGCCGCCCGGTATAGGGATAGCAGGTCGCTCTAACAGATGCGTTCTGTGCCTGCAGAGTGGGAAGTCCGCTCGTGCCCAGTTTCTGAGCACGGTCAGCTTTCAAGCAGGGTGGTACCACGGGCAGTATACGAAAAGATCAGGCCCGCCCCGACATTTGTTCGGGGCGGGCTTTTTGTTTGTGTAGTCTTGCAGTTGTTAAGCAACCATTGGGAGGTATCAACGCATGAAGAGTAGCGACATTCGACAAAAATTTTTGGACTTTTTTGTCCAGAGAGGCCATGTAATGGTTCCAGGCAGTTCGCTTGTACCGGCAAATGATCCCACGCTGCTGTTTACCAACGCCGGTATGGTACAGTTTAAAGACACATTTTTAGGGTTAGAGCAGCGCCCTTATAAGCGGGCTTGCAGTGTTCAGAAGTGTATGCGTGTCTCTGGCAAACACAACGACTTAGAAAATGTCGGGCCATCACCACGTCACCATACGTTCTTCGAGATGCTCGGTAACTTTTCTTTTGGAGACTACTTTAAGCGCGATGCAATTCGCTATGCGTGGGAACTACTCACACAGGAGCTTCAGCTCCCTATTGAACGTCTCTGGATCACTATTCACAGAGATGACGATGAAGCGGCTCGCCTCTGGGAAGAGATAGGTGTCGAGCCGCAGCGCATTCTGCGGTTTGGAGACAAGGAAAACTTCTGGATGATGGCTGATACAGGACCTTGCGGACCTAATTCGGAGATTCACTATTACCAGGGTCCAGATGTTAATGCGCAAAAGGCCGGGGGTATCAACTCGGATGACAACGACTACGTGGAATTATGGAATCTCGTCTTTACACAGTACAATCGTGATGCTCAGGGGAATACGAGCTTATTACCCAGACCTTCGGTTGACACTGGTATGAGCCTGGAGCGCTTGGCCTCTGTCCTCCAAGGGGTTAAAAGTAACTACGAAACTGATCTCTTTACACCTATCATCCAGCGCATCATGGAACTAGCTGGCAAAGAGAGCGGCCAGTATCATGAGTATTACGTAGCCTGCAACACGATTGCCGATCACAGCCGGGCTATAGCATTCCTGATTGCTGATGGCGTTCTACCTGGCAATACGGGGCGTGATTATGTCCTGAGACGCCTCATTCGCCGTGCCGCTTATGCGGGCAAAGCACTTGGCTTTGAAGGTCCATTTCTTGCTCAAATTGCCCAGGTGGTGGTTGACATAATGGGGGAGTGGTATCCGGATTTAAAAAGCAAGAGTAAGGCCATCAGCGAGTGGACTACTGCCGAGGAAGAACGCTTTAATCGCACGCTGGCAACCGGCCTACGCTACCTGGAGACGGCGATTGAGCAAATGTCAAAGGATGGTACCCCGGTGCTGTCAGGGCGTGAAGCCTTCAAGCTGTATGATACCTACGGCTTTCCACTGGATCTCACACAGAAGATTCTGGCCGAGCGCGGCTTGAGCGTCGATGTGGAGGGGTACGAAGAAGGACTACGCGAACAGCAGCAGCGTTCACGTAAAGTGAGGCAGTTGAAGCATAATGGGGGCAGCGCGAATTAGTCGTGTGCGCAGAGCTTTGCGCAAGTCGCTTCCCCGTTCGCAAGAATCGTCGCCTTAGTCAGGGTGGGGGAGGGGGAGAGCTTACATAGGCAGGGTTTGTGGAAACGTCGTCGCCCGTCCGTAGGGGCAAGAAAGATACGGGGTATCTTTACAAGGCCTTGATGGTCGCCCGCCGTGCCTCCCCTGCCCCTTCCAATGCGCTCTCATTAACAAACCTACCCAATGCGAGCTATGCCAGGGGTGAGCCACTTCTTAGAGCTGGGAAAGAATACGTAGGGGAAGAGAGGTGTACCTCCCTCTCCCATGCGCGGGGGGATAGTAAGGAACAACGAACTGCGTCGGACAAACCGGCGTTAGACCATACAAGTACGGGCATTACGGGCCATTTTGTGAACATTGTTTACTTTTCTAGTCATTGATCGAAAACTCACAACAAGAGAACCGAGTTCGTGTATGACATCGTAGCACTAGCCCGCAAGCTTTCATACTGTAGTTGCTGCTGTAGTTGTGGTGGTGGTATGAACTGTTGCGGCTGTTGCGGCTGTTGTGGCGGTAAATTTTGCATTTTTTAGTCCCCCCTTTATTTGATCTAATGTCCATCCACAAGGACACTCTTTGTCACGTTCAAAAACTATTAAACAATCTTCCTTTATTCTTGTCGAGTGTAACGGTACTAATGTCTTGATACCCTCTATGAACCTGGAATAGCGATAACCAGCGTTTGATGATGCATAGGTATAGAACAGTATCGTTTGATATGGCTCTCCTGCTCGTTCTACAAGCACCGTGAGATAGCAGTATCCAAGTTCGGGGAAGTTCTCTATCTTCTTGATGCAGTACATCAATGTTGGGTTAGGAGTAGGTAAGTCGATCTTTGAGTGAAATGATTGAACCATTGGATTAAATGCTCCTGGGTCGTATGTTACTTTGTAACTCATACTGTTCTCCTTGCTTCTCTGCCTTTTACTTTGATTGCAGTCAGTCTATTGCAGGCAATAAAAGAGTAGCATGATAAACACACTATTGTCAAGACAGCAAAACATATACACTATCTTCTATGAGAACAAGGCTACGTATAAAAGAAGTCGCTACAAGCAAGGGGATATCTTTGACAAAACTATCTCAAAGATCGGAAGTTGCCTATAACACAGTACGTAAGGTATGGCGCGACCCCTATACAGATGTGACAGTATCAACGTTGCAAAGGCTGGCAGATGTACTGGGGGTAGATGTTAACGAACTGATAGAGTCTGTACCAGATGTATGAAAATAGGGTCTCTCCCATGCACATATTACCACCTCATACAGTGATAAAGGCCCGCTAAATTGAGCGTGATTTGCACAAATTGCACACCTTTGAACACCGCCTCATCTGCCTCTACACCTGGCCTCAACGGGCAAAGAACGGGAAAAATCAAAAAATTTATGGCGCAAATGCACCACAGTTGCACGCTATCTGGCCGCAAGCCTCACCCCCCTGGCCCCCTCTCCATCTTTGATGGAGAGGGGGCCAGGCCTGCAACAACTGCGACAAGTGCAGCAATCAGGAGCGCCAGGCGATCCAAGGCTTTTCGCAAATCGCTTCCCCTCGCTCGCAAGAATCGTCTTCAGAGTAAGGGCGGGGAAGGCTCTCACGGGCAGGTTTTATGGAAAGTGCTCGTCCGTCCGTAGGGGCGAGGGCGGTGGAGTGGGGAAGGGCAAGAAAGATACGGGGTAGCTTTACAAGGCCTTGATGGTCGCCCGCGTCCTGTTCCCTGTGCCCACCGGTGGGGGAACGCGGTTCCCCCCACCGAGCGACCATCAAGGCCTTTGCTGGCGACTGCTACAAACGGAAAACCAAATGCGGGCATTAGAAAGAAAGTAGCGAGGTGAGAACTGTTATGTCTTCAGATCCGCGCGCAGAGTACGACGCAGTCGTCTCTGAGATAATGGCTTCATCTTCCGCGACCAGCGGATCGATGTTTGGCATGCCCTGCCTCAAAGATCATGGAAAGGCGTTTGCCGGGTTCTACAACGGCGCGATGGTCTTCAAGCTTGGTGCTCCCAGGCACGCCGAAGCGCTTGCCCTCGCTGGCGCAAGGCTCTTTGACCCCTCGGGTAGACGCCCAATGAAGGAGTGGGTCGAAGTCCCCGCTGAGCATGCCTCAAGGTGGCTCGAGCTGGCGCGTGAGGCTCTCCATTATGTGGTTGAGGTGCGTTGAACGCACGCCTTTGTCATACCTCTTTTCGTAGATTACACGCAGGTCCCGGCGGGCCTGACCGTCGTTGAGTTTATAACGTTGGGACTGGTCGAAGCGATAGAGCCGTTTCGCGGATAGGAGTTATTCCGAGCCAGGATACCCATATCTGTAGTTGAAACGGTTTTAACCGTCTCACCTGGTGCAAAAGTAACGCTGGCTGGCGTACTGCTTGAGCCGATGCTCCATGTAAGCGCTACAGTTCCGCCAGGGCTGCCGGGTGCAATGGTAATCGTGGCAGTGTAGGTCACATTGACAGCCGTTCCGCAGGTCATACCTGCAATTGACGCCGGGCTGACCGAGATGCTAATACTCTGGACCAGGAAAGACGCCAGGGCCCTGGCTGTAGCAGTCGCGTTGGCATTGGCCAGAGTGATGGCCGTGGCGGTTGCGCCGGCATGAGCTTGAGCAAGCGCGGTAGCAGTGACATTAGCTGTTGCCGTTGCCGCGTGAGCAGTGGCAGCAGTATTGGCCTGGGCAGTGGCTGTCGCATTGGCCTGGGTAGCGGCAGCCTGACTGCTGATATTGAGATAAATAAGTCCGGCTGCTCCTGCGATAAAGAGAAGTATCACGAATGCCAGCACAAATTTTATACCAGCGGGCAGTCGTGCCTCTACATCTGAATCGGACCTGGGCTTAGGGTTGTTTCGTGGCATCTGTCCCTCCTCATCAAAATTCCTTTCGGGAGACCCCTGGCTTCAGCCACGGGGAGGAACGAAAGTGTTCAGGGGCATCCTTGCACACCATCCCCTTGCGGGGGAGCGTTTTTGAACGGAACGCTCAAACCGCCCCGTTAAGGCAGGCTTGCGCCTGTATCGGGGGATTGCTCCCCCATATTCCCTTCGACACTGACCACGAGAGGGAAAGCGAGTTAGGGAGGCGCTCGCATTGTCCCCGATGCCGGACTACCATTCGACCGGACTTACTCGCTTGTGGTTCAGTCCCCTTCAAACGACCGCTTGCGCGATCTTGGGCAGTCTAGTCTCGCAGTTGCCCTTGCCTTAGTCCCGCTGGTAGCGCAGGTTTCGCGCAAGCCCCTAGCTTCAGCTATGGGTGCTTGACGTAGATAGACGGGTTATGCCTTTGAAATTGGCATCTGAGCCACGTCCGCTAATGCCCTCTCCAGCAGTTCAGCAGCCTCGTCAACTTCTTCAGCGCTGATGTTCAATGGTGGGACAACACGCAGCGTGCTGGTCCCGAGATTTCTCGCAAAGGGCTTCAAACTTGCTGCGGCAGTACGCACCCATCTTAGCGGCATTCTCCAGCAGGTGCTCAGTAAGGATGGTTTTAATCGTTGCAATAGCAGCGGCACTGGCAATGGGGTTACCACCAAAGGTCGTGCCGTGGTCGCCTGCGACAAACAAGTCGGTTCTTTGCCCGGTCAGCATTGCCCCGATGGGTACGCCGCCTGCCAGACCTTTGGCCATAGTCACGATATCGGGTACGATACCGTAGTGTTCCCAGCTAAAGAACTTGCCGGTGCGGCCCATACCTGCCTGCACCTCGTCGCAGATCATCACCAGGTTACGCTCGTCACACCATGCGCGCACACCCTGTATAAACTCCGGGGTACCCGGCCAGATGCCGCCTTCGCCCTGTACGGCCTCGAGCAGCACGCCCACCGTTTTCTCGCTCGTGGCCTCCTTCAACGCTTCCAGATTGTTGTATGGTACCTGTTTGAAACCATCGGGAAGAGGTACCCACGTGGCCTGGTAGAAAGCCTGCCCGGTGGCAGCGGTTGTTGCCAGTGTGCGCCCGTGGAAGCTGCGCTCCATGCTGATAATTTCATAGGCTCCATTTTTATGGATGCGTCCAAATTTTCGCGCGAGCTTGATCGCTCCTTCGTTTGCCTCCGCACCGCTATTCGAGAAGAATGAGCGCATGTCATTGCTCAACCGGCCAAGCTGCTCAGCCAGTTCGATCTGGCGCGTGCTGTAGTACAGGTTGGAGACGTGGACAAGTTGCGTTACTTGCTGTTGCACCGCCTCCACCACGGCTGGATGGCAGTGTCCCAGCACGTTGACTGCAATACCTGCAACGAAGTCAAGATAGACCTTCCCGTCGCTGTCCCACACGCGTGGGCCTTCACCGCGCACGAAAGTGACCGGCTGCCGTTTGAAAGTTCCCTGATAATACTTATGTTCGAGGGCGGCCCAGTCGCGTTTTTCTGTTGTCGTCATGCCTGTCTTCTCCTTTGAAAACACTATGCTAGATTGTAATGAAATCGGCTCCCTCTCCACGCAGTGGAGAGGGCTGGGGTGAGGCCGTCGCCCTTTGGATGCGCCAGTAGTATCTGTTAACAAGTGCGACAAACCTGCTTGGAATGACACTAGCGTGTATAGAGCGTGTTCTCGTCAATGTAGCCGTGCGTCAAATCGCAGCCCCATGCCGTGGCTTTGCCCTCACCGAGGTGAAGGTCAATAGCAATCGTTACTTCACTGCCTGCCATAGCCGCGCGAGCAGCGTCTTGCTTATAGTGTGCGGCCATTCCCTGCTTCACTACCTGTACATCGCCAATGTAAATGTCGTAGGTATCTGCATCGAGTTCGCAGCCGCTGGCACCAAGTGCGGCGACGATCCGGCCCCAGTTGGGGTCGCCGCCTGCAAGTGCACATTGCCAGAGCGGGGAGACCGTAATTGCGCGGGCGGCTTTGACTGCATCAGCTTTATCGCGTGCACCGCTTACATGCACGGTCATCAGCTTCGTCGCTCCTTCGCCATCGCGAGCCATCTCGCGTGCCAGGTATTGTGTCACGCGGCGCAGCGCCTCACGAAACGTCCCTGCCTCAGGGTGCCGGGCATCGAGGGGAGTAGTGCCCGCCAGACCGTTGGCAAAGAGGATGCAGGTATCGTTGGTGGACATATCGCCATCCATCGCCGTCATATTGAACGAGTCTGCCACCGCTGCATGCAGCTCTGTTTTCATCCACTGGTGTTCTATTGCAGCGTCAGTCGTCAGGTAGCAGAGCATCGTCGCCATATTTGGATAGATCATACCGGCACCCTTGGTCACGCCACCTAAACGCACTGTGCGTCCCTCGATCTGAAACTCCAGTGCGATGCGTTTAGGCCGTGTATCGGTGGTCATGATCGCTTCTGAGAAAGCATTTCCCTGGTCTGTGCTCAGTTCAACAGCTGGCACACCTGCTTGAATCTTCTCGATCGGAAGCTGGCGGCCAATGATGCCGGTGGAAGAACAGAGCACCAGTTCGTTCTCTACGCCGAGCCGCTGCGCAGCAAATTCGGTCATACGGTAAGCGTTGAGCAGGCCAGGGTCGCCTGTGGCGCAGTTGGCATTGCCGCTATTAACGATCACCGCCTGTGCCCTGCCGCTGCTCAGGCGTTCCTGGCAGACAATCACGGGCGCTGCGCGTGTGGTGCTCGTGGTGAATGTGCCGGCGGCGACACACGGCACATCCGAAGCTAAAATACCCAGGTCTTTGATCGTGCTATCGGATTTAATGCCACACGCTGTTACACCTGCACGAAAGCCCTGGGGGGCTGTCACACAATTATCGACTTCGCGAAATATGTCAGACAACGAAAAATACCTCCTAAAACTGGGAACGAGAAGCTGGGAACCGGGAGCCTATTGCTGGCTTCATTGTACAATGTGGAAGAGAGCTATACAACCCCCATCATCACCAGATGTTATAGGACCTGGCGATCACGAGGACCGCCAGGTCCTATGCAGAATTGCGAGAGCAGTCACAACCACTTGAACGCTCGCCACACCACCAGCATTGAGGCGACAATCCAGGCTGTGAGCACCAGTACGCTGGTTTGAACTGCGCCCCAGCCGGCGCCATTATAGATCACCTGGCGCAAGGCATCGTTCAGGTAATAGAGCGGCAGTGCGTGGATCACCGGCTGTAACAAGCTGGGCGCGCTGTTTACAGGAAAGTACGAGCCGCCCAGGAACATCATCGGGAAACTGACCAGCAGCAGGACCGAATTTGCTGCCTCGGATTTCTTTACAAAACTGGCGGCTGCGAAGCCAATGGCCAGCATGGTCAGCGCTCCCATTGTAACCACCAGGGCAAGCATTGCGAAGTTGCCGTAGATGTGTACATTGAAGATCCAGATTGCCAGTGCCAGCAGGATGATCACCTGCACAATTGAGAGCGCGAGGCGAGCAACCACTTGTGAACTGATCATCGAGATTGGCTTGAGCGGCGTGGCTGCCAGGCGCCTGGTAATGCCCATCTCGCGCCAGCTTACCAGCTGGACGCCCACCGCAAAATTTGCCCACATCAGCAGCATGCCGATCATGCCGGGGGTGATAAAGTCAATTTCTCGCATATCTTTGACTGCTACTGCCTGCTGATCTAGCGTCACCGGTCCGGGCTGGTGCGTTACAGCGCTGTTTATACCGTCTATAATCGCCTTTACCGTTAATTGGGTTGTTGCAGTCGAAACCGGGTTGCTCTGATCATAGAAGACCTGCAGGTGTGCTCCGCCTTGCACAAACTTCGTCCCAAAGCCGGCGGGTACGACGATAACTGCATCGCGATAGCCGTTGGTCAGCGCCTGCTGTTCCTCGCTATACATTCCTGTATATACCTGGAGCGAGTTCGATTTTTGCAACTGGCTGGCGACCTGGGCCGAGATGTTGGAATGATCTTGATCGACAACACCTATGCGTGTCTTGACTGAACCATTGCCACCGAAAAGAAAGCCGAAAACCAGCATCGAGATGACCGCCAGCCCCAGGCTGGAAATGATCAGCGCGCGCTGGCGGGTCAACATGATGAAGTTCGTGCGCAGGAGCGTGATAATTTTTGTCATGATCTATGATCCTTTCGTGTATGGTATTTACTCGCGTCTATTCGGGGCGAAGTTCGCGCCCGGTCAGGTCAAGGAAAACGTCTTCCAGCGTGGGTGTACGCACTTGCAGGTCCGTCATCGGGATATTTTGCTGTGCGGCATATGCCAGCAGCGCCTCCAGCGTGGGCTGCATTTCGCTGGTGTAGATGAAGAAGCGCTCGTTGGCCTCGCGCACGCCGGTTACACCCGGAAGTTCGCGGATTTCCTCAACAGTTGCCTTGCCATCTAAACGGCAGTCGAGCATGGCCTGCGCTCCCAGGTGATTGATAAGGCCGGCGGAGGTATCCAGCGCGATGATCTGCCCACCGTCCATAATGGCGATACGGTCGCACAGTATCTGGGCTTCGTCCATGTAGTGTGTCGTAATCAGGATCGTCTTGCCCTGCCCTCGCAGTTTGAGTACAATATCCCAAAGCATGCGCCTGCTCTGAGGATCCAGCCCGGCAGTAGGCTCGTCCAGGATGATCACCTGAGGATCGTTTACCAGCGCGAGAGCCAGGGCCAGGCGCTGCCGCTGACCACCCGAAAGGTCCTGCGGATGGGCTTTTGCTTTCTCTTCCAGCGCAACATCCCGCAGCAGTTGCTGGGGATCAAGTCCTTTCGGATAGATTGATCTAAAGAATTGAAGCGTCTCCAGCACGGTCAGTTCATGAAAGAGCGTGGTTGCCTGGAGTTGCACGCCGATGATACGCTGGACCGCGCTTTTCTGACGCCGGATGTCCAGGCCTGCAAGGATGGCCGTACCAGAATCGGGAGTACGGATTCCCTCGATCATCTCGAGTGTCGTAGTCTTGCCCGCTCCGTTGGGTCCAAGCACCCCGAAGATTTCGCCCTGCCCGATGGCGAACGAAACGTTATTGACGACGGTCTTATGATGATAGCTTTTCACCAGGCTACGCACTTCCACCATTACGCCGGTTGATATTGCAAGGGCGGTAGGTGCAGAGCTTTGTGTCTTTAGTTGCTGTGCCATGTGTGTTCCTTTCTATTCTATCTATTGCTGGGGGATCGTTCCCCTCTCGTCCACTGTCTTGAGTATAGCTTTGCACCTGCCTCTCTTGGATGTGCTTCTGGTCATCTTTCAGGCCATATATTGCCCTACGGCTTTCCATGACTGGAGTAATGGGTCATATCCCACCTTCTTCACATCCTCACCCCGTGAGGCTATGCTATAATTCCGGTAGAGAAGGGATTTAACCGGACACTATCAGCCCTTCAAGGGGAAATAACCATGTCTGGCCGGCAAGAGATCGACTTTGCAGCACTTTCTGAAAGCCTCGAGCAAACTATACCGACGGCGGAGGTAAGCACGGCATTCATCACCATCGCAATCGGGTACCTGATCACTGTTCTCACGACCCCTCCCAAGCTAACGCCTGTCAACTTTCTGATCTTCACATTATTACAGGTACTCTATTGTGCTGTGCTATGGTGGTTGGCCAGGAAGCACCTCTCCGACCGCCTCGTTGCGCTGGCTGTAGTTGTGCTCTCGATATTGGCAGTGGCGACCGTTTGGCTTAGCCTGACTGGCTTGCAGTGGGATTGGCTGCTTTATCTCGTGACGATCTCGGTCTATTTCATGGCTTTCTCATTACGAACGGCCATCATCGCGGGTGTCCTGCTTTACCTCTCAATGGTGGTAAATGACGGCTTCCTTGACCAATGGCAGTGGTCACATATCTATCCATCCCTGCTTTCTCTCTTGTCGGCCTATGCCTTTGTCGCAGTCTTTTCATTGGTGTTGCGTAAACTGAGTATCCAGAAGGAGCGTGCCGAGACGTTGTTACACCAGCTTGAAGCGTCCAATGCTGAACTGGAGGAGGCGCACAGGCAGTTGCAGAAGTATGCCAGCGAGGTAGAAGAACTGGCGGTTGTGCGCGAACGCACACGCCTGGCACGCGAGATACACGATACGCTGGGTCATTACCTGTCGATCCTGACTATTCAACTGGAAACTATCAGCAAACTGCAGGAGCGTGATCCTGCTCGCGCAGTCGTTGAAATCGCTGAAGCGCGTCGCGTGGCTTCGCAGTCCATGCAAGAAGTGCGCAATGCCATCGCAGCCTTGCGCCCCACAAGTATCGCGACGCTCACCTTAACCGGGGCGATTGCTCAATTGGGACGCGATTTTGAACAGAACGCGGCTGATGCGGCGTTGACGCTTGATCTTGATACCCAGTTGCCGCCAATCTCGCCAGACCTGCAAGTGGCGCTCTATCGTGCTGTGCAGGAGACGCTGACGAATGTACGCAAGCACGCGCACGCAAGCAAAGTGCTTGTGCGCCTGCGCTACGAGGATGAGTTGCTTGAACTACTGGTGCTTGATAATGGCCGTGGCGCCAGCGGCGATGCAAACAGCCAGGCCGAGGGTTTTGGCTTGATTGGTTTACGCGAGCGTATAGAGCTGCTTGGCGGCCAGGTAGCGCATGGTCCCGCTGAGCCGGCAGGCTATCGCGTGACAGTTCAGGTTCCCGTACCCTCAGCACCTATCCCTGAGGCAATTTCCGAGAGAGCGACCCTGGCTAGCCTGTGATCAGGTCGAGCAAGATCGGGTAGACCAGCGCGGTTTGCTGGTCAGGCTGCGTTGGGTCAATCATATCGTGGATGAGCCGGTAGTGCGCGTCGAATTCATAGCTCTCAATGCGATCAAATCCGTTGGCTCGCCACCTGTCAACCAGTTGCCGCATAATAATATTGCCCACGGCGGGATCAGCGGCATTGGTGATCACCAGCACCGACCGCGCAGCCGGCTTCATTGTCCTGGCTGCATCGTAGACGTAGAACCCCAGGCGCATCATCTGGCCCAGCCCGCGCGTGGCAAAGCCACGATAATTATGGGGTGGGCCACCCTCAGAATGTGTAACACGCTGGGTCATCATATTGGGTAGCAGGAAAGACAGGCGCATCGCGAAGCGGCTCAGCCCAACGCCCAGGTCCCGGCTGAACGTGAAAGCTGGCGCGATCACTACCGCCTTGTTGACATCGGTGCGATACTGCGCCGCCCAGGCGGCCGTGATCCCACCCATCGAGATCCCGGCATAGGTGACGTGTTCGCCCAGGCCACGTGCGATATCCACCATGTTGTTGCTACAGTCCCGCAGTTCTTCGGCTGTGACGTACTTGAGTGCATCCGTGTCACGGTTAGCAAGCCCATTGTGCGACATGCGTGGGATGAGGACGTTGTAGCCTCGCTCGTAAAACAGGGGAGCGAAATCTACAAATTGCTGGGGGCAGTTGGTCATGCCGTGCATCAGAACGATAGCACGCTCTACCTTACGGCCATGCGTCAGCAACTTCGAACGGCAGACCGGGTTGAGCGCTTGATCAGCCTCTTCCCTGGCCTGTACCTGGGCAAAGCGAGCAATGGCACTGTCATAGTCTCGGACGGGGTCGCTCATATACGCATCTAGCTCACCAGGCGAGGCATGGTTCGCCACTCTAATAGCAGCCCATGCTGCTGCCAGGGCAGCTCCGGCTCCAAGTGCAACTTTCACTATACCACTGCGCGTAATACCTTTACTCATGTCGCTAATCCTCCAAATAAGCTGCTCCCCAGACCCGTCAGCCTGAAATTGCTACTGGTGCAGTTTGATGCAGTCAGCATGCCATCACGCCTACCGGTCAGAGAGGAGATACTCTCGCGGGTTCGAACTACGTCTCTCTCGATGATACTATCAGTATAGCCTGAAGTATAAACCGCGCGAGGTTTCATTTTATCACCCATACGAGCGATTTTAATATATCACTTTGAAATGCGGGGGCCGCGTGCCTCTGTGCAAAAGATAGCTAGTTGGAGATACAATAAGACGGGAATAGATGTGCCTGGCATAGTTCTAATTCAACGGTAGTACGAGGGAGGATAGACATGACACAGCGCATCCGCGTATTGATTGTTGACGACCAGACTCTGGTACGCGAGGGCTTTCGCAAGCTGCTTGAGTTGGAGCCAAATTTTGAGGTCGTGGAAACAGCAGCTAATGGAGAGGCAGCCCTCGCAGCCGCCGAACGTCTCTATGCGGCAGGAACACCTCCCGATGTGATCCTGATGGATATTCGTATGCCGCATATGGATGGCATCGCAGCAACAAAAACCCTTAAGGAGCGCTGGCCCGGCGCCCATATCGTCATTCTAACAACCTTCGATGACGTTGAGCTTATCCAGGAGGGACTGCGTGCAGGGGCACTGGGATATTCGCTCAAAGACATCACTGCCGAACAGCTTGCTATGACCATACGTACTGCCGCCAGTGGGCAGGTGCTTTTACAACCTGATATCGCCAGCAAAGTCTTTTCCGCTCTTACGCCCTCTTCAACTAAATCGCCTGCTTCAGCAACAAACTATACGTCCTCCTCTTCTACTTCCACAACGTATATTGATGCCAGCGCGTACGTTGAGCAACTGACCGAACGCGAACGAGAGATACTGGCCCTCGTTGCTCAAGGTGCCTCTAATCGCCAGGTTGCTGAGCGCCTTTATGTTACCGAAGGGACCGTCAAGAACCATATGAGTAGTATCCTCAGCAAACTTGGAGTGCGCGACCGTACTCAGGCCGTTCTCAAGGCAAAGGAACTGGGGTTAGCCTGACCGGAACGCTACCGGGGAAGCTTCATGCCATCCAGCAGCACGTTCAGGTGTGTTTGTAACATCTGGGACAGTTGCGGCGGATTCTCCATTTCCAACCAGTTAATGAACGTGTAGAAGTACGTTGACAGCAAAATCAGAGTCATGGCTTCGGCCATAGCTGTAGTCTGCAACTCACCGCGCTCCTGCCCCCGCCGGACCATTTCAAGCACCAGCTCATACAATTGGTGTGCGCTGCTGGCTGTGTCGGAGAAAGCGAATGCGCTGTTAAAGATTTCGTGGATGATGATGCGCAGGAACTCACGGTCTCCCTGGGCTCCTGCTGCCAGCA
>WNEZ01000241.1_pt1 | contig 61053 bp, 54 predicted proteins | sample 5400521 | NCBI WGS metagenome assembly WNEZ01 (sample SAMN13153339, study PRJNA577476) | soil metagenome | isolation source: 120 cm saprolite under Douglas fir tree site 2 hole 1 replicate 1 | place: USA:California | collected 2015-04-18
ACGAGTTACCATGTCCTCGTTGGCCACTTCGGGGTGGTAGCCAGGCGGAACAAAACGGGTGACATTGGGGCCAAATGCCCAGATACCAAGGCTGTTCTTTACACGAGTATTGGCCAATTTTCGCTCCTTTGCTGCTCATAATGCGCTTCTACTGTTGCGTGCAAATACAAGGTGATAGCATCTGTGGTTTGTCTAATAACGTCAATTTTGCCACATATGTTGGTTCTTACGCAACCTGATACTTGCTGGCGAACCCTTTCTCCAAGCCGACCTTCCTCTAAAGATGCGTTCAATCCGTGCTCGATGAAGGGCTTCCATCACTGAATATTGGTTCCCCGAAACCTGTCTATGATATCACCATATCCACGCTCTCGGGCCTGATCTATTAGCCATCCCTCGACGTTATTCGCATCCTGGTAATAGCTCGTTGCCTGAGCATTTGTGATGGTTACAACAGAGGCAAATACCCCCATCCGGCTCGGAAGCCTTGGATCATTACCAGGGTTGGTAACAATAAAGCCGCGATAGCCCAATCCGGGAGGCACGGCTGGCGTAGCCTCTGGTAACGTGCGCAGCCTAGCCTGCAAGTCATTCACCTGCTCATCCGACAATGTCCAGCGAGGATTAGGACGACCGGAGAAGATGTCGAGCATGACTTCGACCCTTGATAGATTGTTCATAGTAACTACCTCCCTCAGTTAATCGTCACCTTGCACTTGCAAACACAGAGAAATCCACAGAAATCCGTGTATGGGCCGCGATCAGCAGTACGAGGATCGCTAATCGGGTTATTAGAATTGTCCACATTCCTGACGGGTGTGGGACCGGGTTTGTGCGACCAAAACCCATTATCGTCAAGACGATACCAGTGAAAATCGATCTCTGGTGATGCCACTACAAGCGCAACCTGGTGCGAACAATATGGACAGGGTTGATTCGAGAGCAGATTTACCAGGCCATCAGAGAGAGCACCATTCAAAACATCGCCACAAACCAGATCTGCATACTCATGGCCGGTAGCCCTCCCTGGCTGTGCGAAGGTACCTGTCTGTATATCACAGGCATAATTATAACAGTTGTTGTTAAACTGAATGCCATTGTTATCATTCCATTTTGCAGGTTCATATGTGGGAAGTTTCCAGAACAGCCAGCAGTAAATGAGACACCAGAGCCAACGTGGTATCCACAAAATCCATCTGAGTATCTGCATAGAATCCTTGCCATCCTTTCGTCTTTGAAACCAGATTCTACAGGCATCTAGTCTCATAGGTGAGTTTCACGATATAGACGCCGGAAGGCACAGTTTTTAGGAGGATTAATTAGGGTGATACAGCCAATATCCATGCGCCGCTCACACAGGGTTTTCCGGCACTGCGTGGATGGTGCGCTCTCGCTCATAAATGACCATGCCGGGACCACCACCCTTCATATGGCGCACGTAACGTTGCAGCGTATAGTCCACAGGAACGCTGGTGCTTCCACGCGCCTGACTGTAGTAGGCGGCAAGGCTTGCCGCCTGCTCAATCGTACTACGCGGGACCTCACGCCCCGCGGCTTTGATGATAACATGGGCACCCGGCACACCACGCGCATGTAACCAAATATCGTTCGCCGTAGCCTGGTGGAACGTTACTTCCTCATTCTGGCGACTATTCTTGCCAATCAGCAGTGTAAAGCCGTCACGGCTCTGCACACGTAGTGGCACACCCCCGCCTGGGGGTACAGGCTTCCCTTTGCCAGGTTTTCCGCCCTTGCCTTTGTGGGGCTTCTGTGCCTTCTTCTGAATTGCCTGCACAGGTCGAGCGCCACGTATCAGGCCGGCAGTCTGCACCTCCGCCTTGACCAGTGCCACCTCGGCGGCAGTGTCGGCAAGCATCAGGTCGGCTAATAACTGCTCGATGGTCGCTAGTTCCAGTGCGTTCTGCTCGACCTGAGCGGGAATGAGCGCAGTGGCACGACGCAGCTTATGATACTTGTTGAAGAGGCGATTGGCGTTCCCTACAGCGTCAAAACGAGGGTCGAGGGGGATAGTCACCTCAGACGGACTCTCTCCAGCTGCTCCCGCATTCGTATCCACACCCGTGCTTTCGTCCGCGAAGAAGTTGTGCAGGGTAACGCTACTCTGACCGCGCTGCACGTCGTGCTGATAGGCCAGCAGCAATTCAGCTCCCAAACGAAGCTGGGCAGCATCTTGCGAAGTGGCCAGTGTCCTTTGCAGCAGCTCGGCCTTGCGTATGCAACGCTCACGTTGTGTCTGTAACACCTTGCGCAGTGGCGCACGCACACCCTCCATCGCATCTCGCCACTCTGCACCTGCATAGTATTCATCGATCAGTATATTGATCGATGGCGAGTAACGCACCTGCGCACCCGGCACCTGGGCATATTGCTCCAGCACATATGGCGCAAACGCCACAGGCGACGCTGAGGATGGCAAAGGGGTTGATGATTCCGACACCGCCGTCGAGTCCGTAGGGGCCCGATTTATCGCGCCCGCGGGGTGGGGCGGGGCCAACCCCTCCCCACTCGCCGGTCCTTGCCCATCACCCTTTCCCGTGCCCACCAAAAATACCAACTGTGGCTGCCACGCACGAGTATCATACAACACAGCCAACTCCCGCACATTCCTGGCCAATTCCTCCCATGCAGCTTCGTCTTGCAAGGCCCTCTGTACCGGTGTCTCGGTATCACCTGTGGCACGATAGACGGCCTCACGCGCCAGCAGTGGACTGAAGCCAAGCAAGTGCTTCACGAGTAATTGCCATAGCTTCGGCTGCTCCGGCGGACGCCGCCGCGTCTTCTTGTTGGCAGACGAAGGCGGGGCAGGCGTTTCCTCTCCATAGATGGCGCTAGTGACAAGTTCAGCAACCGTAACGGTAGTTGGCTCCAGCCGCGGCAACGATTGACCTGCTATAGTATGTTGTTGCGGCGGTGGCGGGACATACTGCACATTCGCAGCGATCACACGATAGCGATTCACTTCAGCGCCGACACGCTTGAGGCTACCCAGGATCAAGCCATGTTCGTCGCAGAAGATGATGTTGCTGAGTCGTCCCATGATCTCGACGATCAGGCGATAGTGGACGCGTTCGTCGCTATCGGGTGCAGCGCGGTGACCGGCGATAATCTCTAATACACGCTCCCAACGCGGCTGCTGGATAGACTCAATACGTGCACCCTCCAGGTATTTGCGCAGCAGCATTACAAACGGCGGTGGCTCACTGGCAATCCTGGCCGGTTTGCGCGTTGTCAGGTGCGCCCGCGCCAGTTGAGGGTGCGCAGAGAGATAGAGCCAGCGGTTATGGCCCCCTTGTCCTTCTATCCCTGGCGCATAGCATTGCAGCGCAACAGCGTGCTCTGTTGGTTGAATGATAGTATCAATACGCGCGCCAGTTAAGAGTATGCGCCACTCATCGGCGACGGCGGCAAGGGTTATAGCGTCTGTGTACATATGCAAATTGCTGCTTTCCTCCTCACGCGAACATCCTTTAGTATATTGCACGCGCTCAAACAGCGTCAAACGATGCTGCACCGCAAATGCTAAGTGCGGCACTTATTAGCATATGCCGACTCAAAGTGATAAGGTATATATAACAAAAGAACTACATAGTACAGGAAAAGAAAGAGAGTTGATCGTATGATGGAAGCATCTCTGCGCGAGCAACTGCTTCGAATCTATGCCGAAACCAGGACCATCGCGGTAGTAGGCGCCTCAGCTGATGAGTCGAAGGCTGCACACCAGGTTCCGCGCTACCTGCAGAGCCAGAGATATCGTATCGTGCCGGTGAACCTACGCGGCGGCAAGATCTTCGGAGAATCCGTGTTCCGCTCGCTCGCTGAGATCGACGTGCCAGTGGACGTGGTGGAGGTGTTCCGCCCCGCTGAGGAAGCTCCTGAGATCGCACGGCAGGCCATCGCGATCGGAGCAAAGGTGCTCTGGCTCCAGGTCGGGATCGTGTCCGAGGAGGCCCAGCGATTAGCTGAATCGGCAGGGCTCACCGTCGTCATGAACCGGTGTATGGGAGAGACCCACGAGCTTCTCGGTTTGGGACCCGGACCCGATGCCCCGATCGATACCCGAGCATACGAAGGGAGGTAATACCAGCAGAGTGTAGCCGCTGCGACCTCGCACATGTCCCCCAGGACTGGAACTATTCAGCAGGGAGTGCAAGGGTATCGCATCCCCTTGCCCTTCTTCTTACCTCAGCGCCCCTTGATCACCGCCTCCACCTTCCCGTACGGGCGCAGCGCCAGCGTCTTTGTAAGATCAGGCGCTATCACCTGGTGAGGAACCAGGAAGAACGTTACCCGTTGAGCAAGAGTCGCGATCAGGAGATGTCCCTCCATTTTCGGCTTCACGGAGAATACTCATAAGCCCCACTATCGCAGCCTTTCCCCTGCAGTCGTCTCACACCGCGCTGGTCGTTGAACACCTTGAACATCATACATACATCAGACGGGATGAGATCGATAGCCGGACTCCCCAGGAGCAACGCGTGGGTCCAGGTGTGCGGTCGGGCCGACCCACCGTTATCCCGCAGCATAGGATCAATTCCCAGGTCGGTGGAGGACACCCCTAACACATCCGTGGACTGCTGCTTGGACGGACCGAGAAACGTCGCGCCGGAGCGGCCTCCGACCAGGTTGTAGCCTAATGTGGTGAGAGGTCCCGCGATATCCGGGCCGGTATGAGCATTGTTCCCAGCGATAATGCTGGCTCCCATAGTCACCTGGTCTTGTTCGTTAAGATGTCCAATCCAGATGCCACCGCCGACGATCGCTGTATTGCCATACACGGTACAATAGAGGAGCATGGCCTGGACAGGAAAGCCAATGATACCACTGATTGTGATGCCGCCGCCGCTGCCGTGAGTCGCCGTGTTGTCCGAGATGGTGCTGTTGCTCAGCGTGAGCGTGCTGGCATTGAGGATGCCGCCACCGTCACCAGTCGCTGTATTGCTCGAGACGGTGCTGTTGCTCAGCGTGAGTGTGCCGAGATTGTAGATGCCACCACCGTAGCCAGTCGACGTATTGCCCGAGACGGTGCTGTTGCTCAGCGTGAGCGTACCGCCATTGGAGATGCCGCCACCACCGTAGCCAGTCGACGTATTGCCCAAGACGATGCTGTTGATAAGCGTGAGCGTGCCTTCGTTGTCAATGCCGCCGCCATTGTCGCCAGTCGCCGTGTTGCCCGAGACAGTGCTGTTGCTCACCGTGAGCATGCCGCTAAGGGCATTGAGGATGCCGCCGCCGCTGCCGCTGCCAGTTGCCTTATTGCCCGAGACGGTGCTATTGGCGAGCATAAGCATGCCCTCGTTGTCGATGATGCCCCTGAAAGTTTCGCTGTCCTTGAAGGTTAAACCGGAAATAGTAACGGTGACTTCCTGTACCACATGAACAATATGCCCACTCTTACCACTGCTGATCGAGAGGATACCTGCACCTGGACCACGAATAGTCAGGTTCCTCGTGATGCTCAGATCACTGCTGGTCAGCAGAATGGTTCCATGCAGGCTCGTGTCAAACGTGATTGTGCTCCCTGAGGGTGCATTGGCAATCGCCCAGCGCAGTGATCCCATCCCATGGTCTTGTAGGTTGGTAACACGTGTCGGATCGGGGGGGCGGAAAAAAACAACCAACCGGCCAGTCCTGTGGTCGAGAGCAGGAGGAGCACTATGACCGTTATACTGGCTACAGAGCGTATACGCCGTGCAGCACCGGCACGGAGAAATGCCGCTTTGTTGCCACTTGGGGTGTTGCGCCTGGCCCATGCTCGCGCCTCTTTCAGTTGGGAGCCACGGTAGAGGCGATCTCCAGGCTTGTTGTGCTGCTCCCACTTGGTGGCATCCTGGCTGATGGTCTGCTGGAGTGGGATGTCGTCGCGTGCCTCACGCAGCCAGCCTGCAAGGCGGGGCCACTCGCGGATCAACGCCTCGTGGCTGACTTCAATGGTGGTCGTTCCGGCGACCTCATTGGTCGTCAGCAGGCGAACAGCGACGAAGGCATCAGCGACCTCTTGCAACAGGCGCGTCTGGCTAGCGTCTGCCAGGGAGAACTCTGAGAGGGCGGCGCGGCGGCGGGTGGTGTCCTGTTCGGTTGCACCGGGGTCGATCAGGCGCACGAATAAGGCACGCGCCAGCTTGCGGTGCTCATCAGAGGGCAAGGCGGCATATGTCTCCTCGGCCTGCCTGGTCAGTGCGCCTTTGACGCCCCCAAGCTCGCGATAGGCAGCGAGGGTCAACTGGCGTCCGCTGCGCCGCTGGAAGAGCTGGTCAAGGGTGAACTGCAAGAGCGGCAAAGCTCCTGCCTGACCCTGCACCTCGAAGAGCAGGTCCCCCACCAGGTCGCCCTCGAAGATCAGCCGCACATCCGGTAACGCAGCAGGTTTCTCGATCACCTCGCGCAAGTCATGGAGAGCCATCGGCAGTACTGAGGTTTGATAGGCCTGAATGAGTTGGTGCAACAGCGGATAGCGCATCGGGCGGTCATAGAAGTCGGCCCGCAGCGTGAGCAGGACAATGACCGGACCATGCGGCTCGGTCGCGGCCGTCACCAGCAGGTCAAGGAAGTGACGCCGCTCATCCTCGGAAGGTGTCTGGGTGAAGAGTTCCTCGAACTGATCCACCAGCAGCACCACTTTTGTTCCCTTTTGCTTTGCCAGCTTCGTGGCGAGCAGGTGCAGACCGCGTGCCGCGTCATCTTCCAGGTCTTCGCGGATCGCTTTCAGGCTCTTGTCGGGCAGGTGCTCTGAAAGCGCCAGCGTGAGGGCTTCGATGGGACGGGTACCCGGCACAATCGGGTCCAGGTACACCCACTGCTCGCTTCCGGACAGTCTCCCTTCCCGCAGACGAGGCAGCAGGCCGGCCATCATGACACTTGATTTACCCGAGCCACTCGGTCCGACCACCGCCAGTAAGCGTGCGTACTGCTGGCTCTTCTCTTCTGTGGCCTGCGCCCCTTCCAGGGTAGCCGCCAGTTCGTTAATGAGCGTATCACGCCCGAAGAAATCGTGGGCGTCTTCACCCGTGAACGCTTGCAGACCTTTGTAGGGGTTGCGCGGCTCGAAGTCTAGCTCTGGAGGCTTCGGTGGCGTCGAGGAAGCTTTGTGGAGGAGCTCAACAAGTTCGGGCATGGCTGTCTCATAGCGGCTCTCGCGGGCATCGATGTACTGTATTCCTCCCCAGCCGAACGGAACGGCTTCTATCCACTGAGTACCGGCGATCCAGAGCGGGTAGACGGGACGCTGGTACAGTTCGGCGATACGCAGTTCGTCCCGGACGTAGCGGGAACTACGCGCATTGGGCGAGGCGATGAGCAGCACCGCCTGCGCGGCACGAATGGCCGTGCGCAAGGCTTCTTCCCAATCGAGCGTGCCCAGCTGGAGTCCTTCGCGGTCGATCCAGACATGGATGCCCTGGCTCAGCAGGTCGGTTTTTAGACGCGTAACGAGTTCACTGTCGGCACGCGCATAGCAGAGAAACACGAAGGGGTGGATGAGCGACTCGAGCAGTGGCCAACTCCTGGCCAGCACATCGACCGGAATCGCGAAGGCTGTTTTGAGGTTCGTCCGCCGTTCGGCCGCTACGACCATGCCCACCACCGCTTCTACCTGGCTATCCCACACGGGCGTGCCGCTGAAGCCCGGCTCCACCGCAAAACCCGTCTCTTTGACATCTTCGATCTGCACCCAGTTCGTGGTCTGGCGACCCAGCAGGCGTCCTGTGGCCCACACCCCTGTGTCCTGACCCCTGGGAAAGCCAAACGCTCGAAAGGAGTGCTCCCAGAGATCCTCGACCTGGGCAAGCGGGGCTGTCTGCGCCCCTTGCGGTTGATCGCTATCCAGTTCGAGGCCAGCGATATCGTCGCCCCCATCGGCTCGCGGAGGTCGCCACAGCACAACACGAGCGGTAAGCAGCTTCCTGGGTGCAACCCGCGGGATATCGAGATACACTAGAGCCTGCGGCTTCTCTGGCGTATCATCGGCAAAACCGAGGGCTCCAGCCACGACGTGTGCGCAGGTGAGGGCCTGCCGTTCTCCCACGAGGAACCCGGCACCCACAACGACTCCATCTGCGCGACAGATGCGCACAATCGATGATTCAAGTGAGCTGCTCATGCTTCCGTCCCCCTCCTCAATTACCGGACTCTTGCATCGCTCATGTTGTACAATAGTGATAGAAGTAACTATGTGGCAGTATAGCAAAGAGTAACCTGTTCGTATACTACTACCAACGAGGGTGCGTTTCATTTTTTGCGTGTAAGGACGAGGGGAAAGGTCCCGCCACCCTCTGTCCCCGACAGTTTTAAGGCAACCATGCATCAAGCGGTAGGCATGACGTCGGGGCGAGGGGCCGTACGAAATGTAGTGGCACGGGGTTGGGAACCCTGTCTGGGGGACAGGTATGGGGGTGGATGGGCCCTTGTGTGGCAAGAGAGTCTGGGGGACTCTCAGCCAGGCCTCACGACGCTCGACCCAGCGCAACGATTCTGAACCTGCACCCACCAGTCACATCAGGGAAAAACAGCATGCAACTCGAGACGGAGCCAACTGTACGCAAGCAGCACCAGACGCCACGCCCATCATCCAGGCAGGGACTTCTCTTTGTGCTCTCAGCGCCATCTGGTACGGGCAAAGACAGTGTTATCAATGCACTCAAACAGCAAGGTATGAACTTTTATGTTGTCCCCTCTGTAACCGCACGCGCACCCCGACCAGGTGAAAGCGAAGGTAACCCATATCACTTCATCAGCCAGGAAGAGTTCGATCGCATGGTCGCTAACGATGAACTGCTCGAGTACGCAAAGGTACATGGAAACTGGTATGGCCAACCACGCCAGCCCATACGAGACAACCTGCGAGCCGGGCGTGATGTACTCCTCAAGATTGACGTGCAGGGTGCAGCAACCGTGCGCAGGAAAGTGCCACAAGCTATCTTCATCTTTCTGGTTCCCGACTCCCTGGAGGAACTCACGCTGCGGTTGAGCAAGCGTAATACGGAGACGGAGGGGGAACTTCAGCGACGGCTAGCCGATGCCCGTACAGAATTGACCGAAAAATACTGGTATGATTACGTGGTCCTCAATCGACAGGACCACTTGCAAGAAGCGGTGGATAATATACGGGCGATCATGATGGCCGAGCACTGTCGTACTCAGCCTCGTCAGGTAGAAATTTGATGATTAGGCATGGTTCAAATGAACTTGACAGTTCCTAACCAACAGCAAGGTCCAGCCCTGTCATGCTGAGCGCAGCGAAGCATCTCTCTGCCTATCGAGACAGACCCTTCGCTGCGCTCAGGGTGACACAGTGTGACTGTTCATGTCCGAAGAACGTTTTGAGCAATCTGGTACAAGAGAACGAAACCTGGCGGTGGAGTTGGTGCGAGTCACAGAGGCAGCGGCATTGAGCGCCGGACGTTGGATGGGCAAGGGCAACAAGGAGATGGTGGATCAAGCGGCAGTCAATGCGATGCGGGCAGCAGTGGATGGCGTCGATATGGACGGTATTGTCGTCATTGGTGAAGGTGAGAAGGACGAGGCCCCCATGCTCTATATCGGTGAGCGGGTGGGCAATGGTCTGCCACCGGAAGTGGATGTCGCCGTGGACCCGGTCGAAGGAACTACGCTGCTTGCGCTCGGTCAGCCTGGTGCGCTGGCGGTTATAGCTACCGCCGAACGCGGGTCGATGTATGCAGCTCCTCCAGGCGTGTTCTACATGGAAAAGATCGCCGTCGGGCCTGCAGCTAGAGATGTAATAGATATCAATGCGCCCATTGCTACGAATTTGGCGTATCTTGCTCGTGCACGCGATGCGCTCATTGATGATCTGACTGTCGTTGTGCTGAATCGGCCACGACATCAAGAGCTTATCCGACAAATCCGTGAAGCGGGTGCGCGCATTCGCATGATTGAGCATGGTGACGTATCAGCCGCCATCCAAGCCGCAATGGAAGATTACACCGCCGTCGATGCGCTCATGGGCGTTGGAGGAGCAACAGAGGCTGTACTGGCAGCGGCAGCCATCAAGTGTATTGGGGGAACCATTCAGTGTAAGATCTGGCCACGCGACGACAAGGAACGCGCAAAGCTCAAAGCGGATGGCATTGATCTCAACCAGGTACTGCATACGGATGACCTGGTGAAGGGAAATGATGTATCGTTTGCTGCAACAGGCATCACGAGCGGTGAGTTGCTGGATGGCGTAGAGTATTTTGGTTGGGGTGCTCGCACATCTTCGGTGATGATGCGTTCCCGCTCTGGGACGATCCGCTATATTCAGGCACGTCATAAATGGCACAAGAGTAGCATAATAGTGGCTGCCCAAACACACTAATGTAGTGGCGGGGCTTGCCCCCGCCAGGTTTCCCCCGTCAGGCTTGCCCCCGTCAGGTTTCCCCCGCCAGGCTTCCCTCGCCCATATTACAATTTACTCAGCTTTTCGATCACGGCGTCTGCAACCTGGGAGGTGCCAACAGCCGTTGGATCATCGGGACGAGGCTTGAGGTCGTAGGTCAGCCATTTGCCTTCTACGATGACCTGGGATATGGCCTGCTCCAGGCGGTTGGCGGCATCCTCCTCGCCCAGGTGACGGAGCATGAGCACTCCTGAGAACATCATCGCCATGGGATTGACTTTGTTCTGCTTTGCATACTTGGGAGCGCTGCCATGCACCGGCTCGAAGACAGCATATTGACTGCCAATGTTGGCACCCGGCGCAACGCCTAGCCCACCTATCAGGCCAGCCGATAGATCGGAAATAATGTCGCCATAGAGGTTGGGTAAGACAAGCACATCATAGAGTTCGGGCTTCTGTACCAATTGCATGCACATGTTGTCTACAATGCGGTCCTCAAACTGAATATCAGGATACTCCTTGGCGACTTCATGGGCAGTCGCAAGGAAGAGCCCATCAGAAAATTTCATGATGTTGGATTTATGGACTGCAGTGACCTTGCGGCGACCATGGCAGCGGGCATACTCAAAAGCGAACTTCACTATGCGGCGACTTGCCTGTTCGGAGATACATTTGATGCTGATTGCAGAGTCATGACTGAGGTGGATGCCGGTGGTGCGGGCTATTGTCTCGATCATCTCCTCCAGTTCAGGCGTTCCTCTCTGGAACTCAATACCGGCATACAGGTCTTCAGTGTTCTCACGTACAATGATCAGATCTATATGCTCATAGCGTGAGCGTAATCCTTTATATGTTTTGGCTGGTCGAAGATTCGCATACAGATCGAGCTTCTTGCGCAGCGCGACGTTTGCGCTACGAAAGCCTTTACCAACAGGAGTAGTAATTGGACCCTTCAGTGCCACTTTCGTCTGCTTAATCGAATCGAGCACATCGTCAGGTAATACCGTGCCATACTTAGCTAACATCTCTATGCCGGCCTGGCGTATGTCCCAGTCAAATTGAACGCCAGTAGCTTCGAGCACCCGGCGTGTTGCTTCTGTAATTTCCGGTCCCGTACCATCGCCAGGGATCAGGGTGACGGCATGCAACATGAAATCCTCCAAACAGCAGAGTTTTATGTATGTGTGTAAAGTGTTGTCACAATTCTCATCATGTCATGAAGCTGTGGTCTTCTTCGTACGCGAAGGACGAGCCGCAATTTTCTTAGCCGCCGCTGTTGTTTTCCTGGTAGCTGTTGCCGTGCGTCGTATTGTTTTTGGCTTTGCCGCCGGTTTCCTTGCGACAGGTCGTGTTGTTTTTGATTCGGCCAGCACTACCTGTTGATCTGTAACAGTGGCTTTCTTACGTGGAACACGTTTCGTCGCCGTTCCGTTTTGCTGGGGTTTCTCCTCGGCAGTACGTTGCAAAGCTACAACTTCCGTGTAGCAAACAGGGTCCTGCCCAGCACGCGGGACGACCATCAGACCTCCACAATTGGGACAGGGCTCAGGGATGGGACGCTCCCAGATGGCAAAATTGCAGGTGGGATAATTGCTGCATCCATAGAAGATACGCTTCTTTTGCTTGGTTTTGCGCTCAACCAGGTCGCCACCACACTGTGGGCACAACGCGCCCGTTTTATTGACGAAGGAACGACGATAACGGCACTCAGGGAAGCCGGAACAAGAGATGAAACGCCCAAAACGGCCGGTGCGAATAACGAGGTTACGTCCGCATTCGGGGCAGCGTTCATCGATCTCCTCCACTGGCTTCTGCACGCGATCCATCTCGGCCTCGGCCTTCTCCATGCTCACCTTAAAATCGCCATAGAAGCCGTGCAGGAACTCCGTCCATGACTGCCGCCCCTCCTCAACATCGTCTAATTTGCGCTCCATCTCAGCGGTGAAGCCGATATCTACGATATCGGGGAAGTGCTTATTCATGACCTCGTTGACCGTCTCACCCAACCAGGTTGGCACAAAACGACGCTGCTCCTGTTGAACATAGCCGCGGTCCTGGATTGTGCTAATAATCGGCACATACGTGCTTGGACGACCAATGCCCTGTTCTTCCAACTCTTTGATCAAGCTTGCCTCTGTAAAACGTGGCGGAGGTTGGGTGAAGTGCTGATCTGGTTTCAATTCGTGCAGATCAAGAACTTCGTTGGCGCTGAGTGAAGGGAGCGATTTTTCATCTTCCTCACGCGGCCAGACGGCGTAAAAGCCAGGGAACTTGAGCACGGAACCGGTAGCACGAAAGACGTACTGCCCGGCGACAATATCGACTCGTACGGTATCAAAGATGGCCGGGGTCATAAAACTGGCAACAAAACGCCGCCAGATCAGGCTGTACAGCTTCCACTGGTCGGTGGACAGGTAGGACTTGACGATCTGCGGTGTCAAACTCACGTCGGTGGGACGTATTGCCTCGTGCGCGTCCTGCGTTGTTGCTTTTACTTTGCCCATACGCCCTGACCCCACATATGGTTGACCAAATTCTTCAGCGATGTATGCCTTCACTTTTGCCTGTGCTTCATCAGAGATACGTGTTGAGTCGGTACGCATATAGGTGATGAGGCCTTGATGACCTCGCTCCCCTAATTCAATGCCTTCATAGAGCTGCTGGGCCAGGCTCATCGTTCTCTTGGGCTTGAAGGAGAGCCGGTTCGAGGCTTCCTGTTGCATGGTGCTCGTCGTGTAGGGCGGGTAGGGCTGACGACGCTGTTCTTTCTCCTCCACCTTCAATACGCTATAGGTTGCACCCTGTAATTCGGCCAGAATCGCGTCTGCTTCTTCTTTTGAGGAGATTTTGATGCGCCCTTTTTCCGTTTGCAGTTTTTTCGCACCATTCCCATTCTGCGCCGTCGATGCTGGCCGCTCTTCACTCTCGGATGGGTTCTCGTCGCCATTAAAGGTGGCGATGTCTTTGAGACGCGTGATCAGATTGGCCTCGAACCGCTCTTGCTGCTTTTGCTTACTAAGCAATGCGGTGATGCTCCAGTATTCCTCCGGAACAAATGCGCGAATCTCGGCCTCGCGGTCGCAGATAAGCCGGAGCGCAACGGATTGCACACGCCCAGCGCTGGTGCCCGATTGCACGCGTCGCCAGAGCAAAGGACTGATTTTATAGCCGACGAGACGATCCAGTACACGACGGGCTTGTTGAGCGTTGAAGAGGTCTTCGTCGATGTCACGCGGCTTTCTGATGGCTTCCTGAACGGCCCCTTTGGTGATTTCGTTGAACACGGCGCGGCGTGGATTCTGCAATCCCAATGTGTGTTTCAGGGACCATGCGATAAACTCGCCTTCACGGTCCGGGTCCGGGGCCAGGTAGACTTCATCAGCGCGCCTGGAGGCGGCTTTCAGTTCGTCTATCAGTTTATCTTTCTTTTCGATGATCTCATATTTTGGGGTAAAGCCCTTGCGCGTATCGACTCCCAGGCCCTTTTTAGGCAGGTCGATAATGTGTCCCATCGAGGCTCGTACTTCGAAGCCACGCCCCAGGAATTTCTCGATTGTTTTAGCTTTTGCCGGTGACTCTACGATCACTAATTTTTTTGCCATGTATCTAACTCTAATCTATAGTACTACTTAACACCTTGTATTCTCGAGCACTTCATCTCACAGCATAGAATAGCACACGTTGGCAAGAGTCCTTTTCCTCATTTCCTCTTGACCCATTTGTGCTTGCATGCTATGCTGCATCAATACATGAAGGATGTTTGAAAGGCAGGACAGCATGCGAAAAAAGAGGCCATCTCAGCCAAAACAAAGAGTTGTACACGTCATTCGATGGCGCAGGAGTAACGCAAGTCGCATGCAGCCCACGGCTGGCAGTGCGGGGACAACGAGCAAAGGTCATAAGAAACGGCGCATATCTCTGCGTGCCGGACTGGCAGTGGTAGGAGGGCGGGCTGCGGGCGCATTAAGTCGTCGTCTCCACCTGGGCGGCGGGACCAGTATTACTGGCATTGTAGCACAACGTGTCTACCCAGACATCGTCGGTCACCTGGCTTCGGAGCTAGAGCATGGCAGTATAGTGGTCACAGGTACCAACGGTAAAACGACAACCAGTGGTTTTATCGCTGCCATTCTGCGTGACGCCGGTTTGCGCGTTTGGCACAACCGCGAAGGTTCAAACCTTATGGGTGGTGTCGCCAGCACACTGATCATGCGTGCCCTTCCCACCGGTCACTTGCGTGGCGAAGGGCGAGCCATCTCGATCTTTGAAGTTGATGAGGCGGTCGTACCGCAGGCGGTGCAGGCGATCCCGCCGCGTATCGCTGTGTTTACGAATCTTTTTCGCGACCAACTTGATCGTTACGGCGAAGTCGATAGTGTGGCGGCACGATGGCGCCAGGCAGTAGAGACACTGCCCATAAGCACGATACTCGTCCTTAACGCTGACGATCCGACTATTGCTCACCTGGGTGCTTCTTTTAGTGGCCAGGTGCTTTACTTCGGCATAGATGATCCTGCATTTGATCATGGCACGCAGGGTACCTCAACTGGAAGACACCAGGTCATTGACACGCGCACATGCCCACGTTGTGGCAGTGATTACACGTACACCACACGCCTCTACAGCCATATGGGTCACTACATCTGCACAAACTGCGGACTCGCACGACCCCAGCCTGATATACGAGTCGTGGACGTTCATCCGGAGAGCTTCGATAGACTGCGCATCCAGGTGGCCATTGCGACCCAGCAACACGAAGTCGTTATCCCTTTACCAGGTCTCTATAATATATATAACGCTCTGGCAGCAATCACAGCAGCTCACGCCTTACGGATTAATTGGGATGCAATAGTAAGCGGCATCGAACAGTTTAAGCCAGTCTTTGGACGTGGTGAGCGGGTACAAATAGAGGGGCGCAGCGTTCGTTTGCTGCTGGCAAAGAATCCTACCGGATTCAATGAGGTGCTGCGTACACTTTTCAGCGACGGCACAACGCGTCATGTGCTGTTCGTGCTAAATGACAACACTGCTGACGGACGCGATGTCTCGTGGATCTGGGATGTGGACTTTGAGCGGGCAGTTGGGCAAACTGCTTCACTCGTCGTGGCAGGGACGCGCGCACGGGACCTGGCTCTACGTCTGAAATATGCCGGGGTTGCAGGGCAGGAAATGACCATTGTGACTTCGTCACCATTGCGGGCAATGAAACTCGAGGCTGTGGGTAAGCGTGTCAAACAAGGGTGGAAGGTTGTTGAGCCTAAGACAGATGCCCAGCCTCCTCGTCGCTATGGCATAGCTGAGGCGTTGAATGAAGCAGTTCGTCAGACGCCTGCAGACGAGACGCTGTTTATTGTACCAACGTATACTGGCCTACTAGAACTACATCATGAGCTGGAACGGCGCGGACTAACGCCCCACTACTGGGAAGGATGAAGATATGAAAGATATCACTGCACCACGCCTTAAGCTCACACTGGGGCACTTGTACCCAGATCAACTAAATCTGTATGGGGATCGCGGCAATATCCTGACTCTGCGTCAACGTTGCCAGCGGCGTGGGATCGAGTTGCGCGTGGTTGGTTTGGGAATTGGCGATGCGCTGGCACCCGACGAATACGATATGTTGTTTATCGGTGGCGGCCAGGATAAAGAGCAGGCTCCTGTTGCCCAGGATTTGCATGATATGAAGGGCATAGGGCTGTGGGCTGCTATTGAAGATGACATGCCTGTCCTGGCTGTGTGTGGAGGCTATCAGTTGCTTGCACACTACTATCGCCCGGCCAGCGGTCCAGACATGCGCGGCCTTGGAGTCTTCGATGCCTGGACGATCCATAAAGGGGCACATGTCCCACGCTGTATCGGCGATGTAGCCATCAGCTGGAACGGGAGTACGCTGGTCGGCTTCGAGAACCACGGCGGACGTACCTACCTTGGTACCGCCAAACCGCTAGGAAAAGTGTTGAAGGGGCACGGGAATAATGCGGAAGATGGCATGGAGGGAGCAGTCTATCGCAACACGTTTGGGACGTATCTACACGGATCGCTCCTCCCTAAAAACCCGCATTTTGCCGACTACTTGCTTGAATTAGCGTTACGGCGAACCTATGGCATAAACAACGTATCGACTGAACTACAGCCCCTGGACGATACGCTTGAATGGGAGGCCCATACCGCCATGCTTGAACGTATGGGATTATATAATAAGGCTGTTGCTGCATTAAGTACGCATAAGGTTTGAAATCGAAGCAGTATCTAGAAGGGTGCCCATACAACGCTTGGGCGACTACAGGGGCTGCTCCCTAGAACTCATCCAAAGGAAAACTCATGAGCGTTGATCGCTTACAGGCCCGCTGTTCTTTCTGCGGTCGCCGTCCACCAGAAGTCCGGCAGATGGTGGCTGGCCCAGGCGCGGCTTATATCTGTGATGCCTGCTTACAGCTCTGTAATGATATTCTACACGATCCTGCGCCCTTCTCTGCCAAGGCGTTGGAACTGGCCTCCCGACCACCTGTGGTCATTGCCGCACCGGTACCAGAAGAACTGGAGTCACCATCAATGCTGCGTGAGCCTTTGCGTAGCGTAACGGTGGAGCTAGAGCAGAAGCAGCAAGGGATGACACTGGTGTTGCACCAGGTGGAATTCTATCAGAGACACTTTGAACTTCATTATTACTGGATGAGACCCCCTCTTATGGGAGGTTTTGCATTTGTGCCGCGTATCATCTTCCTGGTAAAGGACAATATCGGAACGCAGTGGATGGGAGATCGCGGAGGTATGCTGCTGGCACGCCCAGAATTGGCCAGCGACCCGGATCTGGCGGTCTATCAGGGGAGTGCACGTTTCCGCCCACTTCCCCCATCCAATGCTCGTCTATTGACGATACGCGCTGCTGATCCTCTTGCCCAGTTTGAAAACCCAGTACCTGCGCCATGGCAGTTTGAAGTCACGCTTTAGGGGTACGTTCCTCCGCAAGGATGGAGGACCCGACCCATTTATCAAACCGCGCCGTAAAACCCTGGGCTTCAGCTCTAGGGATATAAGGCACGTTCCTTGTTTGGGGCCGGGGCATTGGGGATACCTCAACCACTTGACATTTTACTGGACGGCCAATAAAATAGAGCACATGAGAACGTTTGAATATCGCCTCTATCCGAAGAAAGCACAATCTCATCTGCTCATGCAGTGTCTCATCGAAACGCGCCATATCTACAATGACATGCTGGCAGCCGTGAAAGAGCAGTATGAGCAAGATGCGACCTTCCCTTCCAAGTATGACTTGAATGTTGCCTTTAAGGGAAGAGGTGGTGAGGCTGTTCCTGCATCTTGTGTGCAGATGCTCTCTGACCGGCTCTCCAAGGCTCTCAAACGCTTTCTTGCCGCTAAAGAAAACAATATCCCTGGTGTAGGCTTCCCGCGTTTCAAAAAGCCCAACCGATGGCATAGCATCCAGCTGCGACAACACAAAACCGATTTCTCGCTTGAGCTTAATGGCTCGCACCTGCACCTTCCCAAGAAGTTGGGTGGCTCCATCAAGATCAAGTTGCATCGTCCCATCGAAGGCACCCCAAAGACCGCCCATCTCGTCTTGCGTGCTGATGGGCACTGGTATGCGCTCATCGTCTGTGAGACCGAGTCATGCACTGAGCATAGCTCATCTGCCTGTACTCATCCTGATATTGGCATCGACGTAGGGTTGAAATCGTTCCTGACGGATAGCCAAGGGCAGACGGTTGAGAACCCACGCTACTACCGTAAGAGTCAAGCCACTTTGAGGCGCAAGCAACGCATGATTGCACGTCGTAAGAAAGGCTCGAAGCGACGTAGGAAAGCGGCCAAGAGTACCGCACAAACGCATCTGAAGATTAAGCGGCAACGCCGTGACTTTCATTTCAAGGTCGCCAAACACTATACTGAACAGTATCAGCACATTGCTGTCGAGAACCTGAACATTGACGGCATGGTCAAAAACCATCATCTCGCAAAAAGTATCATGGACGCCTCCTGGGGCGCGTTCCTCGATATCCTTGAAGCCAAGGCTGAGAGTGCTGGACATGAGGTCATTCGAGTGAACCCCCGCTACACTTCGCAGAAATGTTTCAGGTGTGGTGAGATCGTCCAAAAGTCGCTTTCCGTGCGGACGCATATCTGTCCTTCCTGCGGCTACGTTGAAGATCGCGATGTCAACGCCGCCAAGAACATACTCAAAGTTGCTCGGCTGGGGCACAGCCGTCAGGCGTTAACGTACACCGATGGGTGCAGCGTTGCCTGAGAAGCCTCCGCATTTATGCGTGGGGAGTTGTCACATCAGGTCCAGGTCCGGCACAAGCAATCCGTAGCCACCAGTGTCCAGGCGGTACATGACGTTGATGCTGTTGGTAGCTTCGTTAAAAAACGGATAGAAAGAGATGCCGAGGGACTCCATTTGGGCGATCGCCTCCTGGTCATTCATCGGTTTGGTTTGGATATGGCGAATCTCCATTACCCTGGACCATATTTCTTCATTGTGCTCCTCTGTAATGGATGGTAGGAGTTGTTCGTCTAGGCCGTCGATGTCTTGATCGCTATTTCGCTTATCCAGGTTATCCTGTTCATCTTCGAGCGGTGAGAGTTCGCCGGAGCGTGAGAGGGAGAGGATCTTCATTGCTGGCGTACGATGCCGCAGTGTCGATGTTTGACGATCTTTCTGGCGACCAAGCTGTGCAGTGATTTTGTCCAGTACCAGATCAAGGGCCATGTTCGCATTTAGCGCGCTAACCTCGCTACGGATGGGGTGGGAAGCGCCAGTAAGTGCGAGTTGCACCGAATAGCGGTCACGAGCGCTGCGTGTCCGCTCCTCTGCAACAATCACCTCGACACGGGCATCCTGGTTGACGAGCCGGGAGAGTCGCTGCACTTTGCGCTCAATGTGTTGACGTAAACGGGGTGTAATTTCCATCTGCCTACTTGTAATGATGATTTGCATAGTTTGCCTTCACTTTCCGGTCCAAGCAACATGACAAAACAAACGTAACAGATGTTTCCTGCGGGGTAGGGCAGTTATTCCAAGTAATATTATACCACTACAAATGGCGAGATGGGTATGATCATAGTAGGGCACCGACTCTCCGTCCTTAGGGGTGAAACGAGAGAGAAATGGAATCGGCTTCCCTCGCTTTGTGGTAGAATATCGCTATTACGCTTGCACAGGGGGCGATAGATTCAAATGAAATGTCCATTCTGTGGATATAACGAGTCGCGGGTAAAAGATTCGCGGGATATCGGCGATGCTATTCACCGGAGACGTGAATGCGAGCAATGCAAAGGACGCTTTAGCACGTTTGAGCGCGTGGAAACATTTCACCTGATGGTAGTGAAGCGCGACCAGCGACGTGAAGCCTTTGATCGAGAGAAACTCTACATTGGCATTCGTAAGGCCTGTGAGAAACGCCCGTTGCCTGTGGGTGAGATCGAAAACGCCGTAGAGGAGATCGAACAGGAGCTATACCGCCAGGGCAGACAGGAAGTGCAAAGCAGCGTCATTGGTGAACTGGTTATGGAACGTCTACGACGCATGGACAAAATCGCTTATATCCGCTTTGCCAGCGTGTATCGTTCATTTGGCGACGTTGAGACGATGTTCGAGGAGATACAAAACCTGCTTAATCGAGATAAAAATGAGTGACAATTCCTCACGGCTTTATCCGTGAGGAATTGTTCCAGACCGCTTCAACCTACAATAACTAACGATCGTGGATACGTTGCTCGGCTTTGCGTAGCCGGCGACTGAGAGCAGCGAGCAGGTGTAACGCGATATCAGGATTATTGCGCAGGATTGCACGGAACTCCCATACTGGCAGCAGCAAGGCAGTCACATCATCTACCGCAGTAACAGTGGCCGAACGCGGCAAGTCATCGAGGAGAGCCATCTCACCCAATACATCTCCTGCGCCAGCCGTGCCAATTTCCTCCTCCGCCCTATCAGGGTCATTGGCTTGCGTGATACGTACCTTGCCGCTGGTGACAACATACAGTCCCGCGCCTGTATCACCTTGTGAGATCAAGACCGAGCCAGCGCTGTACTTGCGTTCCTTGCAGCTCTGTGCGAGTAGTTGTAAGTCCTTCTTCCCTAAGCCAGCAAAGAGTTCAACATTTGCCAGGGTATCTTCGTACATAATTTTGCAACTCCTTTGTACCAAGTGTTACGTATTAGATTCAGGGGTACCAGATATGCATGATTGCGTCTATGGAATGTATTCTATCACAATTGATGTGATGAGCCTATAGGACCTCTTTTTGACTTTCTGCGAGCTACGGACTACAATGGAGAAGACGATAAATACAGATAAACGCAGCAAACAGAGCGATTCCTGGGAAGTAGATTCTGAACAATGACGACACAGGATAAAGAGAAAGATAAAACAGCCGCAGAGCAGCGTTTACAAGCAGGCATCGAGGCCTACAACAATGGCAAGTTGGATGCAGCTGCCGAGGCCTTTGGGGACGCGGAAATACGTTTTCGCTTACTAGGAGATTTCAAGCGTGCCGGGGACAGCCGGTCAATGCTGGCCGATGTACAACGGGAGAACAATAGGCTTGAGCAAGCAGTAAACAGCTACCAGCGGGCCATAAAGCTGTATCGAGATGCTGGTCGTCCATTGAACGAAGCACATGCCGCACTGGCGTTAGGACATATCGAGCGACAACAAGCACACCTGGATCGTGCGCAGCAGGTGTATGAAAGTGCGCAACAACTCTACAATGCCCACAACTACGCACAAGGACAGGGCAACGTAGCGTTAGCTCTGGGGCACATTGAGCTACAACGCGGCAGAATAGAGCGCGCTGCAGAATACTACCAACAAGCTATAGAACATTATAACAGTGCAAAAGACAGCATCAACGAGGCAGATGCACGTCGCAGTCTGGCCGATATACAGCGTTTAGAACGGCACTTTGACCAGGCAACTGCAAACTACGATCAAGCCCTGGATATCTATAAGTCAAGCAGGGACAGCTTTGGTGTTGTCGATGGACTGCTGGGTTTGGGGCGCATTTACCTGGATCAGTGGCAACTGGACAAGGCTGCTGACACCTTCGCAGATGCACTAAATCAGGCACGCTCGATAGAATATGAGCTGGGCGAGGCTGACGGAAATCTGGGGCTGGCAGAGGTAGCCCTGCTGCATAACCGTGTCGACCAGGCCCTGATAAGTGCGCAATCTGCTTATGAAAAATACACTACTATGAACAATGCGCTGGGCACAGCCAACGGGAACCGCCTATTGGGCGAGATCAACATGCGCCGGGGTCAGCTTGCCTATGCTAACTCAATGATAGATCGTGCCCTGCGCACCTACAAAGCCATCGACTACCGGATACGATTGGCAGAGACAACGGCCGACCTGGGCGAGATTCAACGTCGACGCGGCTTTCTGGAGCGTGCAGCAGAATCGTTTAACGAAGCACGCAGGCTGGCACGCTCGCTGCGGAATGAAGAAGCAGAGAGTAAAGCATTATTAGGTATCGGCGATGTCTACCGCCAACAAGGGCGAACCATTCAGGCCGAGACATGCTATCGCGATGCTCAAGCACGTATGGAACGGCTCCGTGAGTCCACGGAAGTGGAAGGAATACTCGGGGTGGCAGTAGCTGCCGTCCGCCTGGCGCGCCTGGCCGTCTTTGGCGAACGGCTTGGTGAAGCAGCCTCGCACCTGGCAACAGCGAACGAAGCAGCCACAACCAGCTCACTTGCCACCGCAGGTGATCCGATGCTATTACTTGTAGAGGGGCAACTGTTGTTGACACAAGGTGACTTCGCACAGGCCGAAGCACGCTTTAGCGATGCCCATAATCAGGCTGAGGGGCAACAGCAGCCATTGCTCGCCGCCGAGGCACTGCTGGGACTGGCTCGGACACGGTTATCACGTGGGGAACTGGAGGCAGCCTTAAAAACGTATATGGAGGCAGGACGGCAGTTTCGGTTAGTAGAGAGCACCGATGGTGATGGCGCAGCAGTCCTGGGTACAGCACAAGTGCTGATCGGCCAGGCAGCATGGGAGGAGGCGATTGCGCGCTGTGAAACGGCATTAACCCGCTTCAATCAGAGCGATGATCTGATCGGTCAGGCCGATGCCATGCTCACTCTGGGGCTAGCACATCGCGGTAACGGTGAACTGGATGAGGCGTCCACAGACTTCGAGCAGGCCCTTACACTGTACGAACAGCAGCGACAACCTTTAGGCCTCGCTGATGCACGTTACGAACGTGCCGGTATCTTGCTGACACGTGACGAACTTGATGCGGCTATGGATGAATTGACGAAGGCTATTGGACTGGTTGAGCAGGTCATGAACACCTTGAGCACACCACAGCAATGGAGTATGTTCTTGCGTCAGTATGCAGACCTTTATGCACAAGCGGCTATCACCCAGGTACAACGACATGAGGATACGCAGGCAAGTACACTGCTCACGTCCTTTGTTCGCATCGCCGGAGCCTCCGAAATTGTACAACGTATCACAGCCTATGAGACTATTCTCAGCAGTGGTGACGAGCTAACAGAAGGCCAGCTACGGGCCAATAAAGACCTGCTAAAGCGGCTGGCACAGTTGCGCAAAGGATTAAAGGGATGAGCATGACGTTTTCGCACGCTACAGATACCGTGGGTGCCTGGCCCGGGAGGAAATTATTATGAGTATACAATTCTTGCGTGGTAATTCACAAACACCAAGGGGACACGCTATTCTAATCGCACACAGTACGAATGACCCACACACCGTTTTATTCACCTACTGTATAGTAACACCCATGCCGCTGTCGATGGGCAAGTATCTACCTGCTTTTTTGGCTGCACAACTGCCACCAGAGGAGATGCGCGAAGCCGCGAGCGTTTCCGTTGTGCCTATCCCTCCTATGCTTGAAGAAGCCGGCAGACTTGAACATCTCGAGATGCTGGCCGAACGTCGTGACGACGATCTATGTGATATTGGCTCGATCAACCCGAAAGATGAAATGGCACGTATGCAACAGGCAGTAGAGAAGTGCCAGGAGTACGGGCAGTTGTATCTGAACTATGCCTCGAGCTTTGCCACGACACCCTTGATTGCAGAAGTAGAACCAGAAGACTCGCTACCACCTCTAGATGATCTGGATACGGAAGAACTGCTGATGCAGACCATGAGCGACCGACAGCGCCTGGCAGAATTAGGTAAACTTGTCGGTTTTACCCGCTATGAATTAGAGGGACGCGACCCCCGTCAGCTCCAGGAGACAAAGCAGCGCATGCAGCGTATTGCTGGGCCACTCCCAGAAAAGTATCGCAGCGCTGAACTAATAGCCGCAGCCTTCGAGCCCGGTGAGCGTGGGGCCAAACTGGCACAGCTTTATCTCGAGCGAGGTTTCAAACTGCTCGACGAAGAATATGCAGAAATTCCCCGCATCGAGCGAGCCATTCGCGAATTGCGGGGAGCGTAATCAAGCCTGGCGATCCCTTGCGGTCGCCAGGTTACTTACATTATTTAGGAGTATTTTTATGCCGATGATTGGAATGGGAGCCGATATTTCGGCACTGATTGATGCCACTGTTGCTGGTGATAGCAAGCAAATAATTACTACTTCACGTGCCCTTTTGCGGCGGGGTGCGCCAGCCGCTGTGTTATTAGGACGAGTAGGCATGATCGCAGCCCACGGCGACACTGACGGGCACGCTATCCTCATTCTCAATGCCGCTGCGGGACTCAGTCGCTGGCTCAATGCACTACCCCGGAATCCGGAGGAAGATCCAGGGAGTCACGAACGAGAATTGCCTCTGCTGGTGCAAGCACTGGTCGCCACTGCAGCGGAGGTCCGCGCGGGCCAGGCTGCACACGAGACCTATCCTGAACCCTTCTTCCCCAGCGAATTGCCGGAAGGGGGAACAGTAAGTGAGAAGATGCACGATGCCATTTATGGAAATGATGCTGTCCTCGTTGAGCGCCTGCTGTTTGGTCTCTACGGCACCGGTGCTGACTATCGCACTATGCAGGTGCGCATCTATGATGGTATCTCTACGACGTTCCAGAACGCCGGACACCCGTTGATATTTGCAGTACGAGGTACGCAACTGCTGGATACAGTCGAGTGGGAAGACCGGGTACCGAACATTTTACACTGGTTGACTCCTCATCTCCCCCTGCATGGTGACGAACCGGCCTGGGTCAATAGCGTACGTACATTTCTCGCTGACCCTGGCCATAGCCTTGCAAGTTTGCGCACGCGCCTGGCTGACCCGAAAGAGGAGAGTGCGCTCCCCTTGCGTCGCTTGCTCCCCAGCAATGCCGACGCAACGCAAGTCTGTCAGGGTGTCTATGATGCGCTCATCAAGGGGGGAGCATCGGCTCGTGGTGTAGGTTCTATCATCGCGCTGGCTGCGGCCGATACGATGGAACTGGTCAGTGACGCTGACCGCGATGCATTCGTACGTGCTGCGCATGGTCTGCTCTTCTCGGCTGCGGTACGACTGGTGTTCACAGAGGTGCAGGATCTAGAAGCTCTCCCATTGCTGTTCACTTCAGCTGCCTTCATCAATGCTTTGCGCAAGGAGCTGGGAGAGCAGGGCACTACTGCTCAAACTCAGCCAACTGCGGCTCGCTCTGCCACTCTGGGCGGAGGTCTCATCGCTTCGGCACTCCTGGCGACGCTGAGCCAACAATTGCAGGCGCAGGACCTCGCCGGCAGTCTTGCCACTGCGCGCCGCTATTTCCAGCTTGGGCATGATAAACGCGCTCTATGGGCCACCATTGGGTTAGCCGCTGCGCAAGCAGACGCAGCCGCTGATCAGGGCCACACGCTACAAATCGTACATGCTGCCGGTGAAGAATTTATGGCATGGCCTGCAACTCTTCCTGATACCAATATCGATGGGTTTTTACAGGTGGCGCTGCGTGCTGTTGTTTTTGCTAAACGCAACGAGTTGGTGGCTGTTTTGTAGAGAATAGAAACAATAAGACCGGCACAAAGGCCCCGCGAGCCTTTGTGCCGGTCTTATTGTTTCCTCCCAGCTCGTTTGAGAGAATTTGCCAGCATTAGACGTAATAGTTATGTGTGCCACCGTTCGCAGAGGTCTACATTTATTTTTATACCAACCAAGGAGAAGTCACATATGCCACTTGGCAAAAAATTCCCGCGAGGGTTTTTACCGAGCCTGTTATGCCTCGTAGCGATGCTCGTTGTTGCCTGTGGAGGTAATTCCAGCACCGGCCCAGGACAGTCGACGCCCAGTACCTCGAGCAAGGCTCCTGCTAACCAGCAGATAGCTATCCTGCCCTTGTCTGGTTTCGCCGACATCGCTACCTTCGATCCAGGCCTGTCAACTGACGCTTATTCTAACGCTGCCATCGGCATGGTGTTCACAGGCCTGGTGCAGTTGAACGACCAACTCCAGGTGACAGACCAGCTGGCCGCCTCCCACCAATTGATGCCCGATGGTGTGACCTGGAAGTTCACCCTGCGTCCCAACTTGAAGTTTAGTGATGGTACCCCGCTGACCTCAGCAGACGTGGCCTATAGTATTGACCGCGCCTTGCAGCCTTCAGAGAAGTCGACCGTTGGTCCGATCTATTTGGCATTGATCAAGGACTCTGACAAGCTGGTAGCAGGCAAGATCAAGACTATCATCGGCGACAGCGTGATGACACCCGATCCCAACACGATCATCATCGTCACCAGCAAGAAAGCGGCGTACTTCCTGGATGCGCTGACCTACTCCTGCTCCTATGTCCTCGAGAAAAGCTTAGTCGACAAGTATGGCATCAAATTCACCGATCACCTGACCGAGGGTGGTGGAGATGGACCCTTCAAGGTGGCGTCCTATACCCATGGCCTGAATATCGTCTTCGTGCCCAATCCCAACTACTATGGTCCTATTCCGCAGTTGAAGAAGGTAGTCTTCCCGTTCTACAAGGCCGCGGACACTACTTACAAGGCCTACCAGGATGGGCAGGTCGATAGCACAGGTATTCCTACACAGAATCTTGCACAAGCAAGGCAGCTCACCAACGAGTTCCATCAGGTGCCGCGACTGTGGATTAACTATTATTCGATGAACTACCTGGTCAAGCCCTTTGACAACATCAAGATCCGTCAGGCGTTCGAACTGGCTATCAACAAGGATGTGATCGCCCATGCCGTCTGGCATGACCTGTACACGCCCACTAACCACATTGTGCCCAAAGGCATGCCTGGTTACAACCCGAATCTGACCGGGCCAGATGGTGTCACAGGCACCGCCGGTGACCAGGCCAAAGCCAAGGCGCTGTTCCAGCAGGGCTTGCAGGAAGAAGGGTGGTCGAGTGTGGCGCAGATGCCGCTCGTTACCCTGACCTATGCAAGTGCTGGCTCGGTAGACGTCCGCAATGAAGTTTCTGCGCTACAACAGATGTGGCAGAGTGTGCTGGGCATCAGTGTCAAAGCGGATGACATCGACTTCAACAAGGAGTTGACCGAGATCACGGCGGCGACCAACAACCCCAAGGGCTTGCAGTTCTGGGGTATCGCCTGGAACGCCGACTATCCTGATCCGCAGGACTGGACGACCTTGCAGTTCGACAAGGGCGCGCCCAACAACAACTGGAACTATGGTCAGAACAATAGCTCTGATGCCGCCCAGCAGCAAGCCGTGCAGCAGCAGTTGGAAGCGGCTGATGCCATGCCTCCTGGGGACGCGCGCCTGCAGCAGTATATGAATGCCGAGCAGCAGCTGGTCAATGATGTCGCCTGGCTGCCGATGGAGCAGGTCAACGCAGCCATCTTGCGCAAGCCGTGCCTGACTGGTGGGAAAGGAAATGCGCAGGGTCTGACTCCACCAAACGACTGGGGCAACATCTACATCTCCACGGCCACACCATGCGCTGATACCTCCGGTTTCCAGTAGTTCGTCCTTGCTGCGTCCAAAGATCATCTTTGCTGCGCAGGTTGGAGCACATACGACAGGGAAAGGAGGAAAAGATCTAGCGAAGCAGATACTCATCTAGTACAAGAGAAGCTAAACGGGGCCGTGACAGCCCTATGGCATCTCCTACCGGCCAGGAACCACGTGCCTTCATAGCAGGAGGTATAGATGTCACACAAACCATTCATTTTTCAATTCAACTAAGGAGAAGTCACATATGCGACTTGGCAAAAAATTCACGCGAGGGTTTTTACCGAGCCTGTTATGCCTCGTAGCAATGCTCGTTGTTGCCTGCGGAGGTAGTTCCGGCACCGGCTCGGGAGCATCGACGTCCGGTGCCACATCGAAGGCTCCCGCCAACCAACAGATTTATATCTACCCAGAGGACACCGTCTCCGACATCGCCACCTTTGATCCAGGGCTTTCCACCGACCTTAATTCTATTCAAGCCATTGACCTGGTATTCACGGGTCTGGTGCAGTTGGATGATAACCTCAAGGTGCAACCGCAACTGGCCGCCTCCTACCAGCAGATGCCCGATGGCCTGACCTGGAAGTTTACCCTGCGTCCCAACTTGAAGTTTAGTGATGGTACTCCGTTGACCTCACAGGACGTCATCTACAGCATTAACCGCGCCTTGCAACCGGCTGAAAAGTCGATCGTTGGCCCCCTCTATCTAGCGCTAATCAAGGATTCCAGCAAGCTGGTGGCGGGAAAGATTAAGACCATCATCGGCGACAGCCTGATGGCTCCTGACCCCAACACCGTGGTTATTGTTACCAGCAAGAAGGCCGCGTACTTCCTGGATGCGCTGACCTACTCCTGCTCCTATGTCGTCGAGAAAAGCTTAGTCGACAAGTATGGCACCAAATTCACGGATCACCTGACCGAGGGTGGTGGGGATGGACCCTTCAAGGTGGCGTCCTATACCCATGGCCAGAATATCGTCTTCGTGCCCAATCCCAACTACTATGGCCCCATCCCGCAGTTGAAGAAGGTGATCTATCCCTTTTACAAAGACTTGGAAACCGTCTACAAGGCCTACCAGGTCGGTCAGGTGGATTCGACAGGAGGTTACAGTCTTCCTTCGGCGGACCTGGCAAACGCTAGGCAGCTCACCAACGAGTTCCACCAGGTGCCGCAACTGTGGATCAACTACTACGCGATGAACTACCTGGTCAAGCCCTTTGACAACATCAAGATCCGCCAGGCTTTCGATCTGGCCGCCAACAAGGAAGTGATTCAGCATGCCGTCTGGAAGGATTCGGTGATTGCTACGAACCACATTGTGCCCAAGGGCATGCCTGGGTACACCCCGAATCTGACCGGGCCAGATGGCGTCGCAAGTCTCGCTGGTGACCAGGCCAAAGCCAAGATGTTGTTCCAACAGGGTTTGCAGGAAGAAGGGTGGTCAAGTGTGTCGCAGGTGCCACCCATCACTCTGACCTATTCCACTGGCAACAAAGATGCGGAGAACGAAGTCTCGGCGCTGCAACAGATGTGGCAGTCGACGTTGGGCATCAGCGTCAAAGCAGATGCCATCGACTTCAACAAGTTGCTGGCCGAGACCGAGGCAGCTCTTAACAACCCCAAAGGCTTGCAGTTCTGGGGCATCGGCTGGATTGCCGACTATCCCGACCCGCAAGACTGGACGACCTTGCAGTTCGACAAGGGTGCGAACTACAACCAGATGAACTACGGGCAGAACAACACTTCTGATGCCGCCCAGCAGCAAGCCGTGCAGCAGCAGTTGGAAGCGGCTGATACCATGCCCCCTGGGGAGGCGCGCCTGCAGCAGTACATGAATACCGAGCAACAGTTGGTCAACGATGTCGCGTGGATGCCCATGGAGCAGGTTACCGTAGCCTTGCTGCAGAAGCCGTGCGTGGCCGGCGTAGTATATAACCCCCAGCTGTTGACCCCACCCAACGACTGGGGCGCGGTCTACATCTCTACTGCTACGCCATGCGCTAATACCTCGAGCTACCAGTAACTCGTCTTTGATGCACAGGCCTCAGGTAGGGCAGCGATTATACGATCGCTGCCCTACCTCTCATATTTTTGTAAGAACAGCAGTTGGCTTGACAACAATAGCCTGGTCACATACAATTATCACAAGTCAATCTCTGTAGAGTTTCGCATTAGCACCCGGCGCATTTTGTCTGTGGAAAGGTGCCGCTTCATGGACAGAAAGCGACCAGCATGAGGGATGTACCACGAGCGCGGAGATGGCCTTTCCAGTTATCTCGCAGGCAATGACACCCTCGAACAAGAGGGTGAGGGGTACAGTATGATTCAATTTCTCGTCAAGAGGTTCATCGGTCTCATTTTTGTGGTGATCGGGGTGACCTTTATCACCTTCATTCTAGGGTACTTTGCTCCAGGAGATCCCATTCGCACCCTGTTGGGCGAACACTTCGACCCAGTCATCTACGCAACCCTAAAACACTCATATGGGTTGGATCTCCCCTGGTATCAGCAGTATTTCAACTTCTTAACGGGCCTGCTCAGGCTAGATTTCGGCACGTCATTTCACTATCAAGGACGTGCCGTTTGGGATATTCTCAGCCAGGGCCTCCCGTTCTCGCTTGAACTGGGTTTCTGGGCGCTGATAATACAATTCGTCATAGGAGTACCGCTAGGTATTGTCTCTGCACTCAAAGCCAATACCTGGATCGACACGACCAACATGACGATAGCGCTCGCTCTCTTCTCAATGCCTACCTTTGTCATCGCGGTTTTCTTCCAGGTGATCATCGTACAGTTACATGTGCATGGTGGCCTCAGCTGGCCCGTCTCTAACTGGGGCGTCCCCTGGCACTATACCTGGACGGACATCCAGTTCAAGCTGGGTCCTATCCTCGTCTTAGCGGCAACGGGTTTCGCCTACCTCACTCGCCTGGCCCGTAACCAGATGCTCGAGGTCTTGCGCCAGGATTACGTACGCACTGCACGGGCCAAAGGGTTACGTGAACCTGCAGTCGTCTACCGCCACGCGTTTCGCAATGCGATGATCCCTCTCGTCACCGTCTTTGGTCTCTCACTCGGCTTGCTAGTCGCTGGAGTATTTTTCATCGAGCAAGTCTTCAACATCCCCGGTGTTGGCCAGGTTGCACTGGTTGCCATTAGTGATAGAGACTACCCCGTGATTCAGGCTACAACGGTCTTGCTTGCGGTTGGTGTCGTAGTAGGCAACCTGATATCAGACCTCTTGTATAGTGTTGTTGACCCGCGCATCAAGGCCGCATAGGGGGCGATAGACAGATGGATACCAAGGAACAGAAAGCAGAACCTGCATCTTCACATATGATGTTTTCCGATACCAATGTGGCCCCGGTTCCTGTGGAACCTGAACTCCTGGAAGTACCAGCGAGCGAGGTGATTACAACGGTCGATGGGCAGCCGAAGCCGCAGAAGAAACCGTCTACGCCGTTGCAAGATTCGTTGCGGCGCTTGCGGCGCGATCACCGGGCTATGGCCAGCCTGGTGGTGATCCTGCTCTTCTTCGTGATCCCCCTGACTGGCCCGGTAATCTATCAACATATTGGTGGCCCCTATCATAGTCTCCTCAACGGCACAATCGGCCCAAGCGTATATCATAACCCCTTCCACCAGGAACTGGACCGCCAGGACGAAGGCCCATCGTCGCAATACTGGCTGGGCACCGACGCCATTGGACGTGACCTGTTGGCCCGCCTGATGCAGGGCATGCTCGTCTCCATTTCCGTGGCCTTGCTGGTGGAAATCGTCGATATCGGATTGGGCGTTCTCGTTGGGACGCTGGCCGGGTTCTACGGTGGCTGGATCGACCAATTCCTGGCACGCTTCACTGACATCATGTTTGCTTTCCCCGGCCTGCTCTTCGCTATTATGCTCACCGGCATCTTCGGCGCAGCCGCCGACCAGGCCTTAAGCAGTCTGCCTCTCGTGGGGGCCAATGGCAACGCTCGCCTGGTGCTCGTCTCGCTGGCTCTGGCTTTCACTGCCTGGCCGTTGATGGCACGTTATGTGCGGGGACAGACGCTGCAACTCAAAGAGCAACAGTTTGTGGAGGCGGCACGCACCTCCGGCACCTCCAATACACGCATCATCTGGCGACACATCATCCCCAACCTGTTCAGTATCGTGGTCGTGGCCTCGACGCTCAACATCGCGGGTACGGTGATCGGGGAGTCAGGATTGAGCTTTCTTGGTTTAGGAGTGCAGCCGCCTGGGTCCAGTATTGGCCTGATGATTAATGATGCCCTCAACCTGACCGATACCCATCCCTGGGAAGTGCTCCTACCCTCGATTGCGCTGACCCTGGTCGTGCTGGCTCTCTCTTTCCTCGGTGATGGCTTGCGCGATGCCTTTGATCCTCGTTCTAAAGATTAAAAAGTGGAGAGATAACTATGGCAGAGAACCTGCTGGAAGTCAACAATCTCAAAACCTACTTTTTCACACGGGCAGGCGTGGTCAAAGCCGTCGATGACGTCTCCTTTGTGATGAAGCCAGGGGAAGCCCTGGGCGTGGTAGGTGAGAGCGGCTGTGGGAAGAGTGTTACTGCGCTCTCCGTAATACGTTTGGTAGCCAATCCCCCTGGAAAGATTATCGGCGGTGAGATCAACTTCAACGGCGAGAATATTCTGGAAAAGAACCAGGAAGAACTCACGGAACTGCGCGGCAGCAAGATTTCCATGATCTTCCAGGACCCGATGACCTCACTCAACCCGGTCTTTACCGTGGGCCAACAGATCTCAGAAACCGTCAAACGGCACCGCAAAGATGTCAGCAACGATCAGGCCTGGAAACGCGCCGTCGAGATGCTGGAGCTGGTGCACATTCCCGACGCCAAGAGACGTGCGAAAAACTATCCGCATGAGTTCAGTGGTGGCATGCGCCAGCGCGTGATGATAGCCATTGCCCTGGCGTGCAATCCTCAATTGCTGATCGCCGATGAGCCGACAACAGCGCTGGACGTGACCATCCAGGCACAGATTCTAGACCTGATGAAGGGGCTTTCAAAAGAATTTGGCACTGCCATGATGTTAATTACGCACGACCTGGGTGTGGTGGCAGGTACCTGCCAGCACGTCAACGTGATGTATGCAGGCCATGTTGTGGAGTCTGCCCCCGTCAAGCAGATATTCGAGACACCGGCACATCCCTATACAACGGGGCTGCTACGCTCGATTCCTCGTCTCAATGAGGCACGTGGGACCGAACTCACGCCCATCGTCGGCCAACCACCAGACCTGGCGAAACTGCCGGTCGGCTGTCCTTATTCTCCACGCTGCCCCAAGGTGCAGGAACGCTGTCGACGCGAGCGACCAGAGTTAAAGCCTGTCGGGCGTGGCGAACAAGTAGCCGCGTGTTTCTACCCAAATTAAGGGAAAGAGGAATGCTATGATGCAAGAAGTAGAAACGCCCGCGACAACAGGAACGACCCTGGTTGATGTCAAGGGTTTAAAAGTCCACTTTCCCATTAAGGCAGGTCTGCTGGGTCGCACTGTGGCGCAGGTCAAGGCCGTGGACGGCGTTGACCTGTTCGTTCGTCGCGGCGAGACGCTGGGCCTGGTGGGAGAAAGTGGCTGCGGAAAATCGACGACAGGGCGTGCGATCCTGCAGTTGATTAAACCTACCGCAGGGACCGTCAAATTGGATGGAGTCGAACTGACCACATTGTCACCTGGGGAAATCCGTAAGAAGCGTGAGCAGATGACGATGGTGTTCCAGGACCCCTATGGTTCGCTCGATCCACGTTACACGGTGGGACAGATTGTTGCGGAGCCACTAGAGAATTTCAAGCGCGGCAATAAGAAGGAAATTGAGGAGCAAGTCGCACACCTGCTTGAAGTGGTGGGGCTGAACCCGTTCTTCGTCAACCGATTTGCCCACGAGTTTAGCGGCGGTCAGCGCCAACGTATTGGTATTGCCAGGGCACTGGCCTTGCGGCCATCGTTTGTCGTTGCCGATGAGCCGATATCCGCACTCGATGTGTCCATTCAGGCGCAGGTATTGAATCTGATGCAGGATTTGCAAGGCAAGTTTGGCTTGACGTATTTGTTTGTGGCACACAACCTCTCGGTAGTGAAACATATCAGTAACCGGGTGGCGGTGATGTACCTTGGGCGTGTGGTGGAGTTGGCGGATAGTGAAGCATTGTATGAGTTGCCCTTACATCCTTACACCCAGGCACTGCTATCAGCCATTCCTGTACCCGATCCTGATATTGAGTCACGGCGCAAGCGCATCATCCTCGAAGGCGATGTGCCCAGTCCTGTCAATCCACCCAGTGGCTGCAATTTCCACCCGCGCTGCTGGAAGGCTCAGGCAATCTGCCGCGAGGTGATCCCCATTTTGGAGGAGAAGCAGTCGGATCACTATGCCGCCTGCCACTTCCCAGGCTGAAGTAAGAGTATGGCGGGCTGCCCCACCCCGCGGGCGCGATAATGGACATTAACGAAATACCCCGGACACCGTGAACGAGGACAAAACGCCTGTAGGGGCCGATTTATCGTGCCCACCGCCGATTTATCGGCCCCCGCAAACCCAATAGCATGTCCGTAGTAATTTGTCAATTTGCATAATCGGGCCCCTACGGGTGTTGTTCGAGGCGTTTGATGCGTGCCAATAAACGGATGCGCGCCAATAAATGGCGCGCATCAAATGGTTTTACGACGTAATCGTCAGCACCTGCATCGAACCCCGCTACTTTGTCTTGAATCGTTGTGAGTGATGTGAGCAGCATAATGGGCACATGGCGAAGCGACGGCGTACTACGAATACTGCGGCACAAGTCCAGACCGTTTCCTTCGGCAAGGAGCACTTCACTAATGATGATATCTGGACGGTAGGCGACAAGATACTGCCTGGCCTCTGTCAGCGATGCAGCACACTGAATGATGGCTCCACTCCCTAGAGCCTGTTGTACCCTGTCGCGTGCATTCTGATCACTATCTACAAAGAGAATTTGTAACCTACGCACTATAGCATGATCCTGACGTCCCTATCTTGACATCTCTTGCGGGTGGCAGGCAGTCTCTCTACTCTCGTTCTGCCTGCATCTGCACCAAACGATCCATACGACGCTGACGCTCCGCAGGGGTCAGACGTAGTACTCGTTCAATCGCTGCATTGAGCGCACTCGGCTTAAAGGGCTTGGTGAGGTACTCATCAACGCCTGAGAGCAAGCCGGTCATTTGGTCCTGCTCTCGTGTCATCGCGCTGAGAATAATCATTGGTATGTCGGCAGTACGAGCATCACCCCGCAGAGAGCGCACTAGTTGATAACCATCCATGCGGGGCATCTTCACATCGATAATCACGCAATCGGGATGTTCGGTATAAACGCTCTCTAACCCTTGTACACCGTCGTAAGCGACGAGAACATGGTATGCTCCTTGCAAGTTAACAGCATATTTAATCAGTTCTACGATAGTTGGATTGTCGTCGATAACCAATACTTTCTTCATTGTGTCCCCATCATTCTGTAGGTTATCTTGCACAACGTACTGGTATCCAGCAAGAATAGACTATCTGCTGGCATTGTAACACAGTTATGTACTGCTGCCAACAAGATATCATACATTCGTACACTCTTCGTCAGCAGTACCGTCTCTCTGTATGTTTATCGGAGAGATCTGCACACTTCGGTAGGAGCCTAACTATCAACTTTAGTAGCTATTCAGAACTCCTCGCCGCCTGCGGCGGCTTGCAAGAGTCGTGTAGCTGCGGAGCTACACGAAACATGGGTCATCGCGAATTTTGGAACAAAAATTCGCGATGACCCATGTGACAGTACCCTATGTTTGTGCTAGAATACAACGAACGGTATATCTCAGCACAATACGAAGGAATACATTCTATGCCTATCACGCCTACACTCGATCGCTATTCAAGACAAACCCTATTTGGGCCAATTGGCAAGCAAGGGCAAGAGCGTCTACGATCCTCATCAGCCGCCATTATTGGCTGTGGCGCACTGGGTACTGCTCTGGCCAATAACCTCTGCCGCGCCGGCATCGGACGTTTGGTGATCGCCGATCGCGATTATATCGAACTGAACAACTTACAACGACAACTCCTCTTCGACGAGGAAGATATCACACGGCATCTGCCGAAAGCCATTGCTGCTGCCGAAAAATTACGTTGTATCAATAGCGATAGCAACATAGAAGCGTTAGTGGAAGATATCAATACCGACGGCATTGAATCACTGGTACGCAGTGTAGACCTGGTGCTTGACGCAACGGACAACTTTGAGACCCGCTACCTGCTCAATGATGTATGCATAAAAAACCAGCGCCCGTGGATTTATAGCGCTGTCATCGCCTCCTATGGAGTAACGATGAACATTCTCCCTGGTGATACCCCGTGCCTACGCTGTATCTTTCCTGAAATGCCACAGCCAGGTACCACGCCAACGTGTGATACAGCAGGCGTACTCAACGGTATAGTGGGGGCGATTACCGGTGTTGCATCGACCGAAGCGCTGAAAATTCTACTGCACAGTGAGAAAGTGAGTAGGGAGATGTTCTGGATGGATGTGTGGGAGAATACGAGCGAGCGTATTGAGTTACCACGTCAGCCCGACTGTCCTGCCTGTGGGCAACATCACTATGAATTTCTTGACTCACTCGCTGGCACCAGCAGTACAAGCCTGTGCGGACGTAACGCGGTCCAGGTACGCTCTGGCAGACGTGGAGCCTCACTCGACCTGCCGGGGTTGGCCGAACGACTACAACCGGTGGGAAAGGTGAGTTACAACGAGTTTCTCCTGCGCTTCACGGTCGACGACTATGAGCTGACGGTTTTCCCTGACGCGCGGGCAATTATCAAAGGGACCGACGACCAGCAGGTGGCACGTTCGGTGTACTCACGCTATATTGGGATGTGAGAAAGTGGCATGGGAGGTCTCTCGACACCTGATTTCCGCTATGCTACACTCTCAAGAGGCACAACACTATCTCCTCGATTGGCCTGAACCTCAGGAGATGAACAATAAAATTATTCACTAATAGGGAGACCTATCAAACATGACTGAACGCATTCTCGTCTGTGTAGCATGGCCATATGCGAAAAGCTCCACCCACGTTGGGCAGATCGTTGGCGCATACCTACCGGCAGACACTTTTGCACGCTATCACCGCCTGGCAGGGAACGAAGTGCTCATGGTTTCGGGCAGTGATGAGCACGGCACGCCTATTCTCGTCGATGCAGAACGCGAGGGCGTTACCCCACGCGCATTTGTGGCACGCTACCACCGGCAGATTTGTGAAGTGTGGGATAGGCTGGGGATATCCTGGGACCTCTATACCGAGACGGGCACGGAAAACCACTATCGCATTACACAAGACTTCTTCCTGACGCTCTATGACAAGGGCTACATCTTCAAAGACACGATGCAATCTCCCTACTGCCCGACCGACCGCCGTTTTTTACCTGACCGCTACGTTGAGGGGACGTGCCCACATTGTGGCTATACGTTGGCTCGTGGTGATCAGTGTGACAATTGTGGTCGCACACTCGATCCTATAGACCTGATAGCAGCCCACTGCCGCCTGTGTGGCAGTAAGCAAAGACCCCTGGAGATTCGCTCGACGGATCATTTCTTCCTCGATTTACCCAAGTTGCAGGAGCCCTTACTGGCATGGTTGTCGAAGGATAAAGATCACTGGCGCAACAACACGCTGGGATTTGCGATGAACTGGCTCAAGGAAGGACTACGGCCACGTGCTATCACTCGTGACCTGGACTGGGGCGTACCAATTCCTCTCGAAGGTTATGAAGATAAACGCATCTACGTCTGGTTCGACGCGGTGATTGGCTACTTCTCAGCTTCGGTTGAATGGGCTGAGCGACAAGGCACACCCGAAGCTTGGAAAACCTGGTGGGTGCCAGGGCAGTCTACTCCACCTGTAAAGTCCTACTACTTCATTGGCAAGGATAACATCCCCTTCCATACGATCATCTGGCCCGCTATGCTGATTGGCTACGGCAACCGCAACTTACCCTACGATGTGCCAGCGAATGAATTCATGACGATGAGTGGGGCAAAGGCTTCAAGCAGTCGCGGAAACGTCATCTGGACACGCGAGGTATTGGACCACTATAGCGCGGATGCCCTTCGCTACTACCTGTCGGCGACCGCCCCCGAAGGACGCGACACGGACTTCACCTATGAGGAACTGATTCGCCGCAATAACGATGAACTGGTAGCAACGTATGGAAACGCGGTGCATCGCACATTGACCTTTGTGCAGAGCAAGTTTGGCGGCGTTGTCCCACAACCACAGGTCCTGCGCGAGGTAGATCGCGAGATACTCGCCGAGGTGGAGCGCGGATTTACGCTGGTAGGACACAACATCGCCAACTGCCATTTCAAAGATGGTATCAACGCCGCCATGGCAGTAGCACGGGCGGCAAATCGCTATTTGGATGAGCAAGCACCTTGGAAACAGATCAAGCAGGACCGCGAAGGAGCGGGCACAAGCATCTATGTTATGCTCCAGGTGCTCAGTGGCTTGCGCGTGCTCTTCTGCCCTTACCTGCCCTTCTCATCGCAGAAGCTACACGGTTACCTGGGGTTCACAGGCGACGTGAGCGCCGTGAACTGGCGACCAATTCCTGTTCCGGCAGGTACCAGGTTACCTGTTCCCGCGCCACTCTTCCCTAAACTGGAAGAGTTGGCGATTGTATAGATTCGCTATCATCCCGCGTATGAAGTAGCGAAGGTCTCGGGGAAGTCAGCGTTGGTGTAGACATTTTGTACATCGTCGAGGTCTTCAAGCTTATCCACCATACGCATGACCTGGTGCGCTACCTTCTCATCGGCCAGTTCGATCTTGGTTTTCGGGAGTAGTGTACTCTCGGCCTTCACAACTTTATACTTTTTTTTCTCCAAGGCCGAGCGAATCTTCTCAAGGTCCGCTGGATCGGTATAAATAACGAGCACTTCGTCGTCTGCGGCTACCGGATCAACGTCATCAGCACCGAGGTCGATAGCCTCCAAGGTGAGTTCGTCGGGGTCGTGGCCCTTCAATTCGACCTCGATGATCCCTTTGGCCTCGAAAAGCCAGTCTACACATCCATTCTCACCGAGGTTACCACCGTTGCGGTTGAATGCGTTGCGAACCTCGGCGACAGTACGGTTGCGGTTCTCGGTGAGGACTTCGACCAGGACCGCGGTACCGCCCGGTCCATAGCCCTCGTAAGTAACTTCTTCGAGCGAAGCGCCCTCGGCGCCACCCACGGCACGCTTGATTGTACGTTCAATGTTGTCCATCGGCATGTTAGCGTCGCGCGCCCGCTGTATGGCTATGCGTAAGCGGGAGTTCGCGTTGGGATCGCCACTACCTCCCTCCCGCACAGCTACAACGATTTCACGCCCCAGGCGGGTAAAGAGTTGTCCTCTGCGGGCGTCGTTAACGCCTTTCGAACGGCGAATCTGCGCCCATTTTGAATGACCTGACATACCATTGCTCCCTACTTATCTTTTCAGGCTAACTGTTGTGGAAATATGTACCATGCACAAGTCGAGTGAGCGTTGCGAAAAATCTGATGGCGATATTTTGACACTCCCTCTGATGAATCAGGGGGATTCTTCGTTCGCTCAGGCGACATGCTGCATCCCCATCCTGAGAACACAGTAGCGGTCCCCTGTCCCGAAGCGTTTCACGGGGATGACCCGTGGGTTGCCGTCTGCCCGACGGTACCATGTGCTTTCTGCAGGATATTGCGCGCTGCATTGTGGTCACGATCCATCACCGACCCACATGTCTCACAACTGTGCGTGCGCATACTCAAGCTCTTCTTGACCAGGGTGCCACACGCAGAACAGTACTGACTAGTGAACTGCGAGCTCACCGCAACGATGGTAATGTCATGCAAGCTGCCATAACGATTCACCCAGGTGAGGAACTGCCCCCATGCTGCATCATGGAGGCTTTTGGCCACATGATGGTTTTTGACCAGATTGGCTATCTGAAGGTCTTCGTAGGCAATCAAGTCGCAAGACGAGACAAGCGCATTCGCCTGTTTGCGGGCGAAATCTTCACGCTGCCGACTCACTTTCAGATACGCTTTTGCTAGCCGCTTCCTAGCTTTCTGGCGATTGTGACTTTTCTTCTTCTTGCCTGGCTTCTGCGTTTTGCAGTTCTCATAGAACCGGCTGATAGCGAACCAGGCTCGATCTGCACTGGTTTGACGTGCCTGCGAGTTGAGATAGCTGGCAAAGGGATACTCGTCGGCAAGCACAGCACAATAGGTCTGCAAGTCATTACGGCTCACACCGCGTTCATCCATCCACTTGCGCAAGCATTTATTGCGGATGAATTGTACGATACGGATAGCCTCATCAATGGCAGCGTATTGCTTCTTGGAGCCATCGACTTTATACTCGTAGACCAGCATGCTACTTGCCCTTTCTTCTACAGTCTGCTACCATGATACAGCATCATGATATTGTATGCAAGGGATGGACGAGCCACAGAAGCAAAAACCTTCTTGCAATCAGTTTCCATCTGATATATCCTGTCACCATTACGACCATGTTACAACACGGGAATACAAACACCGTAATATGTTATAGAAGGACCATGTCTTATCGAGAACAATAGTGTTAGCTCGCACAAGAAAATGAAGGGCGCACGACAGGGATTGGGCAAAACAGGCGAGCGTCTGGCGGCAGAAACATTGATAGGCCGGGGATATCGTATCCTGGAGCGCAACTTCCGTTGTAGTTATGGCGAGATAGATCTTGTAGCCGAGGATGAGTATGATCTCATCTTCATTGAGGTAAAAACGCGCCGGGGGACGGCATATGGTCGACCTGAAGAGGCGGTGACACTGCGCAAACAGCGCAAGCTGCTGGAGATAGCCAGCTACTATCTCGACCTCCATGCTTGTTCTGATCGGTCATGGCGCATAGATGTCGTTGCAGTGCAGTTGAGTGCGCGTGGAAAGTTCGAAGAAATACGCATCTATCAGCACGCTGTGCAGGGCTGACAAGAGGGACACGGCTTTAAAGATAAAAAGGGAGACAGAAAATGAGTGACATCGTAGAGTCCGCGAAGAGTTCGATGAGTGCAGCCGTCAGCCGCATTAGCTGGGAGGCACAGAAACAACTACGCGTTCGTAGTAAACAAAGCGAGATCGACAAGCTCATGATGCAGCGGCAACAGCTGCTTGACGATTTGGCACAGGTGGCAATGAGGCGGTACCAACAAGGTATGTTGCCGGACCAGCAGCTCTCGCGTTTATGTGCCAGTATTATGGAGTTGGATCAAGACGCCAGGAACCGCGATGCCCAATTGCAAGAGCTGAAAAACGAAGCATATCCGGCAAGTCAGTTTGCCCCCGCTCCGACTTTGAACTATAATCCGCCACCGCCTGCGCCACCTCCAACAGGAGCACCGCACACGCCTGGAGCGGGCACTCAAACGCAAACGTGCCCAACCTGCGGGAGTCCAGTGCGTGCTAATGCTCTTTACTGCCGAGCCTGTGGCACAAAACTACGCTAGTGGATGATAGATACTATAGCATCAGAGAGGGCTGGACAACTCCCGCGGTTCTCCCAGTCCTCTCTTTTCACTCTCCCGTAAGCATGATATACTCTCAGTAGTCCACGTGCATCTTGAAGAAAGGAGGGCGGCGCTTCCTCTCCATGCCAGGGGCATCCGCGCCGTAGCGTAGCTCTGGTGAGCAGTATCCTTGATATCATCAGTCACAGTTCTGCGCAGACGCAGCGCCTGGGAGCACGATTAGGAGAGTTGCTGCAAGGAGGCGAGCTTATTCTACTCGATGGGCAACTGGGAACGGGCAAGACGACCTTCACGCAAGGACTCGCGCAGGGGTTGGGCATCACTGAGATTGTCAATAGCCCCACCTTTACGTTACTCAAGGAGTATTCAGGCCAACCTCGTCCCGTTCCTGTAGGGCAACCCAATGGTCCACAGCGTCTGGGACCCCCACTCTACCATTTTGACCTCTATCGACTAGATAACCCTGAAGAGATACTGGACCTTGGTTTTGAGGACTACTTCTATGGCATGGGTGTCTGTGTAGTCGAGTGGGCTGATAAAGCCGATGCGTTTTGGCCAGGTGAGCATTTACGTATTCGCATGAAAATGATGAGTGAGACGAAGCGTGGCCTCTTGTTCACCGCGACAAGTGTGCGTTATAGTGAATTGTTACGACAATTCCAGAAAAACACTTATGCTACTACTAGCTCTTGACACTTCTACCCGCCAGGCCAGCATTGCTCTCTGCACAGAGGACGAGCTAGTCGGCGAATATAGCTGGCATGTTGGTAATGATAGCAACAAGCACAGTGTGGAGTTGCTGAATCGCCTTCGGCGCCTGATGGCAGAATGTGGTAAGGCCATGTCTGAGCTTGATGGGGTAGCAGTTGCCAGGGGACCGGGGTCATTTAACGGTGTGCGTGTAGCGTTGGCGACTGCTAAGGCTCTGGCGTTCGCGCTAAAAAAACCGTTGGTGGGATTGAGCACGCTCGACAGCATTGCCGCCCAGGAGCGACAATGGCGTGGTCCTGTGTGTGCTGTTTTGGAAGCAGGACGTTCTGAACTCTATGCTGCTTGCTATGTTTTCGACGAGGTTCGCAACGACGATGGGGTTATCACATACCAGATGCTACAACTCAGTGACTATCTGCTGGACACTCCGCAACGCCTGGCAGCCTATCTGCAAGCACAGGCGAATGATTGGCTAGGAGTGCCTGGTGAACGTCAACTGCCACCATTCCTCTTTTGTGGTGAATTGAGTGATACATTACGCCAGGCACTGCATACACAAATGCAAGAGAATGGCCTCTTTGTCCCAGGATTAGCGGCGACCAGACATGCTTCTACGCTAGCGGAACTCGCAATGCAACAATTGCGTGACGGGAAAGGGGATGACCCTTTACTGCTCGAACCTCTCTACATACGGCATCCTTCGATTACAACCAGTACGCGTAAACAGCCGTTGTTGGGCGGTCTGTCACATCGACCTGGCGGTTAAGAGTAAAACAGAAAGGGAAGAAGGTGCGTTACGTCATTGATCGCATGATGATGTCAGACGTGCCTCGCGTGATCGAGATTGAGCGTCTGGCCTATCCATCCACCTGGCCTCCCAGTGCCTATCGCAAGGAGTTGCAGGATAACCGTTGGGCACATTATATCGTACTGCGAGATAAGAAGATCGCTGAAGAGCATATGGCCATAGGGGTACAGGAGCCTGATAAGCCGCGTCGCTTCTTCCCACTCTCGCTGTTGCCTGGCCGCACGACCGCAACTGCCGCAGCACCGAACCAGAGTTCAATTATTGGCTTCGCCGGTCTTTGGCTGATGGTTGATGAGGCGCATATTACTACCATTGCTATGCATCCTGACTATCGCCGCAAAGGGTTAGGAGAGTTTATGTTGGTCAGCCTGATCGATATTGCGTATAACATTGGTGCGAATTGGGTCACGCTCGAAGTACGTGTTTCGAACTACACTGCGCAGAATCTCTATCGTAAGTATGGCTTCCACGAGAAAGGCTTGCGCCAGAAATACTACAGTGATAACCAGGAAGATGCGTTGATCATGTGGACCGACGAGATCAATTCCCCTGACTACAAACAGAAATTTCAACGGTTGACGACGACACTCTTGAGGAAATTAGAGACTCAGTAATCGGAATATATAGTATGCTCGTATTGGGAATAGAAAGTTCATGTGATGAGACGGGAGCAGCCCTGGTCAGAGATGGGCGTTATCTGCTCTCGAATGTGGTAGCCTCGCAGGTTGAGGTACATAACCGCTATGGCGGGGTGGTACCCGAAGTTGCATCACGGCAACAACTTGCTACGATCATTCCGGTGATCGAAACAGCACTGGACCAGGCTGCGTGCCGTTGGGAAGATATTGATGCTATCGCTGCCACCTATGGACCAGGTCTTGCCGGTTCATTGTTAGTGGGCTTGACAGTTGGCAAGACGCTGGCATTGGCTTGGAATCGACCCTTTCTTGGTGTAAATCACCTGGAAGCACACATCTACGCGAACTGGTTGCGTAAGGGAAACGGGGGAAACAGTGAATCGTGGGAGTACCAGGAAGGCGATCCCTTGTTTCCTTTGATTGCCCTGGTCATCTCTGGGGCGCATAGCGAGCTTGTGCTTATACGGGATCATGCACAATACGAGTTGCTTGGTCGCACACGTGATGATGCAGCCGGCGAGGCTTTTGATAAGGTGGCACGCATTTTGGGCTTAGGCTATCCTGGTGGGCCAGCTATTCAGCAAGCGGCACAGCGAGCGGAAGAGGAATTTCAACAGCAGAGTCGGCCTGCTATCCTGGCGCGCAATGCCTACCGATTGCCACGCGCCTGGTTGCGTGGCACTTACGATTTCAGTTTCAGCGGCTTAAAAACGGCGATGCTCCACCTGGCAGAAGGAGCCAGCGCAGAAGAGCATCGAGCAGGGGCGAGAGTGGTGGAAGGTGGCGGGGAGGGCCCTCGCGGTCGCCCTGGCAGTCAGTACACGCGCATGGGAGCCCAGGCAGCTCAGCGTGGATCGATCAACGTAGGTTTGCTCGCAGCTAGCTTTCAAGAGGCGGTGGTTGATGTACTGGCGGTCAAGACACGCCTGGCGGCCCAAGAGTACCACGTGAAGCAAGTGGCGCTGGCGGGAGGAGTAGCGGCTAATACTAGCTTACGTGCTCGTCTGGAGCAGGAATTGCGTCCACTCAAGATTCGTCTCCATTATCCGCCCATCGAGTTCTGTACTGATAATGCAGCGATGATTGCTGGCGCTGCCTTCTTTCATCTGTGTAAGGGTGAGCGGCATGATCTGGATTTAGATGTTCAGCCTGGATTGAGTCTACCATTCAAGAGGTGAGATTTGTATGCCTAAACAGAAAACGTATGCCCTGGGTATCGACCTGGGGGGAACCAAGGCCCTGGCAGGGGTTGTGGATATTACTACTGGTCAAGTGATTGCCTCTGAGCGCAAACGCACTCGTGCTGAACGTGGGCAAGACTTTATCGCCCAGCGCTCTATCGAGATTGCAACAGCAGCCCTCAACGCCGCAAAATTACCCGCGGATGCTAGCATTGTTGCCGTCGGTATCGGGGCGGCGGGACAGATTGATCGTAAAGCGGGAATTGTCGTGGATGCCCCTAACCTGGGTGTCAAGGACATGCCTTTGGGTTCTATCCTCAACAAGCAGTTTGGCAAAACGGTTGCGGTTGGCAATGATGTCGAGGTAGCCGCCCTGGGCGAATACCTCTATGGCTCCGGGCAGGGGTTGAGTAACTTTGTCTGCATGTTCGTCGGTACGGGGATTGGATCCGGCATTGTGCAGAATGGGCGTCTCTATTCAGGACTGACGGGTACCGCAGGTGAGGCTGGTCATATGATTATCCAGGCAGGTGGTCGCATCTGCGGTTGTGGGAATCGTGGCTGCCTGGAAGCATATGCCTCACGTACGGCTATTACGAAAGCGATCATGGCCGAGATTCATCATGGGCGTACGTCGGTGCTGGCGACTGATGCGGAGCTCCAACTCAAAGAAGGCGAGGTCGTCATTCGTTCGGGTTTGCTTGCTCAGGCCATCGGGCAAGGCGATGAATTGGTGATCGAGATGGTGACCGAGGCGGCAGACTACCTGGGTTATGGTCTTGGGTCAATCATGAACTTCTATAATCCTGAGCGTATTGTGCTGGGTGGAGGTGTTATCGAGGCTATTGATCTGCTTTTTGAGCGGGCTGTCCATCGTGCGCGTACCATTGCCCTGGCTGCACCTGCGAAAAAGACAGAAATTGTGCGTGCCAAGCTGGGAGACTTCTCAGGTGTTGTAGGTGCAGCGTGTCTGGGTGCAGAGGCCGCAGGATATCGCTTTCCTATTCAGTAACTACAATATATAAGGACGGCTGGTGGGTATGGACGAAGCAACAATCCGCATCGACGTACGCGCAGTAGGTGCTGACGACGCCCTAGCTCTACACCAACTCGACTACAGTTTCGAGACAGATCGTATCTATGCCCTGCGTGTACATGGGCCACTGGCGCAAGGTGATGTTGGTACAAACAGAGCAGGTATACCTGCTCTGGCATTTGAGCTACTGGAAACATCGGTCGATCCGCCGCTCTACAAGGATTACCGCGAGTTCGAACGTACTTCAGCGGACGTTGAGGCCAGGCTGTGTAACAGCGAGGGAGGCTATGTCGCTCTGGCCGACGGACAGGTGGCAGGGGCAGTTTTGCTGAATGTGGAGGAGTGGCGTTCGGTAGCCCATATTGAGGATATCATCGTCGGTCGCCAGTTTCGGCGCTATGGTATCGGCTCACTACTGCTCAGTTGCGCCTGCGATTGGGCGCGCAATCATGGTTGTTGGGCTATTTTGCTAGAGACACAGAACGTCAATTACCCGGCGATCCAGTTCTACCTACGCAACGGCTTGGAGATATGGAGTATTAGCCAGCACTTCTACCCGCCCGGCCTGGTTGAGCATGAGGTAGCGATTTTTATGGGGAAGCGCTTGTCGAGCAGGTGGAAAGACTGACCGGGACCTACCTGGAACTATGGGTGTACATCGCCAGGCATTTCTCTCGGCATCGTGGATGATTGCAAGGCGGCCCCGCACGATTCACGGATGATCAATCGGGGCTGAAGGCGTATCACCTGTGGTGCCGCATCACGCGTCTCCAGACGTTCAAACAAGAGCTGAGCGGCTTTCTGTCCGATCTCATAGGTCGGCTGGCGAACCGTGGTCAAGCGGGGATGCATGACGGCTGCCCACTCAAAATCATCGAAGCCTACCAGTGCAATGTCCTGTGGGCAGCGCAGTCCAACCCGATTGATGGCTTGCAGAGCGCCGATGACCATCAGGCCGTTCGTCACGAAGAGTGCAGTAGGCCGTGCGGCTTCCTGTGTCAGGAGTTGAAGGGCACCACGCTCTCCTCCATCTATACGCGAATCGCCTTCAGCGATCAGTGCAGGATCGCGAGGAATGCTGTGGGCTGCGAGCGCTTGCTCATATCCGGTCAGTCGCTCTTCCGTGGTGGTGATACCGGGGAGACCAGTCACGATGCCAATCCGCTCGTGCCCAAGCATGATCAGATGCTCGACCGCCTGTCGAGCACCCGCCACGTTGTCGACGAGGACGGCATTGATACCCAACTCGGACGGAAGGCGGTCGATGCTCACCAGTGGCAACCGTTGCGCATGCCAGGAGCGTAAATACTCGTGATTTCCCTGCGTGACTGCGACGATAAGACCATCGGCACGTTTGCTTTCCAGGAGGCGCATATAGCTCATCTCCTTTTTCAGGTCTTCGTCAGTATTGCCAAGGATCAAGGAGTAGCCTCGGGCGTTGGCAACATCCTCCACGCCTCGCGCGACACTGGTAAAGAAGGGATTGGCGATGTCGGAGATGATCAGGCCAATGGTATGACTGGTTTGCTTCTTTAACCCTTGTGCAAGGCTGTTGCGCTCATAGCCAAGAGCGGTGATACTTTCGTGCACCCGTTGTGCCAGGTCTGGACTCACATACTTATTGCTGTTGATGACAGCGGACACGGTGGCCACTGAAACACCGGCATAGGCAGCCACATCTTTGATCGTCGCTGAGCGGCCAGCCCACCCTACTATGTCTTTCATCTGCTTTTTTTCCCCTATGCGGAACAACGGAGCTTGTCCGTCTGATGCTTCCTCTTCAGACGCACTCACGAGACGTCCTGGAGTGTCGTCGTATTGCTCCTTGAAGACGAGGGAGTCCTGCCACTGGCACGCAACTCGCGCGCACCGTGTGCGCTGAAAAGTGCGCGTCGCTAATCGTTTCGCTAATCGTTTCGCTCTCTTGAAGATACCATAGATACCATACTCCTGTCAAGTTCTTTCACACAAATTCCCCCAAGACCATTACATCCACCAGGCGTGCCAAGCGCATCTCTACTTTAGAGAATGGTCACCTGCCCCATGCTCATGTGCTTTCCAGCCTCAGTTCCACACGGAGATGCGATGGCCCTGAAGTTACCCTCACTCAGGGCTGATGAATTCCTGTGGTACCCATAAGTGGGTATCATATAGCAATACGCGCATTTCGAGATCTTTCACAGACTTGAAATCCCCCCCACAAAGCCTTGACAGAGCACGAGAAATATGTTATATGATTAGCGAAACGATTAGATAAACGTTTCGCTGGCAGACAGGAGCAGTAGTGCTCTTTCGTAGGGAATTCTTTTATCAAGTCGTTTGGCAAGAGGAGTCAAGCAGAAGCAGCCTCTCTCTATTTATTTGACATGATTCTCAACAGAAAGGAGGATTCTTCGACATCGAAACATTGTTTGAGACCCGTTCTTGTACAGATGTGTCGTTGCATTCATTGTTAGTAGACATCGTCTTGGCGCACATTGTGTGCCTCAATTTCAACTAAAGAAGGGTATTCGGCTATGAAGCACACCAGGTTGTTCAGTCCAGCCATGTTTGCTGCACAGGATCATGCGTGTGTTGCTGAGCCCGGCGCGTCACTCACTATGAGGAGGAAACGATGAAAAGAATTGTACGGGTAGCCGCTGTTGGAGCCTGCCTTGTGCTGCTACTCTCTCTCCTGGCCGCGTGTAATCCCAGCCAGTCCAGCGGCACGACGACCCTGACTGTCGCTACTGTCAACAACTCTAATATGGTGCAAATGGAGCAGGTGACCAAGCAAGTCTTTGAAAAGGACCACCCCAACATCAAGGTCAACTTCGTGACCCTGCCCGAAAATGAACTGCGTTCGAAAGTAACGCAGGATGTGGCCACCAACGCGGGGAAGTTTGACATTGCCACCATTGGCAGTTACGAGACCCCTATTTGGGCGCACAACGGATGGCTGCAGAACCTTTCTCCTTACCTTGACAAGATGTCCTCGTCAGACAAGCAGCAGTACAACTACGACGACCTGCTCAAGCCGGTCATGTCAACTCTCTCCTACCAGGGACATCCCTATTCGCTGCCGTTCTACGGGGAGAGTAGCTTTTTGATGTACAATAAGCAAATATTCGCGCAACATCACTTGACCATGCCGTTGCATCCCACGTGGGATCAGATTGCCCATTTCGCCCAGGTGCTCAATGATCCTGCACATGGCATCACTGGTATTCTGCTGCGGGGCCAGTCTGGTTGGGGCATGAACATGGCACCGCTCGATACCATGATTAACACCTTTGGTGGCAGCTGGTTTGATCAGAATTGGAAGCCGCAGCTCTCCACTCCCCCAGTGCAGCAGGCGGTGACGCTCTATGTCAATCTATTGCAGAAGTATGGTGAGCCCGGCGCCTCGACCTCCGGCTGGCAAGAGTGTTTGAGCTTGATGTCGCAGGGCAAGGGCGCGATGTTCTATGACGCCACCGTGTTTGGCGGCTTGCTGGAAACGCCTTCGACATCCACGATTGCAGGCCAGGTCGGCTATGTCTATGCCCCGACCGCCGTGACCACCAATGGCAGTCATTGGCTGTGGGCCTGGTCACTGGGCATCGTCAATAGCAGTCATAACAAAGATGCCGCCTTCCAATTCCTGACGTGGGCCACCAGTCCGCAGTACTTGACCCTGGCGGGCAAGACCTTTGGCTGGGCCAACGTGCCGCCGGGGACGCGTGCCTCGATTTACCAGAACCCGGACTATCAAAAGGCTGCGCCGTTTGCCCAGGTCACGCTCGACTCTATAAATACCGCGACTCCAGATCATCCGACCCTCAACCCGGTTCCCTATCACGGCGTTCAATATGTAGGAATTCCACAATTTGAAGCGGTTGGGGAGCAGGTGAGTACCCTCATCTCGGCAGCGGTTGCCGGAAAAATGACGGTCAGCCAGGCTTTACAGCAGGCCGATCAACTACTGGCATCTCAGGTGAACAAGGACAACACTGCCGGGTACTAGTAGTCCCCCTCAGCGAAGCGCGTTTAAATCCTTCGCGGGGAATTCGTTGTCTACATGAGGGACGAGGGACCGCCAATTCAGTGAGAGGCGGCGGTCTCTCATCGGTCACTCCCATTCCATCAGAGGCGGCTTGATTAGAAAGAAGAAAGGTTTTGCTATGAAGCAGGCAAATCAGGCGGCTCAGACTGCCACGTACCCTGGAATGCAAGTACGCGCAGTTCCTAAAGCGACACGACGAGGGCAAGCAAAGTGGCTGCACCTCCCTGCGCTCGCGTATATGATCGTGCTGACCCAGATTCCGTTTCTCCTTGCAGTGTGGTTTAGCCTTCACTCATGGAATCTGCTGCTACCGGCTCAGGGGTTTCCATTTGTTGGCCTCTCCAATTACATCACTACTTTCACAGGTGACCCGAACTTCTGGCCCATCATGGGCCACACCTTGGAACTGGTGGTCGGAGCTATAACCCTGGCACTCGTCGCAGGAACGCTACTGGCACTGCTGTTAAACCGCCCAATTTGGGGCAGGAACGTCTTGCGCGGCCTGGCAACGGTGCCATTTTTGGTGACACCATCAGTCATGGCCTTGTTATGGAAAAATCTCTTGCTCAGTCCATCCAGCGGGACCGTCGATTGGGCACTCCACCTGGTCGGCTTCCCTGCTGTGGCATGGTTTTCCTCGTTTCCGCTCGGGAGTGTGACGTTCATCGTCGCCTGGGAATGGACCCCGTTTGTGATGCTGGTCATTCTCGCGGGCCTTCAGTCCATCCCGGACGAGGTACGGGAGGCCGCGCAAGTTGACGGCGCGGGAGCCTTCGCGACGTTTTGGCGCATCGTCTTTCCATTGCTGCGGAAACCTTACGAGATAGCACTCCTGTTCGGAACCATTTTCATTTTCCAGACCTTTGGCGAGATTTACCTGACGACTAGCGGTGGGCCTGGACTCGAGACCAACACATTGCCGTACTATACGTACCGAACAGCTTTGTTTTCGTTTCAGATCGGACAGGCTGCGACGCTTGGTGTCATAGGTGTTGTCGTAGCGATCCTGGCCGCCAGGGGGATGTTGCGACTCATGACTGAGCGGACGGCATCGGAAAGGAGCTAATGGTCATGGGATACACACACAAATGGTCTCAGTCTTTCTGGACGGGACTGACATATATACTGGTTCTTTTGCTGGTCTTTCCGGTCCTCTGGATGGTGATCACCGGGTTTAAGACGGAAGTTGCGGCTATTGCGATCCCCCCGACGCTGCTCTTCCAGCCGACACTCGATCAGTTTCTGCTGGCTATCAATTCGGGGTTCGGTGCCTACTTGTTTAACAGCGCAGTAGCTTCTCTGGTCTCGACCGCCATTGCTCTGGTTCTGGGGATTCCCGCCGCCTACAGTATGGTCTTCCAGATGCGCAAGAAGTCCTCTGATGACATGCTCTTCTTTGTGCTCTCCACACGGTTTATGCCGTTTGCGGCCATACTTGTCCCTTTATACGTGATCATCACGCGCCTCAACTTGCTTGACAACATCTTCACGTTGATCATCGTCTATACCGCGATGAACCTGCCATTGATTATCTGGATGGCCCGTTCTTACTTCATGGACCTGCCAAAGGAGGTTCTGGAGGGAGCCTGGTTAGATGGCGCTTCGACGTTCCGGACGATAGTGAGCGTCGTTGTGCCAATGGCGGCACCCGGATTAGTTGCGGCGGCACTGCTTTCCATCATTTTCGCGTGGAACGATTTCTTCTTCGCCGTCGCCTTGACCTATACCAACGCTCCTACCTTACCGATCATGGTAGCGGTATTTACGAGTAACGAAAATCTCTTCCTTGCGAAGGTGTCCGCGCTTGCCACGCTGATCATGCTGGTCCCTGTTGCCCTAGGCATCTATGCACAGAAGCACCTGGTTCGAGGACTGACTGGTGGTGCGCTGAAATAACAGGATCCACGAAGACGCCTTTTGAAAGGCAGTCATGCAAGAACACTGGAGACGAAACGATGAAAAATCAAGCAGCAGTGCTCTACGCACCTCACGACATTCGCATCGAGGAAAGGCCGGTTCCCAGGCCAGGACCGGGCGAGGTGCTGATTGAGGTCAAGGCCGTAGGAGTCTGCGGCTCCGATGTCCACTACTACGAACATGGAAGAATCGGCTCGTATGTTGTTCGTCAACCACTCATCCTCGGCCACGAGTCTGCCGGGGTCATCGTGGATGTGGGAGAAGGCGTCAACACCAGCAGAGTCGGCGAACGGGTGGCGATTGAACCAGGAATACCGGACGGAGTCTGTGAGCAGTGCCGCGCTGGGCGCTACAATCTCTGTCCCAACGTCCGCTTTTTCGGCACCCCGCCCATTGACGGCGCCTTCACCAACTATGTGACCATTCCCGAAAGCTTCGCGTACACGCTGCCTGATCAGATGTCGGACGAGGAAGGGGCCTTGATCGAGCCACTCTCGGTTGGTTTATGGGCGTGCCGCAAGGCACAGTTGCAGGGTGCAGACCGACTCCTCATCACTGGAGCAGGACCAGTCGGCTTGCTTGCGATGAAGGTGGCACTTGCACTGGGAGCGACCCAGATCACCATGACGGATGTCTCTCCACAACGGCTTGAGGTGGCGCGCAAGCTGGGCGCCACCCGAACCGTGAACGTGGCTAAGGAATTGCTCGCCGATGCGGGGGTGGAGGCGGATGTGCTTATAGAATGCTCGGGCAATCAAAAAGCCTTGATGGACGGCATTCGCTCACTCCGCCCGGCTGGAAAGGCCATTGCGGTTGGTATGAGCCCGGGCGAAGAGGTCAGCGTGCCGATGTCATTTATCCAAAACCGCGAGATTACCCTCACCGGAACCTTCCGCTATGCGAACACCTATGCAGACGCGATTGCGCTGGTCGCATCCGGTCGTATTGATCTCAAACCAATCATCACCGGCCACTACACGTTAGAAAAGACCGAGCAGGCATTACAGGCTACCAGGCATGATCCGGCCAATATCAAGTCGGTTGTCGTGCCGAAGTAGAGTTCATTCAAGGAGGCATAACCATGCGTGCTGCTATCATCGATAAGCCCGGAAGTGTGCGGGTCGGGAATGTTCCCGACCCAACGCTCAATCCGGACGAACTGCTCATACGGGTTGGGGCCTGTGGCATCTGCGGAACCGACCTGCATATTGCTGATGGCGAATTTTCGCTGGCACGCTATCCTATCGTGCCCGGCCATGAGTTTGCAGGTGAGGTTGTTGAGGTGGGAAGGAACGCCCTACAAGGATTCGGCCCGAGGGATCCGAAAGTGACTGTCGGCACCAGGGTCGCGGTCGAACCCAATCTGTACTGCGGCCATTGCGAGTTCTGTCGCACAGGTCATGAGAACTTATGCCTCAACTATGCTGCAATCGGAGTCACAGTAAGTGGAGCATTCGCCGAGTACGTTACTGTGCCTGCCGCTAAAGCATATGTTCTGCCCGAACACCTCTCGTTTCGAGAGGCGGCCCTGATCGAGCCAATCTCCTGCGCGGTGCATGGCATGCACCGCCTCAATCCCAGGTCTGGTGATGCCTTCCTGATCGTGGGTGCGGGAGCGATAGGGCTGATGTTGTTGCAGCTTGCGCTACGTGGTGGAGCATCGAAGGTGGCCGTGGTAGATCTGAATACGCAACGCCTGGAACGAGCAAAAAAACTAGGGGCCTCCGACACACAAACTGACATCAACAAACTGTTTGAGGACGAGCCGCTTGGATTCGATTGTGTGATCGATGCCACAGGCGTTGCACCGGCCATTGAAGGAGCTTTCGCGGCGGTCAAGCGCGGCGGCAAGTTTATGGTCTTCGGCGTTGCGCCTCAAGAAGCCAGAATTTCGCTCTCACCTTTCCGCATCTACAATGACGAGATCACCGTGGAGCAGCGGCGCAATTGATACTGCGGTGTTGCTCACAGCCGCTCTGCCTCTTGAGGACTTTCCAAACGCACTCAGCATGGTCAGGCGAGGTGAGGGGGTCAAGACGCAGATATTGTGTGCTACGCACGAGTAAGGGCCAGAATCAGGGCCGCCACCCAAGGCCTCAAACGCCGGCAGGCTTAACATATCACACATGTTCAGTATCCTCAGTTAAGTCGGCCCAAGCCTGCCGGCGTCTGAGGCCTGGGTGTGGCCCTTACTCAGCGAACAGTGGGGGGATGAGTTGGCAGAGGGGAGAGTGAGCGTAACATGGCACCGCATGATTCACGAACGATTAATTGCGTTTGCAGGCGTATCTCTCTCGGTGCTCTTTTCTGATTCTGTAGCCGTTCAAAGAGGAGATGAGCCGATTGTTGGCCGATCTCATACGTTGGTTGGTCAATGACCGTCAAATGAGGTCGCATCACTGCGGCCCATGTGAAATCATCGAAACAAGGAGTTGCATCGCTCCACGCTCTCCTCCAGTTACACGCGCATATGCCACAGCGATCAAGGCAGGATCAACGGCAATTCCGTGTTTTTCGAGCGCTTCAGTATATCCCAACAGGCGTTCTTCTGTTGGTGCGATCCCACGAATCCCCGTCACCAGACCAATACGTCGATGACCAAGCGCAATGAGATGTTCTACTGCTGTTCTGGCACCTGCTCTATTATCTACCATGACCGTATCGATGCCCAAATCAAATAGCGAGCGGTCGATGCCTACCAAGGCTAGATGCCGAATAGGTAGAGATTGTAAATACTCGTGACTGCGGGCCGTTACAGCAATGATGAGACCATCAGCTTGCTTGCTTTCTAATAGTTGAAGATATTTTTTCTCCTTCTCAGGATCTTCATCGGTATTCCCGAGAATTAGAGAATAATTATGAGCATTCGCCACATCTTCTACCCCACGGGCGATGTTGGTGAAGAAGGGATTCGTAATATCAGGGACAATCAGCCCTATGCTGTAGCTTATCCGAGTCTTTAACCCATGAGCAAAGCTATTCCGTTTATATCCTAAAGTGGCGATGCTTTCGCGTACTCGTTGCGCTAATTCAGGACTCACATATTTGTTTTTATTCATCACAGCAGACACCGTCGCAACGGAAACAGAAGCATGGATAGCTACATGTTTGATGGTTATTGAGCGATTAAGAGACGTCGCCATGTGGTTGTAACTCGCTTTCATGCATAATGGAATGCATTGTTCACAAGCTCCAAACAGGAGCTAATCGTTATGCTGAACCTATCATACCTTCTTCTGTCAAGTAAAGATAGTGGTAGGAGACCCTATCACCTCTCCCGCGAGGAGCCGATGCCCATTTCCTCGCGGTACTTTGTCACTGTGCGGCGAGCTAAGGGGATGCCGCGGGCATGGAGCAGTCTTGCGAGTTCTTCATCGCTTAGGCGATGTTTTGGCTTCTCGGCTATTATTAGTTCGCGCAGGATATCCTTGACGCCAAGGGAACCATCGAAGAAGTCTGACAGCGAGAGAAGACGCCCGTTGGGGAGCAGCGCATATTTATTGGCCGTTGCGCGGCTAACTGTGCCTTCATCCAGGTTCAGGCGAGTGGCAACTTCTGCGCGAGTGAGGGGGCGCAGGTAGCGCACTCCCTTCTCTAAAAACTCATGCTGGTAATCCACTACCAGCTCGGCAACGCGCTTAAGGGTACGCCAACGACGTTGTATGCAGTCAACAAAGAACCTCGCCTGGTCACCGCGATGACGCATGTACTGCTGTAGCTCATCGCTGGTAGGACCCTGATCCAGCCACAGAGGTTGGGTGCCATAGCCACCACCAATGCGGAAACGATAGCGTTTCTCCTCGATTAACTCTACCTCAAAGCCCGTCTCTCCCCTACGGATAATCACATCAGGGCGCACATACGCTGCATCGCCACCCGCATGAGTGTAACTGGCATCGGCTCTGTAGGCATGAGCCGGGAAAGGATGGAGAGTGTTGCGGATGTACTGGCTGGCCTGACGTACCTCCTGTTCTGAAACTTTCAGTTGACGGGCAATCTCGTGAAACTGATTGTGTCCCAATTGGTTCAGATAGCGATCAATCAGCGTAAATGCCAGTGGGTGGGGCATTTCCTGCTCACTGAGAGCTGCTAACTGGATCAGCAGGCATTCACGCAGGTTGCGTGCGCCGATGCCCAGGGGTTCCAATGTTTGTAACTGGCTTAACACATATTCGACGCGCTCTGACGGGACTTGCAGTTGTTCAGCAATCTCGCTGACATTCATCTCCAGGTAGCCGCGCTCATTAAGGTTTCCCACCAGTTGCTCTGCAATCGGTGCATCATCCGGCGTGATAAGAGCCTCCAGTTGTTGAAGCAGCACCTCTGCCAGTGTTTCCCCGGTGGGAATGCTTGCCAGCGGGTCAAATTCATCGTCGTCATCTGCATCAGTAGCGCTATAATCGTAGATTTCTCGCATCTCGCGGATTTCAAAAAAGTGCTGCTGATCATCTTCTGCTGAACTTTCGTAGTTGAGTGATGGTTCATTGATTGTCAAAGCAGGTTGGGCAAAGTGTCCGCAGGCCGTGCAGGTCTGCCCATTCAGCGGGGCGCTACATAGGAGACAGATACGAGACTCGACCACTTCGAGTGCAGGATTCTCTATTTGTTCCTGGTTGATTGCACGTTCCAATTCATCCGCTGAAAGATGCAGAATAGTACTCGATGTGATGAGTTTTGCACTGACTCGCAAGACGTGATCGGGTCTTGGTATTGGTTCCAGGCGCATATTTCCTCCCTTCTTCTGCTTAGACCCATCCTCGACTAAGTAGAGCAACATGAGCGGCCTCTTGCTCTGCGGCCTGTTTATTACGGCCTTGCCCCCTGCCAACTACTTGTTCACCCAACATCACCTCCACTGTAAATTCGCGATCGTGGGATGGTCCTTCCTGGCTAACAAGACGATAGGAAGGGGTAATGCCATCGTGTGCCTGTGCGAGTTCCTGAAAGAGAGACTTGTTATCCTTAAACAAGCGTCTTTTGACAACGTCATGCGCAATAGGTTCCAGTCGAGGCACCAGGAAGCGTTTTACTGCCTCCATGCCTTGATCGAGGTAGATGGCACCCAGCATTGCTTCAAAAGCGGAAGCCAGTATGCGCTGACTGCCACCACTACTCTGCTCACCTTTGCCCAGGAGCAGGAAGTTACCTAACTGAATGTCGCGTGCGAACGTTGCCAGCGTCCCCATCTTGACTAATATAGCCCGCACATCGCTCAATTCCCCCTCGCTTAATTCGGGAAAGGTGCGATAGAGGAAATCCGCACTGGTAAAGGCGAGCACGGAGTCGCCCAGGAATTCCAGTCGCTCGTTGGAACTCAGCCCCGCACCTGCGGTTTCGTAAATATAGGAGCGGTGCGTAAGAGCCACGCGTATGAGCGCCTGGTTCTGGAAATGGACACCCAGTGCCTCCTCCAGCATTTCATACATTAGTACACCTCCAACAACACATGTGCCTCATCCTGTTTTCGTTCGGTGACCTCGCCGATACGCCAGAAAACGACTTCTGGCGCCAGTGCAGCTAGCGTTGGCCATACGATAGGGTCGATGGCCGCGAAAAGCCCACCAGAGGTCTGTGGGTCCCACAATATTTCGCGGTCAATGGCGTCCAGGCGCTCATCGATGCGAATATGCGGCGCCAGGTACGTTTCGTTGCGCCGCGCTCCTCCAGTGATATGGCCTCGTTCCGCATAACGGCGTGCGCCTGGGAGCAGTGGGAGCGCATCATACTCGATACGCATGCCTGTAAGACTCTGCGCAGCCATCTCCCAGGCGTGCCCAAGTAGGCCAAAGCCAGTAATGTCCGTCATGGCGTGTACGCCTACACTGGCATGTGCAAGTGCCTGGCTGGCGTTGCGATTTAACTGCATCATAGACTGAATGGCAACTTCCAGATCACTTGCCTGCACCTGGTCGAATTTATGCGCCGTCGTAACCAGTCCCGTGCCAAGTGGCTTGCTGAGAATGAGTAGATCGCCCGGCTGTGCGCCGCCCTTCGTCAGAATATGCTCCGGATGTACCATCCCTGTGACAGCAAGTCCGTATTTTGGTTCCTTATCGGTGACGGTATGGCCACCGGCAATGACTGCTCCGGCCTGTGCGACGGTGTCTGCACCTCCACGCAGGATTTCGCTGAGGAGAGCCGACTCCAGGTTATCGGGCCATGCAACGAGGTTGATGGCCATCAAGACCTGGCCGCCCATAGCGTATACGTCGCTCAGCGCGTTGGCAGCGGCGATTGCTCCGAAGACATATGGGTCGTCGACGATAGGCGGAAAGAAATCCGCTGTGCTGATGATCGCCTGCTGGTCGTTCACGCGATAGACCGCAGCATCATCGGCAGCATGCAGCCCGACGAGCAATCCGGCGGGAACAGCTTGTAATGCGAGTGGACGCAGGACCTGCGCCAGGGCTTCGGGGCCCATTTTTGACGCTCAGCCAGCGCAACTTGCGAGCGATGTCAGGCGAATTCGTCGGCCTGTTGTCATATCATTTCTATCCAAACGGTTAGCGAGATAAAACACTCTAGGAATGTAAAAGTAACGTTATTGTAACTTGTTTGTATCTTGGCCGTCAATGTGCTAAACTCTGACGGCCTTCAGATTTGTCAGGCTAGACGTGTTTGCCCTCTTATGTTAATCTAACATGGGGGTGTGAGTAAGACAGGCAATCGCGGGCGGCAACGCCCGAGGAAAGTCCGAACTCCACAGAGCAGGATGCTGGCTAACGGCCAGTGAGGGTGACCTCAAGGAAAGTGCCACAGAAACATACCGCCCGGCACCTCCAATGCAGCCGGGTAAGGGTGAAATGGTGAGGTAAGAGCTTACCAGCGGTCGGGTGACCGGTCGGCTGGGTAAACCCCATCTGGAGCAAGACCAAATAGGAGGGATAGTACGTCTGCCGAGGCAGCGTACTTGCAGGCTGCTCGTCTGTAAACCTCCGGGTTGGTTGCTTGAGGCAGTAGGTAACTGCTGTCCTAGATAGATGATTGCTACCTGCGCGGCCGCAAGACCGGGCAGGCACAGAATTCGGCTTATGGCTTGCTCACATCTTCCACCGCCCACCATCCAGCATTTATAATATAAAAAAGCGGGAGGCACAAACGCCCCCCGCTTCTCTATTCTATTCTATTAGCGGCTTATGCGGTCATGCTCGATCAGCCAGCGGATAAAGGCGAGACGACGTGTTTCTTCGACCAATTCGCGATACTCGACCTGTTCGAGAACATGGGTTTTCATGTAGACGATGCGAGTAGCTTCGGTTTCGGAAAAGCCCTGCGAGAGCAGGTACTCAAAGTCAGCATTGTCGGTAGCGTAAAGATGTTCTGGCATACGATGACACTCCCTCGGTGGTAGCGGGACGAACTACAAACTGGGTTATCCCAGCCATCCAACGGTTTACACTTATATATACGTGTATACGTTCTAAACCTTACACTAGTTACAACTTCTTTTTGGGCGGGAATATTCCGGTAGGCGAGTCCGTCCTCAACTTTCGCGAATATTGACCCCCGAGCGCATTATCCTGAGCGTACGTTCGGTAGCATCACTCATCAGCTCGGAGGCATGCTCCATCGCGTATGCCAGCGTCATGGGACCCGACGGTAGCACCGCCACAGCATCGACGCCGAGCGTATAAACGGTCTGATAGTTGTCGCCCAGGCTACCTGCAAGTGCCAGTACGGGCAAGCCATAGCGTTTCGCAACGGCTGCCACGGCCCCGACGCTCTTGCCGTAGGCGGTCTGCGTATCGAGTTGCCCCTCCGCCGTAATCACCAGGTTCGCGGTGCGCACTCGTTCTTCGAGACGCACAGCTTCCAGTACAATCTGCGCACCGGGTCGCAGTGTGGCATGTAGAAAGGCTATCAACCCTGCACCCAGGCCGCCAGCAGCACCAGCGCCAGGGACATCGCGCACTGATTGGCCCAGGTCGCGTTCGACGACCTGGGAGTAGTGAGCGAGTGCTGCATCGAGTTGAGCAACCATCGCAGAGGTCGCGCCTTTTTGCGGACCGTAGACTGCTGATGCTCCTGCTGGACCACATAGGGGGTTGGTGACATCGCTGGCAACCTCTATTACGCATTGTTCTAGACGAGGATCAAGTGCTGCCGTTGAAATACGCGCGAGTGCCGCCAGTGCTGCTCCGCCTGGTGCGATCTCCTTTCCGTCGTCTGTCAGCAGCGAGGCTCCCAACGCCTGCGCCATGCCTGCACCGCCATCATTGGTGGCGCTGCCTCCGATGCCGATGATAAAGTGACGGCATCCGCGGTCCAGGGCTGCCAGGATCAGTTCGCCCACTCCATAGGTCGTGGTGATGCGGGGATCTCGTAGTTCGGGAGGCACAAGCGGCAGACCGGCAGCAGCTGCCATTTCAATCGCTGCTGTGCGGCCATCACCGAGCAGTCCGAAGAAGGCTATTACCGGTTCGCCCAATGGGCCTGTCACGATTTGCTGCACAATCTTGCCACCTGTGGCGTCTACCAGCGCCTGCACCGTTCCCTCGCCACCATCTGCGACGGGCACGATGTCGAGGTCTGCTTCCGGGTAAACGGCTAATACGCCGCGTGCAATGGCCTGTCCAGCTTCAGCCGCCGTCAGGCTTCCTTTCAGCGATTGAGGAGCAATGACGATACGCATGTGTCCAACCTCCATATTTGCATGCCAGGTTTCCCTGCATTATACTCTAGAAGCGAACATATCAGTTAGATACGGAACATTCACTGGAACCTGGAGACCTCAGATGTTGAATGGTTTAGATTTCTCATGGCATTGGAGTCCCGGAGCACTCATTGTCATCATACTATTGTGCCTGTTTTACGGCCTGGGCATAAGGCAAGCGCGTAAGAACGATGCCCAGGATAAGCCTCTGAAAAATCGTCAGGTGGTCGCCTTTGTGGTTGCAGTTGTGGCAATGGCATGTGTGCTGCTCACGCCTATAGATACTATCGCCAGGACACAATCGTTCTTCGCTCATATGGTGCAGGTTGTGGTTCTGACGACGTTGTGTGCGCCACTGCTGCTGTTTGCATTTCCCGATTGGTTTTTGCAGCCGCTACTGCTGCAACCCATCGTACGACGTATTGCCTCGATGCTCACCAACCCTATAGTCGCCTCGTTAATCTTCAATGCCACCTTTTTTATCTGGCATGCGCCTGGAGTATTTTATTTCGCGATTGTACATGGAACTCTCTATCATGTTGAGTTATTGAGTCTGCTGTTTACTGCCTTGCTCAACTGGTGGCCGTTGATTGGGCCAGTGCGGGAACTGCGCCGCATGAATTATCCTTTGCAGATGCTCTACGCTTTCCTGGATGGTCAACCGGTTGATATTTACGCTTTCTTGCTAGTGTTTTCCGGTACGGTGATCTATACGCACTATGCTGTACCACCTCAGTTGGGCATCACTGCATTTGGCGATCAAGCAGCCGGTGGGGCCTTCTTGTTGATACCAGGATTGGTTGACCTGGTAGTCATGTCCCCGTTGTTCATCCGTTGGCTCGCGCAGATGGAGGAGCAGGCGAAGAAGAATGACCAGCGCTTGCAGGAACTGGCGGAGGCACAGGCTGCAAGGTTGCAAGAAGAGGAAGAGGAAGAAGTGCAATCTGAGGTGACGGAGGCCAAGAAGAGGAAGAGGAAGAAGTGCAATCTGAGGTGACGGAGGCGGAGAGTATGTAGCCTCCTGCTCTGCCCTTTGTAGGTCTCAAAGGCAAAGCGGGACCAGCCCACGTCTCGACCCGCAAAATGTACTGGTGCCCCTTGCGGGTACCAGGGGTGGTGGCGGCTAGCCCCCCTCCACCACCCGAAACGTATTCGTTATCCGAGCAGTCTTGCCCAACATCGCACTAGCTCCGCAATATTTCGTCTCGGCCAACTCGATTGAGCGCTGCACCGCCTCTGGCTGCACACCATGACCCGTCACGATATGTTCAACCGTGATTTCCGTAAACACCTTCGGATGCT
>WNEZ01000115.1_pt1 | contig 60521 bp, 50 predicted proteins | sample 5400521 | NCBI WGS metagenome assembly WNEZ01 (sample SAMN13153339, study PRJNA577476) | soil metagenome | isolation source: 120 cm saprolite under Douglas fir tree site 2 hole 1 replicate 1 | place: USA:California | collected 2015-04-18
GCCGATCTCGTCGTCCTCGGCCGTGATCCCTTCAAGGAAAATCCCTTGACACTCGTCACCATTCCCGTCGAACGCACCATGGCCGGCAGCCGATGGACGTTTGAGTCATAAACTTTTCCCAAATCACTTCGCCCGTCCCCGCCGATACCGGCTGCATCGCCTTGACCCAACCGAGAGCCGCCGATAAGCTTGTTGTTTCTCCGCCTAGGTGAACACACACATGGAGCAGATTCACATCACATTGCCGGATGGCAGCGTTCAGGAAGTGCCGAAAGGCACCACAGCTGCCGATATCGCGCGTAAGATCTCACCCCGCCTCGCCGACGCCGCACTCGTTGCGCACGTGACGGCAACAAATGGAGCGCCGCTGCCAAACGCTCCAGATCAAGGCGAGCTGGTCGATCTGCGCAGGCCCCTCGATCATGATGTAAAGATTAGGATTCTCACCGACAAAGACCCCGACGCACTTTTCGTGTTCCGACATTCGGCGGCGCATCTGCTCGCCGCCGCGGTCATGGAGCTGTATCCGAATGTGAAGCTCGGCATCGGTCCCCCAATCGACACTGGCTTTTTCTACGAATTTCTGCGTGATGAGCCATTCACGCCGGAAGACCTCGCCAAAATTGAAAAAAAGATGCATGAGCTCGCGGCCCAGGACCTGCCCAACGAACGCAAGCTCATTCCCAAGCCCGAAGCTCTCGACCTCTACAAAAAGAGCAACCAGATTTTCAAGTGCGAGCTCGTGGAAGAAAAAGCTAACGAGCTGATGGTTTCCTTCTATACCACTGGAAAATTCATCGACTTCTGCCGTGGCCCGCACATTCCTTCCACCAAGCGCATCCAGGCATTCAAGCTGATGAACGTCGCCGGCGCCTACTGGAAAGGCCAGGAAGGCAATCCCCAGCTCCAGCGCATTTATGCCGCGGCTTTTTTTACCCAAAAGGAGTTGGACGAATATCTGCATCGCCTGGAAGAAGCCAAGCGCCGAGATCACCGCAAGCTCGGCACCGAGCTCGACCTCTTCAGCATTCAGGAAGAAGCTGGCCCCGGCCTGATTTTCTGGCACCCCAAGGGCGGCTTGATTCGAAAGATCGTTGAAGACTGGCTGCGCGAAGAGTTGCTCAAGCGCGGCTACGATCTCGTCTACACCCCGCACATCATGCGCCTCGACCTCTGGAAAACCAGCGGCCACACCAATTTTTACAAAGACAGCATGTTCGGCCCGGTGGAAGTCGAAAAAGCCGATTACCAGCTCAAGCCCATGAATTGCCCCGGCCACATCCTGATTTACAAATCAAAGCTCCGCAGCTACCGCGACCTCCCCGTCCGCCTCGCCGAGCTCGGAACCGTCTATCGCTACGAACGCAGCGGCGTGCTCCACGGCTTGCTCCGCGTCCGCGGCTTCACCCAGGACGACGCACACATCTTCTGCATGCCCTCGCAAATCGAATCCGAAGTCGAAGCTTGTGTCGATTTCGCCTTTGCGGTGATGAAAAATTTCGGCTTCGACAAATTTGAAGTCGAGCTCTCCGATTGGGACGAATCGCATCCCGAAAATTATGCCGGCAAGCCCGAAGACTGGCATCGCGCCACCGCCGCCCTTGCCGACACCATGAAGCGCATGAACATCCCGTACAAAAAGATGGAAGGCGAAGCCGCCTTCTACGGCCCCAAAATCGACGTCAAGCTCATCGACGCCATCGGCCGTTCCTGGCAGCTCACCACCGTGCAATTCGATTTCAATCTCCCCGCGCGTTTCGGTCTGCAATACGTCGCCGCCGATGGCGCCAAGCATCAGCCGCTCATGGTGCATCGCGCACTGCTCGGCTCCGTCGAGCGCTTCTTCGGCATCTTGATCGAGCACTACGCCGGCGCCTTCCCGCTGTGGCTCGCACCCGTGCAAGTAGAAATCTGCCCGGTCAGCGAAAAAGTGGCCGACTACGCTAAGCAGGTCACCGAAACGCTGAAGCGCCACAATCTTCGCGTTCACCTCGACGACCGCAACGAAAAGCTGCCAGCAAAAATCCGCGATGCGCAAATGCAGAAAATTCCCTACATGCTCGTCGTCGGCCCCAAGGAAGCCGAAGCCGGTACCGTCTCCGTCCGCCATCGCAGCAAGGGCGACCTCGGCCCCAAGCCGCTCGCCGAGCTCGTCGAGGCGCTCCATCGCGAAGTCGATTCCCGCGCGACGAGCTGAGCCGAGTTCGCGCGCCGCAAGATGGAACGCCCTGCCCTGGAGGTCACGCATGCCGCTGCCGTTTTCACGACGAAGCTTTCTTGCGCTAACCGGTGCCGCGCTCGCAGTCCCGCCGATCTCCGCGGCTTCGAACAACGACGAAGACGACGAGGTGCCAGCTTTGCTCGATCACATCCTTCTCGGCTGCAACGACCTCGATCACGGCATCGAACTGGTCGAAGAGGCCACCGGCGTGCGCCCTGCCATCGGCGGAGTCCATCCCGGCCGCGGCACGCGCAACGCGCTCCTTTCGCTCGGCGAGCGCCGCTACCTGGAAATCATTGCCCCCGATCCTGCGCAGAGCGAAATCGTCCACTACCCGCAACTCCGCTCCATGACCGACCCACGCCTCATCGGCTGGGCCGTCCATCCTCCGGACATCGCCGCCATCGCTAAGCAGCTCCGCGAAAACAAAGTCGAATTCAAGGGTCCCGACGACGGCTCCCGAAAGCGCCCCGATGCCCGCGTCCTCACCTGGAAAACCATTAACCTCGCCGACGACCGCCACGGCCTTCTCCCCTTCTTCATCGAATGGAGCGCCGGCTCGGTCCACCCCTCCAAGGACGCTCCCGCAGGTTGCCACTTGGAGTATTTCGAGATCAAAAGCACCGAGCCAGACGAACTCAGCGCAACCTTTAAACGCATCGGCCTCGACCTCCCCGTCCAGCGCAGCGACAAAGCCCGCCTTCGCGCCCTCATCAGCGGCCCCAAGGGCGACCTCGGCCTGACTACGGCGTGAGCTGTGTACTTCTATTCGCGCGGCTTTTTCTTCGCTTCGGAACCCTCGTCTAAATCCACGCTCGTCGCCCTTTTTCCCTCTTGCCGTGCAGCCGCGGCCGCGTGCTATACTTTGAAGCCCGTCCCCTGGCTCTTTTGCGCTGTGTGGTACGGGTTGTGAATTCGGGGCCATCCTCTGGATATCCGGGTAACGCAGCTGCCTGTCGGCCGCTTCGTGGCCACGAATCACGAAATGCTTGAGGGGGACTTATCGCAGAACGCAGCTTCCGGCAAAGCGACCGCATTCGTGTCAACGAACGAATCCGCGCTCGCGAAATCCGGGTGATTGATGAAGAAGGCGGCCAGCTCGGCGTCATGCAGCCGTTTGAAGCCATTAAGCTGGCTAAGGAAAAAGGGCTCGACCTGGTGGAAATCTCGCCCACCGCTGATCCGCCGGTTTGCAAGATCACCGATTACGGCAAGTATCTTTACCAGGCCAACAAGAAGGCTCACGAGCAGCGCAAGAGCAGCCGCGGCTCGCAGTTGAAGGAAGTCAAGTTTCGGCCCGCCACCGCGGAACACGACTATCAGGTTCGCAAGAGCCAGATTCTGCGGTTCCTCGGCGAAGGCCACAAAGTGCGAGCGATGATTTTTCATCGCGGGCGCGAAATGGCCCACCAGGAAGTCGGGCGCGCCAAGATGAACCGCTTGCTCATGGAAATTGGCGACCAGGGCCAGATTGAAACCATGCCGCGCATGGAAGGCAACGTCCTGGTAGCATTGCTGGCGCCGAAAAAGGGTGTGAGCGTCGCCAAGCCCGCGGGCCAGCAGTCGTCCAGCGCCCAGCAGTCGCAGTAATCAGCGCCATAGAATGCGCGAAAAGGTTTTTGCAGGGGCGCAGCATGCTGCGCCCCTGTTAACACCCAAGGTCGAATTGCAAGACGCGCCTTAACGCGCACAGCGCATCGAGATCAGGAGAGGATTTCCAGCAATGCCGAGAAACGCATCGAAACCAAAATTGAAATTGAAGACCCACCGCGGCGCCAGAAAGCGCTTTAAGTTCACCGCCAACGGCAAGCTCAAGCGCGGGCACTCCGGCAAGCGCCACTTGATGGGCACCAAGGCCCCCGGCCGCATGCGCAAGCTCAAGAAGCTCACGCTGGTCAACAAAGCGGACGTTGCTAGCATCAAGCAGATGCTTCCCTACGGCTAGATTTTTTCAAAACGTTCGAACCTTCAAACGTTCCAACGTTTAGACAACGATTTCGTGCCAGGCAGCGCTTCACGGGTGCCTGCCGGCCGATCCGCCGCAGTAGTGAAGCATCGCCGCAAGGCGATCTTGAGTGCGGCGAGCAGTTCATAGGAGACAAACCCGGTGCGGTACGCGCGTTTTTGCGTGTTCACGCACCCTGTTTGTCTCCCAAAAATAATTTGTAGCTCAGGCCTTCAGGCCTGAGGTTTTTCCGCAACGACGAGCTACTTCGATCCAAGCGCAGAAAAGCCTCATCCCTAAAGGGATGAGCTACAGGAAAATCGAAGGAGAAACCCATGGCACGCGTAAAACGCGGCACCAAGCGCCGGGCTCGGCGCAAGAAGTACCTCAAGAGGACAAAAGGCTTTTTCCTCACCAAGAGCAAACTCTACCAATCCGCACAGGAAGCTGCCAATCGCGCCGATCGCTACGCCAAGCGCGACCGCCGCGTCAAAAAACGCGAGTATCGCAAGCTCTGGATCCAGCGCGTCGGCGCTGCCGCACGCAACAACGGCCTCACCTACGGCCAGTTGATTCACGGCCTCAAGGTTGCCGGCGTCGCGCTGGACCGCAAGGTCCTGGCCGATATCGCGGTGAAAGACGCCGCGGCCTTCACATCGCTGGTAGCAACAGCGAAAGCCACCGCCCCGCCGCCCGCCAAAGCGAAAAAGTCCTAGCCACTCGACGCTAGCTCTTTGTAGGGGCGGGGCTTGCCCCGCCCGTTCGTCGCGTCTTGGCTAGTGACTTATCGCCACGCGTGATAAGTTCTTCCGAAATGGCATGATTCGTTTTGGCCTGCGAGGTCCGCTTTAAAACGCGATGACAACACCGGAAAACAAAACGGGACAACCTCTCGTCCATCTCGGCATCACGCGGCCCGAGGAACTCTCCACGCTCTTCGCTGAACTTCGTGGACGCTTCGACGCAGATTGCGCTTGCGCGCATGACGAATCTTCCTGGAAACAATTTCGTGATGCCTGGCTCGGCCGCAAATCCGGCGTACTCACGCAAATCACGGAGAATTGGCTGAAACCTGCCACGCTCGGACTGAAACGCGTTGTAGGTGCCTCCCTAAACGAACTGCGCGCGCACGTCGAGTCGCAGATCGAAGCCCGCCGCATCGCCATCGAATCGCGCGGCGAAGAATCCTCCCTCCTCCGCGAACGCATCGACCTCTCCCTCCCCGGCGTCATCCGCCCCATCGGCTCCCATCACCTCATCCGGCAGGTCTTCCAGGAAATCGAAGACATCTTCGTTTCCATCGGCTTCTCCGTCGTTGAAGGCCCCGAAATCGAAACGCCTTACTACAATTTCGAGGCGCTGAATATTCCGGAATTCCACCCTGTCCGCGACGACATGGACACCTTCTATCTGGAATTGCCGCCCTCATCAGATAAAAATGCCGCGCCGACGCCGCTCCTTCTGCGCACCCACACTTCCCCCATGCAAATCCGCACCATGGAAAAGCAGAAGCCGCCCGTGCGCGTCATCGTTCCTGGCAAGGTCTATCGCCGCGACAATCCCGACGCCACGCACTCCTTCGCCTTCCACCAGATCGAGGGCCTCGCCGTCGACACGGATATCACCTTCTGCGATTTCACCGGCACCATAGAATATTTCGTGAAGCAGTTTTTTGGCCCTAGCGTGAAAACCCGCTTCCGCCCCAGCTATTTCCCGTTCACCGAGCCGAGCGTCGAGTTTGACGTTTCCTGCCCGTTCTGCGGCGGAACCGGTGCGGCCGCCGGTGGCGGAACCTGTTCAAAATGTAAGGGCGCGGCCTGGATCGAACTCTTCGGCGCCGGCATGGTCGATCCTGCCGTCTACGGCTTCGTCAACTACGATGCGAAAAAAGTCAGCGGCTTCGCCTTCGGCATCGGCATCGATCGCCTCGCCATGCTCAAGTATGGCATCGACGACATCCAGGTCTTTTTCCAGAACGACGTCCGCATCTTGCGCCAGTTCCCATGAACGCGGCGCCGTTAAATGGAGGCTTTCGACCTTGGACTGTCGACTGTCAACTTCTGGCATGACTTTCGCCGACGCCAAACAGCGCTTCTCCAATCGCGTGGCGGACTACGTCCGCTACCGCCCCGGCTATCCCCCAGCCATGCTCGATCTCTTGCGCACGGAGTGCGGCCTTCGCCCTGGCCACGTCATCGCCGACATCGGCTCCGGCACAGGTTTCTTGAGCGAACTCTTTTTGAAAAACGGTAACCCCGTCTACGGTATCGAACCCAATGAAGCCATGCGCCGGGCCGGGGAAGAGTATCTCGCCTCCTACGAAGGCTTCTCGAGTATCGAAGCATCGGCGGAATCCACCACGCTCGGCGATTCGAGCATCGACTTTGTCACCGCTGGCCAGGCCTTCCACTGGTTCGAACCGAATGCTGCGCGAAGCGAATCTATCCGTATCCTGAAGCCCGCCGGCTGGGTCGTCATCGCATGGAATGACAGACGGATGGAGGAGACGAACCTCACTCGTGAATATGAGGAATTGCTCGAACGCTTCGGCATCGACTATAAGCGCGTGAAAGATGCTTACCCGGAGGTGCATCATATTCGCAGTTTCTTCGGCGGTAATCATTTCCACTCTCGCGACTTGCCCAACGAACAGGATTTGGATTGGGATGGTCTGCGCGGCCGCTTGCGAAGCAGTTCTTTCGCTCCCACTGAAGATCATCCGAATTATGCGCCGATGATGGCCGAGCTGGACCGCATTTTTCGCGCCCATCAACGCGATGGCTATGTGCGTATGGAATACTTCACGCGACTTTATTTCGGCCGTCCGGAGCAACGCTGACAATGCCCGCCATTTCACGGTCGCGGCAATCTCTTTGTAGGGGCGCAGCACTGCTGCGCCCCTGTCACCATAACGCCTACGCCTCGTTAGCGTATTCACGACGCCCGCTTGTCATCCTGAGCGGAGCGAAGGATCTCAACCGATCGATCGCCACGCTGCAAGATAGGAGCTGGATCATCCCGTCCAGGACTGACGCATGAAGGTCGTTTACAACTGGCTGAAGGATTTCATCGACGTCGCCGCGACGCCGCAGGAACTCGCCTCGCGCCTCGCCCTCTCCGGTACCAACATCGGTGGCGTCGAAAACGGCCCACATGGCGCGGTAATTGAAGCCGAAGTCAGTTCGAATCGCCCAGATTGTCTCGGCCACTACGGAATCGCCCGCGAAGTCGCCGCAATTTACAAGCTGCCCCTGAAGCACGTTTCTCCCAAGCCTTCAGAAAGCTCAGCGAAGTCCGCTGACGCGGTAAGAGTCGAAATCCAGTCGCCCGAGCTTTGCGGCCGCTTCACCGCTCGAGTCATTCGCAACGTGAAAATCCAGCCTTCTCCAAAATGGCTGAAAGACCGCCTCGAAGCTTCCGGCGTCGCCAGTATCAGCAATGTCGTGGACATTTCGAATTACGTGATGCTCGAGCTCGGCCATCCGCTGCACACATTCGATTACGACAAGGTTCGCGACCACAGAATTGTGGTCCGCCGCGCAAAGCCCGGCGAAAAAATGCGCACGCTTGATAGTATCGAGCGGCAGCTCGATTCGAACATCTGCATGATCAGTGATGGCGATGGCTCGCGCCCCATCGGCATCGGTGGAATCATGGGCGGTGCCGAAACCGAAATCTCGTTTTCCACGAAAAATGTTTTGATCGAGTGCGCCTGGTTCGAACCGGTCGCCATTCGCCGCGCCGCCCGTTCCTTGAAATTGCACACCGAAGCGTCCACGCGCTTTGGCCGCGGCGCCGACCCAGAAATGGCGGAGCTCGCCTCCCGCCGCGCAGCGGAATTCATTCTTCAGCTCGCCGGCGGCGAGTTGCTCGCCGGCGTTGTCGATGTTTATCCCGGCAAACGCGCGCCGAAAAAAATCCGCGTGACGCGCGCGGAAATTCTTCGCGTGATGGGTGCGGACGTTCCGGACAAACAAATCGAAGCCAGCCTCGGCGCGCTCGGTTTCGCACCCGTTCGAATCGACCAAAACCGCGGCGCGGAAGGCTCGCTTCTCGCAGCCTGGGAATGCACACAGCCCTCCTGGCGCGCCGAAGTCGAGCGCGAAATCGATTTGATCGAAGAGATCGCGCGCATTTACGGCCTCGATAAATTTCCGCCGCGTCTGCCAGCAGCGCGGCAAGGCGCAGCGCGCCTTCCGCACTACGAAGCCGAAACGCGTTTGCGCGAGCGGCTCATCGGCCTCGGTTACCGCGAAATTCTGACGATTCCTCACGTAGCGGAAGAACGCGATGCACTGTTCCGCCCGGAGGGCGTCTCACCTGCGCGGCTTTCGAATCCGCTTTCGGAAGAAGCCAACGTGCTGCGCTCGACTGGCATCGTAACCATGGCCGCGGCGCTGGAATGGAATTTGAATCACGGCCAGCGCAATGCGCGCCTCTTCGAAATCGGCAGCCACTTTCGCTTGAACGGAAGCGAATCGGTCGAGACTCGCGCGCTCACCATTGGCGCAACCGGCGAGGCGCGCGAAAAAGGACTCTACGATGCCGCGCGCGATTTTTCTTTCGCCGACCTCAAGGGCGATCTCGATTCCATCGCCGAACTCTGCGGTGGTTTCCGCTGGGAAGATGGCGGTGCGGAGTGGCTGCACGCAGCGCGGCGCGGCTCCGTCCAACTGAACACCGGTAATTCGAGCGGAGCGAGTAATCGCTCGTCGCTCGGCGTTGCGGGTCAGCTTGCGCGCCGCGTTGCCGAAAAATTGAAGTTGCGGCAAGATGTTTTTCTCGCGGAGTTGCGTCTCGATCCGGTTTACGCCGCGATGCATGCGGCGAAGGAATCGCGGCGTTATGAGCCGTTGCCGCGGTTTCCCGCGGTCGAGCGCGATTTTTCATTGCTGCTCGCCAACGGCACGAAGTTTGCCGATGTGATGAAAACGATTCAATCGCTGGGCATCGGCGGAATCCATTCGATCGAGGCAACGGATCTTTTTCGCGGCAAGAATGTTCCTGCAGGAAAATATTCGCTGCTCGTGCGCGTGACCTTCCAGAGCCACGAAGCGACGCTCACGGAAACGCAGATCGGCGATTTCAGCGGAAGGATTATTGCCGCGCTGGAAAAAAATCTTGGCGCGCAGCTTCGCGCGAGTTGAAGAAATATTCCGCAAGGCTTGGTCCTGCGCTACAATCCTGAAACATGAGCGCGCCGGTGAAAGTGCAGATTTTCGGGCAGGTCTACTCCATTCGCGGAGAGCTGGATGAGAAGTACGTCCAGAAGCTCGCGAAGTACGTGGACGAAAAGATGCACGAAATCGCCGATGTGACGAAAACGGTGGACACACAGAAAGTAGCCGTGCTCGCGGCGCTGGCGATTGCCGACGAACTCCACAGCATGCAGCGGGATCGCAGCGACCATGAAGAGTTGATGCGCGAACAAGCCGAGCGTTGCCTGACGCTCGTCGAGCGCGCCCTGAAACAAACCGCGTAAAGTTTTTTTCTTGCAATCATAAAATTCTATTGGCTCCAACTCGTGGGGTTGCGGTCCCAGCGGTGGGCGCGGAGCTGTTTTTGGAGGGGGGCGGGGAGGGGGCCCTGGGCGCTGGCGGCGATGTTGGCTTCGACGTTGCGGCGTTTGCGCATGCCGGGAATGATGGTGCTGACGTCGGGATTGCTGAGGATGAAGCGCAGCGCCATCTGCGCCATGGAGTTGCCCGTGGGAAGGAGCGGCCGGAGCGCTTCAGCGTGGGCGACGCTGGTTTTCAGATTTTCCGGGACAAAGTAGGTGTTGCGCCAATCGCCCGGGGGCCAGGTGCTGTCCACGGTCAACGTGCCGGTGAGAGTGCCTTCATCGAAGGGGACGCGGGCGATCACGGCGACGTTTTTCATGCGGCAGATGGGGAATAGCGCGTCTTCGGGATTCTGGTCGAAGATGTTGTAGATGACCTGGACGGCGTCGGCGACGCCTTCGAGCACAGCGCGAATGCCGTTGCACGGCTCCCAGCGATTGACGCTGACGCCAATGGCTTCGGCTTTGCCGCTGGCGCGCAACTTTTCCACTGCGCGGGGGAGGCGTTCGTCGTTGAGCCAGCGGTCTTCCCAGGTGTGAAACTGAATGAGGTCGAGTTTTTCGACGCCGAGATTGGCGAGGCTTTTGTTGACGTATTCTTCGATGTGATCGGGCGGATAGCAATCGTCGAGGGTGAAATCGCGGCGGCTGGGCCACTTTTCGTTTTTGGGCGGAATTTTTGTGGCGACGTAAAGTTTTTTGCCGGCGTTGGCGCGGAGAACTTTGCCCAGGATTTGTTCGCTGCGGCCGGCGCCGTAGGCCCAGGCAGTATCGAAGAAATTGCAGCCGAGATCGCTGGCGCGCTGCAGGGCATCGAGCGATTCGGCGTCGTCGGAGCCGGTCCAGCCGGCGAGTCCCCACATGCCGTAACCAATTTCGCTGACGTTCCATCCAGTGCGGCCGAACTTGCGATAGTGCATGGTGTGCTCTCCTGAAGTTGAGGGCACATTATACGGGTGAACCCGCGTTGCGTCTTCCGCGAGCCGTGGAAAAGCACAGCCAAGAATGGCTGTGCCACAAGGAGCCCCCCACCCCCTATGTTTTCTGAAATGTTGCATTTAAAGGACTTAGGTATTGCGCAAGTTCTTTGTTTGCAACACATAGGAGGGGGCTCAGAAGTGTTGCATCTAAAGAACTTAGATTGCACCAAAATTGTGCAGAATTTGGGCATTTCCACTGTTTTTTCCGACCGGGTCGAACTGCAAATGGTCGGTACTCAGGGTAAATTGGCGTATGGGCCGGGGCGGGCGCGGGATAGGCGGAGCAGAGAGGCGTCTTCGGGAGGCGCGGGGTGAAGCGAATCGGGCGAGTTGGCGACTGACTATCAAAGGCTAGGGTAGCACGGACGTAATGCAGTTGTTAAGTACATATTCGATTAGCATTCGAATGAACTGTGGAAAACTTTTGCGAGGGAGAAGGGGTGGGAGCAGCTAGACGGTTGTAACTATTGAATGCAGGCTAGGATGGCGTCGACATCCGGGGTGGCAGAGATGAGGATTTTGACTTTGGGGTGATAGTGGAAGGGGCAACGATAGGGCGTTTCGAGAGTCTTCTGGTCCGGCGAATGAAGGATGGTGATGCTGCGAAATTTGTTTTTCTAACGGTCCTAGCAGGCTACATAGAAATCTGGTTTCCAGAAACCTTAAAGCAGGCTATGTCGGTACCGATTTCCGAGGTCCTGCCCTGAAGCGTTGCGATGGATCTTCCGAGGAAACTGCTGATCGAGGGAAGTATATCACCCACCTCTGGGGCCTCTTACTCAGGAATGCTAACGTTACAATTTGCGGCGAGTCATAACGGTTTGTTGGGGAAGGGACCACTGCTGAGATGAGAAAGAGAAAGATACTGCTGCTGGTAGGGCTGGCGTGCGCGCTGGCAACGGTGTTTGCGGGAGCGGTGCGTGGGGATGCGGCGGATGAGGTCAAGCGGCTGGCGGAGTTGATGGGAAGGAAGGCGGGGACGATTGCGGCGGATATCGGGGCGGGGGACGGGAAGTACACGTTTGCGGCGGTGGAACGGGTGGGGACGGCGGGGAAAGTGTATGCGACGGAGATTGATACGAAGAAGCTGGGGGAGTTGAAGAGCGAGGTGGCGAAACGCAAGCTGGCGAACGTGATTGTGGTGGAGAGCAAGGAGGCGGAGACGAATTTGCCGGCGGGGTGCTGCGAGGCGATTTTTTTGCGGCGCGTGTACCATCACCTGACGAAGCCTGCGGAGTTTGATGCCAGCCTAGCGCGGTCGTTGAAGGCGGGAGGACGGCTGGCGATTATTGATTTTGCGCCGCGCGCGGGGCTGGAGCCGGTGGAAGGTGTTCCGAGCAACCGGGGCGGGCATGGGATCCCGGAGAAGATTGTGATTGAGGAGTTGACGGCCGCGGGGTTGCAGGTGGAAAAGATCGTGGAGGATTGGCCGGAGGGAAGTTATTGCGTTTTGTTTGGGAAGAGGTGAGAGAGGGGCGTGATCGAAGCATGACAAGAGAAGAGAGATTTCTCCGCACAAACCGCGGAGAGGAAGCGGTCTCACATCCACGGAGAGAAGAAAGAGGAAGAGAGATTTCATCGCTCGCGTAAACCGCGAGTGATGGGGCGGAGGTTTCACATCCGCAAGCCGACGCGTTCATCCCGCAAAAAGCGCGGGATGGAGAAGAGTGCCCAGGAGCGAAAGCGGAAAGAAAAAGCGTCGACTTGCTCCGTTCGAAATGACGGTGGGGGGGACCGCGCGAAAGAAAGATTCGGCCTGCTCCGTTCGAAGTGACGGATGAGGGGAGGGAGAAGACGGGGCAAAGTCTTTCCAGGAGATACGGCTAGGGAGTATGCTTTCGACTGAGAGTCCGGAAAAGGAGCCAGTGATGAAACTACGAGGGAGTTTGATTGTGGCGGTGGCGATGTTGATGGGGGCGGGAGTTGCGACGGCGCAGCAGGCGGCACCGGCGGCGAGTGCGGCGCCGGACATGACGCCCGTAGCGAACCCGGTGAGCGGGTTTGTGAAAGCCGGAGTGGCGCGGTACGGGAAGAACATGGTGGCAGCGGCGGAAGCGATGCCGGCGGAGAAATACAGCTTCAAGCCTTCGCCGGAGATGAATTCCTTCGGGCACCTGATGATGCACATCGCGCAATCGAATAACACTTTCTGCTCGAAGATTTCCGGGCAAGCGGCGCCGGATGCGAAGATCGCGGAGACGGATCCGAAAGACAAGCTGGTGGCAGCGATGAAGGATTCGTTTGCGTTTTGCACGACGGCGCTGGCGAACGTGGACGATTCAAAACTGGGGGAGCAATTCCTGTTCTTCGGGGGCCGGCCGATCTCGCGCGGAGGAGCGCTGGTGGCGCTGGGCGGCAGTTGGACGGACCATTATGCGACGCAGGCGATTTATCTGCGGTTGAACGGAATCCTGCCGCCGACGGCGCAGCCACCGAAGCCGTAAAGATTCACCTTCGCCACAAAGATTCAACTTCACAACTGAACGCTACGCTTCCCGCGAAGAGGAAGGGACAGGTGCGAGCTCGCGCTGAGCAGAAGCGCCGCCCTTCAATTCGCGGGCGGAGCGGCCGTGGTGCAGGACGAGATGCAATAGAAACATCACGATGAGGACGCCACCAAACGTGACGACGATGGTGGCGCCAGTCGGCGTGTCGAGCTGCACGCTGAGATAGACGCCTAGAGCAGAAACCAGCGTGCCCATGGTCCAGCCGATGGCGAGGCGGGGACCGATGCGGTCTGCAAAGAGCATGGCGCCAACGCTGGGGACGATGAGATAGCAGAAGACCAGCAGGACGCCGGCAATGGCCACCGAGGACGTAACAACAAACCCGAAAGAGGCATAGAAAAGAAAATCCCAGAAGCGCACGTTGAGGCCGGTTTGCTCGGCCTTGTCGTGATTCATGGAGATCAGCAGGAATTTCTTGCGGAAGATAAAGTGAAAGAGGCCGATACCGCTGTAGAGCAACGCAGTCTTGATCACCTCGGGCCGGGAGACGGCGAGAATATTTCCGACGAGCATGTCCTTGAGATGCTCGGTCTCGCCGGTGGCCTTGCTCATCAAGAGAATGGCCATAGCGGAGGCCACGGCATAAGCGATGCCGATGAAGGCTTCCTGGGGAATATGGCCACGGCGGGTGCGCGCAAAAGCGAAAATGGCGGCGCCGAGAAAGGTGAAGCCGAGGCTGATCCAGTAAGCGCCGCGGCCATGCGGGTCCATCCCCGCAATAATGGCTACGATGGCGCCCAGCGCGGCGATCTGCGCAAGGGCGAGGTCCACGAAAATGACGCCGCGCTCGACGACATGCACGCCGAGATAAGAATGGATGCCAGTCAGGATCAGGCTGGCCAAGAAAGGCAAAATTAGAAAGGGAAGAATCTCCATCGAAACGCTCCTCTAATGAGTCTCGTCAAAAGCTTTCTTGAGCTTGGCGATGTCGTAGTCGAACAGCTTGAAGTAGTCGGTAATTTCCTTTTCGCCGCCAACCGAAGGCATCAGGACGACGACTTGCGCACCGGTTTCGCGCGCGATGGAGTTAGGCGTCTTCAAGTCAAAATACGGCTCGACCATGATTACCTTTACAGCGTCGCGCCTCATTTGCCCGATTAATTCCACGGTGTGCTGGGGGCTGGGAGGAATGCCGGGGCGCGGCTCGACGTAGCCAACCACGTTGAGGCCGAAATGCTCGGCGAAATTGGGCCACGAGCGGTGATAGGTGACGACTTTGCGGCCGACGTAGGGCTTCATCTGCGCCTGCCACTGTTGGTCGGCCTGCTTGAGGCGCTGCTCAAAGGCATCATAGCGCTGGGCAAAATAGGCGGCATCATTGGGGCGCATCTCGCTGAGCTTGTTCTGGATGCCCTTGGCGATGCGCAAGCCGTTGTCCGGGTCCAGCCAGTAGTGCGGGTTCCCCAGCGGGTGAACGTCGCCTTCCGCGCGAGTCACCTGGCCGGTAGGGAGTTCCAGGATTCTTGCGAATCGCGAGGCGTCAAAATAACCCGGCGCGCCGACTTGAATCCTTGGATTGCTGGACTGGGTGATGAGCGGCGGGAGCCAGCCGATCTCGAGTTCGAGCCCGACGACGATGAGCAGTTCGGCCTTGGAAAGCTTCAGAAGAAAACTCGGCTTAGGGTCGACGAAGTGCGGGTCCTGATAGCCGCGAGCGACGGATTCAACGTCCACTTTATCGCCGCCAATTTCCTGCGCGAGGGACGCCAAGTCCGTAGTTGCGGTCATGATGCGAATCTTGCTGTCGGCACTACCAGTGACAGGAAGGAGCAGCGCGAACACGAGCGCCAGGGAAGAGGCGATCGCGGTGAAACCCGGCTTTGTCAATAAGCGTGACATCGAATTCTCCTGAAACGGCTTAGAACGGGTGGGCGCCGTGCGCGCCCATTACGAAAAGAAATTGGAAAAGAAATTCATTGGCATTCGAGAAGTCCGTCGGAGCGGTCGCCAGATGACCGAAGCGGTACTGCCCGCGGATCTGGCTAAACTCACTGGGCCAATAGGTCAGGATAGCGGAAAAGCCGGAATCCGTCAGATGGGCGTCGGTGGCGTGGCCGCTGCGGTCGAAGCGTCCCCCGACAGTCCAGCGGCGATTGACGCGGTATTCGGCATTGGAATAAAGGCCGAAAGCATGCTGGGTCTGGAAAATAGCCGCTGTAGAGACCTGGTCGCGGGCACTCCAAAAAAGCTCGCTGCGGAAAAGAAAGGAGTGGTAGATGGCGCGGCGCAGGGGCCTCCAACGCAGGGTGGCATCTGCGCCATACAAATTGGTGAGGAAATTGGAAGGTATGAAAGCTGTGCCGATACCGGCATTGTTGTGACCACGAGCATAGGAAACACCGAGATCGAGATTGGTCGATTCGCTCAGATCGCGGTAGGCACGGAGATGGCCGACAGCACTGACATCCTGGCGGCGTCTGGCTTGGAATACATCGGAGGAATCTCCGCGGAAAACTTGGGCGGTTCCTTCGAGAAACCAATTCTTCGGAGCTGGTAAGAAACGCGAGAGCGAAATGCCAGCATCGTCGATGCCATCTTCGCCGCCGACAAGATTGTTAGTCGCCAAAGGCCGGTCGATGAATGGCAGGGCGTGATTGTGGGTGGTGTTTACCTTGCCAAAAGCAGCGCGCATTTTTCCGACCTTCAGAAGTAGCCCGGCAGGAAGGGCTGTGAATGTAACGTAGCCCTCCTCGACGTTTACGCCGGTTTCGCCGAACGAGATGAACGCGTCGGCGCGTGCGTAGGGGTCAATGATTGCTTGCATGCCAACTTCAGACTCGTGGAGCTCGAGCGAACGCGATGGAGAAACGGTGTTGCGTCCCGCCGTGCCGATGAAATCGCCGATCAGGCTGATGTCTGGATTGAGAAGTTTAGCGTTGCCCGACGCGCCTCCGAAAGTCTGTGTTTGTGCGGCCTGCGGGGCGGCCGGGGCCGGTGGAGAGGGCACCATGCCGGGCTCCGGGTGCGCGGAGGCCAGCAGAACCTGCGGGCCGGACGTTCGTCCCGGTGATTTTGTCTCGCGAAGCTCCTTTAATTCGTCGCGCAAGAGCGCAACTTCTCCCGCAAGCGTGCGCACTTGTTCTTCGAGCGCCTTCATACGGACGTCTTCTGCGTTTGCGGCGGATTCGTTGGGTTTAGCCGGCACAGAAGTTGCGTCCTGCGCCTGCACAGCGAAGGAGAACAGCAGCAGAGCGAGCAGAGCGGCGAATCGTTTCATGAGATTACTCCTGGAGTTCTATGAGCTTGAGCCTTTGTCGTAACAACGGCGACCGATACTAGGCGAGTTGCAGAAAGCTAGAGGGCGGGAGGCCCGCGCGGAGAGGTGGCGCGCGGAACCGCGGACGAAACCGAGAGAAGCACCGGAGCTAGTTCGAGCCGATTTGTGACCGGCACAACGGCGATGAGGGGCGACGGAGTGGCAACGACGGAGCCGGCAGCCGAGCAGACCGGGCAAAGATGCGCGGCGGAAGGCGCGGCAGTGAAGTCACAGCAATAGTGAAACTGCGACGCCAGAAAGACTGCGCCGAAGAGTAAGATAAGGCACGTTTGCCGTCCGAGGACTTGCATCTAACTCGTGAGACGGAGCTTAAGTAAGAAAGGTTGCGCGGTCAAGGGCGTAAACCCTGTAGCGGTCCGACTGCGTAGCATTCAAATAATTCATGGCAACCAAAGCGATTAAACGTCCGTCTAAAGTGCTAAGCTAAAGTGTCGCTTATGCACTGGGGGATATCCATTTTCGGGGGAACACTTGCGCGCCGCGTGATGGCGCTGCTAGCTTGCGTTGCGCTGCTATATTTTGCGGCGGGCGGCTCGCTCTTCCACCAGCACACGAATGGGCCCGATACGGCCTGCCATATCTGCCAGGTGCTGCACATGCCGGCGTTGGCGGCTGCGCGGCTGGACCTCGTCAGCACACCTCAAATCGTCACCTGGTATTCTTCGCTGCCACGGAGTGCGGCGCCGAGGAATTCCTTTTCTCTGCATCGCGCCGGGCGCGCCCCTCCTACCGCGTAGTTCCAAACCCCTAGCTTGAACCGTATTTCTAAGCGCTGACCATTTTAAATGTCGGCGCTACCGCCAATTTTCTGGCGGCCTCATTCCACAATTAAAGTAATAGCCCTCGAAAGGGATGGAGAAAAAATGTTGAAGCGTTTGAGGATCGGCGTGGTGTTTGTTTTAGGGTTGGTGTTGTTTCTTGCAGCCGGTCCAGCCAAGGCGCAGTTGGGAAACGCTGGGTCGATTGAGGGAGTGGTAAAAGATTCCTCTGGCGGAGTGGTTCCCGGAGCGAAGGTCGAAATCTCCTATGCCGTAAGCGGATTTCAACGTGAGACCACGACTGGCAGCGATGGAAGCTTTCGTTTCACCAACGTACCTTTCAACACGTATCACCTCGTGGTGACAACGTCCGGATTCGCGCCCTATACGCAGGACATAGATGTACGCTCCAGCGTACCCACGGGCATACAGATCGCGCTGAAACTCGGCACGGCGGCAACCAGCATCACGGTCGAGGCGAATGGAGGGGACCTGTTGGAGAAGGACCCCAGTTTCCATACAGATGTTGACACGGGCTTGACCGATCGGATGCCCCTGGAAAGCCAATCTTCCTCGGTGAGTTCGCTGGTGACGCTGGCGACGCCGGGAGTAGTGGCGGACTCGAACGGCCTGTTTCACGGACTCGGTGACCACGCCGAGAACTCCTTCTCGGTGGACGGCCAGCCCATTACGGACCAACAGAGCAAAGTGTTTTCCAACCAGATTCCACTGGATTCGATTCAGTCGCTAGAAGCGGTTTCGGGAGGGCCCCCAGCCGAATACGGCGGGAAAACAAGCCTGGTCATTAAGGTAACGACGCAATCGGGCCTCGGTGTGACTAAGCCAAGGGGCACGATCTACTCTTCATACGGCAGCTTCGGCTCGGTCACTGGCGGCTTCCGGCTGGCCTTCGGCGGCCAAAAGTGGGGAAACTTTATCGCTGCGAACGGATTGGACAGCAGCCGGTTTCTCGATCCACCGGAACTGCATGCCATCCACGACAAGGGCAATGAAGAGAATCTATTTGACCGAGTCGATTACAACGTAACCAGCGCGGATTCGATCCACACGAACTTTCAATACACGCGTTCGTGGTTTCAGACTCCAAATACGATTGATAACTTGAACTTAGGAGTGAACGACCCTCTTACCGGGGCTCCTCTACCAGCGCAGGATCAACGCGCGCAGATCAAGACGTTTAACATCGCGCCGGTGTGGACCCGCCTGATCAGCACCACGACGCTGTTCACCTTCGGTGGTTTCGTTCGCCAGGACCGGTTTAATTACTACCCGAGCGGAAATGTGTTTGCGGACGGCACGGGACTCATTCCCGGTGGTTCGGCGGCGACACTGAATCAGCAGCGGAAACTGACCAACGCTGGCCTGCGGTCGGACGTGTCCTATGTGAAGGGCAAACACAACCTCAAAGCCGGAGTCACGTTTCAACATACGTTCCTGACGGAGAATTTCAACTTCGGGATTACAGATCCGGCGTTCAATCCGGTCTGCCTAAACACCGCTGACGCCAGTCCGTACACAAACCCAACGCTGACTTTCCAGGGCAACTGCACAGGCACACTTGAGCCGAACGATGGTACCGATCCCAGGGCGACCGTGGCTGCCTTTATACCAGCCTTGGGCTGCTTTGACCTGGCGCGGCCCGTTCTAACGGCAGCGGCGCAAACGCAGGACAGCTGTACGAGCACGCAAAGCGCGCTGTTTCCGTTCCGCGGCCATACGGACGTTAAGGAGCTCGCGCTCTACCTGCAAGACACGATCAGCCTGGGCAATTGGGCCTTCAATCTGGGATTCCGCGAGGATCTCTATCGCGGAATCGTGCACGATAGTCAACCGCAGCCTCGGGTGGGCTTCGCTTACAACATCAAGAAGACCAACTCGGTCTTGCGCGTATCCTATTCGCGCATTCTGGAGACCCCGTTCAATGAGAACTTGATTCTGGCAAGCCTGGGAGCGAGTAACCCCATCATCGTTGACGTGATCGGCGGCGCGAGCTTGCAGGCGCCGATTCGCTCCGGCCAGCGCAACCAGTTCAACGCGGGCTTTCAACAAGCTTTTGGAAAATACGTCGTGGTTGACGCGGACTATTTGTGGAAATACACGCACAACGCGTACGATTTCTCCACGTTCGGCAACACGCCGATCTTTTTCCCGATCGCCTGGAAGAACTCGAAGATTGATGGGCCTTCCGTGCGCGTGAGCATGCCGAATTTTCATGGCTTCACGGCACTCGCGGTGCTTGCTCACGTCCGTGCGCGCTATTTTCCACCACAGATCGGCGGGCTGGGCTCCAGCATCACGGGTGGTGAAGTATTTCGCATCGACCACGACCAGGCTTTCAATCAGACAACACATTTTCAGTACCAGCCCTGGAAAACCCTGCCGTGGGTCGGTTTCAACTGGCGCTATGACAGCGGTTTGGTAGCCAGCAACCCAAATCTTGATAATTTCCAGGATGCTGCGAGTTTTCTTGATGCGGCTCAGCAGACTGCCATCGGGCTCTTCTGCGGCGCGAACGTGGCGACCCTTACGAATCCGATTACCAGTTGCCCGGCCGGTTCGCCGCAAGGCGCAAAGCTACTAAATATCGCGGGCGCGACATTCGACGTGGATCACAACCCCTCGCGCGTCAAACCGCGCAACCTGTTTGATATGAGCGTGGGTGATGACAACTTACTGCGCGGCGACCATTACAAGTGGAGCCTACGCCTCACGGTCATCAACCTGACGAACAAGACCGCGCTTTACAACTTCCTGTCCACGTTCAGCGGCACGCATTTCGTTACCCCACGTGCGTACACGGCGGAGTTGGGCTTCCACTTCTAGACCGTAGACAACCTGAGGAAAAAGCTCACGGGACGAGTTGCTTCGTCCCGTGACGTGTTTCCGCGCACCTGCGCGCTAAATGGCTTCGTCGAGAAAGCCCCGCTAGTTGGACTGGCGCGCAAGAACCGACTTGGTCTCGGCCAGTTCCGGGCGATCGGCGCCTGGGCCGCAGATTTCGGCTAGCTTGGCGTAAAACGACTGCGCTCCGCCGATGTCACCAGTTGCTTGGGCGGAGCGAGCGGCTCCCAGAAGGCTGTCGAAGCGGTTCGGGGAATTCTTGAGGACCATCCTGTATTCGGCGAGGGCTTCGGCGGGGCGCTTGAGTTCGAGGAGCATATCTGCGAGCATTTCGCGGGCGGGAATGTTGACAGATTCGCCGCCGTTCTTGTCCTGATGGTCGGCGGCGGCGCGCAATTCGGTGAGGGCTTCGTCTGATTTTCCCCTGGCGAAGGCCAGCCAGGCTTCGGCTTCGCGGAGGTCGGTGGCCTTTTCTCCGGAAACCGTGTAGCCGCTCTTTTTGGAACGTTTCTCGCGATCGGCGACTAGCTGCGTGAGTTCCTTTACGTCGGCCTCTGCGTCGGCCGCGTCGCCGCTGCGCGCGGCGCCAATGGCACGGGCCCAATAGACAGTGTCCAGCCAGTCTTTGTGACTCGCCGGAATCGGCAAAGCGGCTGCTTCTTTCCAGCGGTGCAATTCCAAGGCAGTTCGCGCGGCCAGATACGAGCGGTCGCTAGCTTTATTTTCTTCGCTCGCCCCCACGACGTGATCGGTGTGTTCGATGACTTCGCGCGCTTTGGCTTCCTGACCGCTCTGCAAATAGGAATAGCTGAGGAAATCCATGGCGTGGGTCTGGTAATGAGATTCCGCGAGATGCATTTCCGCGGCGTGTGCCCCGGAAGTGTTTGCGGCAATATTCGAAGCGATGGAATCCTGCCACAGGCCAAGGCGCACAAAGATATGCGATGGCATGTGCAGCGCGTGGGCGGAGTCCGGTGCGATGGCAGCGTAGCGGCGGGCGGCATCGAGGCCCTGCGCTGCGAATTCAGGGCGATCGGTGGCGTGAATCATGTAATGGGCGATTCCAGGATGGTCTGGATATTGCTCCAGCAAGGGCTGGAGGACAGAGATGGCCTTTTTCTGGAGCGCGAGCATATTGGATTCGTCGACGTATGCGAGTGAAACGAGAGAAAGCGCATAGAAAGCGCCAATCTCCACGTCGCCCGGCGATTGGGCGTAGAAGCGCTCAAGCGAATCGGAATAGGCTTTGGTGCGGTCGGCGTGCGTCAGTTTGGATCTTTTCTGGTAGAAAATCGCAGCCGCTTCGAGGAAGCCTTGTTCACGCGCGCTTGCAGGGTGAAGCTTCCGCGCCTTCTCGATGTCTTTGTGGCCCTCTTTCAGAGTCTTGATATCGGGAAAATCCCAGAGTTGATGAAACCGAGCCATCGCTTTGCCCCAGTGAGCCACGGCGCACTTAGGTTCGCGGGTGGCCGCGTCCGTAAACGTCTGCTCGGATTCCTTGTATTGGAAGGAGTGGAGTAGCGCGACGCCCTTTTCGATGGTGGGTTGCACTACCGCGGTGCAACTGGTGGGGAAATTCACCTTGCCGAGCTGGTCGGGGGTTCTCGCGCTGGACAAGGTATCCGCTTGAAGCGCCGCGGATTGGAGAGCGAGGAAAAAGAGCAGTCCGAAGGCGGAGGTGGACCGTAATTGATTTCGCATGGTGCTTACTCCTTTTGACAATAGTGATTCTACCTCCAGCCAATGTTTTTGGCGGTGTTAAACCTTTTGGCGACGCCGCAACGGTTGGACGCGGGTTTGGCGCTGCGGCTACAATGGGAACGGAGCGGTTCTTCGAAGCAGGTGAGGGTGCGAAAGCTGTTTGAACCAATGACGAATCTCTGAGGTGCTGCGGATAGACAGCCTGTGTGCACGGCCTGTCCCGCTGGCGAGTCGCATCGAGTGGCAGAGATGAAGACACGCGAGCGGGGCAGGAAAGCCTAACGGTTGGCTCGTGGCGCCCTACTATTTCAGAGGTTCACGGCCTAGCACTCCACGGCCAAGCGGTCCGCTCCATTTTTGTGTTTTGCAGTGGGAAAGAGTGCATGCGCGTACTTTTCGTAGGAGACATTGTCGGGTCACCGGGGCGGCAGATCGTTCGCGATCGGCTGGCGGACATTGTCGCGCAGCGGCAGATTGATCTGGTCATTGCCAACGGCGAAAATTCAGCGTCGGGATTTGGGATCACGCCGCGGCTGGCAGAAGAACTACTGAAAATGGGAATCGATGTGCTGACCGGCGGAAATCATAGCTGGGACCGCAAAGAGATTCTGGAGTTCCTGCCGCACGAGCCGCGGCTGCTGCGGCCGGCAAATTTCCCGGACGGCAATGCGGGCAGCGGGCTCTATTTGGGAACGGCAAAGAATGGCGTGAAGTATGCCGTGCTCAACCTGCAGGGACGAGTGTTCATGACTCCGATTGACGACCCCTTCCGGAAGGGCGATAGCGAGCTCGCGCGAATTCCAGAGGATGTAGCGTTTGTGTTTGTGGACATGCACGCGGAAACCACCAGCGAGAAGATTGCCATGGGCTGGTATCTCGATGGCCGGGTGACCGCGGTCGTGGGCACGCACACGCACGTGACAACCGCGGACGAACACGTCTTTCCGCAAGGCACGGCGTATATCACGGATGTGGGAATGACCGGGCCGCATGGCGGCGTGATTGGCATGGACCGCAACGGCATCATCGGAAAGTTTCTGAACGGGCTGCCCGCGCGGTTCGAGGTGGCATCCGGCGACGTGCAGATGAACTGCGTGCTGATCGAAACCGACGACGATGGGCAGCGCAATGCCGCCGGCCGGCTCCGCGCGCGTTCCATCGAACGCCTCCGCTTCTGTATTGACTAATCGTTGTGGGACACGACTGCAACGCGGGGCAACCTGCAAACGTCCTTAGTAATCTGAAGATTCATGCAAAAGAGGGTTGGACCAACTTTGAAAGTTCTTGCCGTGACGTGTCTGCTGGCGTGCGCCGCTGGGAATGCGGCTGCCCAGGAAGAGGGCGACCTCACGGCCAGGCAGCGGATATTCCCAGGCGTGGGCCCCGGTCTGCGCACGGTGAAGCGAGGCGAGGATGGGCGGCTTTACATTCTGGCTTCACCTTCACCGGGCTTGCTGGTGTTCGATCCGCGGAACAAGCAGGTTTTGTCTATCAACGAAGCTGGCATAGCGCCGAGCAATACCGGCCAGGGACGTCCGGCAATTATGTTCGGGGAAGACTGCGACGGCGCTACCGACGGGAAGATTTATGTAGCGGACCGTGGCGCGAACCTCATCCAAGTTTTCTCCCCCGACGGCACACTGCTTCGTTCGATTTCCGTGAAGAATCCGGTTTCGGTTGCCGCGCTCCCCGAAGGCGAAATTGCCGTGGGGACGCTTCGAGAGCCACACTTGGTGATCGTTTTCAACGTCAACGGAAGAGTGGTGCGCGAGTTTGGTGATTCGGAGCCGCTCGCTGAGCGTGAAGATTTGAATCGCTATCTGAACATCGGGCAGCTCGCCACGGACGCTCAGGGGCATCTCTATTATGGGTTTGCTTACCTACCGGAGCCGACGGTGCGGCAATATGACCGGCAAGGCTACGCGGGGCAGGACATTCAATACACAGCGATCGAGGCCATGCCGGCCGCACAAGCCGCGCGCAAGGAGATCGTGCGTCAGGAAAGCAAAGGCCAGCCACCGTCGTTCAAGCGCATTCTTACCGGGGTGGGCGTGGACCGGACGAATGGGGAAGTCTGGATGGCGTTGTACAACACCCTGCTGCATTTCGATAAGGAAGGGAACAGGCGCGCCACTTACAAGATCTACACGCCGCAGGGCGCGCGGCTCGAAGCCAACACTATTCTCGTGGAGCAGGACCGCCTGATCATCGGAAGCGACCCGCTGGGCATCTACGAATTCGAAAGGCCGGATAAAAAAAATCTGAAATAGGCGAAGTTTTCCTCAGGCAAACTTGCAGGCGTTTCGCGCAAAGTTCGTGCGTAGCATGAAAATATGTTCACAAATGCCGCGAAAATCGCGAGCAATCCGCGGAGTTGCACAAAATATATGCTTGTGGAAAAACTGTGCATGAGGTGTGAACGACGGTGAATGCCTTCTCCTATTTTTCTCTTGCCCCGTACGCGCCAATCAGCGACAATCCCGCGCTGACTCATAGCGGCGGTACGTGGGCCGACAATCCCAGACGGACCGCGGGCGGAGCGACAGGGGCGAACTAGGGCGTTCCGGCGCGGGCAAGAATCCCGAAGCCTGAAGAAAGACGTTAATGGATCTGCTTTCCACAGTTTTTTCACATCTGTGGAAATAGCACAGGGGTTTCTTTTCTCTTCCGATGACAACAGCAACTCAAACGGGGCGTGAGCGCGAAGCTGTGAATTCCTGGGACAAATTTCTCGATCGGGTGAAGTCCCGGGTCAGCATTAACACCTTTTCCACCTGGTTCCAGCCGACGAGGCTGAACCGGGCCGAGGGGGACACCCTCTATATCCAGATCCCCAGCGCCGTTTTCCGGCAGGTACTGACGCGCACTTACGGGGACATCGTCAAGGCTGTCTTTCATGAAATCGGCACGCCGAACATGAAGGTGCAATACGTGTGCACGGAAGAGGAGCCGGTTCAGGCGGCGCCGGTGGTCACCGGCGTGAAACAAGCGAAATTGGATTTTGAGAGCAGCGACCACCAGCTCAACACACGCTACACCTTCGACTCGTTTGTGGTCGGCAAGTCCAACGAATTTGCGCATGCCGCTTCGCGGGCGGTGGCCGAGCAGCCTTCGAAAGCGTACAACCCGCTGTTCCTTTACGGCGGCGTGGGCATGGGCAAGACGCACTTGATGCACGCCATCGGTCACACGATCAAGAAACGCAATCCGGCGATGCGGCTGAGTTACGTCAGCGCGGAAAAATTCACGATTGAAGTGATCAATTCGCTGCGGTTTGACCGCATGATCAGTTTCCGCGACCGTTTCCACACCGTGGATGTCCTGCTGGTGGACGATATCCAGTTCATCGCGGGAAAAGAGCGCACGCAGGAAGAGTTTTTTCATACCTTCAACGCGCTCTACGAGCAGCAGAAACAGATTGTGATTTCCTCGGACTGCCTTCCGAAAGACATCAATTCCATAGAAGAACGGCTGCGCTCGCGGTTCGAATGGGGATTGATTGCGGACATTCAGCCGCCGGACCTGGAGACCAAGATCGCCATTCTGCAGAAAAAAGCGGAGAACGACCGCTTTAGCCTGCCGGATGACGTGGCGGAATACATCGCGCGGGCCATCAAGTCCAACGTGCGCGAGCTGGAAGGCGCGTTGACGCGGCTAATGGCTTACGCTTCGCTGACGGGCGCAACGATTTCGCTAGGGACTGCGCAACAGGTGCTGCGGAACATCATTGCTTCACAGGAAAAGCGCGTCACTATCGATCTGATCCAGAAGCGTGTGAGCGAGCATTTTAATTTGCGGGAGCAGGACCTCAAGGTCCGCAGCAATACGCGCGCGATCGCGTTTCCCCGGCAGGTGGCGATGTATATCGTCAAGCAGCTCACCACGGCTTCGCTTCCGGAGATCGGCCGGCAATTCGGCGGCAAACACCACACGACGGTTCTGCACTCTATCAACAAGATCGAAGAGTTGCGGCGGTCGGACAAAGATCTGAACCGCACGATCACTCGCTTGATGGATGCGTTGCAGTAAGTTCCTGGCTTTCCCTTCTTCGCCGTACTCTGGAATGCCAGAGCTCCTTCTGCATTCCACCCATGCCTTCTCTGAAGTAGTCGCGCCCTGCGCTTTCCCGCCGCTGTCAAGCGCGCGTATCCTGTGGAGAAGGCTTGCAAAACCTGCGGAAATAATATTGACGGGAGTAGAAGAAATACCGATTTTGTACTGAACCGGCCGGTAGTGGCGCTATTTTCCGCAATACTCACAAAGCACCACTTACAACGTGACACTGCAAATCACATGAGCGACTGGAGTTTCCGAGCTTTCCACAGATTCACAGCCATCATCACAACAACAAGCTTTATAGTTCTCGAAATTTGAAAAACCTCCTGCTGTAATGATTGCAGTTGTGGATTGTTCCCTGTGAACTTGCGAATGCTAGCAGCTCGAGAGAACCGTGTTTCCCACCTATTTCCACAGCATCGGCGTACGAAGCGGGCTTTATAAGTTACTTAAAAGCGAGTAAAGTACGGCAGCGGTAGAAATGAGCTACAGAGGCCTTGTCCCAGGCCTGATCGAGGGTAAACTTCACAATGACCGCACCCGGAACGGCACGCGAGGAACATCAAGCGATGGAATTCAGCGTCACAAAGTCCGCGCTGTTGAACGAACTCTCGACCACGCAGGGCGTCGTCGAGCGCAAGACTACCATTCCCATTCTTTCGAATCTACTGGTGGAGGCTAATGGGAGCCAGTTGACGATTACGGCGACCGACCTCGAGCTCAGCATTCGGACGTCATGCGAAGCCAAGATCAAGAAAGAAGGCGCTGGAACTATCCCCGCCAAGAAACTCCTGGAACTCGTGCGTCTACTTCCTGAGGGTGAGATTAAGGTCAAGCTTCTCGACAATCATTGGGTGGAGATCGTCAGCGACAAAAAGAAATACAAGCTGGTGGGCATGGCGAAGGAGAATTTTCCTGCGCTGCCGGTGATGCCCCACACGCTGGTAAAAATTCCCGCGCCGATCCTTGAGAACCTCATAGGAAAAACAAAATTTGCGATTTCGATGGAAGAGTCGCGCTACACATTGAATGGCGGCTTACTCATCCTCAAACCGGACACCCTGGCGATGGTGGCGACAGATGGCCACCGCCTTGCGCTCGCGGAGACGGATCATAAGCTTGCCGGACTGAATGGCGAAGTTAAAGTGCTTATCCCGAAGAAGGCGATGGATGAAGTTGAGAAACTCTCCAGCGCTGCGGGCTCCGACGCACACATCGAGTTTGCAAAAGACGAAAGCCACCTGTTTTTCCAGGTCGGCCATCGGCTGCTGATTTCGCGCATCCTCACCGGCCAGTTCCCGAACTACGAAGCGGTGCTGCCGCGGGACAACAACAAGAGTGTGGTTATTGAGCGCGCTGAATTGAGCGATGCGGTTCGGCGCGTGTCGCAGCTTGCCGATCAGCGCTCTCACGCCGTGAAGCTAGCCGTTTCGAAAGAAGGCATTGAGATCTCCGCGTCGAGCCCGGAATACGGCGAAGCCAAGGAAATCATCGAGAAAGAGTTTAAAGGCGAGCCCATCGCCATCGGTTTTAATTCTAGTTACATGCTGGACTTTCTTGGTGCCGCGGCCGATGGCCCGATCAGCATCGAATTGAAAGACGAGCAATCCGCAGGCCAGATGCGTCCGCTCGCCGACGAAAGCTACCGCTACCGCTACATCATCATGCCCATGCGCATCTGAGGCGACAGGAAAGTAAAGGAATCTCGACCAAAAAAGGTGCTTTTCGAGGCGCCCTTTTTAATTTCTATTCCGGTACTGAATACTCCACATAAGTTCAAGCAAATAAAACACTTATTTCAGTACTGAGAGCACGCTCACACTTGAGAAAAGGCCCCGGATCGAGTACAATTCCTGAGTTGTCGATTCGTTTCCAGTTTCCTCCAAATCGACACGTCCGCCAGGTACATGTGACTCAGAAATTGGGCTTCGCGCCAGGAGCTCGGGGCACTGCACCTGGAGAAACATGAGTCTTCGCCACGTCTCGCTGCGCGAGATGGGATGGAGCAGGAACCCTACGAGTTTCGGATTCGCTCGGCGAAACCGGAATCAGAGGGTAGGCGACGTACGGATCAATCCGCAAGCACGCCTTCCTTGCTTCACTGAAAAAGAGTTTTGAGCGCGGACCCGCACTCCGAATTGCCCGGAGTCCGTCCGACGCCACAGGTACACGCGAGAAGTTGCTGGGCCAGGAGAAAATATGGGCGACAAAGAAAACGTGGACGGTGCACCGCAAGGCGGCCACAAGTACGACGCGAAATCGATCAAGGTTCTCGGCGGCCTGGAGGCCGTGCGCCTGCGCCCGGCGATGTACATTGGCTCAACCGGCGAGATGGGCTTGCACCATCTCGTTTGGGAAGTGGTGGACAACTCAGTTGACGAAGCGATGGCTGGTTATGCGGATGAGATCAACGTCACCGTGCACGCCGACGAGTCCGTCACTGTGGTGGACAACGGCCGTGGCATCCCCGTGGATATGCATGCGACGGAAAAACGTCCCGCCGCAGAAGTCGTCCTGACTGTATTGCACGCCGGCGGAAAATTCGACAGCGACACCTACAAAGTTTCCGGCGGTTTGCACGGCGTGGGCGTTTCGGTGGTCAACGCGCTTTCCGATTGGCTGGAACTGGAGATTTCGCGCGATGGCGCGGTGTGGGAACAGACTTACGAGAAGGGCAAGCCCACCAACAAGCTGAAGCAGACCGGGAAGTCTCGCAAGACAGGGACGAAGGTTACCTTCCATCCCGACCCGTCGATTTTTGAGAAGACCGTCTACAGTTTTGACACCCTGGCGCAACGCTTGCGCGAACTGGCGTTCCTGAATAAGGGCTTGAAGATCACGCTCACGGATGAGCGTACGGAAAAAACAGCGGAATTCAAGTTCAGCGGCGGCATCACGGAGTTCGTCAAGCACCTGAATCGCGGAAAAGAAACGCTGCATGATTCGCCGATCTACATCGAGGGCAAACGTGGCGCAGTCGAGATCGAAATCGCCTTGCAGTACAACGACACCTACGGTGAAAACATATTTGCGTTTGCGAATACGATTAATACTGTTGACGGCGGCACGCATCTTTCCGGCTTCCGCTCCGCGCTGACGCGCTCGATCAACAACTTCGCGTCATCCGCGGGCATGTTGAAGGAACAAAAAGACGAAGTAACCATCACGGGCGATGACGTTCGTGAAGGCCTCGTCGCTGTGGTGAGCGTGCGGCTGCCGCAGCCGCAGTTTGAAGGGCAGACCAAGGGCAAGCTCAATAGCGACATCAAGGGCGACGTCGAACAGCTCGTGAATGAAAAGCTTGGCGAATGGTTTGACAAACATTCGACTGTGGCGCGCCGCATTATTTCCAAGTGTATTGACGCGGCGCGCGCGCGCGAAGCCGCCCGCAAAGCGCGCGAATTGACGCGCCGAAAATCCGCGATGGATTCGAGCGGATTGCCGGGAAAACTCGCCGATTGCCAGGAACGCGATCCGGCGCGGTGCGAACTGTTCGTCGTTGAGGGCGAATCGGCCGGCGGATCGGCGAAGATGGGCCGCGACCGCAAATACCAGGCGATCCTGCCGCTCAAAGGCAAGATCCTGAACGTCGAAAAAGCGCGTTACGACAAAATGCTTGGCCACGAAGAAATTCGGGCCATCATCACGGCGCTGGGCACCGGCATCGGCAAGGACGATTTCGACGCCGGGAAGTTGCGGTACCACAAAATCATTCTGATGACCGATGCGGACGTTGATGGCAGCCACATCCGCACGCTGCTGCTGACGTTTTTTTTCCGCCACATGAAGGAATTGATCGACCGCGGGCACATCTACATCGCGCAGCCGCCGCTGTACCGCGTGAAGCGCGGCAAGACGGAAAAATACATTCGCGATGACCGTGAGTTCGCGCGCGAACTGATGAAGCGCGCCACGGAAGACCACGTCGTGAAAGCCAAGGAAGGCGTGAATCTCGAAGGCGCGCGGCTGACTTCCTTCTTGCTTAACGTGCAGGAATACGAAGCGGCCGCGGCAAAGCTCGGCCGCAGGCTGCGCGAACCCGCCCTCGTTGAATTGCTGGTGGAAAGCGGCCTCGAGAAGAAGACGGACTTCGAAGACAAGAAGGGGCTCGAAAAACTTTTGAAACAGCTGGAAAAGAGCAAGCTGAAGCTCGAAGGCAAGATTGTCTTCGACGAAGAACACAGTTTGCACGAAATTCAGTTTGGGCCGCCGCACAGCCAGAAGATCAATTGGGCGGTGGCGTCGACGGCGGAATACAAACGCCTGCGCGGGCTCGCAAAGCAGATCGAAGAGTTCAACCATCCGCCGTTCACCGTGGCGCGCAATGGCGACAAGGTGACAAAGGAAAAAGTGACCGACGTCCTCAACTATATCGTCGAGGACGCGAAAAAAGATTTCACGATCACCCGATTCAAGGGCCTGGGCGAAATGAACGCCGAGCAACTGTGGGACACGACGATGAACGCGGACACGCGCACGTTGCTCCAGGTGAAACTCGAGGACGCCGTTGCGGCGGAGGATATTTTTACGACGCTGATGGGTGAAAACGTCGAGGCGCGGCGCAAGTTCATCGAGGAGAACGCGCTGGAAGTTGTGAACCTGGATATCTGAGGCGTGCCGGTCGATTCCCAAGCCGACGCCGGGTCTATTCGCAATGCGATTCGCTGGGGTCTGGTTCTCGCGGCGGTCGCGACCTTTGCATTCCGGCTGCCGTGGCTGATACATGAAATTCGAGCGTGGCGCGGAGCCGTACAGCTTGGCGACGGCTCAGGCGCTGAAAGCTGGCGGACTTTTTTGGTGGCCGATTCGATCGGGCTTTTGATTGTATTGGCTTTCGGCTTGATTATCTTTTTCGTTTTGCAGCCGCGTGGCAAGAGCCAGCCGTGATTTATCAACTTGGATGGACCACGCTACCTGGGTTGCGCGGATTGAGTTGCAGTGACTTTCGCGCGAAGCCGACGACCACGCCGGATAATGAACATGGCGTGGCGACTGAGTTTGCGAACGACGCTGAACGCGATACGTTCTTGCAGGAACTCGAAGAGCATTTTGCGGCGCGGCGGTTTACAAATTCCGCGGACGCCTTCGACACGGTGAAGGCGTACGTTTTGGAACACGCGGCGAAGCGCTAGAGATTCTTAACAGTAGCGAGGGGAAATGGCGGACGAGATAAATACATCGGTACTGCTTCCGATCGATATCGAAGCAGAAATGAGGAAGTCATACCTCGATTACGCGATGAGCGTGATCATCGCGCGCGCGCTGCCCGACGTGCGCGACGGGTTGAAGCCGGTGCAGCGGCGCATCCTGGTGGCCATGAACGACCTCGGCCTGGCCTCCAACCGCGGCTACCGCAAGTGCGCGAAGATCTGCGGGGACACTTCCGGCAACTATCACCCGCACGGTGAAGCAGTGATTTATCCCGCGATGGTGCGTCTCGCGCAGGATTTCAACATGCGCTATCCGCTGGTCGATGGGCAGGGAAACTTCGGTTCCGTTGACGGCGATCCTCCGGCGGCCATGCGGTACACCGAAGCGCGGCTGGCGAAAATCTCAGAAGATATTCTCGCCGACCTGGAAAAAGAAACCGTCGATTTCATTCCGAACTTCGACCAGACGCGCGAAGAGCCGGTGGTGCTGCCGTCGCGCATTCCGAATTTGCTCGTTAATGGTGCGAGCGGCATCGCGGTGGGCATGGCTACGAACATCCCCCCGCACAATTTGCGCGAGATCGTGGAAGCCGCGATTCTGCTGATCGAAAAGCCCGACACGACGCTGAAAGAAATCATGAAGATTGTGCCGGGACCAGATTTCCCGACCGGGGCTTATATTGCGGGCCGTGAAGGCATCGAAGCCGCTTACAAAACCGGCCGCGGCAGCTTTACCATGCGGGCCAAGGCCGCGATTGAAGAGACCACCAAAGACCGCGAAAGCATCATCATTACGGAAATTCCGTATCAAGTGAACAAGGCGCGGCTGATCGAGCGCATCGCCGAACTGGTGCAGACCAAGAAACTCGAAGGCATTTCCGATGTGCGTGACGAATCCTCGCGCGAAGGAATGCGCATCGTCATCGAGCTGAAGCGCGGCGAAGAATCGCAGCTCATCCTCAACAATCTTTTCAAGTTCACGCAGATGCAGGAATCGTTCGGCATGATTCTTCTCTCCATCGTTGGCGGGCAGCCTCGCGAACTGGGCTTGATCGCGATGATCAAGCTGTTCATCGAGCACCGCATCGATGTGATCCGGCGCCGCACGATTTTCGAGCTGAAGAAAGCGGAACAGCGCGAGCACATTTTGCTCGGCTATCAGATTGCCCTGGATCATCTCGACAACGTGATCCGTATTATCCGCGGTTCTTCCAGCCGCGTGGAAGCGAAAGAAAACCTGTTCAAATACTTCAGCGAGCAGGACGTCACCATCACGGAAAACGGAAAGTCGAGGAAAATCGAGGGCGTAAAGCTGGACGGCCGCAAGTACCGCGCGCAGGGAGCTCCGGAAATCGAAGAGGCTGGCCGCGGAAACGCGCTGGGCCTCAGTTACGCGCAGATTGACGCCATCCTCGAATTACAACTGCACCGGCTGACGCAGCTCTCCATCGATGAAATCCTGAAGGAATTGAAGTCCATCCGTGAATTGATCTCCGAGTTGCGCGAGATTCTGGCGAGCGACAAGAAACTAAGGCAGGTCATTATCTCGGAGTTGCGCGAAGTGCACAAAGCGTATGGAGACGACCGCCGCACGCAAATCGTAGACAAGGTGGACGAGATCAAGCTCGAAGATCTGATTGCCGACACGGAGATGCTGATTACCGTCAGCCACGCCGGCTACATCAAGCGTACGGCTGCGGATACCTACCGGCATCAGTCGCGGGGCGGCAAGGGCCGCATCGGGGCGAAGACGAAGGAAGAAGATTTCGTCGAATATCTGTTTATCGCTTCGGCGCACAGCTATATTTTGCTCTTCACATCGAAGGGCCGCGTTTATTGGCTGAAGGTGTACGAACTGCCGGAGGCCGCGGCAGCTACTCGCGGTAAAGCGATTTCCAGCCTGGTGAAGTTCCAGGAAGACGAAAAACTCACGGCGCTAGTCGCGGCGCGCAACCTGGAAGAAGCGGGGCAGTTCGTCTTCATGGCCACGAAGAGCGGCACAGTGAAAAAATCGGCGCTGACGGAATTCTCCAACCCTCGCTCGACTGGCATCATCGCTCTTACGCTCGACGGCAAGGACGAGCTCATCGGCGCGAAGCTCACCGATGGTAAGAAGATGATTTTCCTGGCGAGCCATGAAGGTCAGGCAATTCTCTTCCGCGAAACGGAAGTGCGCCCGATGGGCCGCAACGCGGGCGGCGTGAACGGGATGGATCTCGACAAGGAGGACTACGTCGTGAGCATGGACGCAGTGCAGCCGGACTTCGAGATCATCGCCAAGGAGCACAACACCACGACGCAGAATCTCGAGGAACTCGAGAACGAGCAGATCAAGGACTCTCTGGTGACGCTGATGCTGACTGTGGCCGAGAAGGGCTTCGGCAAGCGCACGCCGCTGGCGGAATACCGCATCACGTCGCGCGGCGGCAAGGGCGTGGTCAACATGAAGACGACAGACCGCAACGGGTACGTCGTGGCTACACTACAGGTGACTGAAGAATCGGACGTCATGATCATCACGCACAACGGTAAAGTGATCCGCGTGCACGCCAACGAAATTCGCGAGGCCGGCCGCTCGACGCAAGGCGTGCGCTTGCTGCGGCTTGAGGACGGGGATTCCGTCGCCGCCGCCGCCGTGCTACAGGAAGAAAACGAAGAAGAAAAGAAGTAACTCTGCAACTCAGAAAATAGTTTTGGGTACGATGGTTCGTAACGCTTTTCTGTTTCGCCTTGGGTTACACTATTTTCCCATGAAAATTACGCGCCGCATCTTTGCATTTTCTCTCCTCTTTGCTCCGCTTGTTTGTTCTGTTGCGGGCGGCTCGGCCGACAAGCCTGCTGCAAATCACAAATACCGCGTTTTTGTCGGGACTTACACAAGCAAGACGCGGAGCAAGGGAATTTACGGTTACGAGTTTGATGCGGACACCGGCATGCTGACGCCAAAGGGCATTGCGGCGGAGACGCCGGACCCGTCGTGGGTGGCGGTGCACCCCAGCGGCAAATTCTTGTATGCCGCGAACGAAGCGGGCAAGGCGAGTGCCGTGAGCGCTTTTGCATTGGATGCAAAGAGCGGGAAGCTTACGCTGCTGAATCAGCTTCCGTCGCTCGGCGAGGATCCGTGTTATTTGTCGTTCGACAAAACCGGCAAGTACGTCCTCGTTGCCAATTACAGCTCCGGGACAGTGGCCGTTTTCCCGATCTTGGCGGATGGCCGGCTGGGAGAACATACCGCCTCGGTGAAAGACCAGGGCGCAACAGGTCCGAACAAAGCTCGGCAGGAAGGTCCGCACGCGCACTGGATTGAGACGACGGCGCACAATCATTTCGTCTATGTTGCCGACCTTGGGCTGGATCGCGTACTGATCTACAAGTTCGACGCCTCGAAGGGCTCGCTTACGCCAGGCGAGCCGCAGCCCTCAAGGGCAACTTCGGGCAAAGAGGCCCCGCTCGATCCGTTTTCCGCGACACTCAGTCCTGGCGCGGGGCCGCGGCACGCCGCATTCGGCTCGGATGGCAAGTTCATGTACGTGCTGGGCGAACTGCAGTCCACGGTGACAGTCTTTGCGAACGACGCGCAAAATACTTATCGCAGCGTGCAGCGGATTTCCACGCTTCCGAAGGATTTTTCTGGACGCAACGACGCGGCGGAGATTGTTGTTCATCGCAATGGCAAATTCCTTTACGCCTCGGACCGCGGACATGATAGCATCGCAATTTTTTCGATCGACCCCGCGAAGGGGACGCTGACGTTTCTGGCGAACGTTCCGACCGGCGGGAAGGAGCCGCGGCACTTCGCAATCGATCCGAGCGGCAAATATCTGCTGGCGGAGAACCAGTTTTCGAGCAACATTGTCGTTTTCAAGATTAATCCAGCGACGGGTGGCCTGACGCCCACCGGGCAGGTTGTCGAAGTGCCTTCACCTGTTGACTTAACATTCGTGGCCGCCGAGTAGCCTGCTGCGCTACAATCCGCCTTCTCGTTCAAGGTAAATCGGGAGAAACCAATGACGGGTTCCAGCAAAGTGTACGGTGCCGTGTTCTGCGGGTTTTTGATGCTGGTCTTTTTCACCGGATCAGGCGCGGCTGCGACCGGCGATGAGACGGCTCCGGCCCGCGATCCGAAGCAGGCCGTGGACGAGGCGTATACTGCCAAAATTCAGAAGTACACGACGGCGCCGTATTTCACATCGCCACTCGTCAATTACCTTCCCGCATCAAAGACCGTGCCGACTCCCGAAGCCGTGCTGGGCGACGTAGCCGGTGCTCCCGGCGTGCTGCCCTACGCCGAAGATGTGTACAAATACATGCGCATGCTGGAAAACGCCAGCCCTCGCGTGAAGGTTTTTTCGATCGGCAAGACCGAGGAAGGACGCGAGATGATCGCCGTGGCCGTTTCTTCCCCGGACAATTTGAAGAATCTTGAGGAAAATCGCGCGCGGCTAGCGAAGTTGGCCGACCCGCGAACCATCAAGCTGGACGATTCGGAGGCTGACAAACTCGTCGCGCAAGCCGTGCCCGTTTACTACATCACGGGAACGATTCATTCCCCGGAAACCGGCGCGCCCACCGCGCTGATGGAGCTGGCCTACCGCCTTGCCGTGGATGAGAGCCCTTACATTAGCGAAATCCGCGACGGCACGATCACATTGATCACCCCAGTGATCGAAGTCGATGGCCGCGACCGCATGGTGGACATTTACAAATGGCATCTCGCGCATCCGAAAGATTTCTATCCACCGCTGATCTACTGGGGCAAGTACGTCGCGCACGACAACAATCGTGACGCCATGGGTGTCACGCTCAAGCTCACCGAAAATGTTCTGAATACCTACGTCGGCTGGAAAGCGCAGGTGCTGCACGACCTCCACGAATCGGTGCCGTACCTCTACGACAACACGGTCGGCGATGGTCCCTACAACGCCTGGGTCGATCCGATTCTCACTGACGAATGGCAGATGATCGGCTCGCGCAACGTGGCTGACATGACTAAGTTCGGCATGCCGGGCGTTTTCACGCACGGCGATTTTGATACCTGGTCGCCCGGCTATTTGATGTTCATCGCCGCGATGCACAACGGCATCAGCCGCCTGTACGAGACCTTCGGCAACGGCGGTGCCGACACGCAAGAGCGCACTCTCGATCCGGAAGAGTACGCACGCACTTGGTATCGCCAGAACCCGCCGCTTCCAAAGACGCTCTGGTCGCAGCGCGACAATAATAATTACGAGCAGACTGGCCTTCTGACGTCACTCCACTATTTCAACGAAAACAAGCGGCTGTTCCTGAAGAATTTTTATCTGAAGGCCAAGCGCTCGGTGACCAAACCCGCTGCCGAAGGTCCTGCCGCCTACGTATTGCCGGCCGACGAAGCGCGTCCCGGATTGCAGGCGGAGCTGCTGCGTGTCCTCCAGAAGCAGGCGGTGGAAATCTCGCGCGCAAAATCAGGCTTCACCATAGCGCTGCCAGTGAAGAAAGAATCCAAATCCAAGAAAAAGGAAGAGGCGAAAGAAAAGGAAGCCGCACCCTCGCCTACCACGCGTGAGTTTGCCGCCGGCAGCTACGTCATTCGCATGGATCAGCCGTACTCGCGAATCGCCGATGCGCTGCTCGATCATCAATACTGGAGCCCGGATGATCCGCAGAAGACTCCTTACGACGACACGGGCTGGACGTTCGGCGAACTCTTCGGCGTGCAAGTTGCGCGCATTGCAGATTTGAAAGTTCTCGATGTGGCGATGGAACGCGTAATCAATATTCACGCGCCCGGCGGCGTTAAAGGCGATGGTATGGTCTTCGCGATCAACAACAATGCCGAGCCTGCACTTGCCACGCTGCGTTACCGGATGAAGGACGAAGGCGTGGAAGCCGCCGAGGAACCCTTCGAGAGCAATGGGAAGAAATTCAACCGCGGTTCATTCATCATTCGCAATGCGGGCCGCGCGGACCTCGATCGCGTAGCCGTGGATCTGGGACTGCAGGTCGTCGCTCTGGGCGTCGTTCCGAGCGCAAAGACCCATCCCGTCCGTGCCGCGCGCGTGGCCTTCGTGCACACGTGGCTTAGCACGCAGACCGAAGGCTGGTGGAGGCTGGCGCTTGACGATCTGAAAATTCCCTACGACTACATCAGCACGCAGACGATCGCAAAGGTCGACGACCTCAATGCGAAATATGATGTCATCCTCTTTCCTCCGGTCGGCTTTTTTCCCGGCCCGACCGCCATCATCAATGGCATGCCCACGGCCTGGGGGAATCCGCTGCCGTGGAAGAACACGCCGGAAACACCGAACCTCGTGGGGAAAAATGATTCGACGGACGACATGCGGCCTGGCCTCGGCTGGGATGGCCTGGCCAAACTACGAACGTTCGTGCAGAAGGGCGGCGTGCTGCTGACCGCGACGGATACTTCGCGCTTTGTTACAGAGACCGGCCTCGTCACCGGCATCAGCACAAGCGCACCGGAGCGCATGAAAATTGTCGGCTCCGTCGTCGGCACACGGCTAGTTGACGGGGCCAGTCCCATTGCCTACGGTTACGACGAGAAAGTCGCTGCCTATTGCGACAATGGACCAATCTTTTCCCTTACTAGCATCGCCGGCGCCCGTGGACGCCGCCGCCTCGGCAACGAATTGCATTCTCGCCCCACTGGCCGCGGCACCGTGGATGACCCGGACTTCACCGTGGGCCGCCCCGCGGTAGAGGCTCCCGAGCAACCCACCTCGGAGATTTGGGAAACGCCGCCGGTCACTGACGAGCAGAGACGCAACGGCTTCCGCGTGATTCCTCCAGCCAACCGGGCACGCGTCATTTTCCGGTACGCCGATCAGAAAGATTTGCTCATCTCCGGTCTGGTCGAAGGTGGGAACGAAATCGCTCAGCATCCAGCCGTGGTGGACATGCAATCGGGCAACGGCCACGTCGTGCTTTTTTCGATCAATCCGGTCTATCGCGGCGAGACGCGCGGCACCTACTCCATGGTGCTCAACACCATTCTCAACTTCGACAGCTTGGACGCTGGACGTAAGCTCGCCGAGAAATAGGGCGCTCCTCCATGGGCGGACAAATCCGGCCAGATGCGTGAACCCACTGGCAGTTTTGGCTGGTTGGAGTACAATCCCGACCATTATGGCCAAGCGCAAGGCAAAGAGGGGAGCCCCCAAGCGTTCGGGCAAGAAGAAAGTCTCACGCCGTTCACGGTCGCGTGGAAACGAGAAGCTTCCGAAGGGAGCCGTCACGCTGATCGTTATCCTGCGCGCCCGTGAAGGACAGGGAACGTTGTTAGAAGCGGAACTGCGCGCGCTAGTCGGCCCTTCACGCAGAGAAGAGGGCTGTCTTCGCTATGATTTGCACCGCACCGTCGACGCTCCCGGTGCGCTCCTTCTGCACGAAGTCTGGGCCAGCCGCGAGGCGCACACTGAACATATGAATACGCCGCATTTCTTGCGCTGGAACGCGCGCAAAGACGCGCTGCTCGCATCGCGTGATGCAAACTTCTGGAAACGGATTGCTTAAGTCCGATTGCCCGCTCAGCTTTCAGGGGCGGCAATGTAGTAGCCCGGGCGGGCGCGGACCTTCAAATCTCTTGCGTCGTTGCGAAGGACATTCACTTTAATTTCGTGGTAGCCGGCGGCATCCGAACCGGTCGGGGTGTAACTGATGTTGTATTGCGAGTGCAGCTCGCCCCCAATTTCGTCGATGGCCTTTTCAATAGAGCGGTCCTTAAACGTGGCGAGGTGCGCGCCTCCGGTCGCTGTGGCGGCGACTTCCAGTGCGTGGTCTTTCACTTGATCGTGAATGTGCTGGACCGCCCAGACCGCCGCGGCCATCAGATCAATATTGCCGTAGCGGTTTTCCTCGCTGGTGGGCGTTTGCACCGTCCCAGGCGGCGCCGGCATCGGAAACGTGCCGGGCGGAGTGATTTGCGGCCGCGTGTCTTTCGGTTTGGATTGCAGCTCGGCACGGGTTGTCGAAAGTCCCACGCTGTAGATTGTCACGTTGGCCAGTTGCGCCTGCCGCAGCACTTCGCCGAGTTTAGCTTCGCTGCCTGCATCGGTGGCTTCGGAAAGAATCATCAGCACGCGCCGTCGCCCGGGTTTATCCGCTGTCGCCTGCGGACGCCCGGAGAGCATTTCCACACCTACGGCCATGGCATCGTAGAGCTTCGAGCCCGACGTACCTTCTGCCAGACGGGCGATGGTGCTCTCGATCAGGTCGCCGTTCGTGGTGAAATCCTGCAGTTTGTCGACCGAGTCGTTGAAGCCTACCACCGCGGCTTCGCCCGTTGGTCCCATCACGGTTTGCGTGAATAGAATTCCCGTTTTGCGTACTTGTGGCACGAGCGGCCCTATGCGCGAACTCGTCTCGACCAAAATCACGATGGACATGGGATCGCCGCCGAGATCGAAGTGCGAGACCTGTTGTGCAACGCCGTTATCCATAACCCTAAAATTAACGGCTTCCAGGTCGTGAACCATGTCGCCGCGAGAGTTCCGGACAGTCACTGGGGTGTTCACTAGCGCGACCCGCACTTTGACCTTGGCTTGCGCGTCCTTGGGAGGCTGTTGCACCGCGGCGCCCGGCTTTGGCAGAAGCGGCCCGGAGGGGGCTTGGGCGCACGACGGTGCGCCAGCCACAGCCATTGCCAGCACAAAAGAGGTCACCGCGGCTGCGATTCGTCCCATTTCGACCACCTGACCGCACAGACTGAAGTCTGAGCTACTTCGGGAGTGTACTTGATTCGACGCATGTCCAGCGGAAGACGTTGCCGCGAGCAGCAACGATTCCTACAATCAAGGTTCGTCTCAAACGGAGAATAGACTCATGTCTGACGGCAAGAAGCTCAAACCCCAGCACGCGCCCAAAGCGGCGCACGAAGATCAAGAATTCCTCAACAGCACGCCGGCTCGGCCGATCCGCATCCTCGGCGAATACATCCACCCGTTGGTGCAGCTCAAGAGAGAGGGGATTGTGGACACCATTGTGATGTTCGGTTCGGCGCGTATCGAATCGCACGAAACGGCGCAGGCGCGCTGCACGCGGCTGAAAAACGAGAAGACCTCGAAGTGGTCCGCGGCCAAGCGGACCAAGCACCGCGCGGATGTGCGCCACGCCAAAAGCCTGCTGGAGATGTCGCGCTACTACGAAGAAGCACGCCAACTTTCGCACAAGCTAACCACCTGGTCGCTTACGCTGGGCCCCAGGCCAAGGCGCTTTGTCGTTTGCTCCGGCGGAGGGCCGGGAATTATGGAAGCGGCAAACCGCGGAGCGTATGAGGCCGGCGGAAAATCGGTGGGGCTTTCGATCGAGCTGCCGCACGAGCAATTTGCAAATCCCTATATCAGCCCGGAGCTGAGCTTCAACTTCAAATACTTTTTCATGCGCAAATTGTGGTTCGCGCAGATTGCCAAGGCGCTGATCGTTTTTCCGGGCGGCTTCGGGACGATGGACGAACTTTGGGAGATGCTGACGCTGCTGCAAACGGGAAAACTCGCCAAGCAAAATATTATCCTGATCTACGGCCGCAAGTATTGGGATGAAGTGCTGAACTGGAAGGCCATGGTGCGCTGGGGCACCATCAACGAAAACGAATACAAGATGCTCCAGTTCGCCGATACCGTTGACGAAGCCTTTGACCACATCCGGGCTGGGCTGGAGAAATACCACATGGATGCCGACCCCTTTTTACAGGCGTATTGACCAGCCACCCTCTCTAACCATTTTATTTACATAAGGTTATGGTGTGGGCCGGCTATTGCTACATTATCTCCGCTACCGTGTTTTATGGCCTAGGGCCTGACCCCACCTCAGCCGGGGCACAAATGGGAGGTTGGAGAAACATGACGCTTCACACGGGAGAGAGGAAGTTTTTGGGAAGGGCGATGCTTGCAGCTGCGGCATTTGTTGGCATGCTGGCATTTGCAGGAGCGCCTCGGGCGTCCGCCGAAGATTACGATGCTTGCCAGCGGCGTATAGCCAAGGCGGACCACAAACTGCATGAAGCCGTGGAGCACCACGGCTGGAACAGCCGGCAGGCTGACCACTGGCGTCACGAATTGCATGAGGCCCGCGAGCGTTGCTGGGCGGAGCGGCACCGCTGGTGGGACGAAGACGGCCATCGCTGGCATGCCGATCGTGATTGGGATGACCACGACCATGATCGCCACTAATTCATGAATGTGTTTTTCCGGGCGCGGCCCGCTACGGCGGACCGCGCCCTTTTCCTATTGCGCGAAACTTGTTTGCAAAGATCTTTCATTGATACTTTCAGGAATCATTCACAACATTTCCCATGCCACTGTGTTTGATCAGCAGAAACAGGACGATAGACCCGCACCAGTCTGGGAGGCGTCCTTGGGAGGATGTTATGCAAGTGCATAAGCATCTGATGAAATCCGTGTTCGGCAAGACCACATTGGCGGCAGCTGTGTTGAGTGGATTTCTGTTTTTTGCCGGCGCACCCAGCGCGAAGGCGAATGATTGGGATGATTGCAACCGGCGCGCGGCGTATGCCGAATTTCGCCTGCATCAATCGATTGCATATTTTGGCTACTACAGCCCCCAGGCCGCGTACTGGCGGCATGAACGCCACGAAGCTTATGAACGATTGGAACGCTATCGCCGCCATGAGTGGAGAGAGCGAGAGTGGCGTGAACATGAATGGCGGGAACACCACGGCGATTACGATGATCATCGGCACTATCGCGACAGAGACCGCGATGAAGATCATGACTGGGACCGCCACTAGTCCAATGCCATAGTTTGCCCCAGAAAAACGAAACGGGGCGCCCAAGCAAGTCAGGGCGCCCCGTTTTTATTTTGCAATGCAAAATAGAATTAGTGCGAAGTTACCAGCTGCTCATCGGAAAAAACAGCTTCGAAGCGGCGAGTTTCATCCTGATCGTGCAGCATCACGATAGGAACGACCCGCAAGTATTGCTTGCAAGCATGGCACTGCGTCACTTCGCCCTGCAAGTCCTGCAAAAAACCATCCGTGAAATGATATAGCGCACGTTCGCGCCGGGCATTTTTCTTGTCCCGCGCGCCGCAGTGCGGACAGATGAATTCCACCGTGTCCTGCTGCGGATCGCGGTCCAGAGCGGCCCAGCCGGTGCGGCGCACACCAACAGTTTCGAGATTGTGCCGGTCCATCGGGGCTTTCCTCCTAAGATCCACGTCCACAACGAATAAGATGCACAAAGGCGACACCCGGATACAGGTTCCGTAATATATTCATTCAAAATAACTTATCGAAGGTTTGAGGCGCATGAGGCGCCATTTCCCCCACGGAGATCGTCCATATCGGGAGGCGCTGGGAACTTGTGTTCCTTCTTGGTGTCCAACGCAGGGAGGACGCGCGCAACCTCACATCCCTGCGAGCGCGGCGCCGGTCTCCTGGAGATCTAGAGCAACCCCCAGGAAATCGGCGCCGCAATTTTTTCTGTAGCCCCGTTCTGTGGAACCGCAGACCGGTAGACACTCGCAGCAAAATTGTGGAGGTGTGTGATGTCGCCTGAGCCCAAAAAAATCTCTGAAGCGGTCCCCGAAGAAGGTCTTGGATCTTTACGCGGTTGCCTTGTGGAGGGCAACGCGGAGCAATGCATTCAGGAACGAAGGGTTCGACGCCGAGCGCTGGCCCTTTCCATCCTGTTACAGAGTGCGGTTCTTGCTGCGCTTATTCTTGTGCCACTTTTCGGCAAAGCGGAGCGGATAAACCTCACTATCGTAACTCCCATTCCGCCTTATTCACCCTACCGCAACGCGTCACACAATTCCGGTGCGCAACCTCCACGCCCGCACGGACCGCAAAACGTGTGTCGTTTCTGCGCGCCGACCAACATCCCACCCACAATTGTGACGCGTGACCAGACTTCAAGTGCGACTGAAACGGATGAAACTCCGTTCGAGGGGCTGGCTCCAGGCTTCCCCGATGCGAGAGACGGATTCATCCCCCTGTCAGACTCGAGGCAGAGAGTCGTGCCACCGCCCAGCACGGAACATCAAGTGACGCGGCCTCGAATTGTGCGTATGACCACGATCGATCCGGCGATGCTGATTCGCCGCGTTGAACCGGTATATCCGGTGCTGGCCAGGCAAACGCATCGCGAAGGCCGCGTGGAATTGCGCGCCATCATAGGAACCGACGGCACTATTCAATCTTTGCAAATTGTTGCCAGTGACCCTCTGTTTGATCTTTCCGCGAGGGAAGCGGTTCAGCAATGGCGTTACAAGCCAACGATCCTTAACGGGCAACCGGTGGAGATCGACACGTATATCACCGTTATTTACAACGTGCAGCACTGAGAGGGACTTCAGACGGTGCAAGGGGCCGTCCACCCGAAGTGAACGGCTCCTCTGCCTGCACCGGGCAACCGATTCTTGATGTTCCTCCGGAAGAATTACTTGAAATGGAAAACGATTCCGGTGGAAACGCGCAGGTTGTTCTGTGTTTGATTGTTTCCGTTGGCGACTTCTGGCAGATGCGTCAACAGGTAGTCGAATTGCAACGGGCGGATCGAGAACCGGTCACGCACGTTCCAGTCGACGCCAACCCCGAAGGCAGTCGCAAACGCCGTGTGGGAATTCGTTGTGGCAAACACGCCCGAGCCGGCACGCGCCGCGCCGAACAACATTTGACCGAAGGGCGAGATCCGGCGATATCTCCGATAGGTGACGCGGGGGCCAAAAAGGTATGTAAGCATATGGTTGTCCACGTTCACGCCACTGGTGCTACCCACATGATAGCCGCCGAAATCGGCGACGCCGCTCAGCCAGTCCCGGTAATTATAGGAGACCGAAGCGCTGCCGCCATTGAGATTGAACCCGCTGAATCCCGAAGTTGCAGGATTGGCACGAAGATAGGAGTAACTGACGGACGCATCTATCTTCGGGAGCTCCTGCGCCTTGGTTGAGAGTCCAAAAACAGTCACAAGAGCAAGCAAAGACACAATGAATCTGAGCTTCATGGAACCTCCGCAATGATTAGATTTTGCTCGCGGGCCAGGGAACGACTTGTACAACCCCCGAGTTTGCGGCATGCCCAAGGCAGGTAGGCACTAATCCGCACATTTTCTCGTTTGGAACTTCGATGCTGCTGGGGTGCTCGGGGTTGTATGAAAACACGCCGCGGATGAACTACGGCTGCACTGGTTTTCAGAGGAGGGGTTCGCCGGAGTAGCGCACAATCGCGGCGCGCGTGGCGTCACGAAGACGAACCAGTTCGTGCCAGTGGGACGAATCGGCGGAGTTGCTTGTATTTACCGAGGCGCTTGGATAGATCGGCGGAGAGAGCGTGATGGTGACGTTGGTCGGCCGGGGCACGTAAGTGCCATCGCGGAGGAACTGGCGGGTGCCGGCAAGAGACACAGGAATGATCGGTGCGCCGGTTGTCACCGCGGCCTTAAAAGCGCCGAGCTGGAAAGGACGAACGCCATCCTCGCCGGTGAAAGTGCCTTCCGGAAAAATAAAAACAGATTCGCCGTGGCGCAGAAATTCTTCCATCTGCTGCGCCTGGCGCAACCGCGATTCCGGATCGGTGCGGTCAAACTTGAAATGTCCCATCCGGTCCAGGAACGTGCCGATAAAGGGCATCCCGCCCACTTCCATTTTCGAGACGAAACGGTAAGGGACGCCCAACCCCAACATCAGCGGCAGCACGTCGAAATAACTCGTGTGATTGGCCGCGTAAATTTTTGCGCCGGGCGATTGCATGTGCTCTTTGCCCACGACACGCACGCGGCATCCAATGAGCACGAACAGGACCTTGAGAGCGGCAGAAGTGAAGCGTCCCGCCTTCTTGTGATCATTGATGAATTGCACCATAACCCAGGCGGGGACAATCCAAAGCAGGAACACCACGCCGAAATAGACACCGTACAGAATCTCGACTCCGCGCTTTGCGCAGGCTAGGATTTCACGGCCCCAGTTACGCAGGGTGCTGCCCGTGCCTAGGCGCGCGATTTGCAGCCAGGCCGGGGCCCGGGAGGCGGAAAGAGTCCCCGCAAGATAGAGTTGCCTGGTTTCTTCGCGGCGTAATTTTCCGCTGGAGGTTTTCGGGATGCTGCCCGGCGGAATTAACTCCACACGATCCGGCGGCAGCCCCAACCCTCGCGACACGAGGTCAGTCACTGCAGAAGCAAGGGCAGCGCGTCGCGCCGCATCTCGTTCGCGAGTCTCCGCGACGATGACCAGTTTTTCCGTGCCCGAGGCTTCATCCTTCAACCCAAAAGCAACGATGCACCCCTTGCGAATTCCCTGCACGCGCGCCGCAAGTTCCTCGACTTCGTGCGGATACAAATTGCGCCCGCCTTTGATGATGATGTCCTTCACGCGTCCCGTCACGTAGTACTCGCCATCGGCGCGATAGGCGCGATCGCCGGAGTTCACCCAGGCGTATTCGCCAGGGTCAATCGCTGGGCCACGTGGGAACAACTCTTCGGTCGCTTTGGGATTGCGGTAGTACCCAGCGGTCGCCGAAGGCCCGCGAAACCACAAGTATCCCTCCGTGCGATCCGGAACTTCATCGCGGCGTTCGTCCACGATGCAAACTTCATGGCGCGGCAGAGCTTTTCCGGAAGAAACAAATGAAATGGCCGTTTCATCTTCAGGCGTTGCAGGCACTGCGCGTCCTTGCGCCGTAAACGTCTCGCGTTCGACGCGATCCACCAAGGGGCCACGATTTAGAGGCGGCACGGTGACCGCCAGCGAAGCTTCCGCCAAACCGTAGACGGGAAGCTGCGCCTCGCGGCGGAATCCGTAACTTGCGAATCGTTCCGCAAACCGATCGAGCGTCTCCGGATTCACCGGTTCGGCGCCATTCAACGCGGCGCGCCAGGAGCTAAGGTTTACGCCTTTGATGTCTTTGTCCGCGATCTTGCGCACGCAGAGTTCATAAGCAAAATTCGGCGCCGCCGTAATTGTGCCGCGATGTTTGTGAAAAGCTTGCAACCAGCGCTCCGGGCGCGTCAAAAAGGCGAGCGGCGACATCACCGCTAAGGGCGCCCCGAAATGCAGCAATGTCAGCCACGCGCCAATCAAACCCATGTCGTGGTACAGCGGAAGCCAGCTGATGCCGACATCATCCGCACTGAGTTTTACGGCTTCGCCAATGGCGCGAATGTTGGCGAGCAGGTTCGCGTGCGTCAGCACGACGCCTTTGGGGTCGCCTGTCGAGCCCGAGGTGTACTGCAGTAGCGCGATGTCACCGCCCTTGCGTTCGCGGCTGCCGGTGACGTGAAGTGGCGGCGCGCCGGGCGAAGGCGGAGGAGCTTTGTCCGCGGCTTCCATCAATTTCTCCGCATCCAGCACGCCCGAGAGCGAGGGCACACGCGGTCGCAGCAATCTGGCCACTGCTTCCGCGCGGCGGAACGTCAGCAGCAGGCAAACTTCCGCATTGTTCAGGATCGCCGATTGCCGCGCGGCGTATTCTTCGATGCGATCGGCGCGAAACGGCGGATAGATGGGGACCGGAATCGCCCCGGCGAGAAGAATCCCGGCATAAGTCACGAAGAACGAGCGCGAAGTCGGCAGCATCAGCGCTACGCGCCCGCCTGCGGGCACGCCACGCCGCGCCAACTCCGTGGCGCAACGGTTCCCCGCGGCGAATAGCTCGCCGAAAGTTAGCGTGAAGCCGCGCTCTCCGTCGTCGCCATCCTCCGTGATCAGCAAATGCGCACGCTCAGCGTCGTGAACTGCTCGATACCTCAATACATCAATGAGAGTTTCGGCGGCGAAAACTCCCTCATCGGTGGCTGCCCGATGCAGCTTTTGAACCGTCACCGAAGCCCGCAGCGCAGAGCCGGCTTCCTCTTCCTCCGCGCTTGTTCCTGGAGTGGACAGAATCGCGCGCGCCAACTCCTCCGGCGTGTTGGCCTGCGAGGCGATGCGGTCGGGCAATCGCAGGCTGAACGCCGTCTCGAGCCGCGCCAGAAGCTCCACGCGCTCCAGGCTGCCCAGACCCAAGTCACGGTCGAATTGCGAGGTGGCGCTGAGCATGGGCAGAGCGCCCTGGCTGCCCAGTTCCTCAAGCAGCCCACGGATCTCTTGCAGCACGCGTTCGCGCACCGTCGAGCGGTCGAGTTGTGTGACTGGAGTCGCCACAGGACTCACGAGGGGTTTTATTTTCTTCCGCGAGAGGCTACCACGTCAAAAGGCGGATTGCTATCCCGGAGCGAGCTAAATCAGAACTTGGCGCTCTTCTTCGCGGCTTGCGGCGGCGAAAATCCTTTGGGTAAAAGCGTTGTAGAGAGATCAACGCCGGAAAGATCCGCGCCTGTCAAATCCGTCTCCCGCAGGATAGCCACGCCCATATCGGCGCCGGAAAACTTCGCGCCGTTCACATTTGCCAACCGCAGATTCACATTGCGCAGATGCGCGCGCTGAAAATTCACGTTCGAAAGGTCACAGCGGAAGAATTCCACGCCGCTGGCCTGCGCTCCGGACAAATCGGCTCCGGGAAGAATCGCTTCGGTCATGTCCGTATTGCGGAGATCAGCCGAGCGCAGGTTCGCGCCAGAAAGATCGGCTCCGGGAAGCTTTGCCTTGCGCAGGTCCGTGCTCTCGAGATTAGCGTTTCGCAGGATGCTGCCGCTCAGGTTTGTCCCGCTCAGGTCCGCGTGGGAAAGGTCCGCTCCGCTTAGGTCGGCCCGCGCGCCGCCAGCTTTGCCACTGAAAAAACGCTCGTGGGCTTCAAGAATATCCGCGAGCGACTTCCCATTGTGCTTGATATTCTTCAGTTTTCTGAGTCCCATACTTCGTCCGCCATCGATGATGCCGAGTCTATAGTTTACTCGATGTAACGGTCGCGAGGAACTCCGCGCCTTCGATTCCATGAATCTTGGTAGCCATGGTTAGGGCAGCCTCGGCTGCGATAATCCCGGCTGCGCCGCTTGTTGCAACTGTGCCAACTCACGCGATGCCACATAGCCCTGCCAGATCATCCACAGTGCGTAAGCGTGCACGGCCGCATCCAGCCACATGCGGAACAGCAAGAGCAGCACACCATCGAGCGCGTAGGCGATCATTCCGCCTAGGAATGCCCCTTGCGAGCCCGTTTTTGCCCAGCGCGAGCAAAGGATCAGCATGACGATAAAGAGGCCGTCGACAACGACGATTACATCGCAGCTCCGTTGACGACTCCTCGATGTGTTAGTGTGGGGTTGAAGCAGTCTGGTTACCTGAATGGGTTGAGTAGCGTGAAGATTGCTGCAAAATCATCATCAGGGTCGAAGTCGCGGATCCCCACTTCGGGACCGCGCAGATCGAACTCTCGATTCCGCAGCTTGATTCTCTCGCGGCCAATCGCGCTCTTGCTCTTGTCGGGGGTCCTCTGCACTTTCACACTCGAAGCTCAAGCCCAGGAACAGCACGAAGACGAAATCATCGCCAATCTTGCCGGCGGCCGGGCCATCGTCCATGTGGCGAAGGATGCCATCGTCTTTGCCGCCATCGACCGGCCCGTGGAGCGAAATTCCATTCCTCCGCGCGTGATGGACCTTGGCTCGACGCACATCGGTATTCTATTCGGAGCCTCAGAATGGCGCGTTCCCGCTGACCCAAAGCCTATTCGACTGGACCGCAATTTTCAGCATGTCACCCGGGGCGATCCCCGTTACCAGGCTGCTCCCGGCGAGGGCGAGACCGACTTGGAAACTATCGGCATCGCTTTTTTGGAGAAACTTCGCCCGCTCGTCGCTCAACTCCACCACAAACTCGATTTCTCTCCCGATGATCCCATCTTCCAAGTCGTGATGATTGGCTACGCTCCCAACGACTATGGCCCTGAAGTGTGGGTCGTGGAGTATCGCATCGAGCAGGAACAAATCGCCACTCGCGGCGATTATTGGCAGACGCGCATTCAGCGGCCTCGCTTTACGCAACTCTATCCGCCGGAAAAGCATGCTCCCCGCACTATTGTGGAAAGCCGTTATCCTCCCGGGACGAAAGGTCCTACCTTGTCCGAGTTGATCCAGGGCAACGACCCGAACATCACCCATCTCGGCTCCGGCGAGCCACGATTTACAAAGGTGCTCGAAAACCTTCGCGGAGGCCAGGCACAGAAGGCTGCACCCATCGATTCAGCCGACTTCATGCGCGCCGTCCTGCCTTTGATTGCCGGGGGCGCTAAATTTGTTCTTGGCACGATGGATGAACGGCGAGGCTTCGAGTGGATCGTTCCGCCCGACGAACCCATCGAAAAAGCGCAGGAAGACAAGAATCGCCCGCCCGATGCACCCTCGCTGCGGCGACCTCCCAAGCCCTGACGGTCAGGACTCCTTTTCTATCGAATCGCCGCGGCGGATCACTCCGCCCTCCACTACGCGGCACAGCATGCCACGCCGTCCCCACAACTCCTTGCGAAGTCCGGGCCGAATGGCTTCCATCAGATCGCAAGGGGTGCATAAGGCGCTGACTTCCAGTCGTGCTTCGCCAACGCGAAGTACCTGGCCGATCTGCAAGCCATTCACGTTTAGCCCATCTGTCGTGATGTTTTCCCGAATAATTCCCGGCCCGAGGTCCATGGCCTCCAAAGTCTCGCGGTCCACCAGCAAGACCTGCCGCTTTCTTCCGGGACGCGCATGAGCGCAACCTTCAAAGCCGGCATCGCCGACGGCGCGGACTTCGGAAAGCTCCTCCATCGGCAAGTGCTTCTTCGGAGCGCGGAAAAGACTTTGGACTCTCGGCATGGCCTCTAATCTCCGGCTGCCCGAAGCTGCGAGAAGTGAGCTCCGATGTCCTTTCGATAATGCATTCCGTCGAACTGAATTCTTGAAGCAGCTCCATACGCGGAACCCAGCGCGTCCTTAAGCGTCGCACCTAGCGCCGTAACACCAAGCACTCTTCCGCCATTTGTGACCACACCTTCTCCAGCGAGCTTGGTCCCGGCATGCAGCACCTTCACACCATTAATATGACTAACATCGGTTAGCCCCTGAATGCTCTTACCAGTCTCAAACTCTCCCGGATATCCACCCGACGTCAGCACAACGCAGGCGCTGGCCCCTCGTTTCCAGTGCAGCTTTGACGGGTCCAGACGTCCCGCCGCAGCATCGCTGAGAACTTCGGCCAAATCAAAATCCAGTCTGGCCAGAATTGCCTGGGCTTCCGGGTCGCCCAACCTGCAATTGAACTCCAAGACCTTTGGTCCAGACTTAGTAAGCATCAGCCCGATATACAGGAAGCCTTGATAAGCAATGCCATCTGCCGCCAATCCTTGCAAGGTCGGCTCGACAATTGTCTTACGGACGATTTCCCGAAGAACATCCGGCAGCAATGCATCAGTGGAGTACGCTCCCATGCCTCCCGTGTTCGGGCCCTGGTTTCCATCGAACACACGCTTGTGATCGCGCGTCGGCACAAGCGGCGCATACTGCTTTCCATCGGTGAGGATGATGAACGATAGCTCTTCGCCTTCCAGTGTCTCTTCAAGGAGAATTCGGCTTCCCCCTGGCCCCAACTCGTTCCTTTCCATCACGCGCTCGACAAAGTCCTTCGCGGCCGCGAAATCAGACGCCAGATAAACACCTTTGCCGGCGCACAATCCATCCGCCTTGATCACAACAGGGAAGGCCGCGGAATTCAGCGCGCGATAGGCATCCGCGGGAGAGTCATAGGTGCCGTACATCTTGGCTGTGGGAACATGGTGCCGGTCGAGAAATACTTTCGAGAAAATCTTGCTTCCTTCAAGCTGCGCCGCCTGTTGAGAAGGCCCCACAATGGCCCATTTCCGCTGTCGAAACGCATCTGTCAGCCCCTTCACCAGCGGGAGTTCCGGACCAACGATGGTCAGATCGGGTTGAATCTTCTCGGCGAGCGCGACGACTGCGTTGACGTCGCCCGCGTCAATAGCGACGCACTCCGCTTCTGCGGCGATGCCGCCATTTCCGGGGGCGCACCAGATCTTTGCCACGCGCGAGCTCTGCCTTAGTTTCCAAACCAGCGCGTGTTCGCGTCCGCCGCCGCCCAGCACGAGAATTTTCATCCGCAATCCTTCACCAACGACTCTTTCGAACGATAGACGCCACTCTTGAACCTGTCAACCCAGGCGCTGCGCCACTGAGACAACTCAACCGTCCCCCAGACGCCTTGTACAAGGCTGCGAAAGCTTCCAAAGGGCCGCAACTCGATTTGGAACCGAACATTCAGGCGGGTATTCTTGCTGCGGAAAAAGCTACCGGCGCACCGCTCGCACCAACAGCGAAGCGCTAATCGAAGTTCTTGAGTCAGAGAACCAACTGAAACGCGCAGAGTTGAGGGGTTTTTTATACCCTATATGTAATATATATAATAATTGAATTTAACTGTTTAATACACAGGGAAAAGACTAGCCGTTGCCGACCGCGCGAATGGGAATCGTCACCGTGGAAGCCGTCTCGGAAGATCCCAGCATGTGGCAGCGCCCGTCGAAAATTCCACCTGGATCGATCACCATGCACGGAGAGTGAACCTCTCCCGTCACTACGCCCTTGGCCTCGATCTCCACGCGCCCCTTCGCGAAGATCACGCCATCGAAGCGGCCGGAAATCACCACGCGGTTGCCTTCGATTTGACCTTCCACTTTCGCGCCTTCGCCCAGAATGATGGTCTGTTCCGAAATGATGCTGCCCTTCACGTTGCCATCAACACGAAACGTGCCGGAAACCGTCAGCGTTCCTTCGAGCGTTACGCCCTGGTCGATGAATCCTGTCCACTCTTCAGCTGCGCCATTCTTTGCAGCGCTGGGCCACTTCCATGCCATATCAAATCCCCCAAGTAGAGACTGTTCTACTTTAGCTGCGCGCACCCATAAGTCAACGCAACTGAGAAAGCGAGTTGTCGAATGAAGCGCCTGAACGAACGGGCAGTGTTTCCGCAAAGCCCGCCGAACTATTTCATCAAACGATCGTAGAGTCCCATGAGTTGCGCGTCGTCGTAATACTCAAGCACGAGTTGCCCGGGGCGTATTTTCGTTTTCTGATGGAGAAGCACCTTGGTGCCAAGGTGCCGTTGAAGCTCGTCCAGCGCTGAACGTAGATTCGCGTCCAAGTGAACTTCAATTTGCGCGTGGGCACTACGCGACCGCCGCGATGCCAATCTTTCAATTTGGCGCACGGTTAACCCGCCGCGTGCAGCTCGTTGAGCGTAACGCATTCGCAACTGCGAGTCCGGCACTGCCAGCAAGGCGCGGCCGTGCCCTGCCGTTAGCTTCCCCTCTTCAATCCAATCCTGAATCTTTTGTTCCAGTTTCAGGAGGCGAATCGAGTTTGCCACTGTTGCGCGATCCTTGCCGGTTCGTTCCGCAACGGCTTCCTGGGTCAACTGGGCCGTGTCCATCAGGTGCTCAAACGCGCGCGCAGCTTCAATGGCATTCAGATCTTCACGCTGGATGTTCTCGACCAGCGTCATCTCCAACGCCAGATCGTCAGAGACTTGCCGCACGATGACTGGGACTTTCGTTAGGCTGGCGCGCTGCGCCGCACGCCATCGGCGCTCGCCTGCAATCAGTTGGAATCGCGCGCCGATTGGCCGGACGACCAAAGGTTGGATGATTCCGCTGGACTGAATTGAGCGAGCCAATTCATCTAGGGCTTCCTCGCGAAAGCGTGTGCGCGGCTGGTAAGGACTGGGCTCGATGAGGTCGATGTCAATCTGTTGCGGGCCACCATGCGCGGCTTCGCGAGCCGGAGCGCTTGCGGCGCCGCTCGCATTTGTCGCGTGAGGATGTATTGATGCAGGTTCTGGAGAACTCTTAGGCTCAAGCTCCCGAATGAGCGCTTCGAGCCCCCGTCCCAGCGCGTTTCTCGGCATTGGCAATGACCTCCTGGGCGAGTTGCGTGTAACCTTCTGCGCCCTTGCTATGAATGTCGTAAAAAATGATCGGTTTACCGAAACTTGGTGCTTCCGCCAGCCGCACATTGCGTGGAATGACGCTCTTAAAGATCTGCGTTCCGAAGAAACTGCGTAAATCCGTGGCAACCTGGCGGGAAAGCGTCGTGCGCTCGTCATACATCGTAAGCAGGATTCCTTCGATCTCGAGGCTCGGATTCAGCGTGCGCCGAATGCGCATCAGAGTATCCAGCAATTCGGAAACGCCTTCGAGCGCCAGGTACTCGCACTGAATGGGAACCAGCACGGCACTGGCAGCTACCAGAGCGTTCAGTGTGAGCAGATCCAGGGCAGGCGGGCAGTCCAGGATTATGAATTGATATTTCTCGTCCAGAGCTTTCAACGCAGCCTGCAGCTTATATTCGCGGTTTTCCGAATTGACTAGCTCAACGGCTGCACCGGCAAGGTTTTTGTCGGCGGGGACGACATCTAGCCGATCCACTTGCGATTTTTGGATTATCTTGTCGAAAGGCTCATTGAGGATCATTACGTGATAGAGGGTTCGCCGGGAGGGATCCTTCGCAAAGCCGATAGCTGCCGTGGCATTGGCCTGGGAATCACAATCGATAAGAAGAGTGGGCTGTTCAGCGGTGGCAAGGCAAGCGGCTAAATTCACCGCCGTTGTGGTCTTTCCGACACCACCCTTTTGGTTTGCTATCGCAATGATTCGGGCCAAAAGCGTCCTCGCGAGCGAAAATTTAGCAAAGTGTGTCTCCTGATGCAAGATGTTTCACGTGAAACAATTCGATGGGGGGCGAAATGACGAGCGCAGGGTGGAAGGTTCCACGTGGAACAAAGTACTCAGGCGTTAAGGAACGTTCCAAGTGGAACACGATTCTCCGGGCGTATCGCTCCAATGCAACCGCCTTGGCGTACAGACTTTAGTTGTGGCTGCACCGCTTTGAAAGAATGAGACGCTGGTTCCCGTGGTGGATGCCTAGGACCCGCGATTCTGGGGCGAATCTAGGACGGAAGCGTGTTGTTCCACGTGGAACACGGGGGAAGGGAGGGGACCGTAGGCGATTCCTTGCTATCCGAAGGAAGTCCCGTCCTGCCAAGTCTATGCAACTACGACTGAGGGTTTCTTCGTTCCCACCAGAAGGAGCCGTCGCAGGGAATGTGGTACTTGTATGGGTTCGAGCCAGTCCCAAGTCTGGATCTGCCGGATTTCGGGCAGGTCGCGAGCGCCAATCCAGAGAATAACTTGTTTTGCTGCTATCTGTTCCGACCTCGCCCATTCCAGAAAGTCAGGAAATTCACCTAGCGCACGCGAACAAACGTAATCGAGGGGGGCTACTTCCTCCCCCAGCTCTTCATAGCGCCTCGCCAGCACTTGTGCGCCTCTAAGTCCCAATTCACGAATGACTTCCGCCAGAAATGTGACCTTCTTTATGTTGGATTCGACCAAATACACCTGCAGATCCGGCCGCATAATCTTAATGGGTAAACCCGGGAATCCGCCTCCTGAGCCAACGTCGGCGAGCCGACCCTTTTCTAGAGGTATGGCTTCAGCCGCATACATACTCTCGCAAAAATGACGATAGAGTATCTCCAGCGGGTCACGAATCGCCGTCAGATTTACCTTTTCATTCCAAGTCAAAAAAATCTTCATATATTGTTGAATTTGAAGCACTTGATTGTCATAGGCAGGGAGTTTGAATTCTCCGAGGGCACGCCGTATGACAGCCGCTGAGGGAGGAGCTGGGATGTGTGTTGTCATAATAGTTACTCGTTATCTGTAATGGATCAGATTCCCCCTTCCTTGCCTCCAGCCTTCTTCGGCGTCAAGTATCGCGGCCCTGCCGTTCCGGCGACCACATCCACCGCGCTGTGCCAGAAAATCGCCGGCACCAGACTATCGTACGCGAGCCGGCTCGTTCCCAGAATGAGACCGATCAACAGTGTCATCACGATGCCACCGCGCCCCTGGTAACTATGGGCAAGTCCGAAGAGAACGGACGAAAGCAGCACCACCGCCCAAGCTTGTAATCCTACATGCGCAAGGACTGCCATGGCGAATCCGCGGTAGAGAAACTCCTCGCAAAGTCCCGCGGTAATCGCAAGGGCAAGGTAGGGGAGCAGCTCCACAGTGGATTGCGGCAAGATTCTTTCCGCAAGAACTTGAATCGGTCCGCGCGCCTCGACCGGAATTTTTCCTACACGCCGCAGGTTTAGCCACTGGAAAGCCGCAATCGTCGCAGCGCCAACAATTGAAGCAAGGAGAATCGTAGTTCTGTCATGAATCGTCAATCCCAGCTGAAAAGCGGTGAACCCGTACGCCCAAGCCCTCCAGGCCACCGCGGCGACGGCAAACCATTGGAAGGCAATGGTCGAGGCGTAAAGGCTAAGCCGCTCCATCGTGCCGACGTGTGGCATCTCCTTCAGTTTCTTGATGCGCAGTCGCCCGCGCCACGGCAGAACCAAGCCGAGCACGAGAAAAATCAGCCAGATGTCCCAAGGCATCCGCGAATGAGAACACTTTCCGTATGCGCAGCGCAAGTATCCATAGTTCCATTGTGTGCAAGCATGAAGGGCGGCACCTCGCTATAATCGAAGGGCTTTACAGCGAGGTGCGGCTTGACCCAAACCGTGAAACTTACGGCCATGGTCAAGGCAGCGGGTTGAGCGGCGAAGCTGAGTCCAGGGTTGCTGGATTCCGTTTTGCGCCGTTTACCGCGGCCAACTGATCCGAACGTGCTCGTTGGTTTCGACACCAACGACGACGCCGGGGTGTACCTACTCAGCCCTGAAATGGCGCTGGTGCAGACGGTCGATTTCTTCACGCCCATCGTCGACGACCCACACACTTTTGGACAAGTCGCCGCGGCGAATGCGCTGAGCGATGTCTATGCCATGGGCGGCAAGCCGGTTTCTGCCCTTTCGATCGTGGGCTTCCCCGACAAGGGCGATCCTGAAATTCTCGAGCAAATTATTCGCGGCGGCCTTTCGAAGATGACGGAAGCAAAATGCAGCGTCATCGGCGGACACTCGATTCGCAATGAAGATATTCAATTTGGCTATGCGGTCACTGGCATCATTGATCCGCAGCGCGTTTGGCGAAATGTTGGCGCGCGCACCGGCGACGTTCTCTTGTTGACCAAATCGATTGGAACAGGCGTGCTTTCAACCGCGCTCAAGAAAAATCGCTTGGCAGCCGGGGATTTGGAGGCTGCGATTGCCTCCATGACTCAGCTGAATCGTCCGGCTTCTGAGGCCTTGCAAGAAGTACAGGGAAAGGGTGGAAAGGCACAACCGATTCACGCGGTTACAGACGTTACGGGGTTCGGTTTGTTAGGCCACGCGCGCGAGATGGCGCTCGGGGATCCGTCGCGTAATATCGCGCCTGTCTCTCTCGAGATCGAGCATACGGCTTTTACCTATCTTCCCGGCGCTGTCGAAGCTGCGCGCGCGGGATTTCTTCCCGGCGGACTGAAAAATAACCGCGATTTCATTGGCGATTGCGTGGGTTTCGCGGAGAGCGTTCCGCAGGAATATCGCGACCTCCTCTTCGATCCCCAAACCTCCGGCGGCCTGCTGATCGCTATCTCGCCAGAATCTGCGGAGGCCGCCATCTCCACTCTCGATCGCTACGGCGCCTCCGCGCGCCGCATCGGCAAAGTCATTAACAAAACAAATTCGCTGCTGTTCGTCCGCTAGCATGTCGCGTCCGGAGCGCATCGCATAGACTCTAACGATGGATACGATCACCCACGGCATCGCCGGCGCGTTGATTGGAAAAGCGATTTTCCGTGGCGAGGACATGTTTGCGTCGCACCCGATGAACCGCGGACGCATCCTCACGTGGTCACTGATGCTCGGAGCGATCTTTCCGGACTCCGACGTCCTCCGTGACATTTTCTCGCACGATAGACTCCTGGTGATCACCTGGCACCGCAGCCTGACTCATTCGTTGGTGCTGCTTCCGCTCTGGGCGCTGCTTCTCGCGGGGATCACGCACTGGTTCGCCAATTCGCGGAAGTGGGAAGCGCCATCATTTGTCGCGCTTGTGGGTATCTATGCGGTGGGCATCCTGAGCCACATTCTACTCGACTTGGTGACGTCTTTTGGCACGATGATCTGGTCGCCACTGCAATGGTCGCGTCCCGCCTGGGACCTCGTCTTCATCGTGGACTTCACCTTGACCGCAACTGTCCTCGTTCCGCAATTGCTCGCCTGGGTGTATGCCCGCCCGGAAAAAGTGAAACGCCGCGCCGTTGGGATGTGGCTCATCTTCATGCCGGCCCCATTTCTCATCGCCAGAATCGGTGAACTTGCCGGGGCGCCGATTTCTGACCGAGTCGTGTTGAGCGCCATGGTCATTTTTGCCGTGCTCTTCCTCCTGCCTGCCCGCCTCGGTTGGGGCGTTAAGATTCCCCACGACACATGGAATCGCGCCGGACTTATTGCCAGCCTGATCTATGTTGCGTGCACCATCTACGCGCACCAGGTCGCGCTCGCGCGCATTCTAAAGTTCGCTGAACTGGACCGCCTGCAGGTCGAATCGATCGGCGCCCTACCGCTTCCGCCATCGCTCTGGCACTGGGACGGGTTGGTTCGAACGGAACACGGCGTCTATGAGCTGCGCATGGACCTCTCCGGCAAGCCCGCAAGCACTGGGGATTTGCTCGCGCTCGAACACCACTACTACCCGGACGCATCCCCGAATTCCTACATCGAAGTTGCCAAACGCCTGCCCGAGGTGCAAAAGGTACTGTGCTTCTCGCGATTTCCCGTGACACGCTTCCACAAGGAAGGCGATGTAGCGGTTGTGGAATTCTCCGACATCCGTTTTGTACAAACGCGCCGCGACCGCCCCGCGCCCTTCACTTATCGCGTTCGCTTCGGCATGGACGGCAGCGTTCTTTCCCAAGGTTGGTTAACGAGGTAGAACAGGCATTCCTGCTTGTCCTTCTTATGTTGTGGCAAAGAAGAACTACCGTGAAGGTTTGCTGTCTGCCGGATGAATAACGACCTGCCGCTCTTCGCCGACGCCCACGCTTTCGGTGCGTATTCCGGCCATCTCCTTCAATGCCAGATGCACGATGCGGCGCTCGCGCGAAGACATGGGATTCAGCCGGAATGGCTGGCGAGAACTCTGCACGCGTTCCGCGGCCACGCGTGCCGTCATTTTCAATTCTTCGAACCGCAGCGCACGGTAGCCACCGCTATCGATGTGGATCTTTTCGTGGTAGGCAGGTTCCAGGCGCAGCGCCCGGAACGCCAAGTGTTCGAACGCTTTCAATACTTCCGCACCGCGCTCCAGGAGAATCTCTTTGTCCTTGCCGTCGAGATCGGCGAGCACTTCCGCATCGCTTCCCGCGGCGGCGTTCTCGACCGGAATTGTCCGCACACTCACCTTCAATTCAAGCCCCGAAACACGCACCATATTCTCTAGAAATTGGCGCACAGCTTCGGCCGCCGCTTGCCGGTCCAACTTCCCATCGTGGATGAGTTCTTGAGCCATGGGCATTTCGAATGTTGCGAACCGCGTCCGCCTCTCTGAATTGTTTTCTTAAGACTTTTTCCCGCGCACAGGTTTCGCGGCTACGGGCACTGGATGCGTCCGGTTCAGGTACCACTGTTGCGCGATACCGACCACGCTGCTGGTGAGAATATACACTGCCAGACCGCTCGAAATCGGCGAAATCATGAAGATCCCCGCCATGGTGATCGGCATGATCTTCATCATCGCCTGTTGCTGTGGGTCGGTGGCGGTCATCGGCGTCATCTTCGAGACGAGATACATGGATAGACCCATCAGCACTGGAAGAATGTAATAGGGGTCTTTTGCCGAAAGGTCCGTTACCCACAACCACGTCGCGTGCCGCATCTCAATGGCATAGCGCAGCGCCGTGTTCAGGCCGAACCACACCGGCATTTGCAGGAACATCTGGAAGCAGCCGCCCACTGGATTAATGCCCTCGCGGCTGTAAATGGCCATCACTTCCTTATTCATCTCCGCCTTGCGCGGATCACGCATCGAGTACTTCTTATATTTTTCCTGGATGGCTTTGATTTCCGGCGCCACGCGCTGCATTTTCAAAGTTGTCTTGTAGCTCGAAATGCGCAGCGGAAACAGCAGCATATTAATGACCAGCGTCAGGACCACGATGGCCCATCCCCAATTCGGGATGTAGTTGTGCAGCCACTTCAGCCCATGGAAAAGAGGCTCGGCGATGAATTCCAGCCAGCCAAAACTGATGAGCCCGTGCAGCGGCGGGTTCATTTTCTTCAAGTCGTCGTAGTCTTTCGGACCGACGTAGACGCGCAAGGCCAGCGGCTGCGTTGACGCCGCCGCGGCTACTTGCGGCACCGGTTCCAGAGCCTCTTGTCCATCTGCTGCCTTGACCCTACGCGACGTCTTCCAGTAGCGCGTCTCCAGTGTGCCGGGCGCGGCGCCATTCGGAGGGAGAAACGCTGCTGTAAAATATCGGTCCTCGATCCCGACGAAATCTTTCCCACCTTGCCAGATACCCGGACCCCACTTGTCCAGACCGTCGAGCTTCTTGTGCGCAAAGTTCGTGATCTTGCCGCCTTCGCTGTAGTAGGTTGTGACCGTTTCCACCGGCGCCGGATTCGTCACCGTGAGATCGCCAAAGCCGCCAAGCCAGCCAAGCCCTGCCTTGATGGGACTGCCGTTGAACTTGACGGAAGTTTCTACGCGCACGACGTAGGTATGATCAAAGCGGAAATGTTTCGTTACTTCGAGGTGCCCATCGCTCCAACTGAATTCTGCTTCGGCCGGAGCCTGCAGCGTTGTTGCGGGAGAGGATAGTTGATAAAGGCTGCCATTCGCAGCATTCTGCAACTGTTCATCATCCAGCACCACGGAAAAGGGCCAGCCGCCGGTTTGCTGCGAAGCTTCAGGGTGTACCACGTCGAGCACGCGCTGCGGTTTCGCGTCATCCTTGTAATGCTTCAGTTGCCAGCTCTTCACCACTGCGCCGCGATTCGAGATTTCCACGCGGTAGAGACTGTTTTCAACGACGATGGTGCGTTCCTGCGAATCGCTCTTTAGCGCTGCGCTTGCCGTTTTAGCAGGTGCGATAGTTGCCGGTGCCGGCATGGCCTGCGATGGAGTCACCGCCGATGATGCTGCCGGAGCCGTAGTGGCAGGGGCTGTCACCGCCGGACGATTGGATTGCGACGGCTGCACTGGTGGCTTAGGGCCAAAATATTTGGCCCACAGGATGATCACGCCAAACGAAAGGAGTGAAGCCACGAGAATCCGCAACTCGGGCGTGAATTTGTCTTTTTGCAGAGGAGCGCTCACGACCGCGCCTCAGTCTTCAGAACTTTCCCTGCCGTTGAACTCGATGGCATCTCTTCCCATTTCTCCGGAACTGGGTCGTAACCAAATTTGCGCGAAAGTGGATGGCAGCGCAGCAACCGCTTCAGTCCAAGCCAAATCCCACGCGTCACGCCAAAGCGTTCAATCGCCTCGTAGGCGTAGCGCGAACACGTCGGCTCAAAGCGGCAGCTTCCCGCGAATAAGATCGACAAATAAGCCTTGTAGAAACGCAGCGCGAGCAACGCCGCGCGCACTGGGATGGAGCGCTCTGCCCTTACACGCTCTTCAGCAGACGCAACAAGTCCGCCGTCAGCGCCGCAAACTCCGCGCGCGCCACCGAACTCTTCGGGTGTAT